>Ga0190273_10000428_pt1 | contig 16213 bp, 17 predicted proteins | sample Popmic504IS_FD_134513 | JGI IMG/M metagenome (GOLD analysis project Ga0190273, IMG submission 134513) | Populus adjacent soil microbial communities from riparian zone of Shoshone River, Wyoming, USA - 504 IS | ecosystem: Environmental > Terrestrial > Soil > Riparian zone > Trees stand | place... | reverse complement strand
GTGCCAGCGCAGCAGGGCCTCGCAGCAGGTGACCTTCTTGGTCTTGAGATCGACGATCGGCTGGTAATAGACTTCGAGCTCGCCTTTCTCGATCGCGTCCTTCAGAGCCGCCTCGAGCCTGCGCTTTTTCTGGAACTCGTCCTGCATCTTCGCCTCGAACAGGCAGAAGTCGTTCCGGCCGTTCGCCTTGGCGTGATAGAGCGCCATGTCGGCATGCTGGAGGAGGGTGTCGGCCTCGGTGCCGTGCCCGGGCGCGACCGCCGCTCCGATCGATCCGGTGACCTGGATCGAGGCGCCCTCGACCGTCATCGGAACGGCGAGGCCGCGCATCACCTCACGCGCCAGCTCCTCCGCGAAATAGGGCTTGGTGCCGCGGGCGAGGAGGACGAACTCGTCGCCGCCGAAGCGGGCGACGCTGCCGCGGCCGTCGACGATCGAGGAGAGCTGGCGGGCGACGGTGCAGAGCACCCCGTCGCCGGTCGGATGGCCGAGCGAATCGTTGATCTCCTTGAACCGGTCGAGATCGACCCAGAGCACCGCAAGCTCGCCGGCCTCGCCCGACTGAACCGCCGCCAGCTCGGTCTGGAGGCGCTCCTGGAAGGCGCCGCGATTCTCGAGTCCGGTCATCGCGTCGTAGCGCGCCAGCCGTTCGAAGCGGTCGGTCAGGCTCCTCTGCTCCCGGGTCGCCGACATTGCCTTGAGGATCGCCGAATAGGTCTGGAGGGTGATGTCGACCATGCCGATCATGAAAACGAGGAAGACCGCGCCAAGCACCATCCGGAAGGGCTCGCCGCTCAGGAACAAGCCCAGCGCCGAGGGTCCGGTGGCGAGGGCGAGCTGACCGATGGCGATCACCGGCCGGCCCGCGTTGCGGCCGCAGATGCCGGCTGCATAGCCGGTCGTCAGGGTGGCCGCGAACATATGATGAAGCGCGTCGTGCGACTTCAGCATGGTCATCAGGGTCATCACTCCGAGCAGCAGCGAATAACCCCAGGCGCCGAGTTCGTAGATGGTTTCGGAGCGGGCGCTTGCCGTCGGGTTCTGCTGGGCGGCACGATGGAAGAAGACGTGGTGGCTGACCCGGCCGGCACCGACGAGGCCGATCGCCACCGCCATCGCGCTCAGCCACGGGTCCCGGCTCGACAAGGCGATGAGAGTGCTGACGGTCGAACCCGCGATCGCGCCGACGCCGAGCGAGGTGGAGGACGTGAAGAGGGTCTCGACCAGCGATCGGCGCACCTCTTCGGCCACCGTCCTATCGGTTTTCCTGATTTCTCGCAGTTTGGCGATGATGCTCGTCAACCCACAGTTCCCCTCGGCCCAGGTCCGCTTTGCCGCAAAACCGTTTATCTTGGATTAAGGCTGAGCGGGGGAGGTGGACCCTCAACCATTTGTGAACGTTTGGCTGTCACGAAACCTGTATGCGTATCCATCCCGCCTTCCTTCCGGCCGCCGCGCCCCCGCGCCGCCTCGAGCTTGCGCTTCGCCGCGAGGATGGCAGCGCCTGGCGGCTGACCGTCTCCGCCGGGATGGAGCGCTTCATCGGATATTACCCGAGGGTCGACGGGCTCGACTCGGGCGGGCCGCTGCTCCGTTTCCAGGCCGCCGACCCCGCCTGAGGGAAATTGCCGCGCTCCCCGGCGTTGGGAGGGGCGATGACCGGCGAATCTCAAACTCCCCAATGTCCGGGCCGCGCTCCGCGCGCCGTCCTGTTCGACGTCGACGGAACCCTCGTCGACACCAACGACCTCCACGCCGCCGCCTGGCGCGAGGCGTTCCTGAGCTTCGGCCTCGACAAGCCGCTCGAGGAGATACGCTGGCAGGTGGGGAAGGGGGGCGACAACCTCATCCCGTCGCTCTTCCCGGACTTGGGCGAGCCGGAGCGGAAGGAGATCGAGGCGTATCGCGGCGATCTGTTCAAGCGCGACTATCTCCCCCGCGCCACGCCCTTTCCCGGAGTGCGCGACCTGTTCGAGCGGCTGGCCGCCGACGGGATCCGGATCGTCCTCGCCTCCTCCTCCCACGCCGAGGAGGTCGATTATCATCTCAGCCTCATCGCCTGCGCCGATCTGGTCGAGGCCAGGACGTCGAAGGACGATGTCGGTTATTCGAAGCCCTGCCCGGACATCTTCGCCGCGGCCCTGGGCCGGGTGGCGCCGCTCGGGGCCGGGGAAGTGGCCGTCGTCGGCGACACGCCCTGGGATGCCAAAGCGGCCGGCAAGCTCGGGCTGCGGGTGATCGGCTTCCGCTCCGGCGGCTTTCCCGACGAGGCGCTGACGGAGGCCGGCGCCTGCGAGCTTTACGACGGCCCGGGCGACCTCCTCGCCCGCTTCGAGAGCTCGGTGTTCGGCCGTGGCTAAAGGCAAAGCGAGCCGGGCCGTGCTTGCGGCCGACGCGGCGGCGGCCGAGGCGGCCCTGCCCTATCAGGGGTCGACGGCGATGGAAGCGCTCGGCCGTTTCGCTTCGCTCGGCGACCAGCCGCCGCTTCGGACCCTTTGCGCCGCCGTGATCGCGGCGGGCGTCGCCGGCGGCAACAAGCGCCTCGCCCGCGCCGGAATCAGGATGCTGGTCGCCCATACGCTGGCGACTCTCGCCAAGGACTTCGTCAAGGAACGGGTCGACCGGACCCGCCCCCGCTCCAAGGGCGACGGGGGCAAGGATCACGTCCCGAAGCCCGGCCGCCATACGGCCAAGGAGGAGACGAGCTTCCCGTCCGGCCACAGCGCCGGGGCGGCGGCGGTCGCCCGCGCCTTCGCGCGCGACTATCCCGAATATGCGGCCCCGGCCTATGTCGTCGGGGGAGCGCTCGCTCTGGCCCAGATCCCGCGCTGCGCCCATTATCCGACCGACGTCGGCGCGGGCCTGGCGATCGGCCTGGCGGCGGAGGCGATAGTGGACATCGGCTTCGAGCTGGTCGAGGAGCCGCCCAGCCCCGACTGAAGATAGGAGTTGCGCCTTGCGCCTGTTGACCCTGGTTTCTCTCGCCTTCCTCGCCGCCTGCTCGCCCGCCGCCGACCCGGGGGCTCCGAACGCTCAGGAGGCCGCGACGGCGGAGCCGCAGGTGGCGCCGATCCTCGATACGCCCGAGGCGAGGGACGTGCAGAGCTACGCCCGTCCGCTCGAAGCCCGGGTGACCCACGTCGCGCTCGACCTCAGGGCCGATTTCGCGGCGAAGCGGATCGCCGGCACGGCGACCCTCGACGTGCAGGCCAGGCCGGATGCCAAGTCGATCGTGCTCGACAGCAAGGGCCTCGAGCTGAAGTCCGTCACCGACGAAGGCGGCAAGCCGCTCCGTTATGCGCTCGGCAAGGTCGATCCGGAGCTCGGCGCTCCCCTCACGGTCGAGCTGAACGGTGCCAGGCGAATCCGAATAGCCTATGTCAGCGCGCAGGATGCCGAGGCGCTGCAATGGCTGACCCCCGAGCAGACCGCCGGCAAGAAGCATCCCTTCCTGTTCAGCCAGGGCCAGGCGATCCTCAACCGGACCTGGGTCCCGACCCAGGACAGTCCCGGGATTCGCCAGACGTGGGAGGCGCGGATAGTCGTCCCCGAGTCCTTGAAGGCGGTGATGAGCGGCGAGCGACTGACTCCCGAGGGCGAGCCCGCGGAAGGAGGCGGCCGCGCCTTCCGCTTCCGGATGGACAAGCCGGTGGCGCCCTATCTGATCGCGCTCGCCGCCGGCGACATCGCCTTCCAGAGCCTCGGCCCGCGCACCGGGGTCTATGCCGAGCCGGCGACGATCCGGGCCGCCGCGGCCGAGCTCGTCGACACCGAGAAGATGGTCGCCGCCGGCGAGAAGCTCTACGGCCCCTATCGCTGGGGACGCTACGACATGATCGTGCTTCCGCCCGCTTTCCCTTATGGCGGCATGGAAAATCCGACGCTCACCTTCCTCACGCCGACCTTCCTCGCCGGCGACCGCAGCCTGGTCGGCCTCGTCGCTCACGAGCTTGCGCACAGCTGGTCGGGCAACCTCGTCACCAATGCCGTCTGGCCGGACAGCTGGCTGAACGAAGGAGTCACCTCTTATTTCGAAAACCGGATCATGGAGGCGCTCTACGGCCCCGGCCGCGCCGGCCAGGAGGCGGCTCTGTCCTTCGCCGACATGGAGAGCGCCTTCACCGAGCTCGGCGCCAGTGCCGCCGGCACCCGCCTCCACAATCCCGACGAGACCACCGAGGGCGGCTCAAGCGGAATCGTCTATGACAAGGGCGCCCTGTTCCTGAGGACGACGGAGCGGATCGTCGGTCGGGAGCGGTTCGATTCCTGGCTTCGCTCCTATTTCGACCGCCACGCCTTCCAGCCGATGACCTCGGCCCGGTTCCTCGCCGACCTGCGCTCCAACCTCGTCAAGGGCGACAAGGCGCTGGAGGAGAGGCTGATGCTCGACGAATGGGTCTACAAGCCCGGCCTTCCCGCCAATGCCGTGCGCCCGGACCCCAAGGCCTTCGCTCCGGTCGACCAGGCCCTGGGCGCCTTCAAGGCCGGCGGCGCCGCTCCGGCGCCGCTGTGGGCGCGCTGGACGACGGCGGAGCGGCTTCGCTTCGTCAACGGCCTGCCGCGGGAGCTTCCGCGGCCGAGGCTGGCCGAGCTCGACCGGGCGCTGGGGCTGTCGGGCAGCGGCAATGCCGAGGTGCTTTCGGCCTGGCTCCAGCTCGCCCTCGCCAACCGCTACCCGCCGGCCGTTCCGGCGGCCGAGCGCTTCCTACTGTCGATGGGGCGCGGCAAGTTCGTCGCGCCGGTGTTCAGGACCTTGTGGGGGGAAGGCGAATGGGGCCGTCCGATCGCCGAGCGCCTCTACGCCCGCGCCCGCCCGCTCTACCATTCGGTCACCACCGGCCAGGTCGACAAGATCATGAAGGAGGGGGGCTGATTTGACGTCATCCCAGCGAAGGCTGGGATCCCGTGGGTGAAGACACGGAGCTTTTCACCCGCCGGGGCCCCAGCCTTCGCTGGGGCGACGAAGGGAGCCGGCGCGTCTCGCCCCGTCAATAGGGGAAGATCGCATATCCCCGCTCGCGCACCGCGGCGACATGGTCCGAATATTCGGAATGGCATTTGTCGCCGGGCCGGATCAGCCCGACCTCCGCCTCCGTCCGGCGGTTCATCGGCAACAGGGCGATCGGGGTCGAGGCCGGGGTCAGCTGGGCGCCGCTTCCGGCGGCGAGCGTGGTGAGGACTCCGTTGAGAGCGCCGGCCCGCGACGGCCGGCCGAGGATCGCGATCCGATATTGGCCTTCGACATTGGTCACCAGGTAGATGTGCCCGGAAAGGTGGGGAAAGGAGACGAAGCCGTGCTGCTCGAAGTCGCGGTCGAGCCTCGAGCTTTCGCTGAACGACAGGCAGTGGGTGGCTTCATGCCATTCGATCAGGGTCCGGTAGGCGAAGATCGAGTCCGATTCGCTGAACGAGCGCCGCAGGGTCAGATATTCGCCCTCCAGCCAATGGACCGCGGCGCGCGAATAAGCGCCCATCTCGTCGGGCGCCAGGCCGGAGTCGGCCGGGGCCCGCTCGGGAGCCTTGCTGGTCCGGAGCGCGACTCCGAGCGCCCCTTCCAGCCGAACCACGGTCGCGAGCGTGAACGGGCGCTGGCCCGAAAGCGCCTTTTCGAGGGTCGACAGGCTCACCTTCGCTTCGTCCGCCAGCCACTGGCGCGACAATCGGCGGCGCGCCAGCTCCTCGCGGATCCGCATTGCGGTCGCGCTGCTCTCCTCGTCGCTCTGGCTGCCCAGCACTGCGATCTCCCCTCCCTATCGCTTTGCGCACATTTTGGCACTTTTCGTCAACTCCCTGCCTGTTTCGACTGCTCCGGGCGCAGGATACGGCAGACCTTTGTCCGACTATCCCGTGGCGGCGAATCGACAGCCTGCTATCGAGGGAGTGCGAAAGGGGGCGCAAAGACGCTTTCTCGCAGGGAAGGGGTACGTAAGATGGTTAGGGCCGCTCTCTCCGTCGACGAAAGCCGGGCACGGCCTTTCGGCTTCGTGAAGCCCCCCAAGCTCGGGGACCGGGTCGGCGTGTCGCGCCGCGGCATCCCGGTCTGGGCGACCATCACCGGTCTCAGCATGCAGAGCGGCCCCGACGGCCGCGGCACCCTCCTCGTCATGGCGCGGAGCGCCTGAGCTTTTCGACTGACGCCCCCACGTCATCCCGGACTTGATCCGGGATCCATGACCACTGATCGTTGCTAGTTCCGACCAGCGGTGTTCCGGGATTCCGGCTTTCGCCCGAATGACGGCCTGGGTCCACCTGCAACCCCGCACTCTCCACCTCGACCTGTCGCCGTCAGCCCCCTCAGCCCGCCGCAAATTATGGTGGATAAGTCATTTACCGTCTTGGCTCGGGAATCGAGTTGAGGCACTATGGCTAGTGGCGCTGCCATGGGGGCGACGCAAGACATTGTAGGCGGCCGCGGCTCACCCTATATCGGGAAGAGGCGGAAAGCGCTTGCCCTGTGGATATCGGGGGCAAGTCGAAATGAGCCGCCCCACGCCCCCTCGAAAGCGCTTAAGGTGGGGTTAAATCCACTGGAACATGTATAGTACAAGGGGTAGGATGATGGACCTTTCCGGCAGCAGCGAAACGGGAGCGAGCGACGTGGCCACCACCCTCTCCGATTCGTCCAGGGCGAAATCGGATGTCGGGGCCCCGAGGCCGAAAATCTATCCGGTCGAGGTCGACCACAGCCGCGATTCGCTGCTCACCGATTTCGGCAAGGACACTTTGAACGACCGCTATCTGCTGCCCGGCGAGACCTATCAGGACCTGTTCGTCCGGGTCGCCTCGGCTTATGCCGACGATGCCGAGCACGCCCAGCGCGTCTATGATTACATCTCGAAGCTGTGGTTCATGCCGGCGACTCCGGTCCTGTCCAACGGTGGCACCGGCCGCGGCCTCCCGATCAGCTGCTACCTCAACTCGGTGCCCGACAGCCTCGAGGGCATCGTCGACACCTGGAACGAGAATGTCTGGCTGGCGGCGCGCGGCGGCGGCATCGGCACCTATTGGGGCGCCGTCCGAGGCATCGGCGAGCCGGTCGGCCTCAATGGCAAGACCAGCGGGATCATTCCCTTCGTCCGGGTCATGGATTCGCTGACTCTGGCGATCAGCCAGGGCTCGCTCCGCCGCGGCTCGGCCGCCTGCTATCTCGACATCTCGCACCCCGAGATCGAGGAGTTCCTCGAGATCCGCAAGCCGTCGGGCGACTTCAACCGCAAGGCCCTGAACCTCCACCACGGAGTCCTCGTCACCGACGATTTCATGGAAGCCGTGCGCGACGGCGCCGAATGGACGCTGAAGAGCCCGAAGGACGGCTCCGAGCGCGCCACGGTGGACGCCCGCTCGCTCTTCCAGAAGCTGGTCGAGACCCGCCTCGCGACGGGCGAGCCCTACATCATCTTCATCGACAAGGTGAACCGGTCGATGCCGAGGCATCACCGCGAATTGGGACTCAAGGTCTCGACCTCGAACCTGTGCTCCGAGATCACCCTTCCCACCGGCCGCGACCATCTCGGCAAGGACCGCACCGCGGTCTGCTGCCTCTCCAGCCTCAACCTCGAGACCTGGGACCAGTGGAACGGCGACAAGCAGTTCATCGAGGACGTCATGCGCTTCCTCGACAACGTCCTCACCGACTATATCGACCGCGCCCCCGAGGAGATGGCCCGGGCCAAATATTCGGCGATGCGCGAGCGCTCGGTCGGCCTCGGCGTGATGGGCTTCCACTCCTTCCTCCAGGCCCGCAACATCCCCTTCGAGGGGGCGATGGCGAAGAGCTGGAATCTGAAGATCTTCAAGCACATCTCCGCCCAGGTGAACGAGGCGTCGATGATGCTCGCCAAGGAGCGCGGGCCCTGCCCCGACGCCGCCGACATGGGCGTTATGGAGCGCTTCTCCTGCAAGATGGCGATCGCGCCGACCGCGAGCATCTCGATCATCACCGGCGGCACCTCGGCCTGCATCGAGCCGATCCCGGCCAACATCTACACCCACAAGACGCTGTCGGGCAGCTTCTCGATCAAGAATCCGTATCTGGAGAAATTGCTGATCGAGAAGTCGAAGAATTCGGACGCGGTGTGGAATTCGATCCTCGAGCGCGGCGGCTCGGTCCAGCATCTCGATTTCCTCACGCCCGAGGAGAAGGATACGTTCAAGACCAGCTTCGAGATCGACCAGCGCTGGCTGATCGAGCTCGCCGCCGACCGCACGCCCTATATCGACCAGGCGACGAGCCTGAACCTGTTCATCCCCGCCGACGTCGACAAATGGGACCTTCTCATGCTCCATTACCGGGCCTGGGAGCTCGGCATCAAATCGCTTTATTACCTGCGCTCCAAATCGGTCCAGCGCGCCGGCTTCGCGGGCGGGGTCGAGGCCGACAACACGATCGACCCCAAGCAGATAGAGCTCGCCGCGACGACGGATTACGACGAATGCCTGGCGTGCCAGTGATCTATTTCGTCGCCCCAGCGAAGGCTGGGGCCCCGGCGGGTGAAAGGCGCCAGCGTTCTTCACCCCCTGGGATCCCAGCCTTCGCTGGGATGACGAGCTTATTCCCTCCCCCGGTGGGGGGAGAGAGCCGCGCCTGGCTCCCTTCGGCGCGGCGCCTGGCGGGGGAAAGCGAGGCCGCGTTACCGCATAGCGCGCCGGGTTCCCCCGCCTTTTACGGGAAGGATGATATTTGATGCCCGAGACGATCACCCTGGGCCACGTCCTGATGCTGCTCGGCGCCCTCGCCGCGCTCTACGCTTTGTGGCAGGCCTCGATCTTCCTCAAGCACGCCAGCGCCGGCCGGGGCACTCCGCAATATGCGCGCCGCCGCGACGGCCGCCGCTACGCCATCTGGGGCCTGCTCGTCGCCGCGGCGCTGTTCGCGCTCGGCTGCCTGACTCCGCTCGGCGAGATGGCGATCGCATGATCGAGGGCGGGATCAGGCTCGGCCATCTCATGATCGCCATGGCGATGGTGGAGCTGATCGCCATCCCGCTCCTGGCGCGCTCGGTCCGGCGTTCCAATCCCGATTCCGAGGAGGATCAGCGCCGCGCCGTCCGGATCGTCATCTTTGCCGCGATCGTCTGCGCCATCGGCCTCTGCCTGGCCGGGCTCTTCCTGCCCCTGGCGCAGCTGCGCATCTTTTGAAAATTCCGCTGGAGTAACCCGTCATGCCCCTTCTCGAAGCCCGCAAGCAGTACAAGCCCTTCGAATATCCCTGGGCGTTCGAATTCTGGAAGCGCCAGCAGCAGATCCACTGGATGCCGGAGGAGGTTCCGCTGGGCGAGGATTGCCGCGACTGGGCGCAGAAGCTGACCGATCACGAGCGCAGCCTGCTCACCCAGATCTTCCGCTTCTTCACCCAGGCCGACGTCGAGGTTCAGGATTGCTACCACGACAAATACGGCCGCGTGTTCAAGCCGACCGAAGTGAAGATGATGCTGACCGCGTTCAGCAACATGGAGACGGTCCACATCGCTGCTTACTCGCATTTGCTCGACACGATCGGCATGCCCGAATCTGAGTACAGCATGTTCCTCCAGTATAAGGAGATGAAGGACAAGCACGACTATCTCGCCACCTTCGGGGTCGACACCGACGAGGACATCGCCAAGACGCTCGCCATGTTCGGCGGCTTCACCGAGGGCCTCCAGCTCTTCGCAAGCTTCGCGATGCTGATGAACTTCCCCCGCTTCAACAAGATGAAGGGCATGGGCCAGATCGTCTCGTGGAGCGTCCGCGACGAGAGCCTCCACTGCGAGGGCATCACCCGCCTCTTCCACGCCTTCGTCAAGGAGCGCGACTGCTACACGCCCCAGGTCAAGAAGGAGATACGCGAGGTCTGCCACCGCACCGTCGAGCTCGAGGACGCCTTCATCGACCTCGCCTTCGAGATGGGCCCGGTCCCCGGCATGAGCCCCAAGGAGATCAAGCAATACATCCGCTACATCGCCGACTGGCGCCTAAGCCAGCTCGGCCTGAAGCCGATGTTCATGATCGACGACCACCCGCTGCCCTGGCTTGCGCCCCTGCTCAACGGCGTCGAGCACGCCAATTTCTTCGAGACGCGGGCGACGGAATATTCGAAAGCCGCGACGCGGGGGAATTGGGGCGAGGTGTGGGACAATTTCGACCTGCGCAAGAGCGCGAAGGCGGCGAATGATGGGGTGGGTGCTGCGGCGGAAGGCGGGGACGACATGTTCACGCGGGCTGGAGTGGCGGCGGAATAGACGAATATGATCTACGAGTTGTATTCCCATCGGAAGAAGAAAATCCCACGCTCCGGTGAGGAGGACGTCTATCAGTACGATACTGTTCCGAAAGCCCTACGCGTCCAAGTTCAACAGATACTGGTTGAAGCGATTGGACCGCAATATCTCGTCGATGGTTATACGCTTTCCTCGTACTCGCATAATCCTGAAGCTTGGCAGTTCATCCATAAGACCTTGTGTCGTGAACTGGGCGTGCACAAATTAGCTGCAGGCGGGCTAGAAATTGAGCAAGTTCTAGATTACATTGGGACGCCGGGTATAGAGGGATTTCTTGATGCTCTTGAGCTTTCTGCGCGTGTCATAGAACGGGTCATTGGTGATTATAATGACCATAAGCGCAAAGAGCACGGGATAAAGGAAACTGCCAATGAGGCAATTGGGGAAATCAATCACCGGTTGCGCGAGTGCGGTCTTGGGTATAGATATGAAGATGGCACCCTAATTCGGGTGGACTCGGAGTTTTCGCACGAGTTAATCATTAAGCCAGCTCTAAATGTACTGCGGGGGAAGGAATTCGCAGGGGCCCAGGTCGAATTTCTGGAGGCTCATCGTTTTTACAGGGCTGGAGAATACTCACAGGCGATTGTCGAGGCCGCAAAATCATTTGAGAGCACTCTCAAAGCAGCGTGTAATATAAATGGCTGGCGGTATGAAAAAGGCGCGCGTGCGTCAGACCTTCTCAAAAAGGTCCGTTCTGAAGGCTTGTGGCCTGCATATCTTGATGGTTCGTTTGACCAGTTATTAGCTACGCTTTCTTCCGGACTTCCGAAAGTTCGAAATGAAGAAGGGGCTCATGGGCAGGGCGCAGTCATCCGTGCCGTTCCAGAATATATTGCTACTTACGCACTGCATTTAGCGGCGGCCAAGATTCGCCTCATTGCTGAAGCTGCATATGCAAGAAAACATTAGCGTCTAATAATTGAGTCCCAGATGCCAGGCACCTGCTTGGCACCGAGGTGCCTGACAAGCCGCGCCCGGGCAGGCAAATGCACTGCCACTGTCCGCCCGATGACCCGTAATTCGGCTTTGGGAGGCTTTTAGATATAGGCGGTCCAGGCGATGGAAACTGCAGCCAGTTGCGTGTCCGCCCAAGTGCTGACCTCTGCGGTGAAGCCGGTGGTCGTGATGGCTTTGCAAACCACATTCACGCGCGTGTTTCTCTCGTGGCCAGCATCCAGAAGCGAGATTGCCGCCACGACCTGCGGCGGTGCCGGAAAAGGATGGTTGAATGCAATCTGCTTGCTTTTGCTGCGAGGGCCGGTGCCCGTCCACATTGGGCCATTCGGATAATCAACGAAAATCGACTCTGTTCCTATTGCGATAGTCATGACTTTACCTCCAATTTATTGACCCACAATAGTGTGCTAAATGAGGTACGAAAAGCGTAACCCCATCCATTATGGAGCTCGCAATTGATAACTGGGGGACTAAAGCGCGGCCCCGGCTCCTGCATCTAACATGCCGCGCTGCCTCATCAATTTCCCCGCTGAGTAAACAGTGACAGTATACCATTTTGTCCGGCTGGCAGTGGACGGGCCGCTGAGAAATTGCATATTGTCACTCTATTCTTCAGCCCGCCTGAGGTTCCGGTTTCAGAACCATCCGACCCTCGCTTCATTTCATAAGACGGGGAATCCGGGACAGTATACATTTTTGTGCGCTGACCGCCGAGCGGCCCAATGCTCCTGCGCTCCCCGGATGCCTGCCCGCATCCGGATTTTGGGTGTCGCCCACCGGTCGTTACGAAGCCCCGGGGCCCGGCGTCTCCGCACTTCCACGCCGCCCGCCAGGGCGTCGAAGCCTTCGTCCGGATCGAGGACGGCGAGATCCTCCACGGCAAGCTGCCTCGCAAGGCCTCGCGCATCGTTCGCCAGTGGGCGCTGGACCATCGGGAGGCGCTCATGGCAAACTGGGTGCGTGGCGAGATGCTGTTGCCGATGGAGATGATCCCTGGAGCCGACGCCGATGATTAGCTCACCGGCGTCGATCCGGCCGGCAACTCCCAGCTGGCGCTGCGCTTCAGCGACGGCTCGCACGGCCTCTGGTCGGCCGCCGCGCTGATCGCCCGGGACACGGAGCTGACCCGGCCCCTCGCCGACGCCGCCTACTTCCGCCGCGCCTTCATCGAAGGGGGTGCGCTCGCCTGGCCCAACGGCCTGGAGCTCTCCGCGCCGAGCCTCCAGCGCCGGCTCGCGGAAGCGGGCGCGCTTGTCCGCGAGGCTGCGCAGCGCAGACGGGGGCTTCGAGACGTCGGCACGGTCCACGAAGAGCCGCTCCCAGGCAGCTGTCGCCGGAAGCGGCGCCCCGTTGGCTCGCTGCCGCGGCTAGTCCGGGACCGTCTCGTACTGGGGCCGCTCGACCTGGAGCTGATCCAGCGAAAAACTCCAGCCTGCGAGTATGCTGGGCCCCGGCAGCGTGTAGGGCTCCGCTGCGCCCAGATGCACGCCGTATCCCATGTCGCCCAAGGCGGCGACGGTCATTCGGCTGATCGGATTGCCCTGTCGGCTGATGAAACCGGTCATCATCTCGTTTCCGAAGACGGAGTCGCGCCAGTGGCCGTCCCGAGTCCCGGGTCCACCGGTATTCTCCACCGGTATCGGCACTTCCGGCCCGCCGGTCAGCGCCGCATATTCCATCTTGGCTCGAGCGCCTGTGAAGACCGGGTTGGAACCGCCGGCACCACTGATCAGGTTCAGGTCGTCCCAAATCGTTCCGATGCCGAGACAATGGCCCATTTCGTGGACGATAACATCTTCCAGGCGTCCGTCCGCTTCCATCGCGGCCAGGTCGGCGGTGTCGAACTCCATGATTCCAACCGCAGGAAGCTTCGAGCCTTGACGGACTCGGGTGGGGCCCGCTCGTCCGAGTATTCCGCCCTCGCCGTCAATATCGATACCGCTGGCCTGGATGAGAATGTCATCAACAGTCCGTCCGTCGACCACGACGTCGGGCAGGTCGCCCGTGATCACACGCGACCACCGGCGGGCCGCATTCTTGAATAGCGCCTTCTGGCTGTCGGTGAGGCCGCCCAGAAACTCGACGTCGATCGTGTAGCCGGGCTGGGCGACGTCCGGCTCGACCTCGACTCCCTGAAAGGCGCGATACCTTTCCTCGACCTGCTCAAGTGCCACAAGCTCAACCATCTTCGTCCTCCTGTCCCGCGTTCCCTAGGTGCCTGCCGTCCTAAGAGCGGCAGCATCAGGGGCTTAGCGAATCGCGCGTCCACCCCCCGTGACCGCCGTCACGCCGCGCACGCCGAGACGGCACGCGCTAAAGGCCCCAGCTGGCTGGGCCTGATGGTCCCAGGCACGTGCCCGGCACCGAGGAAATACCGAGCCCGCGGTGAAGGCAGTTTGAGGACATCGCCACCCCGAAGGCCCTCGGGCTCGAGCTCACCGCCAAGGCCGCGTGAGGGTCGTACAAGAGCAGATCACTGGTGCCAGGCACGAAGAAAGTCTTAGATGGGCCAATGCCCTACCGTTCCGTCCTGCCAGCCACCGTCGCCGAGCGGCTCGATCGGGTCGGCGACGGCATGGCCCGCGGCGGCCTCGCCGGCGAGGTCGTCGAGGCGGCGCTTTGCGCGCTCGACCCGTTGCCGCCGCGCATCATCGAGCGGGCGCGCCACGAGATCGTCCACCGTTGCGGTCTCCAGACCGAAAGCCGGCGCCTCCATCCGGTGCTCGAGCTGGCCGCGGAGTTCATTCCGGTCCTGGCACCGCCGTCCGGCCACCGCCTGCTCCGCGACGTGCCGGGCCTCGACCATCTGTTCCTCTTCCACTGGAGCGGACGCATGCGCGAGGCGGCGCTCGACCGGCTTCACGAGGGCGCGCGCAGCCCCTTCTTCTTCGGCGCGGTCGCCTACCGGCTGAACGACTGGGTGTGGCAGGTCCGGGCGGCGGCGGCGCGCTGCGCGGCCCGAACCTTCCCAATGACCGAGCCGGAGATCGTCGCCGCGGCGGCCGTTTCACTGCTCGGCCGGACGGACACATGGTGCCGCTGGGAGACCGAGGAGTCGCTCCTGGAAGACGCCCTGTGCCGGGCCGACGTCGCGGCAGCGCTCGCGACTCTGCTTCGCAACGCAAGGACCGGTCCGATGGCGAGGATCCTCACCCATGCCCTGCGCCGCCCGGCGATGGACCGCCACCTGCCGTCCCTGGCCCGCGAGGCGGCGATGCCGGCGGTCCGCGCCACCGCCCTGCGGAGCCTGATCGAGGGCCGCGCCGCCTGGCCCGTCGGTTTCGGCGCGAAATGGATCGACAAGTCCCACGGCCTCACCCGCCGGGTCCGGATTTTCGAGGAACGCCCTCTCGACCGAGCCCTTCCGCTGGAGGAGCTTGCGGCGCTGGGCGCCGCCGATCGCGCCGCGGCCGTGCGCCGGGTCGCCGCCGAAGCGCTGGTCAGGCATCACGAGTCGCTGGCCAACGCCGACCGGCTCCTCGCCTTGTTGCTCCGCGACAAGAGCCCCTCGATCCGGGACCGCGCCGAGTTCGTCGCGAGCGCCCGCGCCCCGCATTGAATTGCAAGCGCCGAGCGTGTCTTGCAAGGTCCCCGGCGGGGACCGGCGATCAGCCGTCGCCTCCGGCCGAAGTACGGGACGCTCCAGATCAACCCCCCGGAAAGCTGTCCTGGATGGTCAGTTACATTGACCGTCCAAGATGACTCACTAGCGTGGCGGCAGCACCTTGAGGGCCGGCGGGACAACCCCGCCATTCTCCTCACCGGCATCGAGGAATCGTATGCCCGCCGCTTCGAAGGCCCGCCGGATCGCCACCACCTTCTCCGACTGCACGTCCCGCTGCTCGTTCTCGAGGCGGAAGATCGTCCGGTAGCTCACGCCCGCCGCTTTGGCCGTCTCGTCGAGCGACCATCGCAGCGCCGCCCGCGCCATGCGGCATTGCGCGGGCGTGAGGGTTTCAGCGGTCAGAACAATCCCCCTTGACGTTTTCCTTCGTGGTCAATCTTTTTGACCGCAAAGAAGGAGACCCTCAGGCATGGCTGCCGGGAGGCATAACCTGTCGCGCCGGGCGGTGCTAGGCGCGGGTGTCGGCGCTTGCGTTTTTGCCGAGGACGTCGGTGCGGCGACCGTGCCGTTGGCGCCTGTTTCGGCGGCGGCGCCGGACTCGTCGCACCGGAGCTGGGCGCGGGCGGTCGCCGCCTTGCGGAGGGCCGAGGCTCGGGTCGTGGCGTTCGAGGCGGAGGAGGCGCTTCTGCCGGCCGAGCGGCGCCTCGAGCTGGACGAGGCGCTGGAGGCAAGGTTCGGGCGGCTCGATTCGCTCCGCCTCGCCGCCGTTCGGCGGCTGCTCCGGCTTCCCGCCGCGGACCTGCCGGCCCTGGTCCTGAAGCTCGACCTCGCGGTCGCGGAGCGGGCCTGGCAGGACAGCGGCTCGGAGGACTGCCTGCTGCTCATCGCCGCCGACGCCCGGCGGATCTCTGGGAAGGCTGCCTAGGGGGTTCGCAAAGCGGCGGTGGCAGCCATCGTTGCTCAAGGCTGGAGCTCGAACCGTTTTTACCACGCCCGGTTGGCCTCCGGCACTGACGTCGCGGCCCAGATCGCCGAGCTGCTCGGCCGCAAGCATCTGCAGAAGGTGGCGTGATGAGAGGACCGTGCATCCCGCGCAAGTCCACGTCGGCCGCAGGCCAATCATTTTTCAACGCAGCGACGCAACGACATCGTGCCGCCTCTGAGGCCATACGGCCCTTCCGACGGGAGAACAAATGCCGAGATCGAGACCGTCAAGGCATCGTTGCGTCGTTGCGTCGTTGCGTTGAAAATTGAAGGTCGCGGCGCCTCCGGCTTCGCGACGGAGGAAGACCCCATCCAACATACCTGTTCTTGACTTGTTCTCATTTCTGGCCTAAATAGGAACCCTGCCCGAGTCGGCTCGCGCAACCGGCGGAGGCGGGAAATGCTGCTTAGCCTTGGCGACGCAGCACGGCCGGCGCGAAGTCAT
>Ga0190273_10000427_pt1 | contig 16225 bp, 16 predicted proteins | sample Popmic504IS_FD_134513 | JGI IMG/M metagenome (GOLD analysis project Ga0190273, IMG submission 134513) | Populus adjacent soil microbial communities from riparian zone of Shoshone River, Wyoming, USA - 504 IS | ecosystem: Environmental > Terrestrial > Soil > Riparian zone > Trees stand | place... | reverse complement strand
TTAACGAGGTCTCGCACGTTCTCCTCGTAGCCTTTTGTCAAAAACATGAGGGCTTTTGCGTAGCGATCGGGCGTCTGGAGTAGGCCTTCGCGGTCCGGGTCTTCTCCGATGCATTCTAGGATTGTACGTACTGCGCCCGACAATTTTTCCAGTCTCTCTTGGGCTTGATCAGGGGTCTGCTCCAGCCGTTCTCTTGTACCTGGACATGGCCATGACAGTCCATCGAAGTCTATGGGAGGGTTCAGAGTATACGGAGACGCCGGTCGCGACGCACTGATGGGAGGAGTTGGAGGAGCTTCATCACGGCTGTCTCTGGGAGGTGCTTCTTGCAGGTTTGGTCTAGGCAATTTATGTCCTGGCTTCGTTGTCTCCGTCTCCGCCGATGTATCGTCTATGGCTTGCTCCGAAATGCCGTTTGACACAGCGGTCTTTGTGCTAGTCTTTTGCCCTGTGCCTGTCCAACTCCTTCCTACCTCACCTTCCATGCTCAGCCGTCGGAGAGACAGCTCTGCAGGGTCGATAGAAGTGCGCCTGTTGAAGCTGCTCTGTATACTAGAGGCTAGCCTGTCTCGTTCTTCTGCACGAGTTGTGGTCTTGGAGGACTGTCGAAGCGGTGAAGAACCATTCAGAAGATGCGATGGGACAGCTGAGCGAGGTGTTAGATGGAGCGGTTCTGGGATTTGATGTATGTTTTTCTCGGCCATTGCTGGGGTGGAATTCGAGTCAAAGACGGATTTGAAGTAGTGGTCGTAGCTAGGCGTAACTGGGTGCAGAATCTGCGATTCCTCAGACCGTTTTGGGAGACTTCATGTCACTAGCTGTCGTATTAGTAGGTTAGCATGTCAAAATCTGTTTGAATGTCCCGCACATTGAATATGTATGGGGCCTAAGTTACCGGTCAGCGGATAGTTTTATTCGCGTTGCGGGAACATTTTGGAGAAAATTGTCGCGACGTATTGATGCTCGTAACCAACACATGAAAGTACAGGCTCAGTGCTAACCCTCCCGTTCTGGTTTGTTAGTTTTCGTATTTTATATTCTGTCGTTTCGTATAATTATACAATATATATTCTAGCTACGATTAGAAACCAAAGCAGGGGCAGGTATTAATATTAATTCCTACCGCTACTGTGCTACTCTCTGCAATGTACAAAGGTTTTTATGAAGCATAATTCTACTGTGGATCACGGCTACAAACAGCCACAGTAATAGTCCTCCATGAGTTCGAATACCAGAATGGGGCAATTTAAGCAATTCTCGGCAACTTCACGACTACTCGATCAAGCAACAATGACGATATCATAACGACGACCGCTCTCTCAAACACCTGCCCACAAAGCGGAAATGTTGATATTCTACCCGGAGCCCGTTTAAATCATACCGTTGGAACCTTGGCCGGAAAATATTTTTCATACTCCACAGCTAGTCATCTAAGCGCAACTGTGCAATCTCTTCTATGGCACAGTTGCCTGCAGATGCTACCAGAATGGAAAAGACTGACCGATGGCTAAGTCAACCCTCACACTACAACTCCGCTGTTGCTGGTCATAGTGGCAAACTGCATCAAGGAGATGTCTACCACGTTAACACAAATGATGCCAGCAGGCTTCTTGCGTGGTTTCGTAGTCTCAATTTTGCAGAAACGTTGCGAACACACCTTGATAAACAGATCACCGGCACCGGCAAATGGCGTTTGAAACACCCGCTATACAATGAATGGCTCAAAAGCCGTTTCACAGATACACCTGTGCTCTGGTGTCAAGGAGAACCTGGCGTTGGTAAGACTGTGCTGTGGTCTGTGCTTACACTGCGGATGCCACTCTTCGGCTAATAGCCGAGCAAGCTCAATGGTGATCAAGCCTCTTCAGAGATGCGCTACTGTCGAGGCACCAGTGATATATTGCTATTTTGTTGACGCAGGGCAGAAAGACCTGACACCAAGCGCCATTCTCACTGATTTGTTGCGTCAGATTCTCAGAGCGAACCTTTCAACATCACAGACTGTGTTGGAGTACATGTATCAAGCAGCGGAGAATGGTGATCGACAGCCGACTATGAACGAGATTCAATATGGCTTCCGCGAAGCTTGCAAAGTGTACCGAAGCGTGACAATCGTGATGGACGCTCTTGATGAGGCTGAGTTCGCTACCATTGACAGCATCACATCCATCGTTAACCTTTCCAATAATCGCAATATTGCGCTTTTTGCGACAAGTCGACCACGACCAGAGCTCAGGGACTACTTGTATTCCAGATTAACTGCAACCTTCGCGCTTGACATCGAAACCAAGGAGGCTAATTTGTCGCAGTATCTCTTAGCTCGCCTATCCTGGGCAGAAAATCTGAAGGCGGTCCTTAGTACAGGTGGTCCAACCTGCGACGTAAGTGCACAGCACCTATTACTTAATCCTCCCGGCTTCGACTCCAAAACATGTGTACAAGACCATTTTGTTCGAACTATTATTCGCAAGACTAAGTTCAGGTATACGAGATCCTACACTCGGAGCTGAAACTTTCTGCTAATGATTTCGCAACTTTCTAGCTGCTGAGCTTTGCATGAACCATATGCAAGATGTTACGTGTAAGGCCGAGCTCATAGTGAAATTAGAAGATGGCGCTCTCGACCATCTGAGTCTCTACAATAAAACATTCGCTATGATCAGAGCTCAGTTATCCTCGGAGCGAACCCTTGCCCTACGCGCACTTAGCTGGCTAGCTATGGTCGAGCATCCACTAAATGTGCAGGAATCATGTCGTGCTCTTGCAATGCAGTACTCCGGTCCTGTTTTTTAGCATCCCAAGTTCGACCAGAAAGCACGATCAGACGCGTATGCATGGGCCTTTTGGCAACGGAATTAAGTAGAAGTCAGACTACTACACTATACCGTACTAGAATACATGAAGGACAATTCACTACTCTGCGTCACGGACGAAACTATAGTCATGTGCTCTTGGAATTACTTAACAATCCCGGAGGTCGAGACGGTACTACGGTCAGTCTGTGCCAAAAGACTTGTTAAGCTCCGAGGCTCCAATTATCCTTCTTTGACTATGCTTGCTATTACTGGTGGCGACATGTTCAGAAGGGGTTGCAGGAATCGGATCAAGTAATCACTTATCTTCGAACTACTGAGCCATGGACGCTCTGGGCGCATGCCTTTTGCGAGTTTGGATCGGAAATCACAACGCGATTCGTGTGGTTATGCAAAATTGAGACCTACAACGAAGCTTCGGTCAAGCGTCCTTCTGCCCTCTTGCTTGCTTTAGCGGTGGCGTATGATTGGCCTTTCACTGTCCAAAGACTGTGTGCCCGTTTTACTCACCATGTATTACTGTCGTCTGACTACATCCCTGCGCTTGTCGAAATAGCAGTTAAACTTGGTCAGCAAGACTGCTTGCAAAGTTTACTCTGTCATGCTGATGGCAAAGGACGAGGATTGCTGCTAAAGATGGTCGAAATTGAGGACTATACAGGGCTTCTTCAGAGTAATGATCTCTTAGGAGACATTCCAGGAAACACGCCAGTACACGACACGTTAATGTATAATCACGGTGTACTTACGTTACATAAGCTTGCTGAGAGGACTCGGACGCAACAAACGGAATGAGTACGTAGATACACCATTAAACGTAGCGGCATAGCGCTTGTTTTATATAACAGGAAAGAGCAGAGAATCAAAATTGGAGTATCTGTTACGACATGACGATGTTGATGTCAATGCTCAAGATCGCAGTGGCAGCACTGCTTTACACATTGCCGTGATCTTGGCTCTTGACAGAAATCTCTTGGAATTACTAGGAGCCCACGAACCAAACCTGCATATATGGAACAAAGCTGGACTAAGTGTTCTGGATTATATCGACTTGCTGCCACACCTTACACAAGCTTGGGTGACTGCACTTCTGACGCTCAAGCATTGGTACGGCCATACCCTCAAGCAGTGGATGATCACTTAACCTGCTATGGTGGCGTCAATGTGCAAAAAGCTGTCCCTTGTGCTCTCTCCAATTCAGGTTGCTACAGAGTTTCACGTTCCACTGAATTCAGCAGAAATTGTTCTCGGGAGGTGCATTCCTAATACCAGCCTCTTGAGGCTGAAGACGATGTGAATTAAATCAAACACAAAAAAAAGCTATGGCTGATAGAGGTAGAGCAGGGAAGAGGCTTGTCAGATTTTGCTAGTCGACAAGGATCGAGTCGTAGTCGTTGCGGCGTATGCTGTCGCAAATGGTATTTGGATCGAAACTGGAAGGATTTCGAATGGTTTTATTACACTGAATGCTTAGGTGCCTTCTTGAAAATCCGCTGTTCAATTAAAGAAAGTGACAAGGTAGGTGTAAGTATTAGTATAGCTCAATCACTCGATTTCTTTAGTATAGTGCTACAGTAGCCTGATCCTAAGCTGCAACAGGAGATGCAGAAACGAGTTGGATAAAGGTTTGGAATGTTCTGCGCAAAAGAATTTGTGTGAAGTCCTTAGATTGAGATCATGACAGAACCGATCCGGTGACAGCAGGCTGTTGGAGTAATACATCTAGAGACAACAAGGAACTGGACTGAACTGTCCTCTAGAGCCTAGGGACGGTTAAAAAGACTTGGGAGGAGATAAATGCGAGCTCAGTACCTAAACGAGATCTGACCCTGCGGAATGGCAAGACTTTAATTGCGCGGCGCGATGCATCTGATAGCTATACTTCTGGCGCAGTGAGTCCGCTTTCAACCATGCCTTCGATGCCTTCAATGCCTTCTGCGAATGAAGACGTCTTTGTGAGGAACGCTCACAGGGTCCACTACGCGTGCTTCCGCGACAGTAAAATGGCTTGGCAATTTCGTAGGTCAAAACGCTCGCCCAACAGCATCAGATTCTTCTTCCTCCTTAGCTAGCGATAATCGATGTTATCAGACATTACTTTGCAATCCACGCTTTCTTGTAATCATTGCAGTCTAGCTCTCCACCATGTCACTACGAAGGGGGGTGAATAATTCGATTGCCAAGGCGCTAGAATGCTTCTACTATCTGCTATGGCATTCTTACATTTACCCCTCGATTCTGCTAAGTCAGTTGATCGCTCTACAACATGAATAAGGAATAAGCCTCACTGCGGTAAGGAAGAACAGTCGCAGATTGCTGTGGTCTTGACCGAGGTAAAGAGTTCATCCATAAGACTGGGAAGGGAAGATACAGCCTGCTCTCTCCTTCCTACCGAATCTATCACAAACGCTATCATTATACTAACATGTTTGTGGCTCAAGATACGCTAGGTCCTACTCGTTTCGGTCCTCTCGAAATTACCGAACTCTTGCCACAGCTGTCGGCCTTTGTTCTCTCCCATCACCTGAAATAATTTGCTCCTCAGCAAACGGCTGCGACTCTCACTGCAGTTTCGAGGCTGTGCAAACTACAAAAACTTTGCAAACTGCTACAATGACTGGGCGGCCCAAATTATTGCACGGAGACTATACGGTAGGATGGATTTGTGCTTTACCTTCAGAGATGGCTGCGGGTAGAGCAATGTTGGATGAGCAACATGATCTTTTGGAACAAAATTGGGATGATGAAAATACGTACACAACAGGTCGCATTGGAAGGCACAATGTTGTTCTTGCATGTCTCCCAGCTGGAGTGACCGGGACGTTGTCAGCGGCAGGGGTGGCGTATCAGATGCGTCAGACATTTCAAGGGATAAAAATAAGACTGATGGTAGGGATTGGAGGCGGAGCGCCTAGCGAAAATCATGATATCCGGCTTGGAGACGTTGTGGTTAGTAAGCCTACAAATGATTCTGGAGGTGTGATCCAGTATGACTTTGGGAAGGCCTTGCAAGAAGGCCGATTTATGCGGACCGGGATGCTAAACAAGCCTCCAGATGTGTTATTATCTGCACTTGCTAACTTACAGTCAAAGCATATGATGGAAGGTGATGAGCTTGCGAAGCATCAGTCAGCGATGTTAATAAGATACCCAAGAATGGCTGGTCAATTTGCACGCCCTGGTACACAAGATGACCTCCTATACGATGCAAATTACGATCACATGACAGAAGATGCAACATGTTCAAACTGCGATACAGACAGATTGATAAAGCGAGAGCCTCGCAACTCAGAGGATCCACTTGTTCATTATGGTTTAGTCGCTTCCGGCAACCAGGTAATGAGATCTGGTGCTAAAAGAGAACAATTAAGAAAGGAGCATGATGTGCTGTGTTTCGAGATGGAAGCGGCGGGTTTGATGAACAATCTCTCGTGTCTTGTGATCCGAGGGATTTGTGATTACGCTGATTCGCATAAGAACAAACAATGGCAAGGGTATGCTGCTGCAACAGCGGCGGCGTATGCAAAGGAACTTTTATCCGTTATACCAGGGAATCTTCTGGTTAATACACCTACAGCAGCATCTCAGATCGATGACCAAGCAAGCGATACTATACAGTTCACCTCTAGTCAAGATTCGAGCAATTCATCAACAAGTTACATGGTGGCATCAGCATCTTTCGATAGTACGGTCAGGCTCTGGGACTCGGCGACGGGATTGCTATGCCACGTCCTCAAGGACCAATCGTATTATGTTTCAGGTGTAGCATTCTCACCGGACGGTAAGCTTATAGCGTCGGCAGATGCGGATCATAAAGTCAGGCTTTGGGACTCAGCAACAGGAGTGCTGTGCCGCAAGCTCAAGGGCCACTCACATGACGTGGTGGGTGTAGCATTCTCACCGGACGGTAGGCTGGTAGCGTCAGCATCTTGCGATACGAAGATTAAGCTCTGGGACTCAGCGACGGGAGCGCTACACCGTACGCTAAAAGGCCACTCGAAAGCCCTAACCAGTGTAAAATTCTCACCGGACAACAGGTTGTTAGCGTCGACATCTGAAGATAAGACGGTCAGGCTCTGGGACTATGCAACGGGAGGGCTGCTGCGTACGCTCGAAGGCCACTCGAATAAGGTGTTAGATGCGGCATTCTCGCCAGACGGTAAGCTGGTAGCGTCGGCATGTCGCGATGGTAAGGTCAGGCTCTGGGACCCTGCGACGGGAGCGCTGCACCTCATGCTTGAAGGCTACCAGGGTCGTGGGGGGCTAGCATTCTCACCGGATGGTAGGCTTTTAGCGTTAGCCAGTCTAAAATGTTCGGTTGTGCTCTGGGACTTGGCAGCAGGAGCGATACACCGCAGGCTTGAAGGCCATGCAAGTTTCATATATGGTATATCATTCTCACCGAACGGTAGGCTGGTAGCGTCAACATCCTACGACAGGACGATTAGACTCTGGGACTCGGCAACTGGAACACTGTGTCGTACGCTCATAGGCCACTCAGAAGCCGTAACCAGCGTAGCATTCTCACCGGACAGCAGGCTGGTAGCGTCGGTATATTAGGATCATTAGTAGCATACGCGCCGTACCATCTGTAATAAGTCGGCGACTACTAATTGTATGATGCAGCCTGCATTAAGCTGCCGTGCCCTCCTCCTTGCGCGTTGACCTTGGCTCTTGCATCGACCAGTATCTGCAACTCCTTCTCGTAATCATCAAATGATGGCGCCTGTAGTGCATTGCCGTACTCTCCTTCTTGAGCAAGACATTGGCCCCTGCATCATCAAGGAGAAAGGTGTGCAGTGACCAGGTCCTAGAAATGCAATGCTCTGCACCTAGGCATCTTTCACCCAAAACCAGTGAGCTGTGTTTCGTAATTACTTGACCTGCAAGTTAAGCAGTAAATGACTGACAGTGGCTAGATCTTGGCTGCCATGTTGGGAAAATACTAGGCCCTGGAGGCGTGATTGGTTAGCTTTCAATTGCTATGTAATTATATCTCAACGCTCTTCTCTTAGGTGTATGTCTGCCCCGAACCGACTTTCGAGATCGTCCCCTCAAACATCGATCGGTAGCCTTGTACGATACCTCGTCTTTGCGCTGGTGTCTATTACAAGCCTCGAACGGTGTGTCATTTAAGCTGAGGATATCGAAGATCAGGAAGAGGAGAAAACATGACTGCATTTATGCACATGCCGGACATGAAAGATTCAAGGATACTATTGCACACACTGTACGACTTTGCTCCATGACTGTCAATATATTTTTCTGGGGTGAAGCAGTGCCCTGTTCTGCAACATTACTTCTGCAGTGGAAGGGAGGTGATGCAAGGAGCCCTGGCTTCCCTCATCGTTAATCAGTGAGAAGTTCCCCGCATTACAAGGGCCTGCGCCAAGAATGCGCATCGCTATCGCAGCTGTAATTAACACTTTGACCATGATAAGCCGTGATCTGCTTTTCTCCTATTCTGCAGGGCATTGCCATATTTTCCTCCTTGAGCATCCACATCAGCTTTCGCGTCCAATAGCATCCGCAAAACCCTCTCGTAACCACTCACTGATGCTGGACATGATGCATTGCCATACCTTTCTTCTAGAGCATTCGCATCAGCTCTCGCATCCAGTAGCATCTGCACTATCTTCTCGTATTCAACAGTCGAGCAGGCAGTAACGAAGTTGTGTTTATGGATCCTTCCCACATATAGTTATTGTGGTCGTGAGCATCTTTCTTCGTGGTGAGCTCGTGCTTATCATCCAGTATGGCCTCAATGACGGCTATCTCGCTGTCTAGAGCACAGAAGATGCTCCCATGGTAGACTTTGGTTGCGAGATGAGCCATCGCGAAGAAACTGCTTGTGCGCTAGAGTTATCGGTCAAAAGCTCGGCATTCGATTCATGTAGTCTCGGTCCAAGTCTGATAGTATGATAATCTCGTTGATATGACGATTGCAATGGGTAAAGGTCTAATCATCAGATTAGTGGCAGAACATTCTGTGATATGAGAACCAGTTCGTCAATATCACCAGCATCCTCAAACGTCAAGGAGATGGATTATGTCTCACAAAAGAGAATAGTAAGTCGAAATGAACACACATGCGACATTGAAGGGTCAAAGAGTACGTGTACTTTGCCTATACTGCATAAGAGATCACTGGGCTGCAGTATATTGCTGAGCGTGTTGGCCAGCGCAAATTAAGTAGCCTACTGCTGAAGCACAACCATCAGTAGTAAAGCGAGCCAGTAATTGTATTTGTATATAGCGCGTGGAGCTTGTGCAGGCGGCATGAATATTGAGATTGAGAAATAGATATTTTACCAATGATTAAGCTAAGTAAGGTCTTTGAATCTCTCAGATAATTTGCAACGAAAAGTGCCTCGCTCAGTGTATAGCCTTACGTTGCGAGACAGCAGCATGTTCTAAGGTCACAGAACAGAAATGGTGATGATACTAGCATACTTAGAATTCTCGATAATTGTTTAAAGGTATGTGTACTTAGCCAAATCATCTTATATAGAACCGCTTGTGGCAGAATAGACACGCTAAGAAGACGCATTACGGCCGTCGTGAATGCCAGGTGAGCCTGCCAAGTCGAAGGTGAGTAGCGCCTGTTTCGGCAGGATGAGTGGGTGAGCAGAAGTGGCCTCACCGTAGGCGCCCAACGGCGGCGAGCTAGATGCAAAATTCCGTCCTCTCCACATGCTATAGTCAACACGAGAAAGGTCGCATCACGCACAGAAGGATCAACATTCCATACATTGGGTGGGAGATGACAGGGGGACCATGTGTAAAGCGGCAGGAAGCTCGGCGACATTACAAGACCCTCGAAGAGAAAGAAAAGTCAAGGATGATGAAGATATGCTGCTGTCCCTGTATCTACATTTATCCTACACGAAACGGCGCTTACTCGAGGCCAATCCAGCCATCATCATCAGCCATGTCTGCATCGACACCGTTGGTATCGCCATCACTGACTCCATCTCCATTTGTGAGCAGCGCCATCTTCCCCTCAGGCTGCTGTTGACACAAAAACTCAATCTCAAATGTGTTCCTCTGGCTGAGGTTTCTGACTATCTTTCCCACGCCATCAATACTTCTTTGTATCGCTCGTAGCTCGCTTGAGAACTGACCAGCTCTTTCCTTGATATACCGGCCATGAACTGCCACTACTTCACCAATCCACGTCAATGCAAATTCTAGATGTGGACTTCCTTCGAGTTGCTGTGCTAGGAACTGGAGTAGTCGCGCTAGATACACACGAGGTAGATCTCGAACCACAAGTGCAATTTGATCGCGAGGTATCGATTCATACACCTTCCGAATGAGTTTCTTGTCGTTGAGTCTGAAAGACATGATCAAAGCCTTGAGATGATCAGGCTCTTTCTGCCGCAGAATGTCTTCCAGATTCTGAGGCGTTACATTCACATCAAGGTCAAAAGGGTCGAATTCGTCCATGCCAGCTGTATCTAAGCTGTATATCAGCAGGCCTTCCGTAGTTGCTGCCGAAAAAGTTCGTCCCGTTGGCGCAAACTCGATGCCTGTCACTCGTACTTCTGGTCGAACGGTCCTCTTGGTGGCATCTTTGCCACGTTTGGCACCTGGTAGGCTTTTGTCGATGCGGTCTTCAAGGTCGCTTGCTTCTCCTTCCGTATCAATCATGTCTCTTGGTAAGCCATTTGACATGATCGCTGATGAGTTGAGAAACTCCTGTGTCCCGTCAAGTGACAGGTTGATCGACACTGTAAATTTCTTGATCAACGTCAATGTGCTGACCGAGTACAGGCATATGTATTTGCTGTTCCCTGCTGCTAATAAACACGATCCATCAGCAGAATACGTGATGGTGTTAAACGATTTTGTTCCTGGTGTTGAGGCTGCTGTTCTCCTTGACTTCAGTGCTCGACCACCGCTTACATCCCTTCGGCCATCCATGGTCGCCTGTTGTACAGAGGTGTCGACATCCCAAAAAGTGAGTTGACCATCGAGCGTCGATGCTGCAATCTGTGCCGAATCTGGTCGTACTGTCACACACAGCAAATCCGAGGTCAGCTGTAACGATTCTGAGCTTTGCGACCGATCGAATACGTTCCATGTCCTAATCGTTCTGTCCCATGATCCAGACACCAACATCCTGCCATCTGGTGTGAAGGCAAGTGTTGAGATAGGTCCTTCGTGGCCTGATAGCTGATCCAACAGTGCGCCGGTCTGGACTGACCACAGGTGGATATCGAATGAGTCGTGAGAGCCCGCACATACCACTTCCGCTGCTGGATCGACGGCTAAGCAGGCAAATGATAGCCTCTGTGGTGCTGTGAATGTCCTAAAGTTACGGTACCTGAGCATATCCCAGGCACGTACTGAACCGTCCAAAGAGGATGTAAATAAGACGTTGCCTCTTCTCGAGTATGCTGACCCGGTAATGGCTGAAGAGTGTTCTGTAAAAGTGGCGATATGAAAACCTGAAAAGACATCCCATATCTTGATCAACCCATCATCTGCACCTGTAATGATCCGACCTGAGTCTGGCGAGAAAGAAAGGGTAGTCATGGTGTCAAGATGCGACGATTGTTTGAGGATATTTGACTCTGACTGGTGTTCCCACACAAGCAGTTGGCCAGTTTTTGCCGAGCCCAAAGCCAACCACTCGCCACTCTTGTTCATTGATACAGTTGAGATAGGTGACGCAGCCATAGACAGGGTGTGTATGGCGGCGAATGAAGGCAGCTCGTACAGACTGAACAGGCCATTTGCGAAACAGACGGTCAGCAAACCGCTAGCTTGATGAAAAGAGGCGCACTTCAGCTTTACATTCTGCATGAAATAGTCTCGTTGCACAATCCTCCATTTCTCAAGATCGTCTGGATCTGCGTCCTCGGACTCTGCACCTTGTTGTCGAGCTCTTGTAACAAATTCCCATCGAAACAACGCGCCATCTTCGCTGACGGTGTATATAGACTCTTGATTAGCAGAAAACCACGCACCTCGGAGCTGTTGCCGATGGCCAGCAAGCACAGTTGGCTCAAAATCTTCTTCCGGGTCCAAACTCCAGATTCGTGCTGTAGAGTCCTTACTCGAACTAAGGAAGAATCTCGAGTCACCAGACCAGCTCAAATTCTGCACGTCATCGAAATGACCGCCATATTCTCGATGCAGTACGAAAGGTGCAAAGTCCAGCTCGCCACCATCGGAGCCAGGTATTCTAGGTGTCCTCCATGCCTGGATCTTCCTACCCAGTCCCACAACAAAGTATCTGCCGTCAGGGGAGAATTTAAGAGCGGTAACCTTGCCCTTGAAGGAGAAGTGGTAGATTGAGGTTCGACGGGGGAAGATTGTCAAGATGGCTCGACCATCCTCGTCGACTGTGAGCAAGAGGTTGCCGTTCGGAGTGAGGTCAATATGTGAGATGTTCCTCCGGTGCGCAAATGGTAAGGTGTAGCTTGTGTTTTTGGTCAGGTTGAAGACAGACACTCTATTGCCGACGGGCGAGAGCAGAGAATCTCCATCTGGCGTGAAGACGACGTTGCCTTGTCTGTAGACGGTGCCCAGGAGGTTGGAGAACTAGAACCGGTGGTCAGTATTGTGGACTAATAAGACGATAGACCAACGCACACCTTGAATTCAGTCTTCATGCTGTCGTCAACTCATCATCATTGCTGGCGCATTATTTCAGGCTCAGCGATCGGCGGAAAAAGTTTCTGTAAAGCATGGAGCAAACTAAACAAACGTCGGTCTTTCTCACCACAGCCAAGGCACTAGCGAGATCCGGGGAACTAAGCTTTCATTGGATGGCGGCGGAGCGTGCTCAGGGGTCCCATGAATTTCTGGCGCACCTTCCTTAGATACAGAAACCCCTAAACTGGAAGGCACAACTATCATACACCATACCCATATCAGAATCTGTCCTTATTCCGCACATCTGTAGGCTCGTCAACGTACGCAACAACTGAATGTCTACCACTTCCAGCATGGCGCCTTCTTCCATCGAGTCGGCGTCGCCGATAGGCATTGCCAATCTGCCCAACCAGCGACACAAAATCGTCGCCAAGAGAGGTGCTGCCTTCACCATTATGGTCAGCAGCAGCCCTCTGCATCAATATTAGCTCATACTGATTACTATAGGTGGCCGGAGAGTCTGGACTAGGCAAGACCACCTTCATCAACACGCTCTTCTCAACTACAATCAAGAACTACGCAGACCACAAACGAAGACATGCGAAGCAGGTCGACAAGACGGTCGAGATCGAGATCACAAAGGCTGAGCTGGAGGAGAAGTTCTTCAAAGGTACACGGCACTTGCTAGATTCCATCCCAACCATTACTGACGATGTACAGTCCGATTGACAGTCATTGACACGCCCGGCTTTGGCGACTACGTGAATAATCGCGACTCATGGCAGCCCATCATCGAGTTCCTCGATGACCAACACGAGTCGTACATGCTGCAAGAGCAGCAGCCACGCCGAAACGACAAGATCGACCTTCGAGTACATGCCTGTCTGTACTTTGTCCGCCCCACTGGCCACACCCTCAAGCCCCTCGACATCGAGGTCATGAAGAGGCTCTGCACACGTGTCAACCTCATCCCAGTCGTTGCCAAAGCCGATACCCTTTCGCCGCAAGATCTTGTCAAGTTCAAGCAAAGAATCAGGAACGTCATTGAGGCGCAGGGCATTCAGATCTACCAGCCACCAGTCGAGGAAGACGACGAAGCTGCTGCACAACACGCAAGAGCTCTCATGTCCGCTATGCCTATGTCAGTCATTGGCTCAGAGAAGGACGTCAAGACCACCGATGGCCGCATCGTCAAGGGCAGACAGTACGCCTGGGGTGTGGCTGAAGTCGAGAATGAGGACCACTGCGACTTCAAGAAGCTCAGATCTATCCTGATCAGAACACATATGCTCGACCTCATTCACACAACCGAGGAGGCACACTATGAGGCCTACCGTGCTCAGCAGATGGAGACTCGCAAGTTTGGCGAGGCAAGACCACGGAAGCTTGACAACCCCAAGTTCAAGGAGGAAGAAGAGGCCCTCCGCAAGAGATTTACCGAGCAAGTCAAGGTGGAAGAGCAGAGATTCCGTGCCTGGGAACAGAAACTCATTGGCGAGAGAGACAGACTCAACAAGGATCTTGAGGCTACTCATGCAGCCATCAAGCAACTCGAGCAGGAATTGGAGCAGATGCAGGGCTCTGCTGTCAGATCTCATGGCAGGCGCTAAAAAGCTGAGCTGGCGTTGGGCGGAGAACACGTACAGTGTCGTTCTGGGAACGACAATGTGCTATTGGTCTTGTCAAATCGTTGCTCTGAGTCCTTGAGCGTAAAGCAAATGCGAAGAGCAGGCCTGCAAATGCTGATGATTAGTGAATAGTTTCCGAATATAATACTTCACCGAGATATAGTTCTCATTTGAATGGGTCGATGGCCTTCAAGCGATTCAGAGTTACCGTCTGCTAGCGAACTCACCTTCACAATTGGGCTCACGGTCCTTCGATCGAGAATATTGTGGCCTTAGGATCACTCAATGCGCCTACTTTTTCCTCAAGCAGCCATACCTGAGCACAGACCTCATGTTGAGCTCGTGCTGGTCTCCCCTTCCGTCGCGTATCTAATCATGGACACATTGCCCGCGAGCAGTTTTCCTTCGACTTGTCATTCTTCGTCAGAGATTCAAGCTGATTGTTGACCACAATGAGCTTGATTCTCAAACGGCGGCGAGCGGAATCGGCGATGCTCCAGCCGCGAGTCAGACTCTTGTCTTTGTCTACTACCTGTTCGCAACATGAACGAACAATGCCTCGAGCACGGTCAACAATCCAGCCGTTAGATATATGGCACTCGAAAGCAGTCTGCGAGATATCCTAAGCCAGTAAAGGTACGTACCTGGGGCTTTCGATACTTTGGGGTCGTCATGGCAGCACCTCAGAACCACTCCTCTTGTTTCATTCTGGACAATCCTAACTTCCAGATACAGAGGCCAGCTGACGATGCCAGCATTAATTATCTGCTCTTCCTGGCTGGCAATCAATTCTTGATTGCACAAAATCAGGCCCCTCTGCAACCGAATCAGTCAAACCAGCCACAAAATGCGCAACCATTGCAACAACTGCAGGGGCCGCTAAATTTTGGCAATCTACCCGTCGTTATACTTCAGCAGATTGCCGTGCATGCGTTCAATAATCGCCCAGTCCAGATCGTGAACCCATGGTCCTTCCAATGGCTTCCGGGGGCAAATCGCACCAACATCTATGATCCCACAGTGCCAATCCCCAAGACCTACACCACATTCAAAAATAGTGGTATCCGACTAAGAGTTCCAACAGATATCCGGGCAATCGCGTACTCAAGACCAATATTCAACGCCTTGCTACCCACTTACGGACGCCACAAGGCAGTGATCATTGATAACTGCTATCTTAGTCAATTGGTATCCTCGGTGAGCCACCATCGCCTGTTCCAGCATATTCTCCGAATGCTGTTGGACAGAACGAGGACCATGACGATCAGGACAGGCAGGTATCACAGGCTAGAGCGCAAAATCACCGATTTCTCACGTTATTGCGACAGTGTTCGAGATATCAGGATCCAATGCCAACGTGGGTGTAAGTGGGTTGAGAATTTGGCTCAGGAGCGCCGGGTGCACCAACACCTGTCATACTCCTGGTTACCACATGGATACTTGGTCAATATGAGCGCAGGCCAGAGTGTGCATTTTAGACAAACGAACACATGGCCAGCAGGTCTCGAACCGAGGTTCCGAAGATATATGTATGCAACCGCTGAGTGGAGAAATGCTCAAGGCCTTGTGCAAGCAATTGTGCGGAAGCGTCGGCGCAGCAACGATAGACGGTCTATTCGAATGACATTCGAAATTCAGCTGATGGTGATGAGGACTAACCATGCCAACGCTTTTCTTCAACATTCGGGCCAGGGCGGTTTTGAGGTCTTGGTAAGTTCCGCTCGCCTGCTTGAGCAGCTCTTTTGGATTTTCTACGGGACTGACGTTTGCTAATGAAGGTTCTTACATTCGATGTCAGATCGAAGGCCCTGATCAATGTTGCCGGGGCTCCTCTTGCTCAACTTTGAGTTTGAGACTATACTTCAGGCTGGAACTTATTCGTGGCCTTGCCGATCGATTCTTACAGTCCATCATGTCGCAAAGTGGTAAATTAGAAGTAGCATGGATCACAGCAAATTTGTGGGCTGGCTATAGGATGGCTGAAGCGTACCATACACGGATAAAATATATGATTTGCAAAGGAGTAGCTGACATGAGCTTGACAGCTTGGGCAAGCTCAGTTGGCCGTAATGTCGAGACGTCCAGTCTTCTTAATGTTTAAGTCATCGTGGAGGATAATAGCAAGTTGGCTACTGGTTCCAGAGCGTACAGGATCCGAGGAGCTTTATCGTACCGGGA
>Ga0190273_10000426_pt1 | contig 16262 bp, 13 predicted proteins | sample Popmic504IS_FD_134513 | JGI IMG/M metagenome (GOLD analysis project Ga0190273, IMG submission 134513) | Populus adjacent soil microbial communities from riparian zone of Shoshone River, Wyoming, USA - 504 IS | ecosystem: Environmental > Terrestrial > Soil > Riparian zone > Trees stand | place... | reverse complement strand
GGTACCGGTGAAGGCCACGGCGTCAGGACCGGTTTGTTCGGCGCTGCCGCTGACGAAGACGGGCTTGGGCCCGTTCGTGGTGGTGAAGACCTGATCGCCGCCGACCGTTTCCCCTGCGGTGTTTTTCGCCACCACCCGCCAGTGGTATTCGGTCCCGGCCTCCAGCGGCCCCTCGAAGAAGACCGGCAGCTGCTTCGCCAGAGAGACCGGGTCGTCGCCGGCGGGGAGGACACCGTCGAGCGGTTCGTGCAGGGGCCGGTAGCTTTCGCCGACCTTCCCGTACATGACTTCGTAGCTCGTTTCGAGCCCTTCGGGATCGATCGCGAAGTGCAACGTCGCCTCGTGATTGCGGATCGGGCTCGGCGTCGAGTACTGAATCGCCGGCGTGCCTGCGGCGGCAGCTACCGCCGGAGCGCAGCCGCAGACGGCCAACACGAATAGAAACGCCGCCGCCCGCCGCATCTGCGGCAGCGTATCGGCTATTTCGCTACTCAAAGAGGTTCGGCGGAATAAAACCTACTTCCAGGTAGTGGCGTCAAGCGGCGGCGCGCAGCCCGATCGGGCGGGCGATCCGCGGCGGCAGCTCACGCGGTCGCGCCGGCAGCGGCGCAGAAGGCACCGCGAGAGACCGGCCCGTGGAGGCGACGGAGAAGAGGACGCCGTCGGGCTCGCGGAAGAAGAACCAGCGGAGCCCGTCTTCCTCGCAGAGGCGGCTGACCGTCGCTCCCATCCCGATCACCCGCTGGCGCCAGGCCCGCTCCTCCCCCGGCGCGCAGCGCCAGGCGACGTGGTGGACGGTGCCGGCGCCCTGAAAGGGACGGTTACCAGGCGGCGCATCGCAGGCGTAGCGGGCGGGCGTGGGAGGCGGTCCGATCCGCCACTCCCCCTCCCCCGCGGCGCTGAAGCCGAGCCGGCCGGCGAGCAGGTCGAAGCTCTGCACGCTGCCGGCGACGAAGGCGCGGACCCCACCCAGCTTCAGCGCCGGGGGCAGGCCGAAGACCGGCTTGCCTTCGAGGCGGCGCGGGCGCTCGGAGGCAGGCCGAGGCATCAGTTCGTGGGCGAGACCCTCGGGGTCTGAGAAGTGCAGGGCGAGCGGATCCCCGGCGCTGTCGTGGGCCATCCCGGTCGCGATCCCGCAGAGCTCCAACCGTGCCGCCCACTGCTCGAGCGCGCGACGGCCCGGCACCCACCAGCGGACGCTGTGGACCATGCCGGGGCCGGGAGCGCCTGTCGGGGCGCCCGGCGAGTCGACGAAGCGGAGGACCGCCGGACCCTCGCGCCCGTCGCCGAAGCAGAGATCACTCCCGCTGGAATCCGGCAGCGGACAGCTCGTCAGGTCGAGGTCGAGCACCCCCACGTAGAAGTCGAGGCACTCCTCGCGGGAGGCGGTGATCGCGCTGACGTGATCGATGCCGAGCAGCTGCATCCGCAAATTGTATACTAAGTTCATCAACAAACTTCCTAACATCCTCTACATCCACTCGCACGACACCGGCCGCTACGTCCAGCCCTACGGCTTCCCGGTGCCGACGCCGAACATCCAGCTGCTCGCCGACCAGGGCGTCCTCTTCCGCAACGCCTTCTGCGCCGCCCCCACCTGCTCGGGCAGCCGCGCCTCGCTGCTGACCGGCCAGTACTGCCACAACAACGGCCTGCTCGGCCTCGCCCACCGCGGCTGGGAGCTGAACGACTACGGCCAGCACCTCGTCCACCCCCTGCGCGAGGCCGGCTACCGCTCCGTTCTGATCGGCGAGCAGCACATCTCCGAGGACCCCGAGGTAATCGGCTACGACGAGGTGATCGAGGTCGACAGCCACCACGCCGCCGACATCGCCCCGACCGCGATCCAGAGCCTCGGCGCCACCCAGGAGCCCTGGTTCATGTCGGTCGGCTTCTTCGAGACCCACCGCACCTACCGAGTCCCGACCTCGGTCCGCGACACCCTCTACTCGCTGCCGCCGGCGAACCTGCCCGACACGCCGGAGACCCGCGCCGACATGGCCGCCTTCAAGGCCAGCGCGCGCTCGCTCGACCAGGGGATCGGCGCCGTCCTCAACGGCCTCCACCAGGTCGGCCTGCAGGACAACACGCTGATCATCTGCACCACCGACCACGGCCTCGCCTTCCCCAACTCGAAGGCGACGCTCTACGACCGCGGGATCGGCGTGATGCTGATCATGCGCGGCCCGGGCTTCCTCGGCGGGCGGGTCGTCGACGGCATGGTCAGCCACCTCGACCTCTACCCGACGATCTGCGAGCTGGCCGGGATCGAGGAGCCATCATGGCTCCAGGGCACCTCGCTGATGCCGCTGGTGCGGGGCGAGACGACCAGGGTCAACGAGGCTCTATTCGCCGAGATGACCTACCACGCCGCCTACGAGCCCCTGCGCGCCGTACGCACCGAGCGCTTCAAGTACATCCGCCGCTTCGCCGAGTACGACCGCCCGGTCCTCGCCAACTGCGACGACTCCGCCAGCAAGTCAATCCTCACCGAGGCCGGCTGGGGCGAGCAGCGCGTGCCCGAAGAGCAGCTCTACGACCTCCTCTTCGACCCCAACGAGGCCAACGACCTCTCAGCCGACCCCACCCGCCAGCAGATCCTCAGCGAAATGCGCGAGCGCCTGCTCGAGTGGATGCGGGCGACCGAGGACCCGCTGCTGGACGGCCCGGTCCCCGAGCCGCCGGGAGCCTGGTCGAACGACCCGGCGCAGACGAGCCCGAACGACCCGACGAGCGCAGCCGAGCGTTAAAGCTCGCCGTTTACAGGGTGGAGAGGTCGGTACTCGATCCAGGTCTCAATTTTTCCGGAGAGAACTGGAACCAGTCGAACTCGCCACCGATCCCTCTCCCCCGGTAGGCGCTCCGCATGGTCAACGCGCATCAAGGGCAATTTAAGCGTCCTGGTACCTACGGGGACCGGCTTCCCGAAGGCGTTGACGGAAGCGTCTTGACGAACCTCGATGTCCGACCCCGAACGGCGAAATTCAGACACCCCCTCGCTCGAGGTCTCAACGTGTGCCTCGGTGATCTCGCCGATCTCTCCGCCAGCCTTCAAGAGCCGAGCCGCCCGGTCCAACTGATTCACGACCCTGCCTGGCACCTGGTCAGGGATAGCTGGCATCGGTTGACCTGCGGCTTCTTCCAGGATCACGAGGGCAGCAACCAACCTCTTCAATTCCAACAGCATCGGGTGAACTGGGCTACCTGACAACCGTTTTTTCATTGGATCCCTCGCCCTGGTGCGGTCAACGAACCGGACAAAGCCGCTGCCGTGGACGGCGATCATCGCCGCGAGCGCGTCCCGCAGATCGATCAGAGGCGCGCGGGCGGAGATAAAGCGAAACTCGAGACGGGTCTCCCCTCGCTTGGCGTTGACCAGCCAGCGAGTGCGTACGGTCATCTCGAGGCCTCCCCGGACACCGGTCCATTCGGAGTCCCACTCCTGCGGTGGCTCGGTTGGGTACAGATCAAGGTCAAAAGTGACAGCTCCAAGGTCCGTGTCGACCTCGATCCGCATGTACCAAGGTTTCGCTTCAGGAACCGCTGAGACGGTGATCAGTCCCTCTAGGGGTCCCTCCACCAAATCGCCCAGGGGTTTCGGTAGGCGCTCCATCTTGAGTTTCACCCCCTTGCGCAGCTCCAACCTTCCCCCGCCTTCCATGAGGTCAATCAACAGACGCTGGGCTTCCACACCCTCGGGCGAGTCGTCGGTGATGACGATTCCCTGCGGCCCGTACTGCAACGAACTCTCGCTCCGCGGTACGGCATCCGCAACCAGGCGCTGCGCTCCCTTCACGAACAGGAGACGGATCACGGCACCCGGAGCACGTGGGGGGTGCGGCTCGCTCGTCAGGCCCTTGTAGATGACCCAATGGAAGTGAGGATCGGCGTCCTGGATGAACTCACCGACCGCAAACTCGCGATCCAGCGCGTGACTGCCCTGCGACAACTCCCCGCCGGCACGCATAGCCCTCTCCATGACGGCGATCGGGTCGGCGACAGCGAAGAAACGGCGGGCGATCCTCCCGCCGGCGTCATCAGCTTCCAGGATCGCCGTGATCTTCGCTTTTGCCCAGTAGTCGACCGTCACCTCCGGATGACGCTGGGCGAGGTGCCGATGGAACGCTTGATGCTCGTCCTTGTTCAGATCCCGCGGGAAGACGAACGTCAGATGCGACGGCTCCCAGATCTCGACCGCCCGGTCCAGCGAGCGCTTGCACTTGTCCCAGTGGATCTCGCCTGGATAGTGCTTCGCCTGCCACCCGCGGTCGGCCCTACCGATTCGGTCCTGCGAAGGAAGAATCGTGTCCAGGCCGCCGTCGGGAGCCTTGAGGCGAACCACGCGATCGTCCTCGTGGTGGGCGACCAGGAACGTCAGCTCCTCCCATTCCTCATCCGTTAGACGCTCGAATGCAAAGGGGGGAGCTGCCTTGGGATCACGAGGCTCGATCACTGAGGAAACCTACCCCGGGAGACAGCGACCAACGGAACCGAGACTGGTAGTACCGCTACGGGGATTCGAACCCCGGTTTCCGGACTGAGAAAAGCCCGAATCCGTTGCGGCGGGTCGCAGCCGTTTCGGGATTTCGCAGTCCGATCGGCAATAGCGGCGATCTCGGCAACCCGGGCTTCCGGCTGCTTGCGGTCTTTTGCGGCTGGCAGACGGCAACCTGTTGCTCCCTGGTTGCCGAATCGCGCCATGCTGTTGCCGAGCGGTGGCGCCAGGTCCAGCTCGTCCGTGAAGGGGTCGTGGACGACACGCCAGCAGGACTGGCGAGAGGAGAGAAGAGATGACTCAGCTAGCGCGCACTTCCACCCCTGGCATCTACCGCGCTCACGGGAATCGATGCAAGGGCGGCGACCGATGCACCTGCCCTTACGTGATCACCTGGCGCCACCGCGGCCGCCAGCACAAGGAAACCTGCGGCACCTTCAACGAAGCTCGTGAGAAGAAGGCGCTGCGGGACTCGGTCGACAGCAAACCGATTGACCGGGTTCGCTTCGGCCAGTACTTCGAGCAGTGGATCGAGACCTATGCCGGCCGCACCCAACGCGGCTTCTCGGAGACCACCCGCCCCGAGTACAGGCGCACGATCGAGAACCACGCGATGCCACGCTGGAAGACCTGGAAGCTGAACGACATCGAGCCCAAAGACGTTCGCGAGCTGTTGATGGCGATGCGCAACGACGGACTGAGCACGTCGATGATCAGGAAAACGAGGGCATCGCTCTCAACCCTCTTCGCCACCGCGCTCGAGGACGGCCTGATCGGAACGAATCCGATCCGCGGCGTCCGCATCCCCGCTCCCCTCGTCGATGAGATCTCCGACGAGGAGCGCGCCAAGGCACTGACCAAGGAGGAGCTCGCGACCCTTCTCTCGGCGATCCCGGAGGACTGGCACCTGTTCTTCGAATTTCTCGTCCACACGGGGTATGCGGATCTCGGAGGTGATCGGGCTGACCTGGGAGCACTTGCAACTCGAGGCCAAGCCGATCGTCAAGGTCCGCGAGCAGATCTATCGCGGCAAGCGCCGGCGCCTGAAGAGCGGCGCAGGCCGACGCGACATTCCCCTGGCACCCCGAATGGCCGCGAGGCTTCGGGAGCATCGCGAGGCGCACTACTCCGGTCCCCGGGAGCCGGTCTTCACCTCCGACGTCGGCACTGAGCTGATCCGGGGCAAGGTCGCCGACCGAGTTCTGAACCCAGCCCGCAACCTGGTCGGAATGCCATGGGTCAGCTTCCACAACTTCCGACACACTTGTGCCTCGCTGCTGTTCGCCAACGGCAAGAACCTCAAACAGATCCAGGTCTGGCTGGGCCACTCGGACCCGGGCTTCACGCTCCGCACCTATATCCACCTGTTGGACGACGGCGTCGGCAGCGCCGAGTTCTTGGACGATGAGGTCGAAATTGGCCGGGGACCTTGGTCGACCGAGGCGCAAGAGTCCTGAAGCTGGAGGCTCGCTCGACCCTCAGGCGTCGGGCGGGTCTTCCATCGGACCACGTTTTTTCCGTTCGTCTAGATAACCGGTCGCTGCCGCGGTCCAGAAGGGCTCAAACCAGGCCTCCAATCTCTGGTCCGCGACGCCGGCCATCCGATTAATCATCGAGTGACCCGCGAGAGCGGCATCGGCGGGCTCCTCCATTTCGAAGAGATATAAGACATCGCTGTCTCCGAACAGGTCGTAGATGCACGACAGCTGCGCGCTCGCCTCCTCGGCCTCCTCGCCCGAAAGCTCCCCCTCCTCCATCTGTATGTCAATCCAGGCCGAAGCCTCCCTAATCAAGGTGACCGCGACGATCTCCTCGGCAAGACACCCCGCTGGCGAATTGCTGGAGAGACGAGCCATCAGAGCAACAGCTGCCGCAAACAGGTTGAGAGCTAGGCCCTCATCGACCGCACCGACGAAAGCGTCGGGAACCAGTTGCTTTGCATGTTCGACCCCATCCCCGTGCAGTAGGGCATATCGAAACTCGTCGACGAGGATGCCGCCTCCCACAACCAAGGCTCTGCGAGCATTCAGATCGTCAAGGGTCCCCGGCAAGAAGTACAAAATTTCGGCTGGGATCTCGCCCTTTGCGGCGAGATACTGGCTGCCCGCGGTGGTCAGGTGCGGAAAGACCTTCCTTCCGTCTTCCTCAAACTCAAACCACGCTAGACCCACTCGCTCAAGTTCCTCGAGCAGCATCTCCAAGTCTTGGGTCTCAATCTCTAACTCTCGAGAGAGAGCGCCCTTGTCGAGTGACTCTTCTTTCGAAGACGCCATGCCAATCGTGTTCAACGCCGGCGCCACGTGATCGAAGCTCCGCACTACCCGCCCCTCCCCTCTTGACTCAGAAAGCCCGCATAACCGAACGGCGCTCTACATACCGGCAATTTGGCCATGCCGGCAGGGACAATACATGCGAAAACAGCTCTGGCACCCATCGCACAACTACTAACCGGCCCAACAAACTGCTCGCCGCAGGCATCGCAGACGCGGCCGCTCAGAGTCGTCGCTACTGACCACCGGAGGCCATGAGTTGCAATCGAATCGGCCTCGGCAGCAGCGACGCGCACCCCGCTTCGCCTACGAGGTCCGCCATGTTCGACCACATTTGAGTGCGCACAGCTGTCGCGTCAAGACCATACTCAGAGGCAATAGCTCTCTCTGCGCTCGCGACATTCCCGGGACGCGCTGACGCTCCATTCCTACGGTCGCCGAACGGGTGGTCGGTCTCCGTTATCAGGCGATCGAGGGGGATCCGGCTGAAGACCTCCTTGCGAACCGAGGCTGCGTTGACGGAAAACCAGCAGCCCAGTGCGAGCGCACGGGCAGTCTGCTCGGCATCTCCCAACCACCAGTGCAGGATGGCCCCCTGGACGGGCTGAGCTTCGAGACAGCCAAGGACCTCAGCCGTCGCCCGATAGCTGTGGATACTGGCAATGCGGGGGGACTCGGCGAGAGATCTGAGGATGGCATCAAACGTCCTTCGCTGGGCCTCAATCGGCACCTTGGCTCCGCCGTCGAGACCAATCTCACTTGCATAAGGAGATTGAGCAGATAACTCAGCGAAGCGATCGGCATCAAATTTTTTATGAGCAGCGGCAACGGCTGGGTGACAGCCCACGCCCCAAATGGCGGTGACATCGTTGCGGCGAATCGCGTTGGCCGCTTCATCAAGGGTCCTAGTCGCAACGAAAACAATGGCGCCAAGCGCCGTGAGCTCCTCAGCAGCGATCGTCACATCAATGTGAGCATGAAGGTCGAGTGGCGGTGGGTTCATTCCAAGAGAGCGAGCTCGGACAAGCCGCGGCAGCAGAGATCGTGGGCTTCGGATACGCGCATGTCATCGGGCAGCCCCATAGCGACTATCTCACGACCCGACACGCCTCGCGCGACGAAACGCCGTATGACCTCAGCCAATGATTTTTCATTCAGCCAGCGCTCCAATTGCGGATCGCCTTCCCCATCCACGTAGCTAGTCTTATCGTCTAGACCAGCCGCCTTGAACGAGGCACGGCGCACGAGACACCCGAAACACACTCCACACGACACTTTGGTCGAGACGTGAAAACTACGCTGCCCCGAATGAGCGCAGGAATGGGTAATGCTCAGGAAGTCGGAGGCGGGCTCCTCGCCGACGAACTCAGCCGCCCAGTGGAACATCTCGCCCTTGGTCGAGCCTGCGAAGGGATTGCGGATCTCGGTTGAAGCCCCAACGGCGTCGAGAAGGTCGCGGAGACCAGCTAGGAAAGCTGGATGCGTGGTTCGGGTCGAAACCGAACCTAGCCGCTCCGGACTTAGCGGCGGGTTGAGTGAAGCGAAGCCGTTCTCTGGAATCCAAACTGGCACCCCGTTGATCGAGGCGACTGCCAACCCGAGGGCCAGGAAAAGTAGCGAGCGAGACCGCTGGCTCTCCTCTGAGGTCCAGCGCTTCGTGAGTCTTGAGAGCTTTGCCTGTATGTGGTGCTGTCCTGGGCCGGGAACCAAGGTAGCGAGAGACTCGGCAATCTCCTTCTGGATCCGAGGCAGAACCGGTGCACTCCAATGAGAGACGAGCGTATGTGCCTCACCATCCCCAAGCTCACTACGAGACCGCAACGCGCCCAACGCAGAGTCCGCGCCGCCGCTCAGCAGAACGATGCGCTTCGGATCGTGATCGCTTTCAGCGACATCCTCGGCCACAGAATTGTCAGGCGTGAAAACAAAGGTCCAGTCGTCACCCGAGAGAAGACCAACAAGAGACTCGAGCTGAGCAGACACGGCTTGCCACGCCGCAGGATCGAAGACAGGAACTGCGATGGTCAACTCGCGCCGGTTCCAGTTCGAACCGCCGCCGGTGCGGGGAGTTGAGCGGTCGGCAGCAAAGACTGCGACTGCGATTCGCACGAGGTCGACGTTGCGCTCAGCCACCGGCCCCAGGGCCCCTAGTCGCGGTCCAATGCGGGACGCTGAAAGCAACCGCCCGTCGATGGTGGAAGCATCATCCGTGCGCCAAAAAAAAGTTCGGGCCGGATCCACGCCCGAGGTGTCTGGATGGTCGAAGCGCAACTCATAGGTGCTCACTCGCCTGCCGCCTCCTTGATGGCGCGCAGCGTCTCGATGCCTTCCTCGACCGCCTGAGCGAACTCGTTCTCCGTCGCACCATCTATAGATAGCTCGGCTTGTGATGCCAAGACTTCGGCCGCCTCGCGAACCTCCTCCTCGCTCAGTGCACCGTTGACGTGGTGGCCAGCTAGGTCACCGGTCTCGGCCAAGGTGGCCTGAGCGATAATCGCGGCGATAGTCCTTCGGACGATGTCTTCAGGGGCTGGCGTGTGGCCGGCCGCGCTCTCTTCGATCACCCACTCAGCGATGTCCGCAGCTACGAGTCGCCGCTCATGATCGGGGATGGTGCTGTCGGGCGGCGCTGCCTCGAACGCCGAATCGACGATCTCGCGTACAACCTCAAAGTTATCTTCAAGTGCGAGCAGCGCGTCGTAGTCGAGCCCGAGTCTGGCCAGCGTCTCGGAATCACCAGTTGCGAAGGCCAATGCACCGGCAGCGGCACGCCCGGCGGTCCCTGCTGAGGCTGCTGCTGAGCGCGAAGCACCGCCACTTCCTCGACTCCCGGAACCACCGCTGGTTCCGGAGCCTCCGCCCGCCCCCGGTCCATCAGATTTTGCACCACTGTGTTGACGCGGCCGCAGCAGGGCAATTGCGGACAGCAGAGCATTGGGATCAAGGTGAGGCCGATCGGGAGTCGGGTTACTGTCCACCGGGTTCTGATCACCATCACCTGGCATCTCACCCCCACCCTCGCCATCCGCGGAAGGATCCGCCGTCAAGCTGTCGAGCCAATCCGTGAGACCTTGACGAAGGTCGTCTCCGTCCTTTCCTCCACCACCGGTGTACGAGCCTACGGTGCCCATCAATCTTGGCCTTTGCTTCTTGCCTGGCGGAGCGACTCGCGGACGTCGGGCCTCTCGACACCCTGCTCCCAACGCTCAATCACGGCGGCGATCTCTCTTGGAAGCGTGCCAGTAAAGAGAAGTGCCGTGCCGGGACGCAAATCCTCAGGCGGCAGTAGTGACAATGCCTGGGCAGCCGCTGCCGCGCGATCGGGCTGGGCGTCGACAATCCGAAGAATGGCCGAGATACCCTCGCCTTGTTTGGCCCGTTGATCACGGATCGTCCTACCCAGGTGCACGAGTAGTTCGTTAGCCTCCGCCGACGGCAGAGCAACCAGATCCTCTCTGGTCACGGCCCGCGCATCACGACGCGAGAGCAGGTTTGCGGCAACATCACGCAGACGCTCCGAAAGTCCCTCATCGAGAAGCGTGGCACCCGAGAACGCAGCTGCCAAGTAAAGGTAGGGCGAAATATCAATCCCTGCGAGAGATGGAGGTAGCTTCGCCCAACGCAGGAGACCCTCGCTGAACTCAACCTTGCTCTCGGATTCGGCTTTTTTGGTCGCGGAACCACGTTTTGCCGGCGTCCGGGCGGATCGTTCTTTCTTGTCGTCGCCCTCAACAGCCTCCGCGGGCTGGCTAGGTTCGTCCGCGGTGGCCGCAGCCCCTGGGCGGCCTGCCGCGGCCTCTAAGGCCATCAACTGGTCACGCAGGATCCCTTGTGCGAGCCAGTCCAGAAGTGATTTGAAATCGTCATTAAGCAACCGCTCCAGCACCATGAGCTTGGCAACGATGGTCGCTTCCAGAGCGATGCCGCGACGCTCAGCGACAGCCTGTCGTACACGCAAATCGTTGAGAAAGCGCTTAATGCGGCGCGGATTGCCGCCGAGTTTCTCGTAGAGGATCGGCGTTAATCGCGCAGCAAAGGCAATTTGCTCGGAGATGTCGACGCCATCGGGCGCCTCTATCTCATCGAGACCTCTGCCGTTGAGGCGGATCGTCGTGCACTGATCGACGATGCCGCCGACCAGCTCTGGATTCAGAGTCTGCTGGAGCTGAAGCAGCAGCAAGAACGCCTGGGTATCGAAACGCGATAAGGCCGGCAACGGAATCGTCGTCTGCACGATCTTGTGGAGGTAGAGGTGCGAGGGATCTTCGCCCTCCTCATTGGTCGGAGCAGGCGCGCCCGTTTTACTTAGGTGTCGAGCGATGGCATCCGCTACTCGGTCCTCGTCGGCAGCAATGACAAAGGACATCCGGGGTACAGCCAGGAACAGCCGGATGGCCTCAAGCGTCTCGACAACGGTCTCCGGTAAGCAGCGGTCAAGATCATCGACGAGGACGACAACCGCCGTGATGTGAGCCAATGCCGGATTCTCGATCAAGGCCCGGAACTCCTTGCGGAAGTCTTCGAGTCCGCGCGGGCTGGGTTCAGTATCTCCCTCGGCCTTCGGCTTGACCAAGCTCGTAATGTCGTCGACCGAGGGGAGCTGCAGAGCTAGCGAGGTCTTTGCCGCAATTTTGATGGCCTTGGCCCAGTCGACCCTGTCACGAAGGCGCTTGGCCAAACCGATGGCTTCGTCCTTGAGCGACTTCTCTGCAGGGGACTTCTCGAGTGCACGAGCCAGAGCGGAAAGGACCTCTCCAATCACACTCTCTTTGGCACCGGTGGCAGGGTCGTAGCGCCAGGGGTGGGTCGGAATAACAAGCGCGGCGCGGCCGTCGTCGGCGCCAGCCGACCGCTCATCCAGTTCAGCCTCCACCAGTTGCAGCACAGTGGTCTTGCCGCTTCCCCAGCTGCCTGAAAGCCCGAGGGCCACCGGGTCGAGCCCGGGATCGAGCAGGATGTCCGCGAGCGTAGAGGCGACAGCGTTGAACGCAAGGAGGTCGACGTCGGCCGGGTCGTCCGCCCATAGGGCGACCGATTCGTCCGTGATGCCCTTGCCCTGTTGCTCATCGTCACCCACAGCGACCGCGCCCCCCTGCTTCACGTTAGTTGCCCCGCCCTGATCGATAAGTATTTCTAATAAACCGGCCGTCTTGAGGCAACAGAACAGTGACCCGTGCCGGTTGCCCTCGCTACCTCGCTGGTCAGACCAATACGGGCGTAGAAGTGGCTCCTGCTGCCATCCTTGCCCTCCGCACGAGACAACGAACCGCTCAGGAGAAGCGCTCCTGTTGCCGAGCTGTTGCCGCCACTGAACGAGAAAAGCCCCGGCAAACCGGGGCTTTTGGCTTCCTCAAGCGCTTTGAAGCGAGTACCGCTACGGGGATTCGAACCCCGGTTTCCGGACTGAGAATCCGGCGTCCTAGTCCCCTAGACGATAGCGGCGAGGATGCGGGCATTTTAGCGAGACGGCGGGCGGGGGGCGCGAGACGTCGGTCACAGCGAGATCTCGCGAGGGGGCGGGAGGCGTAGGCGTCGCAACCGCTAAATTGCCTCCTCCGCGCGGCTGTGGCGGAACTGGTAGACGCGCACGGTTCAGGTCCGTGTGGGCGAGAGCCCGTGGAGGTTCGACTCCTCTCAGCCGCATTCAGGCCGCTTGGGCGGCCGGCTTCTCCTGCGGCGCCCGGGCGGCGTTGCAGGAGATCTCCTCGACGAAGGTCGGCCAGAGGGCGCGGGGCATGTCGTGCCCCATGCCGTCGACCATCTTCAGGCGGGCGTTGGGGATGGCGCGGGCGGTGGCGCGGCCGCCGGAGGGGTTGACGAGGACGTCGTTGCGGCCGTGGATGACGACGGTCGGGAGGTCAAGCTTGCGCAGGTGCGAGGTGCGGTCGCCGGAGGCGGTGATCGCGTGCAGCTGGCGGGCGATCCCGGCCTGGCTGTGGCCGCGGTCGAAGGAGCGAGCGGCGATCTCGCGGATTCGCTCCTCCTCAAAGGGATAGCCGGGCGAGCCGATCGTCTTGAAGGTCTTGACGACGCGCTCGATCGCCGCCTCGCGCTCGCGCGGCGGCTTGCCGAGCAGGAGGCCGAAGGTCTTGTAGCTGGGGTGGCCGACGCGGCGACTGCCGGTCGTCGACATGATCGAGCAGAGCGAGCGCACCCGCTCGCGGTGGCCGATCGCCGTGCACTGGGCGATCATCCCGCCCATCGAGGCGCCGACGACGTGGGCGGCCTCGATCCCGAGATGGTCCATCAGCCCGACCGTGTCGGCGGCCATGTCGCGCAGCCGGTACTCGGGCTGGCCGCGGCCGACGAGGAGGTCGAGCACGTTCGGCACCCCGGCGCTGCGGATCTTGCTCGAGCGGCCGATGTCGCGGTTGTCGAAGCGGACGACGCGGAAGCCGCGCTCGGCCAGCATCCCGCAGAAGTCCTCGTGCCAGGCGATCATCTGCGTCGCCAGCCCCATGATCAGGACCAGCGGCTCGCCGTCGGGGTCGCCCATCTCCTGGTAACAGAGCTCGATCCCGTTGACGGGCGCCATCGTTTCCTCGGAAAACTTGTGCATCCCGGCAGATTACCCAGCCTGGCTGAACAGCCAAACACGCCCGCGAGTGTCGGCGTTCGTCCTTTTATGGCCTATAGGGGGTAAAAGGACGAACGCCGGGGCGGTTCCGGTAGAACGGGCGGGTGCGGACGGCGATCATCTCCGACCTCCACCTCGGCGTCGCCAGCGACGAGGACGTGCTGCGCGACCCCGCGATCCGCCGCGTCCTCTTCGAGGAGATCGCCGGGGCCGAGCGGCTCGTCCTGCTCGGAGACGTCGTCGAGCTGCGGAACCTGCCGGTCGGGCCCTCGCTGGAGCGCAGCCGGCCGTTCTTCGAAGAGCTCGGGGAGGCGATCGGCGACGTCGAGGTAACGCTCGTCCCCGGCAACCACGACGCCCGCCTCGCCGAGCCGCTGCTCGACGGGCTCTCGATCGCCGGCGAGCCCGCGGTCGGGCTCGAGCACCTCTACTCCCCCGCGCCGGGGCCGCTGGCGATGATCGACGAGTGGCTCGGCGCGGCGCGCCTGCAGCCAGCCTATCCAGGCGTCTGGCTGCGCGAGGACGTCTACGCGACGCACGGCCACTACGTCGACGCCCACCTGACGCTGCCGCGGGCGGAGTGCCTAGCGGCCGCTCTGATGATGCGCCTGCTCGAGCCGCCGCCCCAGCGCGCCACCCCGACCGACTACGAGCGAGTACTGCGGCCGCTCTACGGCTTCGCCTATGGCCTGGCGCAGGTGCTGCCGACGAAGCGGCGCCGCAACGGGCCGTTCGAGAAATGGTGGGAGGTGCTGGCCGGCGAGCGAAAGGCGCGGACTCTGCGCGGACGTGCCGCCGCCGCCGGATTCCCGCTCGCGATCCGCGGGCTCAACTCGCTCCTGCACGCCGACTTCGGCCCCGACGTGACGCCGCCGGCGATCTTCCGCAGCGGCCTCGAGGCCAGCCGCGAGCTCGCTGTCCGCCTAGGGGTCGACGACGTCCACGTGATCACCGGCCACACCCACCGCGGCGGGCCGCTGCCGACCGAACCCGAATGGGCGCTGCCGCGCGGCGGCCGCCTCCACAACACCGGCAGCTGGGTCTTCGCCACCGCCTTCCACCACCCCGGCCGCCCGCCCAGCCCCTACTGGCCCGGCACCGTCACCTGGGTAGAGGACGACCAACCACCCCGAAGGGTGCAGCTGCTCCTCGACCGCCCCCACGCGGAGCTGCTCGGACTAGTCCAACGCCCCGGCTAGGAGTCGGGGGTGGGGTCTCCCGGATCCTCCCCGCTGTTGTCCGGGAGACCCCACCCCCGACCCCCTACGCCGAAAGCCAGTCGGCGATAACCCGCCCGATCTCCGCCCCCGCGTCCTCCTGTAAGAAGTGCGAAGCGTTCGCCACCGGGCGCGGCGGCGGGAAGTTGAGCTCGCTGGAGACGCGCTCGCCGACCGAGAAGGGCAGGATCGGGTCGGAGTCCGCCCAGAGGACGAGCGTCGGCCGGTCGTCCTCGCGCAACGAGTCGGCGACGCGTTTGCCCTCGGCCGCACCCACGGCCTCGGGGGTCGTCGGCAGGATCAGCGGGAAGGCGCGGACGCCGGCCTTTGCCGCCGGCTCTATATAAGGAGCGTCGTAGGCGGCGATCACCTCGTCGCCCGGATCCTGTTTGCAGCCGCCCTTGATCAGGAACCCCACCGGCACGTCCTCGTTGTCGCGGACGAAGTCGCGGAAGGCGAACCAGGCGTCGCTCATCTTCTGGCGGCCGGTGAACGGCCCCGTCTCCATGATCACGATCCGCGAGATCCGGTCGGGGTGCTCGACCGCCAGCCGCAGCCCGATCGGTCCGCCCCAGTCGTGGACGACCGCGGTCGCGTCGCGAAGGTCGAGTTCCTCCAGCAGCGCCGCCATCAGCTCGACGTGGCGGTCGTAGGTGTACCAGCCGAGATCGGTCGGCTTGTCTGAGCGGCCGAAGCCGGCGTAGTCGGGGGCGATGCAGCGGTAGCCGGCGTCGCGGACCGGCGGGATCACCTTGCGCCAGAGGAACGACCAGGTCGGCTCGCCGTGGAAGAAGACGACCGGCTCCCCCTCCCCCTCGTCCAAGTGCGCCAGCCGCAGCCCGTCCACCTCGCGATAGCGGGACTCGAACGGGTAGTCCGGCAGGCCCTCCAGGAGCTCGTCCGGCGTACGGACGGCGTCAAGCGGCATCGTCGCAGTCTATGCCGAAAAGGGATTGTTGACTTCAAATCCCGGAATCCATATCAGGATTCTGGACTTTCCTGATCGACTTTGTGCTACGGTGCCCGCCCTATTGAGCAGTAAGTTGCTCAAGAACGTAAGTTAGTCGACATAGGAAGGAACCTAATTAGATGCGGAACGCTCGCGACACCCGGCGGCGCAGCGTGAAGGTCGGCCTCCCCGCCGCTCTTCTCGTACTGCTCCTCGCCGTCTTCGCCGCAGGCTGCGGCGGTAGCGACGACGACAGCGCCACCGGTGCCTCTGGCGGCAGCGGCAGCGGCGGCAAGCTCGACGTGGTCGGCTACTCCACCCCGGAAGCCGTCTACACCGAAGCGCTCGAGCCTGCCTTCGAGGAAAGCTCGAAAGGCGGCGGCGTCAGCTTCAGCAACTCCTTCGGCGCCTCCGGCGACCAGAGCCGAGCCGTAGCCGCGGGGCAGCCCGCATCCGTCGTCCACTTCTCCCAGGCCGGCGACATGGAACGGCTGGTCGAAGAAGGCGAAATCGTCGCCAAAGACTGGGACCAGAACAAGTACAAGGGCATCGCCCAGAAATCGGTCGTGGTCTTCGTCGTCCGCCAGGGCAACCCCGAGGGGCTGAAGAGCTTCGACGACCTGCAGAGCAAGGACGTCGAGGTCATCACCCCGAACCCGTTCAGCTCGGGCTCGGCCCGCTGGAACATCATGGCCGTCTACGGCAACGCCATCGAGGCCGGCAAGTCCCCCGACCAGGCGCTGGACGAGGTCCG
>Ga0190273_10000425_pt1 | contig 16273 bp, 16 predicted proteins | sample Popmic504IS_FD_134513 | JGI IMG/M metagenome (GOLD analysis project Ga0190273, IMG submission 134513) | Populus adjacent soil microbial communities from riparian zone of Shoshone River, Wyoming, USA - 504 IS | ecosystem: Environmental > Terrestrial > Soil > Riparian zone > Trees stand | place... | reverse complement strand
GGGCGCGGATCTGGATGTCGGGCGTCGCGAAGCGGACCTTGACCGAGTTCGCGTCGCGCTGGATGCCGTTGTGCTCCATACCGGCGCTCTTGAGAGCGGCGACCACGGTCTGCTCGGTCTGCTCGCCGATCCTCACGGTCGCCTTCAGGCTCGACACCTGCACCGCCGGCGATTCTCCGAAGAAGTTCGGCAGCGTGTAGATCAGCCCGAAGAGCAGGGCGGCGAGGATCACGCCGTAACGCCAGAGAGGGTATCGATTCACTCAGGATGCCTTGATCGAGCGTTGCCGGGCGCTGGCGCCCGGATCGTGCCGGTGGTCGGATCAGCCTGGGATGGCCTCCGGTCGCCGGACTAGATGGCCTTGATGGTGCCCCTGGGGAGCAGCGTCTGGACAGATGCCTTCTGGAACTGCATCTCGATGGGGCGGTCGCCCTGATGGGCAACTTCAACCGTCACGTAGCCGTCGCCCACCTTGTTGATCCTGCCGACGAGCCCGCCCGCCGTGATCACCTCGTCGCCCTTCTGCAGGGCACCCAGCATGGTCTTGTGGTCCTTGGCCCTTTTCATCTGCGGGCGGATCATCAGGAAGTACAGCACGACGAACATCAGGATGATCGGCAGGAAACCGAGCAGCTGGCCTTCCACGCCGCCGGCGGCCCCTTGGGCATATGCGCTGGAAATGAACACGTTGCTTCCTCGTTGGACGAATCGCGAGGATTATAACGATGCGCGCATCGGCTCCCTCATGCCGGCAATGCCGGCGGCCGGGTTGCAGCGCCTGCGGCAGTCAGGGCAGGCGCCGGGACGCCCGCCGTGGTCGGATCAGGCGGTGGCCTCAGGCGCTTCGATGCCGGCGGCACGGTCCCGCTCGAAGTCTTCCCGGAAACGGCGGAAGCGGCCGGTCTGGATTGCGGCGCGCGCTTCCCTCATCAGGTCGAGGTAGAAGTACAGGTTGTGGAAGGTGGCCAGATGCGCGCCCAGCATCTCGTTGACTCGCTGCAGGTGATGCAGATAGGCGCGGGAGAACAGGCGGCAGGTCTTGCAGCCACAGCCTGGGTCGATGGGGCTTTCGTCGTCGCGGTAGCGGGCATTTCGGATCTTCAGGTCGCCGTGGCGCGTGAACAGCCAGCCGTTGCGGGCGTTGCGCGTGGGCAGGACGCAGTCGAACATGTCGATGCCCTGAGCGATGCCTTCGACAAGGTCCTCCGGCGTGCCGACGCCCATCAGGTAGCGCGGCTTGTTCGCCGGCAGGCGGCCGGCGCAGTGCGCGAGGATCCGCATCATGTCCTCCTTCGGCTCGCCCACCGACAGGCCGCCGATGGCAAGGCCGTCGAAGCCGATCTCCTGCAGACCGTCGAGCGACTCGTCCCTGAGGCCCTCGAACATGCCGCCCTGGACGATGCCGAAGAGCGCGTTGGGATTCTCCAGGCGATCGGATTCGTCACGGCTGCGGCGCGCCCAGCGCAACGACAGGCGCATCGATTCCGCCGCTTCGCGTTCGGTGGCGACCCGTCCCTTGATTTCGTACGGCGTGCATTCGTCGAACACCATCGCGATGTCGGAGTCGAGAGAACGCTGCACCTGCATCGACACCTCCGGCGTCAGCATCAGCTTGTCGCCGTTGATCGGCGATGCGAAGCGCACGCCCTCTTCGCTGATCTTGCGCATGTCGCCGAGGCTCCAGACCTGAAAGCCGCCCGAGTCGGTCAGGATCGGGCGCAGCCAGCCGTTGAACCGGTGCAGCCCGCCGAACTTCTTCATGACCGCCTCGCCGGGACGCAGCCAGAGGTGGAACGTGTTGCCCAGGATGATCTGGGCGCCGGCCTCGTCGAGGTCGGAAGGGGCCATGCCCTTGACTGCGCCATAGGTGCCGACCGGCATGAAGATCGGCGTCCGGACGACGCCGTGGTTCAGCGTGAGTTCACCGGCGCGCGCGGCGCCGTCGGTGGCAAGAACCTCGAACTTGAGCAAGATGCATCCTTTGCAGCGTCATGGCAACGGCATTGCACCACAGTCGGCAAGTCCAGGCGCGGCCGGCGCCCGTCCGGCGCCTGTCGGCATCTCACCCGGTATTCGCACTCAGTTCGTCTCGCAGCTGAAGGATGCGGCGGTCTCGGCATTGCCGGTGCCGCGGTACTTCGCGAACCTCGGATACGCGCAGAGCGGCCGCGTCCGGTTCGGAAAGAGATCGTGGTTCGGCGGTGCTGCGGCGAGCAGGCTGTCCGGGGCCGCCCCCTTCTCGACCCATTCGACCATGGGTGTCAGCAGGTCGACCACGTCGGTCGACCGGCCCCCGGCGCCGTGCACCGCGCCCGGCATCAGGAACAGCCGGACGAAGGATCGCGCCGCGGCCATGCCGCCGTGATTGGCAGCGAGCCGCTCGACGTAGTCGATCGTGTCGTAGGCCGAGAAGATCGGATCCGCCAGGCCGTGCACGAACATCAGTTTGCCGCCCCTTGCCAGGTACGCCTTCAACCGGTCGTCGCGGTAAGTGTCGTAGACCAGGGATGTTGCCTGCATGCGCTGCGGGTCGGTGTCGAAATTGAAGGCGAGGGGGTTGAAGGTCGGGTCCGGCGGCGTGAAGAACTCCCAGCGCAGCGCGTCGGCCATCAGGGTGACGTAGCGCGAATCGGGCGTGGCCGTGGTCGAAGAGCCGAGTGCCCAGGCGCGCCAGCCCGGGCGCTGGATGCCGGGGTCGGCGACCTGGCCCACATAGAGCGACCTGCCCGCCGAATCGACGGGACCGCTGAACAGGCGTTGCAGCGCCGTCACCTGCGGTGCGCTCAGGCATTGCGCAGTCTTCGCGCCGGGGCACTGCAGGACCACCGGATCGAAGCGGCATGCCCTGAAGTTGTTGACCATGCCGTCGGCGACACCGTCGAGCGCATCGCACTGTTCCAGGATCCTGTTGGCCAGGAGCGCGAGGTCTGCGTTCGAATACGCCTTGCTGAGGATCGGGGAACCGTTCTCGACGGGCGCCACGTTCGTGAACTGGATATGGTTCCACAATGCAGCAGCGGTTGCGCCGCTCGCGACGCGCATCGCCGGGTAGGACGCGATGACGCCGTCGAAGTAGTTCGGGAAGCGCTGCGTGAACATCATGCCTTGCCGTCCGCCGCCGGAGCCGCCGATGAAATAGGAGCGGTCGGGTCGGCGGCCGTAGCGCTCGGCAATCAATGCCTTGGCGTTGACGGCGGTCTTGTCGTAGGCGTTGTACGCATGATCGACGCGGGCCTGGGGATCGTTGCCGAAGTCCGCAGCGGCGCCACCGGTGTGACCGCCGTCCGTGGTGACGACCGCGTAGCCTTGCTGGATCGCCGGCGCCATCTTGTCGGTGGGACCGACGAGCGGGCCGATGGCGTTGCCGATGTTGCCGTCGTTGCCGCCGCCGCCGACAAAGACGAGCCGTCCGTTCCATTCGTCCGGCATGCGCAACCGGAATCCGATGGCAAAGCTCTTGCCGTCGACGCCGACCCGCTCGCTGGTCTTGCCGTCGACGACGCAGTGCGCCTTGAGTGCGGTGCCGGCGACGGTCGCGGTGGCTTCCGCGTTGTGCGTGGCGACCACGGTCGTGACCGGCAGGTGGACTCCGCCGAGGGCGGAACAGGCTTCGGTGGCGCTGAGCCGGGGCTTGACGGCAGGGCTGCTGCCTATGCTGCCGCCCGGACTGCCGCAGGCAGCCAGCAGTGCCGCCGACAGCGCGGCGAGGATCGCCGGGAAGCGATTCGGTGTGTTCATCTCTTGTCTCCGTGTGGCGTGCCGATGGTACGGCCCGGCGCGGTCAGGTTGTCCTCCGGATGAGGACACGATTCGTGTATGCAGGTCAACGTCGATCTACCGGTCACGCGGATGGATGCCGTCGCAGCATCATGGCGTCGCCGTAGCTGAAGAACCGGTAGCGCTGCTGGATCGCGTGTGCATAGGCTCGCCGGATCCGGGCGACGCCGGCGAATGCGCTGACCAGCATCAGCAGCGTCGAGCGCGGCAGGTGGAAGTTCGTGATCAGGCCGTCGGCGACGCCGAAGCGGTAGCCCGGCGTGATGAAGAGGTCGGTTTCCGACCGACCGGCCAATCCGCGTCCGGCTTCGAGCGCGCGCAGGCTGGTGGTCCCGACCGCGATGATCCGGCCGCCCCGCTCGCGCGTCTGTTCGATCTTCCTCGCCGTGGCCGGCGGGATCTCGAATCGCTCGCGGTGCATCCGATGCTGAGACAAATCCTCCGAGCGGACCGGCAGGAAGGTGCCCGCGCCGACGTGCAGGGTCAGCATGGCAGTCCCGACGTCCTTGTCGCGCAACCGCTGCAGGAGGGTGTCGTCGAAGTGAAGGCCGGCAGTGGGTGCGGCAACCGCTCCCGGCCGGCTGGCGTAGACGGTCTGGTAACGGGCCTCGTCGTCCGACTCTGCCGAATGGGTGATGTAGGGCGGCAGCGGCAGCCTGCCGATCCGCTCCAGCAGGGCCTCGACCGGTTCGGAGAAAGCCAGGTGGTAGATCGGAAGCGGGTCCCGCTGCGCCAGCGTCGGATCATGCGCTGGCGCGGCATCATGGGCATCATGCATCGGGGCATCATGCATCGGGGCATCGGCGGCGCCGACGCGCGTGATCACGGTGGCGGTGCCTGCCGCGAAGTGCAGGATGCTGCCGTTCTTCGGCGCATGACTTGCCCGGATGAGCGCATGCGCCTCGTGGTCTGCAACGACCCGTTCGACCATCACCTCGACCCGGCCGCCGGTGTCCTTGCGCCCCAGGAGGCGGGCCTTGAGCACGCGGGTGTCGTTGAAGACCAGCAGGTCGCCGGCCGCGACGAGATCCGGCAGTGCGCCGAAGGTCAGGTCGTCCAGCGACGATTCCCCCACCACGAGCAGCCGTGACCCGGTGCGATCGGGCGTCGGATGCTGGGCGATCAGATCGGCGGGAAGGTCGTAATCGAAGTCGGAGAGATGCATGGCAGGTACGGTGATGCGGGGAGATCCTCGTTTGATCGCAGAGACCGGTATGGACCATAATCCAGCCCTGTCTGCCGCAGGCCCGCTTGCGGACCGGCAGACCTGTCGTTGCCTCGGTGGTGAAATTGGTAGACACGTCAGACTCAAAATCTGATGCCGCAAGGCGTGCCGGTTCGATTCCGGCCCGAGGTACCACCTCATGCTAATCCAGCACAAGCCTCTTCCGATCCGGCGAACCTTCACGAAGGCGCCATGAGCAGCGACAGCGAAGTCGAAATCAAGTTTCTGGTTCCTGCCGGGGCGCGGGCTGCGGTCGCGGCCGAGGTCGCCCGCGGGTCCGCTGTCGAGCGTCGCACCCTGGCCGCCAGGTACCTCGACACTTCCGACCGGCGCCTCGCCCGGGCAGGCATCGCCTGGCGCGTGCGGCGCGAGGGGCGTCGATGGATCCAGGCGTTGAAGGCCGGCGGCGGCGCCCTGGAGCGTTTCGAGCACGAGGTCGTCCGTCCCGACGGCAGCCACGACGCCGCCGCTCATGCAGAAACCGTGGTGGGGCAGAAGTTGAACAGGATCCTGCGGGATGCACGCGCGGACGGGTTCGACGTCGGCGTGCGTTTCCAGACCGGAGTCAAGCGAACTGCCCGCAGGATCAGGACCCGCGGCGCGGTCGTTGAAGTGGCCTTCGACGACGGACGTCTGGTTGCCGGTACGTCGCGGGAGCGGATCCTCGAAGTGGAATTCGAACTGGTTTCCGGATCGACGGTGTCGATGCTGGCGCTGGCTGAACGCTGGCGCAAGCGCTTCGGCCTGCTCTACGAACCGCGCAGCAAGTCGGAACGCGGCGACCGGCTCGCCGACGGATTGCCGCTGGCGCCGATTCGCAAGGCACGCCGGCCCGAGTACCCTCGCCACGCAGGCACCGCGGAAGCGTTCGGCGCGGTTCTGGATGAATGTCTGTCACATGTTTCGCGCAGCGCGAGCGGGATCGTGGCAGGCGACCGCTCGCTGCGCGTCGAGCACGTCCACCAGTTGCGCGTGGGGATCCGCCGCCTGCGCAGCGGCCTGCGCAGTTTCAGCGGCTGGGTGCCTCCTCCTCCGGATGAGATGGTCGAAAGACTCCGTAGTCTGTTCGCGACGCTCGGCCTGTCCCGTGACGACGACGTCCTGGGCGAGGGGGTGGCTGCGGCACTGGAAAGGGCGGGTGCCCCTGCACTGACGGTGCCGGCGGCGGCGCCGGGCCCGGATCCCGCTGCAACGGTCCGGGCTGCCGAAACCCAGCAGCTGTTGCTCGAGTGGATCGCCTGGCAGGCAAGCCTTTCGGAAGGCCGTCCGGCAGCGGCGGCAGCGGCCGCTGGCGATGCCCGCCCCGGCGATCCCGCCGCCGCTTCCGCGGGCGGATCAGGCCCCGGCATGGAGCAGCCGGGAAGTGAGCGGCCCGCAGGTGACCCGCTCGTGCCGTCCGGATCGGACGACGATCAGGCGACCTTCGGCCGGGACGCGGAACGACGCTTGCGCCGCTGGCACCGCGGGATCGCCGCCGACTGGAAGCGGTTCGACGATCTCGACGAGGAAAATCTGCATGCGCTGCGCAAGCGCATCAAGCGCCAGCGCTATGCGGTCGAATTCTTTGCCCCGGTGCTCCGGGGCGGAAGAACCAGGCGCTATCTCGAGCCGCTGGCGTCGATCCAGGATCGGATGGGGCAGCTGAACGACCTGTTCGTCGCCAGAACTCGTTATCGCGAACTCCTGGGGTCGGATCCGGCAGCCTGGTTCGCGCTCGGGTGGATCGAAGCGCGGATCACTGTCGTTCGAGGCTTGGCGAGACCTGAATTGATGCGACTTGCCAAAGCCAGCCCTCCCGGCCGATGAGACTGTCCGGCGCTAGGCGGGTCTGCCGACGTAGCGTCGCAGGGCAAGTGACCACAAGAAGCCGCCGCCGACTTTCATCGTGAATTGCAGGGCGATTATCGCCGGCAGGAGGGCGCCGAAGGCGATCGTCGGAAACAGCAGGGAATCGATCAGGGCGCCGACGGCGTTGCTGGCGTTGGACCGGACCAGGAAGTGTCTTCGAATCAACACCTGATAGACGGCTCCGTCGACCAGGGCAGCCGCGCAGAATGCCGTGACCGACGCGATCGCTATCATGCCGCTCGCGGGATTCAGCAGGTAGGAGATGGCGCCGGCGGCAGTGATCAGCGCGCCCATCCTCGCCGCGAGCCCCCTGGCTGCCCAGCGCTCGTGCAGGTAGTCGCGCAACGAAAGGTCCATACCGATCAGGAAGAACGCGATCACCGGGGATGACCAGGGGCCGAGTCTGGCCACCAGCAGGTTGGCAGCGACGGCAGCGGCGATATAGAGAAAAACTATGAAGTACGAAAGGTATCGCATTCAGTGGGGTAGCAGCGATGCCATCCAGGACAGTGAGGGCGCCATTGGGCTGCGTGCTCTCCCGGGGATGTTGACCAGCCACCCAGACGACATCCATGTCGTTCAGTCGGCGAGGTTGAATTGAACCGGTGACGTCCTCACATGTGACCTGCAGCCCCAGGCACGACCCGTGCCCACCGGAGGCAGCCTACGCAGGGGAACGGAGTGTCACCAGACGATGTGGTCGTAGAACAGATTTCACAGGCCCTCCTGAGCGCGGCCCTGAAATCCGTTGTCACCCTGGAACTCGACGACGGACTGATCTGGTTCCAGGATATCGGAGAAGAGGAAGGCGTCTTTGCCGTCACCGAGACCTCCGACACCCTCCGCCTGGGCAAGGAACTGCAGTCTTCCCTGCACAGGCTCGGTGATCCCTACGAGAGTCTCGAAGACACCGTGGACCTGGTTCGGGACCTGGTCGGCCAGTTGTACCGGCAGAGCGTGGTCCTGCATTGATCCTCGCTCGCGGCGTGCAAAGTTAGAATCGGGCACCTCCCGCTCCGGTTGCCGGGAGGGCAATCCAGGGAGAAACGCATGAGCACGCCAGGATACCCATCCGGCATCGAAATCACGGAAGTGGCCCTGCGTGACGGCATCCAGATCGAGCCGGCATTCATTGCGACGAAAGACAAGATCCGTCTGCTCGATGCCCTGATCGATGCCGGGGTGAGGCGCTTCGAGGCCACTTCCTTCGTTTCGCCGCGGGCGGTGCCGCAACTCAAGGACGCTGCCGAGGTCCTTGCCGGCGTCAGACGACATCCGGGGGTGATCCTGGGCGTGCTGGCGCCGAACCGCAAGGGCATCGAACGGGCGCTGGCCGCCGGGGCGGACGAGATCGCCGTGTTCCTGTCGATATCGGAAAGTCATAACCAGAAGAACCTGAACCGCAGCGTGGAGCGTTCCATGGAGGACATCCGCGAAGCCGCCGACATCGTCAGGGGAACCGGGGTCCACCTCAAGGGAGCCATTGCCACAGCGTTCGGCTGTCCGTTCGAGGGCGAGGTCTCGCTCGACCGGATCGAGCAGATGGCCTCCCGCTTCGCCGAATACGGCTATGACTCGCTGACTCTGGGCGATACCACGGGGATGGCAACACCGCCTCTCGTGCGTGCGACGGACGAACGGCTGCGGGCCCGGCTGCCGGAACTCAAGCTGAACCTGCACTTCCACAACACCCGCGGCATCGGCCTGGTCAACCTGATGGAGGGACTGTCGCTGGGGATCACTTCATACGAGTCGTCGCTCGGCGGCATCGGCGGCTGCCCTTTCGCACCCGGCGCGACCGGCAACATCTGCACCGAGGATACGGTTCACCTGATGGAACAGCTCGGGGTCGAAACCGGCATCGACCTCGACAAGCTCACTGCCGTGGCGCGCGACATGGAGCGGATGCTGGGACGGCCTTTACCGGGACAGGTCCTGCGCTCGGGGCCCCGCCTGCGCCGTTACCAGCTCGAGGAACAGGCGGCGGCGGTGGGGTGAAGCCCATTGCAGGAACAGGCGGCGGCAGTGGGGGCGAGGCCCATTGCGGCGCCGCTTGCGGCTACTGCAGCTTGATGTCGCCGACTTTGATCACTTCGCGCCACTTCTCGATGTCGGATTTCAGGAGGTCGCCGAAGGCCTCCGGTGTCATGATCCGCAACTCGCCGCCCTGGCCGTTGATTGCCTCGCGCAGTTCCGGCAGCACCTTGTTCACCTCCGTGTTCAGCAGCGTGACGATCGGCGTCGGCACGCCGGCTGGGGCATAGAGGCCATACCAGGTGGCCACATCGAATCCGGGATAGCCTGACTCGGCGACGGTCGGCACTTCCGGCAGGACGCTGCTGCGCCGCGCGGTGCTGACGGCAAGGCCGCGGGCCGTTCCCGCCTTGATCTGAGCCACCGCTGACGAGACCGAGGACGTCATCAGGTCAACGTGACCGCCCAGAAGATCCGCCAACGCCGGGGCCGAGCCCTTGTAAGGCACGTGGCGGATGTCGACCTTCGCGGTCGTGCCGAGCAGTTCGCCCACCAGGTGCGACACGGTACCGGCGCCCGCCGACGCAAAAGTGATCGTGCCGGGAGACGCCTTGGCAGCGTTGATCACGTCCGCCAGGGTCTTGTACGGCTTCGACGTCGCGGTCAGCAGGATGATCGGCACGTCGGCGACGTGCGCCACCGGCCGGAGATCCTTGACTGGATCGTAGGCGACCGCTTTGTTCAACAGAGGGGCGACGGCAAGGTTGTCCGCCTGACCCATGACCAGGTCGTATCCGGTCGGCGCCGCCTTGGCCGCGTCCACGATGCCGATGGTTCCGGATGCGCCGGCCTTGTTCTCCATCACGATCGTCCACTTGTTCTTTTCAGCCAGCTTGTTGCCGACCAGCCGGGAGAGGTTGTCGGTGCCGCCCCCCGGGGTGAAGGGGATGATCAGGCGGATCGGACGATCGGGGTAGGTCTGCGCCTGCGCGGCGCCCGTTGCCAGCATCGCGGTGCCGAGAAGGACTGCCGGAAGGGCAAGCAGCATGCGGATCATTGAAGGGTCTCCTTGGAGTAGCAGATCTGAAGCAGCGCCCACGGCGCCGTTGCGAGACGATACGTCACGACCTGCCGCTTCACCAAACGTCGGACCGCGGAGCAGTCGAGCGCCTGCGGGGCGGCTCCCGCAGGCGGACACACGGAATAATCCGGCAGGGCGGTTCTCAAGCGGCGCGATGCGCGCTACTCTTGATCCTGGGAAAGAGGTAATGCTGCATTGCAGTATCATCGGAGCGATCACTCCGCCTGGCATGTCCGGCGGAACGTCGGAAACGGGCAGCCGGCACGGTGAGGCGGGCGCTCAAAGAGCGAGAGGAGTGACCAGTGACAGACCCGAAGGCAGAGGACGCCGAAGACGGCGATCCCCAGCTTCCGCCAGTGCCGAAGAACGAGCAGTTCGCCAACCTGAATCGCCTGCGTCGCGAGCGGACCTGGGTGGATGTCTTTCTGATCGGCGGCACGTGCCTGCACGGTCAGATTCGTTCCTTCGATGCCAGCATGATGCTGCTGCAGACCCGCAGCGGCGATATCGGCCTCTACCATCACGCAGTCAGCACGGTTGTTCGCGCCCAGAAGCGCGGCGGCGGCAAGGCCTTCAAGGGTCGCGAAAGTCGCGAGCCCCGTGACAGCCGCGACAGTCGCCCGCGAAGCGTGCCCCTGCGCGCCCGGCCCAGCGAGCCGCCGCCGGACTACGGAGAGCCGCTCGAGCCGCCGCCGCGTCGCGCACCCGAGCGGGCCCCGGTGGTCATCGTCAAGCAGCGCCGGGCCAAGTCCGTCATCAAGCCGCAGTAGCGTTCCGGCCGCCCGCGGTCCAGCGGGCGCCGCCGTCCGGTTGTGGATCAGAAGCCCAGGCGCTCGCCCGCCCCGAGCAGGGTCGCAAGACCGATCAGCAGGAAGATCGTGGCTGCGATCATGTGGACGACGCGCACCGGAATGCGCTCGGCGATGCGCCCGCCGAGCAGCACCGCCGGCACGTTGGCGATCATCATCCCCAGGGTCGTTCCGGTCACGACCGGGAACATCGCCTGGTACTGAGCGGCGAGCGCTACCGTCGCGATCTGCGTCTTGTCGCCCATTTCGGCCATGAAGAAGGCCGCGAGCGTCGTGCCGAACACGCCGAAGCCCGCCAGCCTGGCTTCGTCTTCTTCCAGCCGGTCCGGGATCAAGGTCCAGACGGCCATCCCCAGGAAGGAGAGGCCCAGCACCCATCGCAGGGTGGTCGGAGGCAGCAGGGTGGTGATCCATGCGCCGACTGCACCGGCGAGTGCGTGATTCACCAGCGTCGCTACCAGGATGCCGACCACGATCGGCAGCGGCCGGCGGAACTTGGCCGCGAGCAGGAAAGCGAGGAGTTGGGTCTTGTCGCCGATCTCCGCCAATGCGACGACGCCGGTCGAGATGACAAAGGGTTCCAAAGGGAGTTCCACGGCCGGCGCGCGACATGACCATGCAGCGTCCCGGCCAAGGCGGACGCGCATGATCAAAGGTCTTGCCAGGCGGAAACCAGCTTGCACCATGACCGGACGGTCAAGCGTGTTGATGCAAGCCCCACCGAAGCAAGCCGCGCCGGCGGGAGACTACTCCCCAATGACTATGGGGATTTTAGCCCGCGGCGGAGAGACCCGTCGAACTGGAGGTCTGATGACCGGCGAATGACGGCAGCCGAGCCCTTCCCCTGCCAGGTGCCGGCTAGGCGAACGGGGTGACGGTTCGAGCGGTCAGAGTCCCAGGATGCGACCCAGCTCCGCCAGATAGCGACCCGCCTGGAACGCGTCTCCCTTCAATTCCTCGGGAAAGTCGTGGAGCCGGTCGCGCATGTCGTGGAGTCCCGAGTGCATCTGTTCCGGTGTGCTCCCGTCGGTGTGCAGAACGTGGCGGAGCGCCTGGATTTCAGCGCGCAGGACGGCGAGGTCGGGGGCGTGGCCATCGAGCCCCTGGACGTCCCTTTCAAGCGCATCCAACAGGCGTCTCGCTTCCACGATGTCGATGTCGGGATCGCGTGGCTGGTTCTCCAGCGGCTGCGACGTCTGCGAAGGTATTCCCATGCGATTGCTCCTGCGGGTTCTACGGCAAGGTTACCAGCCTTGCCGCAATGGCAGTCACGAGACCATGACGTTGCCGACGATGCCCGGTCCGTTCAGAGGTGCCGGGACGCGTGGCGCAGGTCGGTCAGCCAGGCTTCGAACGCAGCGTCGAGTTCCGACCGGTCGCCACGGAGCAGGGCGGACGGATGCAGCGTGAGCAGAACGGGTATGCCGTCCTCCCGCTTCTGCCACTGCCCGCGTTCGCGCGTCACCGAGACGGTACGGCCGAGGACGGATCGGGCGGCGACGGCTCCCAAGGCGACGATTGCAGCCGGTCGCACCGCGGCAATCTCGCTCTCCAGCCAGTGCAGGCAGGCCGTCGCCTCCCTCTGCCCGGGCGTCTTGTGCATGCGACGTTTGCCGCGCACTTCGAACTTGAAGTGCTTGACCGCATTGGTGACGTAGAGGTCGTTGCGTGGCCAGGCGAGCGCCTCAAGCGCCCGGTCCAGCAATCGCCCGGCGGGACCGACGAAGGGCCGGCCTTCGATGTCCTCGCGGTCCCCGGGTTGCTCGCCGACAAGCATCAATCTGGCGTGCCGCGCTCCTTCGCCCCAGACCGTCTGGGTGGCAGGTTCGCCCAGCGGGCATTCACGGCAGCCGGCGGCGGCCTGCCTGAGCAACTCGAGGTCGGGCGGCGTTGCACTACCGTCGAGTTCCGGCACCGACTCGCCCAAGTCCAGGCGGGACTGCGTCGGCCGGGGCGTGCTCGAGAGTGCGGGCGTCCGGGCCGGACCGCCCGGCTTTTCGGCGGCCTTCATCGGGAGTGGTGCCGACGCGCGGCCGGCTTCCGGGATAGTGGGTGCATCCGCTGGTACCGTGTATTCGTCGTCCGGGCGGGTTTTGCAATCAGCATGCCCGATGGCCTTAACATTGCGGGATGCTCAGCTACCGCCACGGCTTTCACGCCGGCAACCATGCCGATGTGCTGAAGCATTTCATTCTCGTGCAGTTGCTCGGTTACCTGCTGCAGAAGGACAAGGCGCTCTGGTACATCGATACGCATGCAGGCGCGGCCCAATACGCCCTGACCGGCAGCACGGCCCTCAAGAACTCGGAGTTCGAGACCGGGATCGGCAGGCTATGGGGCAATCGCAGCCTGCCGAAGACGCTCGACGGTTACATCACCCAGGTGCGCCGCGCCAACCCGGACGCGAAGAAGCTGCGCACCTATCCCGGTTCGCCGCAGATCGCCCTGCAGATGCTGAGACCGCAGGATCGATTGCGCCTGTTCGAGAAGCACAGCACCGAGATCCGGATCCTGCAGCAGAACCTGGCCGGAGAAGTGCGGCGTGCGATAGCCTACGCCGGTGACGGCTTCGACGGCCTGAAGGCGATGCTCCCGCCCCCGTCTCGCCGCGGCCTGGTGCTGATCGATCCGTCCTATGAAGACAAGACCGACTACAAGCGCACCAAGCAGACGCTGGTCGACGCGCTCGTCCGCTTCGCGACCGGCACCTATGCGATCTGGTATCCGCTGGTGCAGCGGCGGGAGTCAAGGGCGCTGCCCAACTCGCTGAAGCTCGCAGGCGCGGACGAATGGCTTCATGTGAGCCTCACCGTCAAGGCCCCCGCCACGGACGGCTACGGCCTGCACGGCAGCGGGATGTTCGTCGTCAACCCGCCATGGACTCTGGTGGAAACGCTGCGCCAGACGATGCCATGGCTGGTGGACGTCCTCGCGCAGGACCACGAGGCGACGTTCCTGCTGGAATCGAGTTAGCCCGAGTCGGCGCTCTTCGATCAGGCAGCCGGCCGCGGCCCGGCGCCCGCGCCGGAAAGCGGAGGGGCAGCCGCGGCGGGCAAGGCAGATTCGATATGGCCCGTCAGGTGCACCGTCCTGGCGGGGAAGGCGAAGCGCACCCCGAGCGTCTTCAGGTCACGCATCAACTGCAGGTTGAATTTCTGCTGCAAGTCCATGAAGAGGTCGTAGTCCGGGTCCAGGACCGTGTAGACGACTTCGAACGTGAGGGCGCTGTCGCCGAGACCCTTCAAGTGCGCCCGCCCGAACTGCACCTTCGATTCGGGCTCGATCATGGACCTGACGATTCCCGGTATGGCCTCGGCCTGGTCGGGCGTGGTGTCGTAGGTCACGCCGAAGGTGAAGGCGACGCGCCGGGTGGCCTGGCGCTTGTAGTTGCTCACCGTCTGCTTGAGCAGTTCGGCATTGGACATGACGATCTGCTCACCGCCGAGCGCCCGGATGCGCGTGGTCTTGAGGCCGACGAACTCGACGTTGCCGGAGACCGCGCCGACGCCGATGGCGTCGCCGACCTCGAACGGCTTGTCGATCGCGATCGACAGCGAGGCGAAGAGGTCGCCGAGTATGTTCTGCACGGCCAGGGCCACCGCCACGCCGCCGATCCCGAGACTTGCGACGAGCGCCGTGATGTTGACGCCGACGTTGGAGAGCACCGCCAGCATCGCGACTGTCCAGAGGACGGTCCTCAAGGCCCATGACAGCAGCGTCGACGAGGCACTCGCCTGGGCGCTCTCACCCGCATGTCGCGTGAAGTATCGGGACAGGCCCAGCGTCACGGCGCGGTTGGCCCACAGGGCCACCTGCAGCATCAGCGTGAGGAACCAGAGGTGACTGACCCGCGAATGCCATGGCTCGGCCAGATTGAGCGTGCCGACGCCGACCAGGAAGGCTGTGAGCAGCATCAGCCATCGGCTGGTCCCGCCCAGGATCTCGCCGATCGCGCCGGCCGCGGAGCCCGCACCGTGCAGGCCGCCGTGGCTGGAAATCCTGGCGGCCGCGCTGCACGCTAAGCGCAGCGCGATCGACATCACCAGGTAGGTTGCCAGTGCCGCGAGCACCGCGATGGACAGGTGAAAGGGGGTGAGGCCGATCACCATCGGCTCGTGGTACCAGGGCGTATCGATGAGCGTGCCTCGGGAAGGGGAGGAATTATCTTACCAAGGCGGCGAACAGCGAAAACGAACCGAAGGCGAGCACGGTCGACAGCATGATCACCGCTGCGACGCGCTCGGCATCGGCGTCCTGCCGCTCGGCGAACAGGAACGCGGTGCCGGCCGCCGGCAAGGCTGCCATCAGCATCAGCGCAGCTACCTCACCGGCGGGCAGCCGAAGGATCCAGGTCGCCGCCCCCCAGGCCAGCAGCGGGTGCACGACGAGCTTGACCAGGACGACCGCATAGGTGGCGGACGCGATCTTCAGCGGACCCGGCAGGTAGAGCGAGAGACCGATCGCGAACAGTGCGACGGGCCCGGCTGCCGTCGCCAGCAACCGCAGAAACTCGTCGATGGCGAAGGGCAGCTTGAGTCCGGAAGCGGAAGCGCAGAGGCCGGCGATGATGGCCCAGATGAGCGGGTTGCGGCCGATGCCTTGCAGCGCGCCTTTGACTGCCGTGGTCCAGTGTTCGCCGCCGCGACCTTCGCGAGAAGCCAGCGCCAGGGCTGCCGAGACGACCAGCACGAGATCGGCGATGCCGGCGGCCACCACCAGCCCGACGGCCTGCTCGCCCAGGATGGCAGGAATGAGCGCAAAGCCCATGTACCCCCAGTTGGCCCAGCTCGCCGCCAGGGCGCCGAACGCGGTGTCGCGCCATCCGTCCCGGTTGAACCGGCGCAGCATGAAGGCCGTCAGCCCGAAGGCCAGCAGGCCTGCGAGGCCGTAGGCCAGGAAGATCGGCGCATTTGCGATCTGGCGGAACGGCGAATTCGCGACGAAACGAAACAGCAGGGCGGGCAGGGCGAAGTACAGCACGAAGCTGTTGAGTGGGCCGACGGCTGCGAGCGGAAGCCGTCGCCCGCGCGCCGCCAGGTAGCCGCAAAGCACCAGCGCGAAGAACGGTACGGTGACGTTGAGGATCGCGAGCACGGGGGGCGGAACCGGTCACCCGGATGCGGAAAAAGTCGGCGGCAGGGCCTGGAGGCTCACTGTACCGTACGCGGCCGGTTGGGTAGCATCGGGGATGCTCAAAGACGCCTCAGGTCGAGACAGGACCGCCACCCGGGATCCGGAGGCCACGCGCATGGCGATCCTGACCGCGGCGACGGACGAGTTCTCCGACTTCGGCCTCGGCGGGGCGCGGGTCGACCGCATCGCCGAAAGAGCGGGAATCAACAAGCGGATGCTTTACTACTACTTCGGCCAGAAGGAGGACCTCTTCCTCGCCGTCCTGGAGCACGCCTACGCGAAGATCCGGGGCGAGGAGCAGAACCTGAACCTCTCGCAGGTGGAGCCGACAGAAGCCATCCGCCGCCTGATCGCGTTCACCTGGAACTACTACATCGAGAACCCGTCGTTCCCGACCCTTCTCAACAGCGAGAACCTGCACCGCGC
>Ga0190273_10000424_pt1 | contig 16344 bp, 15 predicted proteins | sample Popmic504IS_FD_134513 | JGI IMG/M metagenome (GOLD analysis project Ga0190273, IMG submission 134513) | Populus adjacent soil microbial communities from riparian zone of Shoshone River, Wyoming, USA - 504 IS | ecosystem: Environmental > Terrestrial > Soil > Riparian zone > Trees stand | place... | reverse complement strand
GACTGTCCGTCATGCATTGCAGAGGCCGTCGTGATACTTACGTGTTTTAGCAGCCACTTGTTGAATAATGCCAGGAATCCGACACGGGTACCATCGCCTAATGTGTTTGTCAGAATGCATGATCGGGAGATGAAGATCCTTTAGTTGATACATTGGGCGATTGCTCCTCACCAGCTGTTCATCAGTTATTGACTTATGTTGAAAACAAACGGCAATTATTTTCTTCAAAAATTTGCCACAAAAGGTTTTTGCCCTATTTTCGCACTCCCAAAATTAGCATTTGCATGTTCCATGTAATTGTAAATCAAAGGGAAACACATTGTACCATCAGATTCCGTAGCTCAGTTGGTAGAGCAATACACTTTTAATGTATGGGTCCTGGGTTCGAGTCCCAGCGGGATCACTTAACAAATTTGAGATCGTTGATAATCAACGGTCTTTTTTGTTTACTCTATTTTTTACTCTATAAAGACTTTCTTTAAGTTCGAAAGCAGACCTCTGTTTACTCTTCTTTCATTGTCTATACTAAGATAGAAGAATTTATCTTACACTCACTAGCTGGCGCCTTTCAGCATCTCTAAGCAATAATTAATTTATTGGACAACCAGTTCATATTTTAAATATCCTGGTACATTGTTAGTGCGCTTGCCGACGTTATCTTTAGAAAAAGCGTGTGATGAAAGAGCATGTGATATATGAAAAAAATCCCGGACCAATGCTTTTTCCCTACGCTCCTGAAAAATTTTGGCCACAAGTCCGGCAGATCATTCGTGAGGAAATAAAGCATGCTGAAAAACAAACGATGGATGCTTCACTTTATCAAACGACGGGTCTGACCTATAGGCCGTTAGACAAAATGGCTGAAGTCTGTAAATTGTTTCATGTAAGTAAGCCCACTATCTACGAATGGGTGGAACATGGAAAATTAAAGCCGTTTAAAATTCGGTCGAGGGTTTACTTTTTATGGCAAGACATCCAACATCTACGGACTCCATCATAGCTTTAAGGATGCCCTGTAGTATTTACTTCTTTTACTGTTTACCCTCTTAATTACCGCTTCGAGCTCCGATGGAAAACAATGGCTTCTTCGGAAGGGTCGGAGGAACACAGACTCTACTCATTGCCGTTACAGTGCAAATCAACTGACTTACTGTAAACCAAGGCGATCGAGATAACATCATAATTGAAGTGAATATTAAAGGTTGGACGGGTTGTCTGGGAGATACATATCTACAAGAAGCGGTGATTACCGCAGTAGTAAACAAACGTGCTCGTGGCATGGGACTGATTATTGGTCGCAAGGCATTTCAGCGCCCCTTTGGTGAAGGGGTTAATATCCTTGAAGCAAGCCAAAATGTGCACCTGGAGGCCGAAATCACAATTGCCTGAACTCGGATTCTTCTAACAGACTTTAACTCATTCAGCTTGCTATATTTGTTTCCAACTTTTTAAAGTTGACAATGCTCTTCCATAATCTTACAAATCTTACTTGAAATTATGTAAGTATCGCAATTTTTCGTTTGAGTAACTTTGTTAATTGGAACTTGAAACGGCGCCATGTCTCCGTTTGTAACATTTCATGAAATCAGTCAAAACCATAAGACGCAAAGCAACTTTCTTACTTATCGTATTCGCTTTGAATACGATAATGGCATTTGCGTGTTCGATAGGTTTGGATATGGGTTACAACTCAAATTCACATAGTAAGGATTTTAAACAACAGCTATTACATACTCATGGCGACGGAAATAAGCACGTTCATCCACAGGAAACTGCGAGCCATGGTAAAAGTGTGAGCCATGGTCACACCGCGAACCATCATCACAACAAGTCTCACGCTCACGCTGACAATAAAGCAACAAAAGAGCAGAAAGGGGTCAAAGACAATTGCTGTAAAGAAAGAGCCCGGGAATTTCAGGAAATTGACAAATTAATTCGTGGCTTATCCGGAGTTAGTTACCCTGCTTTTTTCGCCACTTTTGATGCTGTGTATCGCATGATCACTTTACTTCCTTACACGAATGTCGTCAGGGACCTAAAACCGTTTGTTCGGAATAACCATCCTCCCATACCAGACATCCGCATAGCTATTCAGTCATTCCAGATATGATTTGGTTTACTGTAAAGTATATCTGCATGGCAATGTTATGTATGTACCTAATTTCATACATTAAATCAAATTAAAGATGAAGAAGATACTCTTAATAATTGTTCTTTTTGCAACAGCATTTCTGAAATTTACTTTTGCACAAGACAGTACGATAAACACCAAATCACAACTTCCCCAACTTCTCAATTCATACTACAATGTAAAAGATGCTTTGGTAACAGGCAATTCGACTATGGCAGCTGCCAGTGCTCGAGCTTTTATTAAAGTAGCCAATAGCATAGACTACAAGGTGATTTCTGAGGGAAACATTCACGCCTTAGTAACACATGCCGGTGCTATTTCAGAAACCACCGACCTCAAGAAGCAACGCGAACAGTTCGCCAGCCTTTCTACGAATATGATTACTTTGGCAAAGGCACTTAAGCTAGGTACTCAACCGGCTTATGAGACTTATTGTCCCATGAAAAAAGCTTCATGGCTCAGTGAAAGTAAAGCAATCAAAAATCCGTACTATGGCAGCGCCATGCTAACATGCGGGAATGTGGTGGACACCATAAAACATTAAATTCTTTTATTCTTTACTGCTGTGGCGGGCGCAAATGCCCTGGTCACTTATTTCTTACAATTTAAATTAAAGAAGGCAACAAAGTAAATTGAAGTCCATTGCCAGCCAGGTAAGCAATGATGAGATGCCCCTATAGTCATATTCACTCATGCACCGAAAGGCAAGACTCTCCTTGGAACAAAATCGATGATAATTGCCTGGGTGCTGAATGCAAAAGACAGTCTTGCTGAAAAAAAATTGAAATGAAGAAATTGAAAAGAGCAACGCTCGCTATCCTTAAAGCAATCTTTATTCGAAAGAAGAAATGTTGTCAATAAAATATCTTAAAATGAAGAAGATATTACTGCTCACATTGCACATGACCTTGCTTGTGTTAATTGCACCTGATATTCAGGCGCAAAAAGCACAGGTAATCTACACGTGCCCAATGCACCCGGAAGTCAAGATGCAAAAACCAGGCAACTGCCCTAAATGTGGAATGACTTTGGTTAAAAAAACGGATAAAATCGTCAAACCAAAAGCAAGTCCAACAGTCCAGAAGTCTACAAAACAAAAAGACACTGTACCCGCTAAACCGGAAACAAAAGACATGCATGACAAGCATGATATGAAGGAAATGGAGGTGAGGGGAGATACAAACGTTCACATGCACGACAAAGCGAATATTGATACTTCTGAAGCGGATGCCTCTCACATAACCGGCAGCAAGGTAATTGTCGATAAAGGCAAAATTGTCCGATACGATTTATATGTCACTGATACCATGGTCAATTACTCATGCAGACATAGACATGGACTTGCCGTGAACGGTTCCATCCCAGCACCTCCGCTGGTTTTTACAGAAGGTGATACCGCTGAAATTTATTTGCATAATATGCTAAAAGCAGAAACTTCAATCCATTGGCATGGCGTCATTCTTCCTAATGAGCAGGATGGAGTTCCTTTCTTAACTACGTCTGTAATTGCGGGCGGTACTACGCATTTATACAAGTTTAAGATTGTGCAGAATGGTACTTACTGGTATCATTCTCATACCGGTTTGCAGCAGCAGGTAGGGACTTACGGTGCGTTAATATTTAACCCTAGGCAAGACACCTCACTGACCGGAACTGAGGCTAAGATGAAAATGAAGTCTTTATCATACAATGCTGAGTTACCATTGGTTTTGAGTGACTGGACGGACGATCATCCTCACCAGGTTCAACGCAGATTAAGGTCCGCTAATGACTGGTATGCCATTAAAAAAGGAAGTGTGCAAAGCTATGGAGAAGCTATTGGACAGGGATACTTTTCCACCAAATTAGCCAACGAATGGAAGCGGATGAATGCCATGGATGTGAGTGATGTATACTACGAAAAGTTTTTAAGCAACGGCAAACCTGAAGACCATACTTCTCAATTTAAAGCAGGTGACAGAGTAAGGTTGCGGGTAGTAAACGGTGGATCTTCATCTTATTTTTGGCTACAATATGCAGGGGGTAAAATGACGGTCATTGCAAATGACGGCAATGATGTGGTGCCGGTAGAAGTGGACAGGCTGATAATTGGTGTGGCAGAAACGTATGATGTAGTTGTAACCATTCCGGCAAACATGAGTTATGAATTCCGGTCCACACCGGAGGACCGCACCAGTTATACATCGCTATGGCTTGGCAGTGGCACGAAGATGCCCGCACCAACGCTACCGAGGTTGAAATATTTTGAGGGTATGAAAATGATGAATGGCATGATGAAGATGAACGGCGATATGAAGGCGATGCCGGGGATGCAAATGAGCTTGCAAACAATGGACATGAACAGCGTAATGTATCCGGAAATCATGGGCAGTGATGAAGAGAGTGGTGATGGAGTGCATGATATGGCACGGAGGGATATGCGGAACAGAACCGATATCGTTACGCTGAATTATGCCATGCTTCGTTCACCGGTGAAAACGACTATGCCGGATGTTGCAACCAGGGTCCTGCACTTTACGCTGGAAGGAAATATGAACCGTTATGTATGGTCTATTAATAACAAAACGCTTGGTGAATGGGAAAAAATTTTAATCAAGCAGGGCGAAAAAGTACGGATCTTTCTGACTAATAATTCGATGATGCGCCACCCCATGCACCTGCATGGGCATGACTTCCGGGTGTTGGGTCCGCAAGGGGAATACGCGCCTTTTAAAAATACGATCGATATCCTGCCCATGGAAACGGACACGCTTGAGTTTGCCGCTAACCGTGACGGCGATTGGTTTTTTCATTGCCATATTTTATATCACATGATGGCCGGTATGGGCAATGTGATAAGCTATCAAAACTCGCCGGCAAATCCACAACTGCCGGATAAGTTAAAGTCTTTCCAACAATTTAAACGAAGCGAGCAAATGATTAATCCATCTGCAGCTATCGGGCTTGAAAGCAATGGCAGTGATGCAACCTTCCTTGTTTCTGGCAATCGCTATGAACTACAGGGTTTGTGGCATCTAGGGTTTACACCTGAAAAGGGACGCGAAGTTGAAGTAAATTTTGGACGATATCTCGGAAAAATGCAGTGGCTATTTCCATACGTTGGCTTCGACTATCATTATCGAAACTCGAAACACGAAGAAGATGAAAAGAACGCTTTCGGGCAGTTGAGCAACAAAAACAACCGAAAGACTTTTGTAGCAGGTCTGCAATACACATTACCTATGTTGATTGTAGCAGATGCAAGAGTGGATGGAAACGGCAAATTTCGCTTTCAGTTAGGTCGGGAGGACATTCCGCTTACTAATCGTTTAAGAGGTAATTTGATGTGGAATACCGATAAAGAATATGCAGTTGGTTTGAGATATGTAGTAAGGAAATGGCTTGCCTTATCTACGCACTATGACAGTGATATGAGTTTGGGTGGTGGCATTGCCATCATTTATTAATTGACATCATTGTATAATGGAAGAATCTAACAACCTAAGAGAGAATTGAACATTATCTTTAGTCATCAAACTTATAAAAGTGATAGAGGAGAACAGCTTCGTGATGGCATGGGAGCAAGACAAAAATATCAAGGCCAAGGTAGTGAATCTATCAGGTTGTTATATACAAGCATCGAAAAACAATGTGAATGACTGTTGCGTCATTGTAGTGAGACAGGTCATTGCATTAATTATTTAAACAGGATGCAATATGAGCAAAGTATTTATAAAAAACATGGTCTGCAACCGTTGCATTATTGTGGTGCAGGATGAAATGAAGAAACTTGGGTTGGAAATAAAAAACATAAAGTTGGGAGAAGTTTCACTTGAAAAAGATTTGACTTCCGCGGAAAAGGTTGCTTTGCAAGGGATTTTAGTGCCCTTGGGCTTTGAGGTAATCGATGATAAAAAGAGTAGGATTATAGAGCAGATAAAGAATGTGATCATTAACCTGGTGCATTACGAGGATAATAATTTAAAAACTAATCTATCTGACATATTAAGTAGAAAACTTAACCACGACTACAATTATCTTTCTAATCTGTTTTCTGAAGTTGAGAGTACTACCATAGAAAAATATTTTATCGCCCAAAAGGTTGAAAAGGTAAAAGAACTTTTAGTCTATGATGAGTTGTCTTTGAGCGAAATTGCCCTACAGTTAAACTATTCAAGTGTAGCTTATTTAAGCAATCAGTTTAAAAAAGTAACTGGGTTGACACCAAGCCACTTCAAGCAGATCCGGGAAGATAAAAGAAAGCCTTTAGATAAGGTCTAAGTAAATCTTACAAATCAATCTCACAATTCCGCAATAGCCATTTCCCATATTGTAACCAACTTTGTATTGCAAATAAGCAATCAAGGTATGGCTACAAATAATAATAGCAAAAAAGTTTATATTCCCCTGGAGGATGTGGAAAGCGAACATTGTGCATTAATCGTTGAAAAAGGATTGGCTATGGTCAGTGGTGTAGAATCTCACAAAGTAGAATTTAATAACCGAAGGGCGGTTATCACTGTTACAGACAATGAAACAGTCGGCAAGGCCGTAGTGGCTATCCAAGACCTTGGGTACGGTGTTCCTACCATAAAAAATTCTTTCCCGGTTTTGGGTATGACCTGCGCATCTTGTGCAGGCAGCGCAGAAAGTATCGTTTCCTCTGAACCGGGCGTTGTTAGTTCGTCGGTAAACTATGCAACGGGAAATCTCAGGGTCGAATACCTTCCTATTATGACGGACGCTTTCAAACTTCAAAAGGCTGTGCAGTCTATTGGTTACGACTTGCTCATTGTTGACGAGAAAATGCAGCAGGAATCCCTGGAGGCCATTCATGCAGAAAAATTCAAAAGTTTAAAAAACAAAACATTTTGGGCGGTAATCCTTTCCATACCTGTAGTAGTGATCGGTATGTTCTTTATGGATATCCCTTATGCTAACCAAATTATGTGGGCGTTTTCCACGCCTGTAGTTCTGTGGCTGGGTAAAGACTTCTTTATTAACGCATGGAAGCAGGCAAAACACCGCTCGGCTAATATGGACACTTTAGTAGCATTGAGCACCGGAATTGCCTACGTTTTTAGTGTCTTCAATATGCTATTTGGAGATTTCTGGCATCAACGCGGATTACATGCACATGTATATTTTGAAGCAGCGGCTGTCGTAATCGCATTCATACTTCTTGGTAAATTATTGGAAGAGAAAGCAAAAGGAAACACATCTTCAGCTATTAAAAAATTAATGGGTTTGCAACCTAAGACCGTATTGATTAAGCAGCCAGATGGAACAGAAAAACAAATTGCCATCGAGGACGTAAAGACGGGCGATGTTCTATTGGTAAGGCCAGGCGAAAAAATTGCGGTGGACGGAACGGTTACTTGCGGTAATTCCTACGTGGATGAGAGCATGTTAAGCGGTGAATCCGTTCCGGTATTGAAGCAAGATGGTGAAAAAGTATTTGCGGGAACGATTAACCAAAAAGGCAGCTTCCAATTCAAAGCTGTTAAAGTAGGCAAAGAAACCATGCTTGCGCAGATAATCAAAACCGTGCAAGATGCTCAAGGTAGTAAAGCACCCGTCCAAAAACTGGTAGATAAAATCGCGGGTATTTTCGTTCCGGTAGTAATTATTATTGCCATTGTCACATTTGTTTTATGGCTTATTCTTGGTGGGGATAACGGGGTAGTGCAAGGATTGCTTGCAGCTGTTACGGTATTGGTTATAGCCTGTCCATGTGCGTTGGGGCTAGCTACACCTACAGCTATAATGGTAGGAGTTGGTAGGGCTGCTGAAAACGGTATTTTGATTAAAGATGCTGAAAGCCTTGAATTAGCAAAAAAAGTAAATGCAATTGTTTTAGATAAAACAGGAACGATAACCGAGGGAAGGCCACAGGTTACTGGCATACATTGGCTGAACAATGATGATACAACCAAAGATATTCTACTGACTATTGAAAAACAATCAGAACACCCATTGGCGGAAGCCGTTGTAACACATCTAGAAGGTACTGCCACTACAACTTTATCAGGTTTTTATAGTATTACTGGTAAAGGGGCTAAGGCAGAACACAAGAATGAAACCTATTTTGTAGGTAATAAAAACCTTTTGGTAGAGAACAAGATTGTTATTCCGCATCAATTGCAACAACAGACCGAGGATTGGGGCAAACAATCTAAGACGGTCATCTGGTTTGCAAACAGCAAGCGGGCGCTTTCTGTAATCGCGATTTCTGACAAAATCAAAGAAACATCAGTTCAGGCAGTTAAGGAAATGCAGAATATGGGCATTGAATTGTATATGCTTACTGGGGATAATGAAGCAACTGCCAAAGCGATTGCCGAGCAAACAGGCATTAAGCATTACAAAGCGGAAGTATTGCCTCAGCATAAAGCCGATTTTGTAAAAGAGTTGCAAAGGCAAGGTAAAACTGTAGCGATGGTGGGCGATGGAATTAATGACAGTACAGCCCTGGCGACGGCCAATGTAAGTATTGCAATGGGTAAAGGTAGCGACATTGCTATGGACGTGGCTAAAATGACTATTATTTCCTCAGATCTTACTAAGATACCTCAAGCTATCCGCCTGTCTAAACAAACCGTATCAACAATCAAACAAAACCTTTTTTGGGCGTTCATCTACAATCTTATTGGTATTCCTCTTGCTGCAGGGATCCTGTATCCGATCAGTGGATTCTTGTTAAATCCAATGATAGCCGGAGCCGCAATGGCATTGAGCAGTGTGAGTGTAGTAACTAATAGTTTAAGATTAAAATGGAAGGAGTAAGTTCATTGATGCCGAAATCTTGCACGAACATCTAGATGCACTCTTTGCCGTACCTCTGACCGGAGGGACAATAAGAGGTTCGCTTGTCATTACGGTAATCAAATAACATTGCAATCATAGTGGTCTTCATCTCAAGGCGCTATTTGCGCATCTCACCCCGGGGGATGTCGGCCATTACAGCAACAATTGCTATTTTTAATCAGACTTGTTTAATAGTTTATTGCTATCAAATCGCAGGTTGTCGATACACTTCAAGTCAGGCTAGCTATCACTTAGGATCATAAAATCTTACAAACCAAATCCAAAATAGCGTAAACAATAATGACGGTTGACTACCGAACTTTGTATTATCATATAACAATTAAAAATTAAGACAGATGGATAATAAAAATTTTCAGTTCAAGACTAACATTAATTGTAGTGGATGCGAAGCAAAAGTGACTCCCTTTTTGAATGAAACTAAAAGTGATTGGAAAGTGGACACCACCAATAAAGACAAAGTGCTGACCGTAAAATGTGATGGTATTTCCAAACAGCAAGTCATAGAGGCTGTTCAAAAAGCAGGGTTTAAGATTGAGCCCTTGAACTGACAAAAAATTGGAAGAGAGAACAACACAACGGGGCAAAAACCAGATTATGTCCAATTTTACTATTAAACGTTATACATCATACTCATCGATTATCCTTTCGTTAGCAGGTTTACTTCTTGCTGGTATGGGCCTGTACTTTATTTTCATCAGGCCACCATTGTTACCAGAAGATCTACGTTATATCGCCCCGACATCGCAAGATATAAAAGCGAATCTTCCGGGGCTGGCAAAGTGGTTGCAAAAAGTCTTTTGGGTAATGGGAGGTTACATTTTCATAACCGGCTTGTTGACCATCTTTCTTTCATTTACATCTTTCCACAAACATCTTCCTGGTGCTTTTATTGTCGTCAGCCTGTCCGGAATTAGTTCAATAGGCTTAATGACAGTTGTTAATTTTATTATTGATTCAGATTTTAAATGGCTACTGTTCTCTTTTGCCAGCCTTTGGGCAATAGCCCTAATTCTTAACCGGCTCTGTAAATAAAAGCATATGCAAAATCAACCGCAACAACAATATACCTGCCCCATGCATCCTGAGGTTCTACAGGACAAACCAGGTAGTTGTCCTAAATGTGGAATGACCTTAATTCCTGTGAAGGACGAACGCCAAAAATCAGCTTCCCCTCACGATAACCGCACTCATCTTGTAGCCACGGATGCTGCCCACAAAATGCCTGCTGATACGAAAGGAGATTTTGCTATAATGGCTGATGAGCATAAAACTTCACAAAGTTTTCAGCGATATACCTGCCCAATGCATCCCCAAATAGTTCAGGCTGCACCAGGTAATTGCCCTTTGTGCGGGATGACCTTAGTCCCGCTCAACAAGCCCAAAGATCGAGCAATGCATTCCTCCCATGCATCCGGTATTGCTGATTTTAAGAAAAGATTCTACATAGTACTTGTCTTGACTATTCCCATTATGCTGTTATCAGAAATGATTCAGCACTGGTTGAATATCGATATTAGTTTTGCCGGATCAAAATATATATTGCTTGCATTAGCCTCTATAGTTTTTTTTTATGGGGGCTGGCCTTTTCTAAAAGGGCTCGTCGGTGAACTCAGCGTAAAGAACCCTGGCATGATGACGCTGATTGGATTTGCAATCTCAGTGGCATACATCTACAGTGCAGCGACGGTATTTGGACTGCAGGGCATGGACTTCTTTTGGGAGCTGGCAACGCTGATTCTAATCATGCTGCTAGGGCATTGGATCGAAATGAAATCGGTCGCCGGGGCTTCCAGGGAACTGGAATTGTTGGTCCAGTTGATGCCCGATGATGCGCATTTAGTAGATGGTGAACAAGTGAGAGAAGTAAAAACAGAGAGCCTCAAACAGAGCGATATTATACTTATAAAGCCAGGAGAGAAAGTAGCGGCCGATGGCATTATTTCGGAGGGTGAAAGTTATTTAAATGAATCCATGCTTACGGGTGAATCAAAGCCGGTTGGAAAAGGGAAAGGAGATAAGGTCATTGCTGGTTCTATCAATGGAAATGGTTCTATTAAAGTTACGGTGTCACATGGAGCTAAGGATTCTTATCTCTCACAGGTTATAAAACTTGTTGATGATGCACAAAAGTCGAAATCTAAAACTCAGTTGCTAGCAGATAGGGCTGCAAAGTGGCTAACGGCAATCGCAATTATTGCGGGCATCATCACATTTTTATATTGGTACTTAACAGGTCAAACGCTGGCTTTCGCGATGGAGAGGATGGTGACCGTAATTGTTATTTGTTGTCCCCACGCTTTAGGATTAGCGGTACCACTGGTCGTTGCAAAATCAACAGCTTTGTCCGCGAAAAACGGATTGCTGATTAAAAACAGGACGGCATTTGAGAACGCCCGGAAAATAACGACCATTGTTTTCGACAAAACTGGTACACTTACCGTTGGAAAATTTGAAGTTTCAAAAATAGTATCTGTGCAACCCGGCCTGGATGAAAAGGAAATCATCCGCATCGCTTCGGCCTTAGAGCAACAATCAGAACATCCTATTGCAACGGGCATCCTCCAAAAGGTTAAAGAATTAGCTATCACGGTACCCCCAACAGAAAATTTCAATGCCATCACGGGTAAAGGAGTGGAAGCAATGGTTGAGGGTAGGAAAGTATTAGTTGTTAGTCCGGGGTATTTAAAGGAAAATAACATTCGTGTCCCCGATGGCTTTACAGCGAATGACACAGAAACAGTTGTTTTTTTAATTATGGATAATCAGTTGGCAGGATACATTGCATTGTCGGATGAGATAAGACCTGAAGCAGCAGAAGCGATTAAAGTTTTAAAGCAGAATAATATCAAATCCATATTGCTTACTGGCGATAATAGCAAAGTAGCAGCAAGTGTTAGCAAAACATTGGGCATGGATAGTTTCTTTGCAGAAGTGTTGCCACATCAAAAACTAGAGAAGATAAAAGAATTGCAGGCCAAGGGCGAATTTGTAGCCATGACTGGAGACGGTGTAAATGATGCCCCTGCATTGGCCATTGCAAATATCGGCATTGCAGTTGGCAGCGGTAGTGATATAGCCGCCGAAACAGCAAGTATAGTTTTAGTTAATAGCAACCCAAAAGATATTGTAAATCTTATCTTATTCGGAAAAGCAACTTATCGAAAAATGATTCAGAATTTGATGTGGGCGACAGGCTACAATGTAGTGGCATTGCCGCTCGCGGCAGGTGTATTGTATAAAATGGGAATATTGCTGAGTCCTGCTGCTGGTGCGGTATTGATGAGTGTGAGCACTGTTGTGGTAGCAATTAATGCCAGTATGTTGAAAGTTAAATAACGGTTATCGTCCAGGCTTAGTTACCCGAACAAAATAGAATTTCGCGTCTTTTGGGATCATCGGTTTCGAGGACACAAATAATTTTTTGAAATAGCACAAAGCGCTGTCTACGAACAATCATGCGTTGTTATGACTATTGTCATAATCTAGTGAGCACGAACTGGCTACTTTCGACTCATAATTAAAAAACGCAACATGAGAAAATTAATAACATTAATGATTACGATATTTATTACATCGTCGGCCCTGCTTGCGCAATCAAAAGAGGGCAAGGGCGATACCACGCATCAACAGGAATTTTACGTATGTCCCCATCATCCGGACGTCGTCAGTCACGTAGCCGGGAAATGTTCGAAGTGTGGTATGCAAATGAGCCGTTCTTCTAAAGAACAAATGAAGGCAGAGGTTGTCAAAAGTTATATTTGTCCTGTGCACATGGAAGTTACAAGCCACGACCCGAAGAAGTGTCCCAAATGTGGTAGAAAGATGAATCTTTCGTCAAAGGAGCAAATGAAAGCGGAGGTGACTAAAGCCTACACTTGTCCGATGCATCCGGAAGTAGCACTTAATAAGGATGGAGTGTGTCCAAAATGCGGTACTGCTTTAGTTGAGAAAAAGAAACAAAACTAATACCCATTGAGCATTGTATTCAATTAGTTTAAACACCCATTACCTTACTTCATGGTTTTTTCGCTTCGTCCCGGAGTGGGATGACAAACCAACGGTCGTATTTATCCTGCTTTTTATGAAGCATTCCGTTCTGAATGTTTTTACACCTGATCGTTGAAAAGTCTGAAAAACGAAGCCCTGTTAGACAAGCAAAGACAAACAAGTTGCGTTTTCGAAACATAGCAATAGTTTTATGGAAAATCGGGAGTTTTGTATCCTCTACCATAAATTAGCATGAAGATAGTTCTATTGGCTTTTGCCATTTCCTTTGCATTACCTTGTTCATCGCAATTTTCAGAAAAGCAACAGGACATCGTTATATCCAGCCAAACGAGGGCTGAACTGATCGATTCAGTTATCAGCAAAATTAATAACGGATATGTATTTTCAGATAGAACGAAGTATCTCGAAAAAGTTTTAAGAAAATATGAAGCTGAACCGGTGTTTGGGGACACCATCGGCAGTATCGCTTTTGTAGCGCAAATCAACCGGCTGCTATTTCAAGCAAGCCAGGATAAGCATTTACAACTGTTATACAGTCATCAGACGCTGCCACAGCAAGACAGTAAAGAAGGGGCATTACCAGAATTTATTACTCAGTTCGCCATAGAAAATAATTATGGTTTTGTAAAGCTGGAAATTCTTAAAGGTAACATTGGCTATATGAATGTTCTCGGCTTTTTTCCTTTCGAAGAAGCTCGTGACGCAGCTATTTCAGCGTTCCGCTTTGTAGAAAATACCGCAGCGTTAATTGTCGACCTTCGGCAGAATAACGGAGGAGAATCCAACATAGCTAATTTTGTCATCAGTTATTTTTTCGATCAGATTCCCGTAAATTTCCTTTCCAACCAATTTCGAAAAGAGAGACGCATGGAAGAATCATGGTCTGCATCCTATCTTCCAGGTAGGCGATATTTGAACAGACCTGTTTATATATTAACAAGCAACCAGACATTTTCTGCCGGTGAGGCTATGGCCTTCGTGCTTCAGTCATTTAAGAAAGCAACAATTGTAGGAGAGACAACAGGTGGCGGAGGTAATATTTGCGACCTCATCAAGTTGAATAATCACGTTATGATCAATCTTCCTGTCGGCTATCCTATTATTCCAGGAACAAAGAAAAATTGGGATGGAACGGGTGTAATTCCAGATATAAAAACTTCCAGTGATAAGGCACTGGAAGTTGCAGTTTTATCAGCTTCAAAACTTTTATCAGACTCTACCCGGTTATTTGTCGCTCCTCACAGGCCTTCCACAATTCGTGTAGTATCGCATTAACTCAGGTTTGATCAGGCAAAATACAGCGTAACTATCAGCAACCTTTATTTTTGCTAAAGTCACGCTTAAAAAGTATTTCCCCGTTTCGTTCAATATAGTCGCCGGATACAATTAAATATGGATGATTGGGCGAATACCCGGCGCTGCGGCTTCTTACAGTTATTTTATCGTTGACTTTCAGGCTACTTAACTGCCGGAAATCTGTAGGGCTAAATTGCATCATGTATTCTTCGCCATCAATCCTGACTATTAGCCATCTTATTGCGGATGATTTACCCTCTCGCCGAAAAGTAACAGATGTTACTACCGCCTCCATATCGGTGAAAGCCACCAGGTGCTTCAGTATTTTATCATGACTGGCATAAACCTTTTTACCTTCCGGAGAAGCCTCCCATTCCTTGTACCTCAAACCATCCGGAGAAGCCTCCCATTTCTTTCTTTCATCCAGTTGCGCCTTCTTCTCGGCGGCAGACAATGGTTTTGGAGATGGCTTAGTTTCAGTTTTCATTTCACGATTGGCAAACAGTAATCCGCTTACCACTACAAGCGGTAAAACCAGCACATAGATGGATCTTTTCATAAGTTTCATATCCTTTAAATGGATAGAACGAATCTAGTTTGATATTATTCGGACTATTAATTTATATCGTAAATAAAATTGTAATTTTTGTAAATTAAATGTAAACCGGTTTTGATAGCCAAATAAGCGGGGCTGGGATGGACAGAATACAAATAGTTGTTTTAATATTAGTCGTATCGGGCAGTCTTATCCCGGCCATGTGCATGATCAAAATGCGGATGATCAGAAGGTTTAAGCAAAATGCAGTAATTACCCCGGCCATTATCACTCATTCGGAAAAGCGTATCGGGATGAAAGGCTCGGTATATTATATTCTTTTCATAAAATACAATGATGAATCCGGCCGCAGTTTTACCGGCAGCGCGCTCGGCTCGAAAAAGAACATCCCCGGAACCACGGTGCCGGTGATGTATAACATCAACGATCCCACTAAATACAAAACAGATTTTGGCAAATACCTTCCCTGGTTGCTCGGTTTTTCCATCATATTCCTCGTAGCAATCATATGGTTCTGTTATTGGCTTCTACATAGCGGTTATACTGTTGACCCACTCATCATAGAGAAATAAATTTGCGATTTCAATTATCTATCGTAATATTACAATCAATGGGACTTACGAAAACTGAAATATTCAATGAAAGGCAGAATAAACTAGCGCTGATGATGAAGGCACTCGCTCATCCGGCACGGATCGCAATCATTCAGCATCTTGTTAAGACCAATGCCTGCATATGCGGCGATTTAGTGGATGAACTAGGGCTTGCACAGGCAACTATCTCGCAACATCTGAAAGAGTTGAAGAATATTGGAATTATCCAGGGAACTATCGAGGGCGCAAGTATCTGCTATTGCATAAATCCCAAAGTCTGGAAACAATATCAGCAGGCATTTGATTCATTCTTTTCAGCGTATAAAGGAGACGTGGATTGCTGCTGATTTTTTTTAAACTGAATCATCGCAATATTGCAATATATATCTAATTAACAGTGTTATGCAAACAGACGAAAAATTGAAAGAACTCGTAAAACAGAAATACAGCGAAATCGCCTTGCAGGATAAGGATGCAAACCAGTCCTCTTGTTGCGGTGCCGGGGGCTCCGGTACAGAAGTTTATAATATCATGAGTGAAGATTATACGACTCTCGAAGGTTATCATGCAGATGCTGACCTGGGACTGGGCTGCGGACTGCCCACACAATTTGCTGGAATCAAAACCGGAGATGTTGTAATCGATTTAGGTAGCGGGGCAGGCAACGATGCATTTATTGCACGTGCTGAAACCGGCGAAACGGGCAAAGTAATAGGTATAGATTTTACGCCAGCCATGATTTCAAAAGCGAGGGCGAATGCCGAGAAACTAGGATTTCAAAATGTTGAATTTCGTCAGGGTGACATTGAACATATACCGGTTGCAGCCGATACGGCTGATGTGGTAGTAAGCAATTGTGTGCTGAACCTGGTCCCAAACAAAGAGGCAGTATTAAAAGATATATTCAGGGTGTTGAAGCCCGGTGGCCACTTTAGCATCTCGGATATTGTTCT
>Ga0190273_10000423_pt1 | contig 16351 bp, 12 predicted proteins | sample Popmic504IS_FD_134513 | JGI IMG/M metagenome (GOLD analysis project Ga0190273, IMG submission 134513) | Populus adjacent soil microbial communities from riparian zone of Shoshone River, Wyoming, USA - 504 IS | ecosystem: Environmental > Terrestrial > Soil > Riparian zone > Trees stand | place... | reverse complement strand
CAGCTCGTCGTTCTCTTCCCTAGCGATGGCCGCCGTGACGCATGAGTCCATGCCGCCCGAGACGAGACACACTGCGAGCCGCGCACGCCCGCCGCCCGCGTCATCTAAATCCGCCTGAGCATAAGCCCTGTCGTCATGTCCGCCCATCACACGCCGCGCGCTTCCGGCCCCCAGACCTGCTTGTGCAGTTGTAACTGCATGCGTATATCCATGCCGCTGGTGGCGACCCAGCCGGCCATCTCCCGTAGATCAACCTCACCCCAGACAGGCGAGATGAGGACGGCGCGGGCCCGTCTCTCAAGATCATAACGAGCGATTACTTCGCGCGCCCAATCCCAATCCTCGCGGCCCGCGATGACGAACTTGACCTCGTCTTTTTCCGCACGCAGCCGCTCAAGATTGGGCCAATGGTTGCGCGCCTCCTCGCCCGAGGCAGGGCATTTGACATCCAGTATCAGCCTTGCACGCTCGTCAACCTGCTCGGTCGAGACGTACCCGCCCGTCTCTATCAAGACCTCGTAGCCTTCATCACACAGCCTCTCTATCAGGTTAAAGGCTGCGGCTTGGGCCAACGGCTCGCCGCCCGTCACTTCTACAAGTTTGCAACCGAAGGCGCGCACCTCCGCCATGACGGCTTCCAGACTCATGTGCTCGCCGCCCGTAAAAGTATAAACGCTGTCGCACCAGGTACAGCGCATGGGGCAGCCCGTCAGCCGCACAAACGTACAGGGGCGTCCCATGTGTGTTGATTCGCCCTGAACTGAGCGAAAGATTTCTGTCACGCGAAGCATCATTTTAAAGGATGAAGGAGCACCCCCGCTCAGCCCTTGATTCAACGGTCAAAATAAAACTTGTTTCTGCAACTCTTCTCAGCAGACAAGTTCTATAGCTTATCTCGTATATATGTAATTTATAACCTAGCCCAATCAAGGTTACGGCCAATCAGCAATTCTGTCATTTCCGCATGGTGTGTGTTCTTCATTGCCACAAGCTCAGTGTCAAATCCAAACGCCTTGGCTAATTGCCTAACGTCCTGAGCATCGTCATACGTCATCAAAAAATTTCCCAGAACTTTACTTACCTCTGTAAAGAGTTCTTCATGATCTAGCTCCGAGTGAGTATATAGCCGTCTTCCAGCACGCTTTCCTCCGGCGGTGTATGGCGGGTCAATGAAGAACGCCACATCACTTCTATGTGCATTTCGCCGGATAGCCTCAATCCCATCACCCTCAATAAACGTGATACGCTCTCTAATAGAATTAATTCCCAGAAGCCGTTTCCTTAGCGTTTCTGGATACCATCGTGATGTAATGCCCTTGCCGTTTTCGCCGCGTTTTAGTGGCGCGCTCCCCGGTGCGAGAATGCCGCCGTGATAAGTTCGGTTTTTCAAAATCGTCTGAAAAGCGCGCTCCCTAACAGTGCTCGCTCGTTCTGACAGTACTTTTTCAAGAGTGGTAGTTGTAAGCTCAAAATTAACAATTCGGTCAGCGAGCCATGCGGCATCTCCGTCCGTGATGATTGCATGCCACACGGCAGCGACCTGCTCATCAAGCTCAATCATCTGGACATGCGCTGCAAGAGCCTCAGCGGCAACAGTTAAACTTACAATGCCGCCACCAAGGAAGGGTTCGACAAACTCAGTCGGTCGTACTTTGAGACTAGAAAGCCACTGGCGCACGCGCGGCACGAGCCATGTCTTACCGCCCGGATAACGAAACGGGCTGAGTTGCGGTACAGATGCAACGTTGACAACCGCATGGAGCGGCTTTGTCAATTGAAATAAAGATGCCTGTCTAGTGCTACGCGACATAGAATTATTCCAACGATTCTTGAGCAAGTATAGAATCGGCAACCGGCTTGCCCCTTTTGAGTTGCTTAAGCTTCTTCTGCAAAACTCTAACGAAATCTTCGACGGGGCCAGCTTCAGTCTTCGTAATTGTGTTGAGCGCAGATGCAAACTCTGTGTAAATAGTTCTGTAATGCGTGAGCTTGAAGCAATCGCTATTATCATCAAGCACTAAATCGTATACGAGCCATGCGATGTCTGCTTGCTCTTTACCAACTTCTTCAAGCACAGGCAACGTATCAAAGAATTTTCTATCGGTGATAACAGCAATTTTCTTGTTCCAGGATTTTAATATTCCGCCTTTGTAGATTAGTTGCGGAGCAAGTCTCTTACGAGACGATGAAAGGTAATCAGGTCGAGGGTATTCCTTAACCCCTGACCAATCGAATGTAGTTTTTGTTAAGTCTTTCATATACTCTCTAAACGGCCGCCGAACATTGCCAGAGATATACACTGCCTGAATCTCTATAGCTCCGAAATCAGTAACAACTCCTCTATCATCATGAGCTGCAAGCACGATGTCTATATTGCCTGCGGCCTTGCCGTTTATATCCTTCAAGCGAATTTCAGGCATAGCCACAAAATTTGTATCCGGGCTAAAGAAAAAATCTTTCGCGGCTGCGATGATGAGATGCTCTTCTTTGAATCTCGTCGGGCATGTGATTGTCGGTTCCCCCTTATCAAAGACACTGCACACGCCAAGTGGATCAACAGCACTGTTTTTTGTACATGATGCAACGACATTATGATATGGGCACAGCTTATGTGTCTGATGATTTAACGCGCGCTCTGACTTATTCATTAAAGGAAAGCCAAACACTTCGGCTAGAGGGTTTCTAGCTTCGCGTTCGGCGCGTGGCGCTCGTTTACCATGAGGGGAACGTTTAGGCAAGACTCCTCCGAAATAAGAGACTCAAATTGCACCATTATTTTGGCAGCAGAGTCTTAAGCAATCAAGGTTGGGAGTATCTAGCTTTAAGTCACGGCAGGTTCAGCTATCCTCAACTATGCTTCAGAAATAGATCACCGGATCAATCTTTTCGCAGGCTTTGCGGTCTTGTTCCGGTAAAATTATCTCACGCGGGAACGGACAAACAAAGCTGTCTCGCGCCGCAGGCCGCAGCAGCCGGTGAAGCGACTCTGACATCCAAGCCCTTTGGAGGAGCGCAACGCGGGCGCTCCCAAGCATACCGGTTCGTGATAGCATAGAGAGCGAATCAAAGCGGTTAGCGACACTGAAAACCCCCTTGAGAGAGACGACCGCACAGATCGAAGAATTGGTTGCCGCTGGCGCGCGGCGTTTGCTTGCGCGCGCCGCGGATGCTCGTTCGCTCAGCATCGACATGCTTGGCCCACGCATTCGCTCGACCCTGGACAAATATCTGCTGGCGGGCGATGCGCAAGGGGTCTCCGCACAGGCCATCGAACAATTTATTGACGGTCTTCATGCGGATGATCTCTGTTTGATCGCGGCTTGCGAGCGCGGCAACGAAATGGCCTGGAGCGATCTGGTCGAGCGCTTTGGGGCGACCGTGCGTTCTGCTGCGCGCAGCGCCAGCTCCAACGAAGAGATGGCGGAAGACCTGGCGCAATCCATCTGGGCAGAGCTTCATGGCTTGCGCGTGCGGGCGGATGGTCGTCCATCCGGGAAGATCGCTTACTATTCGGGACGCGGCTCGCTGGGCGGATGGCTGCGCGCCGTCGTCGGTCAACTGGCCGTCGACCAGCACCGCAAAGTCTCGCGACTGGTACAGACCGAAGAGGATGCGGATTTTGATCGTCTCGCGCAGGATTCACACATCGCTGGAGAGGGACTCGGCACGACGCGCTCCGCCGCTCCGCTCAATCCTGAAGAGGCGCTCAGTGAAGAGCGTGCCGCAAGTGATGTTGAAGAGGCGCTGGCGCGCGCCTTAAGAGAGCTTGAGGCGGAGGATCGCCTGCTCGTCAAGCTCTACTATTTTGACGGGCTGCGCCTTAAAGAAGCGGGCGCTGTGCTTGGCGTGCACGAAGCGACCGCCAGCCGTCGGCTCACGCGTATTCACGCAGAGATACGACAGCGCGTCGAAGCCATTCTGACAAAAGAGCATGGGTGGACGCGTGAAGAGACGGCGCGTTCTCTGGCAGAGGCCGCCTCTCATCTGGACACCGATTTGCAGCTGATGCTGACGGCGGAAAATGCCAACGATGAAAGCCGCAGCGAGACTTGATGAAACTTCTTGACGGAAAAATGTTTCGACAGCAGATGGCCGCCGCAAGCGGGACACACAGGGAGCGTTCTATAGACATCCGCGCAGTGGTTAGCGCGTCAGGGTCGTCCGATGAAATCTGATTCAAACACGGAGATGGAGTTGCTGTTACGCCGTCACGCGCGGCGCAGTAAAAGTATGCCTGCCGTGGGAGCAACTGATAATAGCGCGCACGATGGCAATGAGCAGATCGGCGGCGCACACATGGACGCGGACGAGATGAATGCTTATGCGGAGAATGCTTTGCCAGCCCCTGCGCGTGCTCGTTACATGGCGCATCTGGCCGACTGTGACAACTGTCGAGCAATCGTTACTAATCTGACACTTGCCGCGAACGTTCCGCTCAGAGACCAGGAGGGCGATACTCAACAGTCGACTTTGCCCAAAAGGTCTTGGCGCGAATGGCTGGCCGCGCTGCTTTCGCCGCCCTTGATACGTTACGGCGTTCCAGCGCTCGTCCTTATCTCAGTCGTCGGAATTGTGTTTCTGGCAATGCGTCAGAGAGAGGCGGAACGTCGAAGCGATGAGCCCGCGCTGGTCGCGCGCAATAACGACAGGAGCGAGACACAGAACACATCAATCCTGAACCCTGAAGCTGCGCAGTCCCCTGCGACGCTCGCTTCGCCGACGCTGCGTACGGATGGGCCAACCCCCGTACAACCCAAAGAGGGCGAGGCGGCTCAGAATGTTGATGCTCCTGCCCCGCCTGCCGACAAGGAAGCGCTGGCGAAAACCAAGCAGACGAACGAGCAGGCGCGTGAGCCTGAGAATCTGTCAATAGTGAAGAATGAGCCGACGGCCACGTCTGCGAACGAAGCGTCAAGACAGGAGAGAGCGGCACGCGATCAACGCGACGAAGACCTGGCGGCAGCAGCACCCAGACAAACTGCTCAGCCGCCGGTGACACTTGCGCGGCCCAGCGCCGGAGCAGTAGCGACGGAGGCTGACCGGATCGGTCAAAATCGCAAGGACGACTCGACGAGTAATGACCGTCCGAGTGGCTACGGGACAACAGGCAACACCGCTTCACGCGAAGCCGAAGAGAGACAGACGACCACCGCCGCCAAATCCGCGCCGTCAACCGAATCGCGCAGAAGAGCCCCGGCCAGAGCGCGAACGATGTCAGAAGGCGCTGACAACAGCGGCGGCGCAGCAGGCGGAAGATCGAGCGCGACGCGAGAGGTCGGCGGGCGCCAATTCAGACGACAGGGCAGCGCATGGGTCGACACGGCTTATGCTCAGGGGCGCGCGACCGTCAATGTCACACGCGGCTCGGAACAGTACCGCGCGCTGACGGCGGATGAACCCGGCCTGCGCACCATCGCAGATCAACTCGGCGGCGAAGTCATAGTCGTGTGGAAAGGCAGAGCCTACCGCATACGTTGACGGCAGGAAAACGCACGCGCTTTTTTGTGATTGATTCCCTCCTCTCTTAGAGCACATGTCAGTTGAGTGTAGAGCAAACAGGAACTCACCACAGAGACACAGAGGACACGGAGGAAGCACAGAGGCTTGAATGTCTCTCTACTCTCTGTGTTACCTCTGTGCTCTCTGTGTCTCTGTGGTGAGCAGTGTCGTCCCTTACATTCATCTGAAAGCTGATAATCCAACGAAGCTTTTGAGATTGATTCCTCAACCCTCTTCACGTTAACCTAGCGGCATTCCCCTGCAAACGAATCTTTTTGATCTCGCCCGCGAAGGAGTTCTGACTCTTTATGTCAAAAAGCACACTCGCAGCCGTTCGTTTGAGCATGAAAGCAATTTTATGCGCATCGCTCTTAATGCTCGTCCTTGTGCCTGTTGCTATTGTGCGCGCGCAAGAAGAAGAGAGGCCACAAGCGACTACTTCGCAGCGCAGAAGAAGAAGCTTGCGCGCCAGCGGTCAGAGCCGCAGCGCGCCGCGCAATCCGCAGATCGCGCGTCTCGTCTCAGAGATAGATGCACGCAATATCGAAAGCACCATACGCAGGCTGGTCTCCTTCGGGACACGCAATACGCTCTCGGCACAGGATAACCCTGCGCGCGGCATAGGCGCGGCACGCGACTGGCTCTACACTGAGTTTCAAAAGATAGCGGCGCAAACGAATGGTCGCATGACGGTCGAAAAGCAGTCTTACCTGCAAGAGGCCATGCCGCCGCCGCAGGGGCGCGTACCGCAGCCGACCATCATCACGAACGTCGTCGCCACACTTCGCGGCACACAACCCGCTTCCGCAAATCGTCTGTATGTGGTCAGCGGCCATTACGATTCGATGTGCACGAGCCCGCTGGATGCCGTCTGCGATGCGCCGGGCGCAAACGATGATGCGTCAGGCACGGCGGCTGTCCTTGAGATGGCGCGCGTGATGTCAAAGTACAAATTCGACGCGACTCTCATTTTTATGGCGGTGGCGGGCGAAGAGCAGAGCCTGCTCGGCTCGACCTATTTCGCGGAACAGGCCAGGCAGAAGAATTGGAACGTCGCCGCGATGTTTACGAACGACATTATAGGGAACAGTCTTGGTGGAAACGGCGTGCGTGATCGTCGAACGGTGCGCGTTTTCTCTGAAGGCGTGCCGACGAACGAGAGCACGACGGAGGCGACGACGAGGCGCAGCGTCGGCGGCGAGAATGATTCCGCTTCGCGCCAGCTCGCGCGCTTTATCAAAGAGACGAGCGCGCGTTATCTGCCGGGCTTTAATGTGATGTTGGTTTACCGGCGCGACCGCTATTTGCGCGGCGGCGATCACATTCCTTTTCTGGAACGCGGCTTTGCCGCCGTGCGCTTCACAGAACCCAACGAGAATTATCAGCACCAGCACCAGAACGTGCGCGTCGAAGGTGGAGTGCAATACGGCGACCTGCCGCAGTTCGTCGATTTCGCTTATATCGCGCAGGTGGCGCGCGTCAACGCAGTGGCGCTGGCAAGCCTTGCGCTCGCGCCAGCCGCGCCCAAAGAGGTCGGCATTCTGACCAAACGTTTGACCAACGATACGGACTTGCAGTGGTCTGCGAATACAGAGCCAGACGTGGCCGGTTATGAAATCGTCTGGAGGGAGACGACCTCGCCCGTCTGGACGCATGCACGCATGGTGGGAAACGTTACGACCTACACGATGATTGGCATGTCAAAGGACAACTACTTTTTCGGCGTGCGTGCCGTTGATAGGGACGGTAATCGAAGCCCCGTGACCTATCCGAAGCCGATTCGTTAAAGCTATCCGCACCCGACGCTTGCCTTGCCGGGCAGAGTGGTGCTGATTTCGTAGGATGCGGATAGTTCATATAAGCTTTCAGTTGAATGCCAGGAACGTCGCACCTCACCACAGAGACACAGAGAGCACAGAGGGGGCACAGAGACAATCAATCCTCCGTGCCCTCTGTGTCTGCGGTGGTGAATGCCTCTTGTCAGACACTCAATTAAAATTACACTAAATCAACGTCCTGCCGAAGCAGCTCTACTCGTATCTGAGCGCGATCATCGGGTCGACGCGTGTGGCGCGCCTGGCAGGGATAGAGCAGGCCGCAAGCGCGACGGAGATCAGGAGTAGCACCACGCTTGTGAATGTCAGCGGGTCTGTGCTGCTCACGCCGTACAGCAGGCTCGAAAGAAACCTCGTCAACATCAGTGATGCGGCGATGCCTATGGCGACACCGATCAGGCTCAGGATCATCCCGTGCCCGACGACCATCCTGAAAATATGGCCTTTGCGAGCGCCGAGCGCGATGCGTATGCCGATCTCGCGTGTCCGCTGGCTGACCGCGTAAGCGATCACACCGTAGATGCCGACCGCCGCCAAAGTGAGCGCGACGACTGCAAAGATTCCCAGCAGCACTCCTCTATAACGAGACTGCCCGAGAGATTCTGACATTAACTGATCCATAGACTTTACATCTGCGAGCGCCAGATCGGGATCGATGCCGTTGACCTCGCGGCGAACGGCTGAGACAAAGCTCAATGGGTCGCCCTCCGTGCGCAGCACCAGAGTCATCATGCGAATGGTGAATGACTCTTGAACAAAGGGGCAGTACATGGCCGGGGTGTCTTCGGCGCCGAGGCCACCATTCTTGACATCACCCACCACGCCGACGATCGTCGTCCAGTCGCACTCCGTGCATCCTCCCGTTTTAAGACGCATGCCGATGGGGTCTTCGCCGGGAAAGTAGCGCTTTGCAAAAGTCTCAGAGACGACCGTCACGGGCGGCGCTTCCGCGTTGTCCTGCTCAGTGAGATAGCGCCCTTTCAGTAAAGGGATGCCGAGCGTGCGAAAGTATTCCGGACTGACGGGATTAAATTCTGCGACCTCAGACGATTGGCCCGGAGGGGTGGGGCGAATCTCAAGCTCGAAATCATTCGTGTTCCCGCTATCGAGCGGAAGGTTCGCCCCCAGGCTTGCCGATTGCACGCCCGGCAGCGTCTGTACCTTTCGCATCAGCTCCTGATGAAAGTTGATCGCCTGCTCATCCTTCGGATATTTCAGAGCGGGAAGCGGCAGGCTCACCGTCAGCAGATGATCCGGTTCAAAGCCCGGCTTGACCTGTTGCAATCGCATAAAGCTATTTATCATCAGGCCCGCTCCGACCAGCAGTGGCAAGGCCAGAGCAAATTCTAAAATAACCAGCAGGTCGCGCAAACGCCTGCGACCGGGAACTTCCGCGCTGCCGCGGCCTCCGCCTTTGAGCGGTTCGCCCAGATCGGGATTGACGTTATAAAGAGCTGGCACTAGGCCGAAGACAAGACAACTCAGGAATGTGCCGAGCCCCGCAAAGCCCAGCACGTAGCCGTCCACCTTTACCTGATCCATGCGCGGAATATTCTCCGGACTCAAGGCCAGCAGTGTGTCAACGCCCCACACAGCAAGCAGCAGCCCTGCCGCGCCTCCGAGCAGCGCCAGCAGCAGGCTCTCCGTAAACAGTTGCCGCACCAATCGCAGGCGACCCGCGCCGAGCGCAGCGCGAATCGCTATCTCCTGCTGCCTGGTGCTGGCCCGCGCCAGCAGTAGGTTTGCGACATTGACTGAAGCGAGCAGCAACACGCAGCCGACCGCGCCAAGCAGAACCAGCAATGTCGTTCCGATGTTCCCGACGAGGGCTTGCTTGAGCGGCGTCGAGACGTAGGTCGCGTTAACGTCAGGAAAAGTATTAGACCACTGCGTGAACACCTCGCGCGCAATCCTCTGTAGCTCGGCGCGTCCCTGCTGCTCACTGACTCCGGGGTTGCGTCTCGCAATAACGCGCAGAGTGAAGGGGCCGCGACGTTTGGGCGTCTGTAACTGTAAGATGGGCCATAGATCAGGCGTCGTACTCGAAGGCGCGACAAAATCCTGCGGCATAATTCCGATCACGGTGTAGCTGACACCGTCCAACGTCAGCCGTCGTCCGACTGTCTCCGCGCTTCCGCCCAGATGACGCTGCCAGAAACCGTGACTGATGACGACCACAGGGTCTTTCTCAGGACGATCTTCGCCCGGCACAAATGCGCGACCGCGCGCAGGGTTTACACCTATCGTCTTAAAGTAGCCGGAAGTCGCGAAGGTGGCTTTGATCTGTTCGGGGCGCTCACCGCCTGTTAAAGTGACGGCGCGGGGCGAAGTGGCTGCGACGCTGCCGATCCTCGCGTACTCTTTTTCCATCCCAAGAAAATCGGCGACCGAGATGCCGAAGCGGTTCATCTCGCTGTTCTGCTGAAACACAGTGTCCAGTTGATCCGGTTCAGGATACGGCAAGGGTCGCAGCAGCACGCCGTTGACGATGCTGAAAATAGCAGTGTTCGCGCCGATCCCCAGAGCCAACGTGAGCACCGCCATCAAACTAAAACCGGGATGCTTGCGCAGCATCCTCGCTCCGTATCGAATGTCCTGCCACATCGTCTCCAACCATCCGCCGCCGCGCACATCCCAGCCCTGCTCCTTGATGCGCCCCTCATTGCCGAAGCGTTCTTCGGCATTGCGACGAGCATCATCGGGTGACATGCCGCGCTCAATATTTTCCTGAGTTCGCATGCGTATGTGGAATTGCATCTCTTCGTCTATGTCATGGTGAACCGCTTCACCGTTCCACACTGCGCGAAGCTTCGCCGCTAATGTTTTGAGCCAGGTCATAACACGCTCCTTCGTTAAGTGGTCGCCATGACTTTGAAGATCGCTCCCGCCAGGCGTCCCCAGTTTTCTTCCTCGACCTGTAGCTGCTTGCGCCCCTGCCGCGTGAGCTTGTAGTACTTCGCCTGCTGGTTGTTATCCGAGACTCCCCATTCGGATTCGATCCAGCCCTGTTGTTCAATACGATAGAGCGCCGGGTAGAGCGATCCCTCTTCGACCCTTAAGACATCATCAGATATTTGCTGAATGCGCTGGCCCACCCCGTAGCCGTGCATCGGCCCCAGAGAGAGCGCTTTCAAGACCAGCATGTCCAGCGTCCCCTGTAACAGGTTGTTCTTTGCTTTAGCCACTGTGCTCCTCCTGATAGTCCTAGACAATCTATGCCCAGCATGCCACCCTTGCCCCTAGACTGTCAAGGGCTTTGTTGAGGGACGGGATAAAAATGTACGAACCACGGAGAGCGTCCCTATCGGGAGAAGGGCGGGCGCTGGCCGAAGAAAAATTTTACGCCCCGCATTAGTTCGGGAGAGAGTCCGCCGGGCATAAATTTTATAGAGCAGGATACAAGGCCGCGCGGAGAACACCGTGCCCGTATAATTTTTTCGACCCTTTGGCACGCTCGGGCGTCTAAATTGATGGTACAGGCAACCTCATGATCCGGGCGCTTTGGCCGAAGAACTATTTTTTCAAACTCAGAAATATTGAAACGGTGCTGTGATGAAAGCTCTTAAAAGCGAATTTCGCGCTTCTTTTATACGGATGGCTCGCGCGGCGGCGGCCTTCTTCTCAGTCGCGGCGCTTCTGTCGAGCACACTTGTGCCTCTGGCGAGTGCGCAGACTCAACACAAGCCGAGTTTGAGTGAAGATCAACGCATTCTGCATGTCCTGAACCGGCTGGGCTTTGGCGCGCGCCCCGGCGAGGTGGAACGCGTCCGCGCGATGGGGCTGGAGAATTACATACGCCAGCAGCTTGAGCCGTCGAAGATTGAGGACGCTGTGGCCGAAGCGAAGGTGCGTAATCTGACGACGCTCTCGCTTTCAACCACGGAGCTTTACGCAAAGTTTCCGCAGCCGGGGATGCTCCTGCGCCAGCTTGAGCGGCGCGGCGAGCTGCCATCCGAACTGGCAGGGCTGCGCGACGCTCGCGTTAAAGGGAAAGGCGAGTCGACGGCGAATACGGCAACTGCTTCGTCTTCAAAATCTGATAGCGCGGAAGGCACGATGATGGCCGGGCCTGACGGAGCGCAGCCGCCTGCGAGTAATGCTGCGCGGCCTGAGAACAATCAGGAGTACCGCCGGGCGATACGCGATTACATGTTGAAGAACGGTCTGCAACCGCCGCAACGCATCATCGCCGAATTACAGGCCTCGCGTATCCTGCGCGCCGTTTACAGCGAGCGACAGTTGCAGGAAGTGTTGGTCGATTTCTGGTCGAACCATTTCAACATCTACGCGGCCAAGGGCGCAGACCGCTGGCTGCTGGTCTCTTACGACCGCGACACGATTCGCCCGCATACGATGAGCAAGTTTTCCGAGTTGCTCAGGGCGACCGCCGAGAGCCCCGCGATGCTTTTTTACCTGGACAACTTTCAGAGCGTGAGCCCGAACGCATCTCGCGCAGGCGCGCGTCAACAGGGCGGGCTGCGTGATCTCTTCGGCCAATTGATGCGGGGAGAAGGCGGGCGCGCACGTCGCCGCGCTTTGAATCCGAATGCACGCGGTGGACAACAGCAGCAGCCCGGCATGACTACTACCACTGAGAGCGCTGAGCAGCAGGCCAGACCGCAGCAGCAGCAACGACAGCGTCGCGGCATCAACGAGAATTACGCGCGTGAGTTGATGGAGCTGCACACGCTGGGCGTTGACGGAGGCTATACGCAGAAGGATGTGCAGGAAGTCGCACGTTGCTTTACGGGTTGGACCATCTTTGCTCCGCGCGGGCTGCGCAATATGGAGCGGGGCGCGAGGGGCGAGCCGGGACAATTCTATTTTAATCCGCGCCTGCATGACGACGGCGAAAAGACCGTGCTCGGCCACCGTATTCCCGCCGGAGGTGGTGTGCGTGACGGGTTGATGGTGCTGGACATTCTCGCGCATCATCCTTCGACGGCGAAGTTCATCGCGAAAAAACTGGCGCGACGTTTCGTCATGGACGAGCCGGCGCCACAACTCATAGATCGCATCGCTGCGGCCTTTACTAAAAGCGATGGGTCGATACGCGAGACGCTGCGCGCCCTGTTCGCTTCGCCGGAATTTAATTCGGCGGAAGCTTACCGCGCCAAGATCAAGACGCCTTTCGAGCTGGCCGTCAGCTCCATACGCACGCTCGGCGGCGAGACCAACGGCGGCCCGGCGATTCATCAATGGATTTCAAGAATGGGCGAACCGCTCTACGGCTATCAAGCGCCGACGGGTTATCCGGACAAAGCCGAGAACTGGGTCAACACGGGCGCGCTGCTCGAACGTTTGAACTTCGCACTTGTGCTGGCAAGCAATCGCATTTCCGGCACTCGCGTAGACCTCTCGCGATTCAACGCCGGTGCGACGAACGCTTCGGCGGATACGGCGAAGATAATGGATCGTTTCCTTGAGGTGATTGTGCAGCGTGACATTTCACCGAAGACGAAAGCGATGCTTTTAAAGCAACTGAATGAGCCCATGCCTGCGCCTACAGTTTCCAACTCAGAGATGAATGATGAGGCGGAAGCGATGGGCCAACAGCCCTTGCGCGTTCGTCGTCGCGAGCGGCAGGAGTTGGCGCGCGTAGACCTGGCGAGCGTGAGCAATCCGGAGCTGGTCAAAGTGGTCGGCCTTATTCTGGGCTCGCCGGAATTTCAGAGACAGTAAACAAGTTTCGAGTTCCGGGCCTTTTGTCCTGAATAAGAGCGAACCTAAAGGATGAGAGGCTCGGGACTCGGAAACCGAGAGGTTAGCTGTAGCGATGAGTATCAATCGAAGATTTTTCCTGAAGTCAGGCGCTGTTGCGCTCGCCAGCATAGGGCTTGCGAAGGCCGCGCCCTCTTTTCTTGAACGCGCAGTCTTTGCGCAGAATCAAACTCCGGCGACGGGCAGGCGTAAGACGCTGGTCACTATCTTTCAGCGCGGCGCTGTCGATGGGCTCAACATGGTCGTGCCCTTCGGAGAGCGTGCCTATTACGAGCTGCGTCCAAGCCTCGCTATACAAAAGCCGCAGAGCGGCAGCACTGAGACGGCGATTGATCTGGATGGTTTCTTCGGCCTGCACCCGATGCTTGCGCCGATGAAACCTTTGTGGGATGCGCGTCGTCTGGCGATTGTCGAAGCCGTCGGCTCGCCGGACAATACGCGCTCGCATTTTGACGCGCAGGATTATATGGAGAGTGGCACGCCCGGAAGAAAGTCCACGGAGGACGGCTGGCTTAATCGTCTCCTGCAATCGAAGCGGGAAAGAAGTGCTTCACCTTTTCGCGCCATCTCTATGACACAAAATATGCCGCGCGCTCTTCAGGGACGCGCTCCGGCGCTCGCCATCACAAATCTTTCAGACTTTACGATCAGGGCGGGCCGGTATTCAAAGAGCGTGCAGGGAGGCTTTGAAGCGCTCTACGACGAGAGCGTCGCAGACGTGCTCAGCGGGACGGGCAGGGAGACTTTCGAAGCCGTAGATTTTTTGAAGAGGGTCAACCCTGCGCAGTACAAACAGGAGAACGGCGCGCAGTATCCGCGCACGGCCTTTGGCAATTCCCTTTTACAGATCGCGCAGCTCATCAAAGCAGGGGTCGGTCTTGAAATCGCTTTCACAGAGAGCGGCGGCTGGGACACACACGTCAACCAGGGCAATGCGCGCGGCCAATTGGCTATACGCTTGCAGGAGTTCGGCGCTGGTATCAGTGCGCTGGTGCGTGATCTGGGCCAGAAGATGGACGACGTGGTGATTTTGACGATGTCGGAATTTGGCCGCACGGCTCGCGAGAACGGCAATCGCGGCACGGATCACGGCCATGCCAACGCTATGTTCGTCATCGGCAATAGTGTGCGCGGCGGGCGTGTTTATGGAGAGTGGCCCGGCCTGAAGAGCGATCAATTATACGAAGGCCGCGATCTGGCCCTGACGACCGATTTTCGCGATGTCTTCGGCGAGTTGGCCCAGAAGCACCTAGGAAGCAGCAATCTTCAGTCGATCTTTCCGGGTTATCAATCAAGCGCGCAGAAGTTTCGCGGCATGATCTAAAGAGAAGTCAGTACCGCCTGCGTTAGCGGGCGGGTATAGTCAATGCGGCGACCCGCCCGCTAACGCAGGCGGTACTGACTTCTGCGATATTACTTTTAACTTGCCACGGCCCAGGCCATACCATCTGGCCCCTGACCTGTCTCAAGCGTCCTCGCCAGTGTCAGATTTTCTAAATTAATTTCTACAACGCGGTTCGCCTGCATGGTGGCGATGTATGCGCGTCGGCCATCGGGCGTGATGAGGACTCCGACGGGGACTTGGCCCACGGCAATCCGCTTGATCTCTTTGCGCGTCGCGGCGTCCAAGACAATCAACTCGCCTTTTGGCGGATCGGAGACGAGCACACGTCTGCCGTCCGGCGTGAACTTGACGCGAATCGGCACTTGGCCCACCTTGATCGTTTCTTTGATCTTGTTGGTATCAGTATCGATGATAGAAATCTGGCCGTCCCCGTTTTGTCCGACCCATAATTCGCGTCCGTCTGGCGAGATGTCCAGGGCTTCAGGTTGTTTACCGACGCTGATCTGCGTGATCTGCTTCGGGCCCGGCGGGCCGTCCAGAGCGATGGCGGTGATGGTGTCGGACGCGATGTTGGCCGTATAGAGCCGCTTCTGATCGCGCGAGATGACGAGCATGTGTGTGGCCGTCTGTCCCGTTCCCATAATCCAGTCTATACGGTCTGTCTTGGGGTTATAGCGCGCGACGGCGCGATTGGCTTCGGCTGTGAAATAGATGTTACCGCCCGCTTCGACGATCCCGTGCGGGCGTACGAGTGGGCCGACATCCACGCGCTTGATCTCTTTGCGCAGTGCGATGTCTATGATCGAGATTGAAGTGCCGACCTTCTGCTGTGTCCCGTAATTCGCGACGAAAGCCAAGCGGCCATCCGCCGACGCGATGACTTCATGCGGCCCTTCGCCCGTGGGCACACGCGCCAGGACTTTAAGAGTCACTGGATCGATGATCGCCAGAGTGTTATCCACCTTGTTGAGCACAAGCAGGGCGGAAGCAGGCGCGTTGGTCTGTGCACGCGGCGCAGCGTTGGTCTGGGCTTGATTTGAGAGGACAGTGATCGCCTGCGTCAGCAGCAGCACGACCAGGATCAGTGAATACTTCAAGGCTGAAATCTTCATACGGGTCGCTCTCCATTCGTTCGTGTGGGTGTCTTACGGAAACCTTCGGCGGCTACTTAAGCGACGTTGATACGCGCCGTCGTCAAAAGAGGTTTCAAGATGCAAGGGCCTTTGCGGCTAGTTCACGATGGCGATGACGCGCAGCGGGCCGCCGCTGCCGCCCTTGATCTTCATCGGCAGAGCGACGAGTAAAAAGTCTTTCAGTGGAAGCTGATCCAGATTGGCTAGATTTTCGAATGCCGGGATGTTCTTCTCGAAGAGGATACGATGACTCTCGAAAAGCGTTGACTGGCCGTAATCTATGCTCGGCGTATCGAGCCCGACGGCTTTGACCTGACGACTGAGTGTAAGCCAGCGTGCGGCTTCAGGGTGTAGGCCCGGAAAGTGGAGTTTGGCAACCGCGCCTGCCCCGCGCTCGTCCGTTCCCATATAGCTCTGCCGATCCGGCCAGCGCCGACCGTATCCCGTTCTGAGTAACACAATCGCGCCACGTTCAATCGTGCCGTTCTTTTTCTCCCATGCCTGTAAATCTTCCGTCGTGATCTGGTAATCGCGGTTTGCCTCGCACTGTTTCTGAACATCGACGATGATAGCAGCGCCCGTGAGTTGCTCAAGCGGTATCTGGTCGACTGTTCGGCCAACCCGCGCGAAATGTACAGGAGCATCTATATGCGTCCCTCCATGCTCGGCGGTGCAGAATTTATTGGAGGCGTAGTAGTAGCCCTTATCCGTCATGCCCTCATACTCTTTTTCGAGACGAAAGCCGTCTTCTGTGGGCCAGTAGATAGTAGCAGTGTCGTAAGAGTGTGAAAGATCAACGATCTTCCCCTTAGGAAATT
>Ga0190273_10000422_pt1 | contig 16394 bp, 12 predicted proteins | sample Popmic504IS_FD_134513 | JGI IMG/M metagenome (GOLD analysis project Ga0190273, IMG submission 134513) | Populus adjacent soil microbial communities from riparian zone of Shoshone River, Wyoming, USA - 504 IS | ecosystem: Environmental > Terrestrial > Soil > Riparian zone > Trees stand | place... | reverse complement strand
GCAATAGCGGTAGTCCCAGTTCCATTCGCCGCCGGGCACCTCCGGCAGCGAGGTCGTCGGTGCCGCAACCATCGCGCCGGTGGGCTCGTAGCTCAGCGCCTTGAGCGTGATCAGCGAGCGCAACACCGGCTCGCGCCAGCGGCCGCGATACTCGCAACGTGCCGCCCAGGCCCGCCACCAGCGTGCGCATTGCGCGATCGCAATCGGTACGTCGACCGGTGGCGGCAGCGCTTCGTGCGAGGCATGCCAGACCAGCGAGAAACAGCAGCTGTCGCCGGCCTGCAATGTGAAGTGCGCGCTGGCGACGCCGTCTTGCAGACGCAGCGCGACGTCGCCGCGCAGCGCCAGCGCGTCGGGGCCGGCCACGCAAGTCAGCAAGCCCTCGCTCAAATCGAAACGTGGCGTCACCGAGCCGTAGTCGCAGCGCGGGTTGTACTGCAGCTGCATGTCGACGCGACCGCTGACGCAGCGCAGGCAGCGCACGATCTCGGCTCGATCGCCGACCGGCATGCAATCGGTCAGCACTACGCTGCCGCCGTCGGTATCGAAGCGGGTGTCGAGCACCAGGGTTTCTTCACGATATTGGCGGCTGCTGCGATGGGCGCCGGCCGGCGCCAGCAGCCAGCGGCCATGGCGCGGCTCGCCCAGCAGCGCGGCGAAGCTCGCCGGCGAATCGAAGCGCGGCGCGCAGAACCAGTCGATGGAGCCGTCGCGGCCGGCCAGGGCAGCGCAACGCAGATTGCTGAGCAGCGCGTAGTCGGCGATCGGAAGGCTCATCGTGTTGCGCAAACTCCTGGGGCGATTCCGGCAGAGCCAGCAAAAATGGCGCCCGGCTCGCGAGCCCGGGCATGCCGCGTGCTGACCGGGTTTCATCGCGGAGTTTTCACAGGAGTCATCGGCCCTTGACGCTTTTCAGCTACCACGTTTCTCACGAGCAGTTCACGCCGTCGGAGCTGCTGGAGCGCGTCGTGCAGGCGGAGGCGGCGGGCTTCGACGGCGCCTTCAGTTCGGATCACTTCCATCCCTGGTCAGCGTCGCAGGGACACTCGGGTTTTACCTGGAGCTGGCTGGGCGCGGCACTGCAGGCGACGCGACGCCTGCGCTTTGCGGCGATCACCGTGCCAGGCGGCTGGCGCTACCAGCCGACCGTGCTGGCGCAGGCGATCGCCACGCTCGGCCAGATGTTCCCGGGCCGGCTGCCGTGGATTGCGGTGGGCAGCGGCCAGGCGCTGAACGAGAGCGTCGTCGGCCGCGGATGGCCCGACAAGGACCAACGCAATCTGCACTTGCGCGAAGGCGCCGAGATTATCCAGGCGCTGCTGGCCGGCGAGACGGTGACGCGGCATGGCCGCGTGTCGGCGGTGGCCGCCAGGCTATGGGCGCCGCCGTCGCAGCCGACGCGCCTGGTCGGCGCGGCCACCTGCCCACAGACCGCGCATTGGCTAGGCAGCTGGGCCGAGGGGCTGCTGACGGTCGGCATCGATCCGGCGCAGCTGCGCCAGATCGTCGACGCATTTCGTGCCGGCGGCGGTGGCGGCAAGCCGGTCTACCTGAAAGCCGATCTGAGCTGGGCCGACAGCGAAGCGGAGGCGCTGCAGCAGGCACATCGGCACTGGCGCTTCAACGCGCTCGGCGGCGACGTCAACGCGACGCTGCCCACACCGCAGGACTTCGATCTGGCGACGCGTTTCGTCCGCGCCGACGACCTGCGCAGCCGCGTGTGGCTGGCGCACGACGCCGCGCGCACCGTGGACTGGCTGGCGCAATGCAGCGAGATCGGTTTCGAGTCCATCGATCTGCATCATGTCGGCAGCGACCAGCGCGGTTTCATCGACACGTTCGGCGAGTCCGTGCTGCCGGCATTGCGGCGCTGACGGCCGCTTTGCACTCTGGACACGCAGACCGCCTCATGCCCGACCGCTCGCCCACATCACGACCGACCGACTCCTCGCCGATCGACATCGGCAGCGAATACCAGATTCGCTACTGGACCAATGCGCTCGGCGTCAGCGTCGGGCAGCTGCGTGCGGCGGTCGCAGAGGCGGGGTCGCAGCCTCGCGATTTCCGGCAATGGCTGGCGGACCGCGGCATCGTCCACGGCCGCCCGCTGGATACCGGCTGAGCGGTTCGATACAAGCTCGCTGCAGTTCGACAGCGGGAACATCGGCTGTGCAAAGCTGGTCACACACACTCACGCCATGGAGGGCATGCAATGTCACAACCCACAGAGAAGCAACCGCAACAGGACCGCGGGCCGGGCGCGCAGAAAGTCGAGCTCGAGCGTCGGCTCGACGCCAACAGCGAGCTGGAGAAAAAAGCCGGCGGCGAGGCGAGGCCCGAAGAAAAGGACAGCGGCATGGATGCTGGCAGCCAGGCCAATGCCGGCAATCGCAGCCCGTCCGATCTCGACGCGCCGGAGTATTACTCCAAGGACAGCAAGCCGGTCGTCGCCGGCATCGGCACGCCCACCGACGAAGACTGACAGGCAGGCTCGCCGAGCAGTACAGGCGCCTCGGACGACGAACTCGAACGGGGCGCCGCAATCGTCACTGGAGAACACGATGGCCGATCATCCTCGCCGCGATCTGCTCGATCGCGCGCAGCCGCAGGATCGCGAGAAGTCTCCCGATCTCGAACATCAGCAGCAGGCCGGCGTCAGGCCGCGCACGCCCGAGAGCGCCGCGCGCGCCCAGGTCGACGCCAGCGGCACCGAAGCCGGGTCTGCGACGGAGCGCATTTCGGACGTCCGCCGACAGGGCCTGAATCCGGAGCGCGACCGCACGCCGTTCCGTCCTCGCGACGAAGGCGGCCCCGCGCCCACGGCCTGATCCGCCGCCGTGGGTCGCCACTGGTTTAACGCAGCCCACTTCCATAGGCTCTCGCCCTGGCATCAATCACGGGTAGCAGCGCTTGAGCGAGAGCAGGGGTCCATTGCTGACATTGCCGGTGCATCAGGCCTTGCTCGTCGCAAGTGCGGCGGGCGGCGGCAGCATTGATTGCTCGCTCGATCTCGGGCGAACGCAAATCAGTGTCGAGGTCGCCGCGGACGGCTGGACGTGGAACGGTGTGCGTTTTCCGTTCCCGGACGTCTGCAAGGATCGGACGATTTATTACTGGACCGGCACGGACTTCGAACCCGCGGCGCGCTTTACGCACTCGCTGATCAAGCTGGTGCCGACGCCGTGGGGGCCGCCGACGTTCGAGATCGACGGCATCAAGATGCTGCCCACCGCGCAGGTCTCGCCGTACGCCGATGCCGAGCGCAAAGTCGGCCTGATCCAGCCGCGCGGCAAGCAGGTGCTGGACACCTGCGGCGGCCTCGGTTACTTCGCCGCCTGGTGCCTGCAAGGCGGCGCCGCACGCGTGATCTCGTTCGAAAAGAATCCCGACGTGATCTGGCTGCGAAGTCTCAATCCCTGGTCGCCCGATAGCGGCGGCGCACTGACGCTGACACCGGGCGACATCGCCGAGCACATCACCGCGCTGCCGAGCCAATCGGTCGACGCGATCCTGCACGACCCGCCGCGCTTCGGCATCGCCGGCGAGCTGTACTCGCAGGCGTTCTACAACGAGCTGGCGAGAGTCATCAAGCCGCGCGGCCGCCTGTTTCACTACACCGGCGCACCGAACAAGCTGACCAGCCGTCGCGATGTGCCGGCCGAGGTGGCGGCGCGTCTGCAACGGGCCGGCTTCGCGACCGAGTTCAACGGCGAAGGCGTCGTCGCGTCTCGAAGCTCGAAGTAGCATCCCGGCTGGGACAAGCCGGCAGGCAGGTCGGGCGTCGCTACGGTCCGGCCGTGTCGCCACGGCCGCGGACACGCCGGATTACGGCGACTAGACTTCAAGCACTACGCCGCCCGCACCAAGGCTTCATGAATCAGCCGCCTATCAACCGGGCTCCGGCACTCTCCCGCCTCAACGATGGGCTCACAGCCCTTGCCGCGGCAATCGCCAGCGTCGTCCTGCTGGGCTGGGTCCTGCATTACGAGCCTTTGAAGCGCATTGCGCCCGGGCTCACTTCGATGAATCCGCTGACCGCGATTGGTTTCCTGCTGAGCTGCGCGGCGCTGTCCGCGGCGCGCGGCCGCTGCTTGCCGCCGCTGCCGGCGAAATGGCTGGCACGCGGGCTATGCGGCGCCGTGCTGCTGATCGGGGGCTGCAAGCTGGTCGACGTGGCGTTCGGCCTGCAGCTGACGCCCGACGATCTTCTGTTCGCCTCGCAATTGTCCGGTGGCCAGGCCTATCCCAGCCGCATGGCGCCGAACACCGCGCTGTGCTTCGTGCTGCTGAACTTCGGAATACTGACGACAACGCTCGCCACACCACCGCGGCTGCCGCTGATGCACCTGGCAGCGGTACCGGCGCTGCTGCTGGCGCTGCTCGCCATCCTCGGCTACAGCTACGACACCGCCGGTTTCTACGCGGTCCGCACCTTTGTCCCGATGGCGCTGCATAGCGCGGCCTGTTTCACGCTGTTGTCCGCGGCGCTGATGCTGTCGCGGCCCGACGATGGTTTCGTGCGCCTGCTGACCAGTGCGGGCGTCGCGGGCCAGACCACCCGCATCCTGCTGCCGGCCTGCGTGCTGATCCCGGTGATACTCGGCTGGGGCGCGATCTCGGGCCTGCGGCAGCAGTATTACGGGCTCGGCACCGCAACTTCGATGATGGTGCTGCTGATCGTCGTCGGCCAGTGCATGGTGGTGCTGCTGGTGTCGTCGCGGCTGGCGCGCGAAGAGCAGCAGCGGCTGGCTGCGGACCGCGAACTGGCGCTCAAGCGCGCGCAGATCGATGCCGCCGCACTGGAACTTGCGCATGCCAATCAGCAGCTGGTGCATGCGAACGCGGCCAAGTCCTCGTTCCTGTCGTCGATGAGCCATGAAATCCGCACGCCGATGAACGCCGTCATCGGCATGACCTCGCTGCTGCTCAACACCCGGCTGACGCGCGAGCAACACGAATACTCGGAAACCATCCGCGCCAGCGGCGACCACCTGCTGACGGTCATCAACGAGATCCTGGACTTCTCCAAGATCGAAGCCGGGCAGATGCAGCTGGAGCGCAGCGCCTTCGATCTGCGGCAATGCGTAGAAGAAGCAATCGATCTGCTGGCGGTGGCCGCGGCACACAAGAACCTGGAGCTGGCGTTCTATATCGAGCCTGACGCCGAGGGCACGTACCTGGGCGACGTCGGCCGGTTGCGGCAGGTCCTGGTGAACCTGCTGTCCAACGCGGTGAAGTTCACCGGCGAGGGTGAAGTGCTGCTGCGCGTCGCCGGCGACGGTAATGACGAGCTGCGGTTTTCGGTGCGTGATACCGGCGTCGGCATCGCACCCGAAAGTCTGGATCGGCTGTTCCAGCCGTTCGCGCAGGCCGATGCCTCGATCACCCGGCGCTACGGCGGCTCCGGCCTGGGCCTGGTGATCTGCCAGCGCCTCGCGGGCCTGATGGGCGGCCGCATCTGGGCCGAGAGCACGCCGGGCACCGGCTCGGTTTTCTGGTTCACCATCCGCGCGCCGATCAGCGAAGACCCGGTGCGAAAAAGCTCGACCGCCGCCGTGCCGCTGGCCGGCAAACGCCTGCTCGCGGTCGACGACAACCCGACCAACCTGACTATCGTCGAGGCCTACGCCAGGAGCTGGGGCATGGACTGCGTCTGCGTGCAGCAGCCCGCAGACGCGCTCCAAATGCTGGCCGCGGGTGCGCACTTCGACGTGGCGATACTCGACTACCACATGCCGGTCATGGACGGCGTGCAGACCGGCATCGCGATCCGCCGGTTCAGCGCCGGCGCCTCGCTGCCGCTGGTGCTGCTGAGCTCGGTCATCGTCGCGCGGCCCGAACTGGTGCCCAGCGATCCTCGCTTCGCGGTGCTGATCACCAAGCCGGTCAAGCCCGCCGCGCTGGAATCCGCGATCAAGCAGGCGCTGGCACAGCAGGGCGGCTCCCGGTCGATACCGATGGTAGAGCGCCGCGGTGTCGTGCTCGACGCCGACATCGGCGCGGCGCATCCGCTGCGCGTTCTGCTGGCCGAAGACAATCTGGTGAACCAGAAAGTGGCGACGCTGCTGCTGCGCAAGCTCGGCTACGCGGCCTGCGACATCGCCGCCAACGGCCTGGAGGCGATCGCTGCAGTCGAGCGTCAGATTTACGACCTGGTACTGATGGACGTGCAGATGCCGGAAATGGACGGCCTGCAGGCCACCCGCGAAATTCTGCGGCGCTGGTCCTCCGCCGACAGGCCGCGCATCGTCGGCCTGACCGCCAACGCCACCGACAGCGATCGCCGCCAATGCATGGACGCCGGCATGGACGACTACCTGCCCAAGCCGGTCACCGTGGCGGCGCTGGTCGCCGTGCTCCAGCAGAGCCCGAGAAGACCCGCTTAGTCAGGCACCTGCAGGTGCGGGCCTTGTCCGCGATGAATTCAGACGCGACTGGCTCTCAGCGCGCTCACTGCGCGCCCAGCATCGCTGCCGGCGGCGCCTTCGCCCGCACGAACACCGCGCTGATCGCCGCGCCTAACAGGGTCATCGCCGCACCGATCCGGAACGCCAGCTGGTAGCCCGCGTTCAGCGCACCGCGCTCATCGGCGCCCTCGGCCAGTGCGGCGGCGGTCCAGGCGTCGGCGAGGCTGGCGAGCACCGCCAGGCCGAGCGCGCCGCCCATCATGAAGGCGGTGTTGGTGATGCCCGAGGCCAGGCCGGCCTGGCTTTCGTCGACGTCGCTCATCGCCGCCAGCAGCAGTGGGTTGAAGGCCATGCCGCCGCCGATGCCGAGCATCAGCATGCCGGGCAGGATGTGCGGCAGATAGCGGCCATCCAGCGGGGCCTGCGAGATCAGCAGCAGGCCGCCGCCGGCAATCGCCAGGCCGATCCACAGCGGCGTGCGGAAGCCGAAACGGATCACCAGTTTTGCCGACAGGCCCAGCGAGAACGCGGCCATCAGCATGTCCGCCGGAATGAACGACAGGCCGACCTGCAATGGCGTGTAACCGACCACGCGCTGCAGATAAAGCGCGGTGATCACGAACCAGGCGAACATGCCCGCCGACCACAGGATGCCGACGATATTCGCCGTGGCGAGATTGCGCCGCTTCAGCAGATGCAGCGGCATCAGCGGATCGCGCACGCGCTTCTCCGCAAAGAAGAACGCCGCCAGCAGCGCCACGCCAGCCGCCAGCGTGAGCAGCGTCTGCGGCGAGCCCCAGCCCGCGGCGTTGCCGCCGATGACCGCATAAACCGCCAGCATCAGTCCGGCCGTGACCAGCACCGCGCCGGTTGCATCCAGGCGCTGGCGCTGCTCGGGCAGCGCGTCGCGCGGCAGCAGCGACAGGCAGAAGATGTACACCGCGATACCGATCGGCAGGTTGACCAGAAAAATCCAATGCCAGTTCAGCCACTGGGTCAGCACGCCGCCCAGAATCTCGCCGAGGCTGCCGCCGGCCGCGCAGATGAAGCCGTACACGCCCATCGCCTTCGCGCGCTCCGAAGGTTCGGTAAACAGATTCATGATCAGCGCCAGCGCCACCGCCGTAACGATGGCGCCGCCGATGCCCTGCACCGCACGCGCGACCACCAGCAGCCACTGCGACGTGGCGATGCCGCAGGCCAGCGAGGCGCCGACGAAGGCCAGCAGCCCGATCAGAAACCAGCGCCGATTGCCGTACAGATCGCCGAGCCGGCCGCCGAGCAGCAGGAAGCCGCCGTAGGTGAGCATGTAGGCATTGAGCACCCAGACCAGCGCGGTGTCGGAGAAACCCAGGCTGCGCTGGATCGACGGCAGCGCGACGGTGACGACCGTGGTGTCGAGCACGATCATCAGCACGCCGAAGCACAGCACGTAGAGCGCGAGCCAGCGTTGGCGGGTGGTCAGGGTCTGGGGCATGGGATCCGTCTATGCGAGCATGGGTCTGGTTGCGGCGAACCCAGGGCGCGCCAGTGAAAACCACTCGAAATCGCGCTCGAACCGCCTCCGCGATCCGCGCGGTTCATCGCTGTTCGCCATCATCTCATTGACCTGCCTATCGCGAGCAAACGGACATGACGACGACGATATCCAGCTGCCATTGCGGAAAGCTCCAGCTTGAAATCGAGTCGCCGCCCACCACCGTCACCGACTGCAATTGCTCGGTCTGCCGCCGCTACGGCGTGCTGTGGGCGTATTACTCGCCGCATCAGGTGCGCATCGTCAGCGGCAGCACCGACACCGACGTCTATGTCTGGGGTGACCGCAACATCGGCTTCCACCGCTGCAAGGTTTGCGGCTGCGTCACGCACTGGGCCTCGCTCGATCCCAGCCGGGATCGCATGGGGATCAACGCGCGTCTGATGGAGCCGGCGGTGCTCGCCGGCGTGCGTGTGCGCCAGCTCGATGGCGCGGTCACCGAGCGCTATCGGGACGAGGACTAGCGGCCTGTAACAGAGGCTAGCCCATGAGCATGGCCGATGGATCGTGCGTCGAGGCGCGTCGTGCGATGCTAGCCGCCACATCCGCGACCGAGGCTCTCCCGGGAGCTGATATGTCGATTGCGCTGACTCCCTTTGCCCGCGCCCTTTTTTCCCTAGGAAGGCCGCCGGAACGCGATCCCGATGGCGCCGATCACGATGATGCGCAATGCGCTCGGTGTCGGCGAAGGCGGCTCTTGAGTGCCGATGGATCGCGATGCCTATCGGCGCAGTGTCGAGTTCTGGCACAACAATGCGGACTGGCGCCTGGGCGCGGAGCGCTAGCATGTCGCGGCTGATCTTCATGGCGATGCCGGATGACGCGACGCTCGCAGCCCTGGTGCGTTCGTTCGAGCGCACCGGTCTGCGCGAAGCGCTCGGCGAAAACGGACACACGCCGCATCTCACCTCAGCTACCGGGCGCCGCGGAAGCTTGCGTCGGCGACGATAAGAATCGCGCCGGTGCGGTGGCCGATCAGCGAATTCATGCTGGTGCGGGGCAGCGGCGTGCCTGACGAGTATCAGCCCTTGGGCCGCCGGCCATTGACCGGCAGGCCGCGGCCCAAAAAACGGGCAGTCCGATTTTTTCGGCGGTATTGAGCGCTTAACGCCGAAGCCCGGCGACATCGGGTGATGTCGCCGGGCTTCGGGTCTCCCCCTGCAGGAAGGTTCGCGGCCTTCCTCGCACCTTGCCTTCCGAAGACGGAAGGTTCTATGCGGAGGTTCTCGTGCGATTCATTGCCGAGAGATCGGTTTAGTTGATCTCCGCGATAAGCTGCGGCGATTTTGCCTAGGCCCTCCTTACGAATCAAGCAGCGCGAAGGGTGTTTTTGGAAAAAAAGCTCGAATTTCTTCAAAAAGATTATTGACGTCCAGGTAAGTTATGCGTATATTGCGCTGCAACATGAAACGAAACGTGGCTGCAGGGTTCGAAAGATCAAGCGCCGGTTCCGGTTTCTAGAGTCTCCTCCAGGAAGGCCTCGCGCCTTCCTCGCACCTTGCCCCCCGGTCTCCGGGGGGTTCTTTTTTTGTGCGCCGTTTTTCTCGGGGCCGGGTTCCAGCAGGTCTAAGCCGGCAACTGGCCATTACCGCAGAGCGGTCCAGATGGCGGCGTCGCTGCTTGGGTGCCCGCCAGGCGTTGCGCCTGTTCGATCTCGCCGCGATGGCCGGGGGGTTTCTCGCGAATGTCCGAGACCCGCTGCTCCAGCTCGAGTTGAAGCCGTCGTATTCGTACACCGCCTGCGGCTGCAGCGGCTGCCAGCCCTGGCCCGGCTCGCTACGCCGCCGAAGCTGCAGTGTCACCGACGAGCCTACGCCCACGCCGGCATCGGCCCATGCACGCGCCTCGCCTGGCGCGCCGGCAGATGCCGGCGAAGCGGCCCGATATGCGACCATCGCTGCCGGCGCAACACGCGCCGTCGTCAGCCGCAGGAGAACACGTGGAAGCCCAGTATTCGGAAAGCCCCGCCATGTTCAGGAACAACCCTTTCGGATTTCTGCTGGCGGTGTTGCTGATTCCGCTCGTGGTCGGGGCAGTGATCCTGCTGGTGTGGTACCTGCGCTGCAAGGCCACCAAGCTGGAATTCGCCGGCAACGATCTGGTGCTGGAAAAGGGCCTGTTGAGCAAGGCGCGCACCGAGCTGGACGCCCGCGGCATTCGCACGGTCAAGGTCTACCAGTCGTTCTTCGATCGCATCTTCGGCGTCGGCAAGATTTCGATCTTCACCGCCGGAGACACGCCGGAGATCGAAGTCGCCGGGCTGCCGCGGCCCAACGATCTGCGCGAGCTGATCAAGGCGCAGCAGGACGCGTGAGCGCGATCCGTCGGAAGCCTTGATGAAGCCAGACGAAGAAATTCACCGGTCCTTCTGTGCCGCCTACGCCGAAGCGGTGCTGCGTTTCGTCCAGCACGGCCGCAACGGCGATGTCGTGTTCGACGCGGCGACGCAGCGCTTCCAGGCCAGGACGGTGGAGGCCGGTGTTGCGCCCACGCAATGCCAATGGTGGGTCGGCAGCGACTGGCCCAGCTTCGTCGGGCCGCTGAGTTGCCGCATCGACGCCCGCCACCCGCAGTTCTCCGAAAAGCTGCTGAGTCACGAGATCGTGTTCGCGCTGGCGAAGTCGCCGACCGGCAAGCGCATGAGCCGGATCCTCGCCGGCCTCGATTGAAGCCGCGGACCGACGCTGGAAGCGAGCGCGTCAGCGCGCCGCCGATTCCACTCGCGCCATCGTTTTCGCCAGCAGCGTCTGGAAGCGCGCGTCGGCGCGCAGCGGGTCCCAGACCGGGCTGTAGCGCAGGTCCCCCGGCCTGACGCCGTTGGGTGTCTCGACAAGTTGCGTCAGCGTGGCCAGCGCGTCTTCGTTATCGCCGAGCAGGGCCTGGACCTGTGCCAGCGCGGTCTCCGCGAACGGGCGCTGCCAGTGGTCGTTGCCGACGAGTTCCACGCAATGGCGCGCCTCCCGCAACGCCGCTTCGCGGTGGCCGAGCGCCGCTTCGTTGACGCCGAGATTGCAGGACAGGTTGAAGGAATCCACGCCGCTGCGCCGTAACTCCAGCGCCAGGCGCCGGCCTTCGCTGAAAGCCGCGCGTCCCTTGGCCGGCTCGCCGCCGTAGTGATACGAGGCGCCGAGCAGGCTGTAGATCGACGGCTTGTCGTCGCCCGGCTGGGCGTCGGGCTGCGCCAGCAGCTTCTCCAGCTTGACGGCGATCGGCGCGTAGTCGTGCCGATACAGCCATTGCCGGCCGAACAGCGTCGCCAGCTCCGGATCGTCCGGCGACAGCGTGTCCAGGATCTTCTGCGCCGCGTCGAGGTCGCCGGCGTCCTGGTAGTAGTTGGCCTTGGTCGACTTCAACGTAAGCACCCGATCGGGGCTGATTTCGAGCACGTGATCGAGCGCGGCCTGCGCCTGAGCGTAGAGCCGCCGTGCGGCGTGGACTTCGGCCATGCCGGTCCAGTAGCTGATGTTCTGCGGATCACGGTGCGCGGCGATCATCAGGTTGGCCAGGGCCTCATCCCATTTGCCCTGGCGGCGCTGCACGTAGGCGATGGCGGCGTTGGCTTCGGCGCTGTTGGGGAGGCGGCGGCTGGCCTGCTCGAAAGCGGCGATCGCGGCATCGAAGTCGCCGAGGCCGCGGTAGAAATAATAGCCGCGGGCCAGCCAGGCTTCGCCCAGTTCGGGCTGCAGCTTCATCGCCGTCTCGGCCGCGTTGCGCAGCTCGGCCAGATACGGGCCGGTGCGTAGCATGCCGTTGAGATAGATGTAGCTCTGCGTCATCGCCAGATGCGCCCAGGCCAGCGCGAACGCAGGATCGGCCCTGACGGCTTCGCGGTAGTAGCGCTCGGCGTCCAGATAGTCCTGGTTGCTGCTGAAGCGCAGTTCGTAGGTCAGGCCGCGCAGGTACAGATCGTAGGCCGCCGGATTTTGCGTCGGCGCCTTGTTGACCGCCGCGTGCTCCCTGCTCGTCAGCCGCGTGTTCAGAGCCTCCGCAATCGACTGCGCCACTTCGCCTTCGACGCTGAAGATGTTGTCGAGCTTGCGGTCGTAGGTTTCGGCCCACAGGTGACGATCGGTGGCAGCGTGAATCAGCTGCACGTTGATGCGCACGGTGTCGCCGGACTTCTGGACGCTGCCCTCGAGCACGTGGGCCACGCCGAGTTTCTTGGCGATGTCCGGCAGGTCGTCCGGGTTGCTGGCGTAGCGCGCGCTGGAGGTGCGCGAGATCACGCGCAGGCCGCCGATCTTCGACAGCCGCGTCAGGATCTCGTCCTGGATGCCGAGCGCGAAGTAGGCGTTGGCCTTGTCGTCCGACAGGCTTTCGAACGGCAGTACGGCGATGGACTTGTCCGTGTCCGCCTCCACAGTCGCAGCGGTGTCCGCTGCGGCTCGCGCCTGCACGGTCGCGCCGCCGTGACCGCGGCTGATGAACAGGCTCGCCAGCAGCAAGACCACGGCCAGCAACAGCACCGCGATGATCCCGCGATCCAGCCCGCGTCCGCTGCTGCGCGGGATCGACGCGTCGGCGGCCATGTCGCTCTCGCGCCTGAGGCCCAGCGGGGTCAGCTCGTAGAACCATGACAAGCCGATCACGAACGGAAACCCGACGAAGGCCGCGATCACGACCAGCCTCACCGCCCAGTTCGGCACGTCGAAGAACGGCAACACCTGCGTCGCCACCTGTATCAGCAGCCAGGCCGAGCCAGCGTAAAACGCCGCGACTCGCGGCACGTTACGACGCTTCAGCTGCTCCCAGAGCGATAGGCGGTTCAAGTCGGCTCCCCCGATCGACGAAGTCTAGCTGATGGGCCGCGCCGGAACTTCTGGCATGTCATGCCCGCTCACGTCCATGGGTGAGCGAACATCTCGCACCGCAAAGCCGCGTTGCCTTGCGGCCGATCTTGTGCCGCCATGCCGCAAATGCCGGGCGCGCGCAGTGTGCACAAGCCCGGGCCGGTGCCGATGCATACTTTTTTGATGCGAGGGTTCCTGCTTCGTCCCGTGTCTCGACGACGCAGCGTGCCCGGCGGCTTGCTGGAGCGCGCCTTCGTCCCGGCGATCGGCCCGCCGATTTTCTTTTCGACGATGACCATAGACATCGGACGCGATGAACAGCGCGTATCGCGACGCGCCACGCACGCTGGGCAAATATTCGGTACATGCGACGAGGGCATCGGCGAGCACGCCCTGATCGAAATCCACTACGAAGCCGGCCGCATTCCACCATTAATGGTGGCCGAATCCACGTTCACATAAATACCTTCGCCGTGAAATTGCGTAGACGTTGTAGCACTCATGCAGTGTGCCGATTAGCTACTGCATGAAGGCGTCCGGCATGGAAGGCAAGGCACGGCAGGCCGCGGCCCGGCACAAAACCCGGCACGCATCCAACAGCATGCGGCGCGCCCGAATCTGCACGCGCCACCAGCCGCAGGAGCTTGCAATAGACGCGCCAATTCAGCCATTTTCCAAACCGGCCTGAATGTTTCCGGTCTCGGCTTCATGGTCGGCGTCCCCGGTCCATACGCGACTCACAGCCAGCCGACTTGTATCGAATATTCCGCGAAGCAAGTCATTCATCAGCGCCGGTAGCGCTGCTTTTCATGTTGCGGAAACCCGGAAAAAGACCGCCAGAATCGGTAAACCGCTTCTCAAGCCGGCGCATCCATGTCGACGAAAAACTTTTATATAGACTTTTAAGATTCTTATGTATATAACAATGACACGGCGGTGTGCTGGAGTGATCTCCGGTCAGAAAGTCAACAGGGGATTTTCTGCAAAGACATTGGCTGCTCTGCTCGGATCAGCGTGGGGTAGGTACTTACTTTTAGGGAGCGTCGATTCAATGTTTTCGGTCAATTCCAAACTAAATAAGCGTGATAGCGGGCTAGGCCCGATAGAACAGGCTGTTGCCCGAATCTGGCGCGCGAGCCTGACCAGCGGTTCAGCTGCGGGGCTGGCGGCCATGGTGTCCGTGGCGGTCTCGCAGTCGGCTCTGGCGCAGACAGCCGAGGCTGCTCCTGAAGAGGATGTGGCGGAGGTCGAGGAGATCGTCGTCACCGGTACGCGCGTCGTGCGTGATGGCTACCAGGCGCCGACGCCGGTCAGCGTACTCGGCGCAGAAGAACTGCAGTCGTTCGCCTCGCCGAACATCGCCGATGCGGTGCGTACGCTTCCGGCTATCGCCTCGGGCTCGTCACCGACGACCTCGGTGACGACGGCCAGTAGCGGCAACTCCAACATCAACGCGATCAACCTGCGCTCGCTCGGCGAAAACCGCACGCTGGTGCTCATCGACGGCCAACGCTCGGTCGCTTCGTCGCTGTCGGGCCTGGTCGACATCAACCTGTTTCCGCAGGACTTGATACAGCGCGTGGAAGTGGTCACCGGCGGCGCCTCGGCGCAGTACGGCTCTGACGCGCTCGGCGGCGTGGTCAACTTCATCCTCGACAAGCAGTACACCGGCCTGAAGACGAATTTTCAGTACGGCGCGACCACGCATGGTGATGGTGACAATGCGCTGGGCAGCATCACCTACGGTACGCCGTTTGGTGATGGTCGCGGCCATTTCCTTTTCAGCGGCAGCTATCGCTGGCAGGACGTGATTCCGGTCAATGATCGTGACTGGAACCTCGAAGGCTGGCAGTTCATGAACAACCCGGGCTGGACGGCGACCAACGGTCAGCCGCGCCGCCTGCTGCTTGATCAAGTGTCCTGCGGCACCTGCATCGCAGGCGGCATCATCGTCGGTGGGCAGCGGTATAACCAAGCTACTAAAAAGTACGACAACGTCCCCACCAGCCTGCGAGGAACGGCTTGGGGTGAGGGCGGTGTGCCCTACCAGTTCCAGTACGGCGATCTGGTTTCCGATCCCGACATGCGCGGTGGTGATTGGGAGTCCACCCAGGTTCGCGGTACGCGGGCCGGCAGCAGCCTGTCGGGCGGTGCCCACACGGGCAGCCTGTTCACGCGCGGATCGTGGCAGCTGACCGACGACATCAATGTCTACGCGCAGGGTGCGTATGCGCGTGACAAGAACCAGAACTATGCGTTCTCGCTCGAAGACAGCGGTGGCATCACGCTCAAGCAGGACAACGCCTTCCTGACGGATGACATCCGCCAGATCATGATCGACCAGAATCTGGACACGATCCGCATCGGTTCCCAGCACCCGGATCTGCCGATCGTGGTGGCGACCAACGAACGTGAGGTGACGCGTCTGGTGCTCGGCGCCGACGGCAAGTTCGGCGAAGGCTGGGCCTGGGATGCGTACTACCAGCGCGGCATTTCAAAGCTCAAGAGCGTGGCCGAGGGTATTACGGTCAACTCGTACATGACGCAGGCCTACGATGCGGTGGTCAACCCGGCGAATGGCGCGATTGTCTGCCGCTCGACGCTGACCGATCCGAGCAACGGCTGCAAGCCGTACAACCCGATGGGCTTCGGCGTGAACACGCAGCAGGCTATCGACTACGTCACCGGCAACGGTACGCAGATGTGGCGTTCGCAGGAGCTGCAGCAGGACGTGGCCGCCTTCTCCGTCAACGGCTCGCCGTTCTCGACCTGGGCGGGTGAAGTCTCCGTCGCCACCGGCATCGAATGGCGCCAGGAGCAGATCGGCAAGGGCAAGAACGACGACATTTCCAACCTGGGTGCCGCTGGCGGCTGGTGGGTCGGTGGTTATCGTCCTTCCAAGGGCGGCTACACCGTGCGTGAAGCCTTCGTCGAAACGGTGGTGCCGCTGCTCAAGGACGTGCCGCTGTTCCAGAGCGTGGACCTTAGCGGTGCCGTGCGTGCAACCGACTACAGCACCTCGGGCGAAGTCGAGACCTGGAAGGTGGGCCTGAACTGGACCGTGATCGACGATCTGCGCTTCCGTGGTTCGGTGTCGCACGACATCCGTGCCCCCAACCTCGAAGAGCTGTACAGCAATGGCAGCGGTGGCGCACCGGCCATCACCAACCCGTGGATCCTGGGTGACAACGGCGCTCCGATCACGGAGTCGATCTCCTCGCCGCGTATCGGCAATCCCTTGCTGACGCCGGAAATCGCCGACAGTTACGGCGCGGGTTTCGTGATCTCGCCGACCTTCCTGCCGGGCTTAAATTTCTCGGTGGACTACTGGCACATCAAGATCGACGACTCCATCGGTCTGCCGACGACGCAGGACATCATCAACGGTTGCTACAACGGACAGACGGACTTCTGCTCGGCCATCAGCTTCGCCGACGGCTCGCAGAACATCGTCGCGGTCAACCGCACGCCGTTCAACTACACCTCGCAGGTGGCCAGCGGCATCGATTTCGAAGCCAGCTACACCTTCTTTGCGAACGCTCTGTATGAGCCGCTGCCGGGCCACGTGCAGCTGCGCGCGCTGGCGACCAACTATCGCAAGAACGAAACCGTGGTGAACGGCGTCGCCAACGATACGGCCGGTGAGAACACCTCGGTAGG
>Ga0190273_10000421_pt1 | contig 16465 bp, 9 predicted proteins | sample Popmic504IS_FD_134513 | JGI IMG/M metagenome (GOLD analysis project Ga0190273, IMG submission 134513) | Populus adjacent soil microbial communities from riparian zone of Shoshone River, Wyoming, USA - 504 IS | ecosystem: Environmental > Terrestrial > Soil > Riparian zone > Trees stand | place... | reverse complement strand
GATCTTCGGGTTGTGGCGGGCCAGGACCTTCGTGATGGCCGCCGTCAGCGTCGTCTTCCCGTGGTCGACGTGCCCGATGGTCCCGATGTTGACGTGCGGCTTCGACCGGTCGAACTTCTCCTTGCTCATGGCTGTTTTCTCTCGCTCCTTACGGAATTGATTCATTTATTCATTGATTCATTGAGCCAATGAATCAATGAGTCAATCACTTCGCGACCCCTTGAACCTTCGCGATGATCTCGTCGGCGATGCTCTTCGGCGCCTGCTCGTAGGAGTTGAAGTGCATGGTCGAGGTCGCGCGGCCCTGCGTGGCCGAGCGGAGGTCGGTCGTGTAGCCGAACATCTCGGAGAGCGGCACGAGGGCGGTGATGACCTGCGCGCCGCCCGGTCGCTCGTCGGTGCTCTGGATGCGGCCGCGGCGCGAGTTGAGGTCGCCCGTCACCGTGCCGAAGAACTCCTTCGGGGTGACGACCTCGACGCGCATGATCGGCTCCAGGAGCACCGGCTTGGCCTTCGCCAGCGCGTCCTGGAAGGCGAGGCTGCCGGCGATGTGGAACGAGCGCTCGTCGGAATCCACCTCGTGGTAGGAGCCGAAGACCAGCCGGACGCGGATGTCCACCAGCTCGTAGCCGGCGAGGTAGCCGCGCTCCATCGCGTCGTGGATGCCCTCTTCGGTCGGCTTGACGAACTCGCGCGGGATGGCGCCGCCCGTGATCTTGTTTTCGAAGACGAAGCCCTCGCCGGGCGCCGGCTCGATCTCGATCTCGGCGTGGCCGAACTGCCCGCGGCCGCCCGTCTGCCGCTTGAAGACGGCCTTGCCGGGGGCCGGCAGCGTGATCGTCTCGCGGTAGGCCACCTGCGGCTTGCCGACGTTGGCCTCGACGCCGAACTCGCGCTTCATGCGGTCAACGATGATCTCAAGGTGCAGCTCGCCCATGCCGGCGATGATGGTCTGCCCGGTCTCCTGGTCGGTCGAGACGTTAAACGACGGGTCTTCCTGCGCGAGGCGCTGGAGGGCGGTGCCGAGCTTGTCCTGGTCGGCGCGCGTCTTCGGCTCCACCGCGACGCGGACGACCGGCGCCGGGAACTCCATCGCCTCAAGGATGATGGGCTTGTTCTCGTCGCAGACGGTGTCGCCCGTGGTGACCTGCCGCATGCCGCCGATGGCGATGATCTCGCCGGCCGAGGCCGACTCGATGTCCTCGCGCTTGTTGGCGTGCATCCGCATCAGACGCCCCACCCGCTCCTTCGTGTCCTTGACCGAGTTGTAGACGTATGTGCCGGCCTTGATGGTGCCCGAGTAGATGCGGACGAAGGAGAGCTGGCCGAGGTGCTTGTCGGCCATGATCTTGAAGACGAGGCCGGCGAAGGGGGCGGAGGAGTCGGCCGGGCGCGGCTCGGTCTCGCCGGTCTTGGGGTTGATGCCCTCGATGGCGGCGATGTCGAGCGGGCTGGGCAGGTAGTCCACGACGGCGTCGAGGAGCGTCTGCACGCCCTTGTTCTTGAAGGCCGAGCCGGTGACGACGGGGATGAGCTTGATCTCGATGGCGCCCTTGCGCAGCGCGGCGCGAATCTCGGCCTCGGTGAAGCTGGCGCCCTCGTCTTCGAGGTAGCGATCCATGAGGGTCTCGTCAACGTCGGCGACGGCTTCGAGCAGCTTGTGGCGCATGGCCTCGGCCTCCGCGCGGAGGTCGGCAGGGATGTCTGTGGTCTCGTACTCGGCGCCCTTCGACTCGTCGTTCCAGATGAGCGCCTTCATCGTGATGAGATCGACGACGCCCTTGAACTGGTCTTCGAGGCCGATGGGGATTTGCAGCGCCACGGGGTTGGCGCCGAGGCGGTCGATGATCGACTGGAAGCTGCGCTCGAAGGAGGCGCCGGCGCGGTCGAGCTTGTTGATGAAGCAGATGCGCGGGACGTTGTACTTGTCGGCCTGGCGCCAGACGGTCTCACTCTGCGGCTCGACGCCGGCCACTCCGTCGAAGACGGCCACGGCGCCGTCGAGGACGCGAAGCGAGCGCTCGACCTCCATCGTGAAATCGACGTGGCCCGGCGTGTCGATGATGTTGATGCGGTGCTCGACGCCGTTGCGGGTCCAGAAGCAGGTGGTGGCGGCCGAGGTGATGGTGATGCCGCGCTCCTGCTCCTGCTCCATCCAGTCCATCGTCGCGGTGCCCTCGTGCACCTCGCCGATCTTGTGCGAGACGCCCGTGTAGTAGAGCACACGCTCGGTGGTCGTCGTCTTCCCGGCATCGATGTGGGCCATGATGCCGATGTTGCGGAACTTGTTGAGGTCGTGCTTGGCCATGATCTTGAGCCGTTAGCTGTTAGCGGTTAGCGGTTAGCTTTTTAGCCAATCAGTTTTTAGCTGACAGCTAATAGCTAATGGCCAACAGCTTCTTCACCACTTGTAATGCGCGAACGCCTTGTTGGCCTCGGCCATGCGGTGCGTGTCGTCCTTCTTCTTCATCGCGTTGCCGCGGTTGTTGGCCGCGTCGAGGAGTTCGCCGGCGAGGCGGTCGATCATCGTCTTCTCGCCGCGGGCGCGGGCGGCCGCCGTGATCCAGCGGATGGCGAGCGAGCCGCGCCGCTCCTGCGGCACCTCGATGGGCACTTGGTAGGTCGAGCCGCCGACGCGGCGCGACTTGACCTCGACCGTGGGCCGGACGTTCTCGATGGCGCGCTTGAAGACCTTCAAGGGGTCTTCGCCCGTCTTCTCACCCATCTGCGCCAGTGCGCGGTAGAAAATCCCCTCGGCCGTAGACTTCTTACCGCCCCACATGATGCCGCTGATGAACTTCGTCACCAGCGGGCTGCCGTAGACGGGGTCGGGCAGCACCTCACGACGATCTGCAACTCTTCTTCTAGGCATAATCAGCTCTTAGCTCTTAGCGGTTAGCTGTCAGCCAAAAACTAACAGCACCAACCGCTCTCATTTAATCCTTAGCCGTCCGCTATCAATTAAAGTTGAAAGCTAATAGCTAACGGCTCACAGCTTCCCTACTTCTTGCCCTTGCCGGCCGCGGCGGCGCCGCCGCCCTTCGGCCGCTTGGCGCCGTACTTGGAGCGGCCCTGCTTGCGGTCGGCGACGCCGACGGAGTCGAGCGTGCCGCGGATGACGTGGTAGCGCACGCCGGGCAAGTCCTTGACGCGGCCGCCGCGGATGAGCACGATGGAGTGCTCCTGGAGGTTGTGGCCGACGCCGGGGATGTAGGTCGTCACCTCGATGCTGTTGGTGAGGCGCACGCGCGCCACCTTGCGCAGGGCCGAGTTGGGCTTCTTGGGCGTCTGCGTGTAGACGCGCGTGCAGACGCCGCGCTTCTGCGGCGACTGCTGGAGCGCCGGGCTGGCCGTCTTGTACTTCACCGCCTGGCGGCCCTTGCGCACGAGCTGGTTGATGGTCGGCACTGGTCTTCTCTTCCTTCCGTTCGGAGCCGGTGACCTGTCCGCAAGCGTAAAGGCGGCCTGTTCCTGCCTCTTACCGGAAAATTTCCGGCAGTCAGCGCAAGACGGGCTGCTTGCCTCGCGAGCGGTTGATGTTGATTTGAGGGACGTTCTGGCTGCGTCCAGCTAGGGACGGGCGTGGATGCTGGCCTCCCCCGGGGCCGAAACTTTTCTGTGGCGTCGCAAATGCTGAAGGCGGGCCGTAAGGCTCGGTTCTCGCGCCCCCGTCGCGTGGCCGCTTAACTCCTTGAGGAGCACGCGGGGCGCCGGGGCTTTACGCCACAATATTTGTCAAACGGCCGCGGCCCCCGCGGGCACGACCGGGCAACGCCTCCACACCGGCCAAAACCTTCTGAGCGTTGCTCTATTGGGAAATGGACTGCAAGTCCAAACGGGAGACTATAAGGCAGGCTCGTCAGATGTGTCAAGTGGTGATGGGGTGATATTTTACGGGCATAGCAGCCGCCAAAGACTGCGCTCGTCACCGCCGGTAGAACCTGATGAGAGTCCGCCATTTCTCCGCCATCTTGCGGCGGCCCGATCTTTCCATGCACGCAGAGCCATGACACCGCAGCATGACCTCTTCGGCGGCGCGGGCGGCGCGCAAGAGACCGCGCCGAAGCTGCCCGAGGGATTCCGCTACCGGCCCGAGCTGATAAGCGCCCTTTGGTCAAGGGCGGGGTGAATGCCCCACCCGCGAAAGCGAGGCGTGCGGCACGTGTTGTGCGCCGCCGAGTTTACTACCCGCGGAAGAGGCGCGGACTCCGAACGACAGTCCCGGCGTCCTGTGTTGACAAACCCCGGCTTTCTCTTTATAAAAAATCTTAGGCAGAAGGGCGCGCCTTCGCCAATTATCGGCGAGCCGCCCCGTTCTTTTCCGGAAGTGCGGCACGACCGGAACCTCACCCTTGCCCATCTTAATTCGTCCGTCCGTTAGGCGAGCGCATCTTACGCGCCGTAGCGGATCGGCGATACCCATCCACACGACCACCCTCCTCGCAGTGTTTTCATACCAGATAGACGCCGCGCCGACCGGCGCGGCCCGCAGGCCCTACCGAGGATAAATTAGTTTGAAGCGACTATTCTTCCCCTGCGCGCTCGGGGCGCTCATTTCGTGCTGTGCCCTCGCAGCGGCGGCCCTCGCCTCGCCCCCCGCGCCCGCCGCCCAACCCGGCGCGCAGTCGGCTACCTTAGACCTCGGCTCTTTCGGCGCCGTCGGCGACGGCGTGGCCGACGACGGCCCCGCGCTCCAGAGGGCTTTGGACGCGCTCGCCGACGCCGGGGGGGGCACGCTCGCCGTCCCGGCCGGCCGCTTCGCCATCCTCACCCCGGTCGCCAAAGACTTTCGCGGCAAGGCCGCCAGCGTCTCCATCCGCGGCGTCCCCTCCGCGATTAACCCCAACCCCAAAGGCTCGGGCGCGGAGATGACAGTCGGTTTGGGCCTAGTCTCGGAGTTCGTCGTCAAGACCGGCCCCGACGCCGACGCCCTCATCGTTTGGGGGCTCGACACCCTCCTCATCTCCGACATCGTCTTCATCGGCACGCCCGAGGCCGACATGGACGCGCGCGTCCCCCTCGGGCTTTACATGATCCGCGACGCCGTCGTCCGCCGCTGCGAGTTCTACGGCCTGAGCACCCGCTGGGCGGGCGGGGCCGTCCTCCACGCCTACCTGAGCGGCCTGACCGTCGAGAAGTCGGTCTTTCTCGGGAGCACGGGGAGCAGCGCCCACCGCGTCCCCGTCATCCTGAACCAGGCGTGGAAGAGTTTCGTGATGACCGAGACGATCTTCGCCGACTACGGGCAGCGGCCTGGCTACTACGGCAAGCTCACCGTCGCCCCCTTCTCCTGGGTGATGCTCGGCAACCCCGCGCCCACCGACAACCTCTCGCCGCGCCGGGAGGCATCCTTGCGCAACGTCTTCTTCGACGAGGGGGGCTTCATCGGCGTCGCCAGCTTCCCCGACTACTATGACTCCTCAAGCCGGCCGGCCGACCTCATACACCTCTCCGACTTCCGGATGAATGTCTCCAGCCTCAACTCCTACGGCATCTACATCTACCGAGGCGCGCGCAACGTCATCGCCGAGCGCGGCGAGTTCATGCTCTCTCGCGCCGCCACCTCCGCCGTCGAGCTGGTCGACGCCGGAGACGTGATCCTCGACAAGCTCGTCTGTGGCGCCGCCGCCGACACCATCCGCGCCGACGCCAAGACGAACCGGCTCACCGTCATCAACTCGACCTACAACCGCCTCCTGTCGCAGGCTCAGACCACGAAGGTCATCAGCAGCGCCGATCCCGACAAAGACCCCGTCCAGTACGTCCGCCAGCGATTCCTCTCGACGCTCGGCCGCGAGGCCGACCCGGCCGCCAGCTACTTCTGGGCCGACCTCCTCCTCCGCTGCAACGACGTGGCGACCTGCCTCACCGCCAGAAGGAGCGAGCTGTCGGCCTACCTCGCCGCCTCGCCCGCGCCAGCCTTCTCTTTGAGCGGGCGCGCCAGCAAGGATGACGGCTCGGGCCTCGCCGGCGTCACCGTCAGCCTCTCCGGCTCGCAGACGGTGGCCGCCGCGGCCAACACGAGCGGCGACTACACCTTCGCCGGCCTGCCCACGAGCGGCGACTACACCCTCACGCCGGGCAGAGTCAACTACACCTTCACGCCCGTCTCCCAGGCCGTCGGCCGGCCTGCCGGCGACCGCGTCGTCAACCTCGCCGGCAAGGCCAACCGCTACCGCATCACCGGGCGCCTCGCCAACGCCTCAGGCGCCCCCGTCGCCGGCGCGACCGTCGCCCTCTCCGGCACCGAGACGGCCACGGCCACCACCGACGCCTCGGGCAACTACACGCTGGCGAACCTACTGGCCGGCGGCAACTACACCGTCACGCCGACGCGGCGGAACTACACCTTCGCCCCCGCGGCCCGCACCCTCAACGCCCTCGGCTCAGACCAGGCGGCCGACTTCACCGGGACGCTCGTCACCTACACCATTTCCGGGCGCGTGACGGACGCGGGCGGTTCCGCCCTCGCTGGCGCGACCGTCATGCTCTCCGGCGCGCAGGCTGCCACGGCCACGTCCGACGCCGCCGGCAACTACTCCTTTAGCGTCGCGGCCGGCGGCGACTACACGGTGACGCCCTCGCGCCCCAACTACGCCTTCACCCCGCCGAGCAGCCCGCTCAACGACCTCTCGGCCAACTCCGCCGCGAATTTCTCCGGCGCTCTCGTCAGCTACCAAGTCTCCGGCCGGGTGACGACCGGCGGCGCCGCCCTCGCCGGCGTCACCGTCACGCTCTCTGACTCGTCCGTGGCACGGCCATCACCGACGCCTCGGGTAACTACAGTTTCAGCGTCGTGGCCGAGGGCGACTACACTATCACGCCCTCGCATACCCAGTACGACTTCACACTAGCGACCCGCACGTTCACCAAGCTCTCCGGCCCGCAGGCCGCAGACTTCGCCGCCGCGCTCAAAACCTACACGCTCAGCGGGCGCGTGAGCGAGGACGGCAGCGGCCTCGCCGGCGTCCTCGTCACCCTAAGCGGTACTGAGTCGGGCATGGTGACGACCGGCTCTGACGGCGCCTACTCCTTCAGTGTCACGGCCCACGGCAACTACACGGTCACGCCCACCCTCGCGGGCCGCGACTTAGCCCCGGCGGGCCTCACCTTCAACGACCTCACCGGCGATCTGACGGCCGACTTCGCGGCCCCGCAGAAGCGGATCATCAGCTTCGGCGCCGCCACCTACGGCGCCTCGGAGGCGGACGGCAGCGTCGCGGTCACCGTCGTCCGCACGGGCGACATCTCCTCCGCGGCCGAAGTCGTCATCTCGGCCGTCAACGGCTCGGCCGTGCAGCGCGCCGACCTCAGCCCGGTCATCGGCACGATCAGCTTCGAGTCGGGGGAAGCGAGCAAGTCCGTCGCCGTCTTCATCACGGACGACGCCTACGAGGAGGGCGCCGAGCAGCTCACGCTGCTGCTCGGCGGCCCCGTCGGCGGCACGCTCGACGAGCTGAGCACCGCCACGCTGACCATCGCCGACAACGACGCCGCGCCGCAGAGCGCGAACCCCATCGACGACGCGCAGTTCTTCGTCCGCCAGCACTACCGCGACTTCCTGGGCCGCGAGCCTGACGCCGACGGGCTGCGGTTCTGGTCTAACCAGATTCTGAGCTGCGGCACCGACGCCGGCTGCGTCGAGGAGAAGCGGATCAACGTCTCCGCGGCCTTCTTCCTGGCCATCGAATTCCAGGAGACCGGCTACTTCGTCCACCGCCTCTACCAGGCCGCCTACGCGCGCGCGCCGCGCCACGTCGAAGAGTTCCTGCTCGACTCCCGACGGGTCGGCCGCGGGCTGGTCGTCAACGCCCCCGGCTGGGAGCAACTACTCGAAGACAACAAGACGGAGTTCGCCACGGCCTTCGTCGGGCGCCCCGACTTCAGCGCCGCCTTCCCGCTCGCGCTCACGCCGGCGGAGTTCGTCGGCCGCCTCAACGAGCGCGCCGGTGCGCCGCTCGCGCCGGCCGAAGTGGGGGCGGCCGACGGCGAGTTCGCCGGGGCGGCGACGAGCGCCGACACGGGCGCCCGCGCGCGCGCCCTGCGCCTCGTCGTCGAGAGCGACGTGCTCCGCCGCCGCGAACTCAACGCCGCCTTCGTCGTCATGCAGTATTTCGGCTACATGCAGCGCAACGCCGACGAGGCGCCCGACGCAGACCTCACCGGCTACAATTTCTGGCATCAGAAGCTCGAAGAGCACGGCGGCGACTTCCGCGCCGCGCAGATGGTCGGCTCCTTCCTCGTCTCCGGCGAATACCGCGCCCGCTTCGGCAGGTGAAGGGGGCCGTCTTCTTTGGCGTGTGGGCTCGGGGCTTCGTGCGGCCGCACGCTCGGGGCATGGCGTGCGCGCACGCGCGAGCGGGCGGCGGGGGTGTGCAACGTTAGTAGTTGGCTTCCATCAGGTCGCCGTCGAGGCGCCTCGCGGCGCGGCCGTTTTCTCGGCCCGGCGTTTCTGCTACAGTTCACCCGCGGACGCGATTTTGATGCGGCGCGGCCTCTTTTCGAGGCCGGCCGAGCGGGCAGAAATGGGGTGAAAAGATGGCGCAGCAGGGCAGGCAGAACGTTTTGGACAACTACGTGACCGTGGCCGAGCGGGTGGCGGCCTTCTACCAGACTTACCCCCAGGGCCGCATCAACACACAGATCGTCCAACACGACACGGAGAGCGGCTTCATCCTCATGCGCGCCGAAATCTACCGCTCCACGGACGACGCCAGCCCCTCGGCGACGGGGCACGCCTTCGAGGTGCGCTCCGAGTCTTACGTCAACAAAACTTCTTACATCGAGAACGCCGAGACGAGTTCCGTGGGCCGGGCGCTGGCGCTGCTCGGCTTCGAGGTTCGGCGCGGCATCGCCAGCCGCGAGGAGATGGATAAGACCGCCCGCATGCAGCCCCCCGAGCGCGCGAGTGCCGAAAGGGCGCCGGCCGAGAAGCCTTCGCCCGCCCCCGACAGGGCGGCGGCAAGGCCCGCCCCGCGCAAGGCCGAAGACGAGCCGCCCGCCGACATCAACGCCGAGATTCTCCAGGCCGCCGCCGTGCTCGGCTACGACGCCGCCAAAGTGCGCAAGTGGGTCAACCAGCGCTTCGAAGTCACCGGCGGCCTCGACAGTCTCACCAACCACGACAAGAGCGAGATACTGCAAGTCTTCCGCGAGAAGGCCCAAACTTCCCAGGCAAAATCAGCGCAGAGGTAAGTGGCCTCCTCCGAAAACAAAACGACCGGCAGGGCTTTAAGCCGTGCCGGTCGTTTTCTTGATCAAGACAGGGCGAACGGACTAACTGTCGTCGTCCTCGACGGCTTCCGTCTCCACATCCGCGTCGCCGTCGCCATTCGCTGACCGCAGCCATCACCCGCGCCCTCCAGCAACATTCGTTTGATTAACCCGTAAAAGTCAAAACTCGACCTCGCGGCAGCAACTCTGTTCCTCCCGTCGCGCAAATAATGATTGAGTTTTACCGTAGATGACGGTAAAAGAAGGCGGCCTTTTGTTAAAGGTGGATGGCCGCCTCATTCACCACCTGCATTGGCCGCCTAATCCCCTGACCAACACCGGTTTCTTAGCAAGCATGCCAGTCCCAGAAGATTAGACGGCTAAATGGGCGTAATCTATGACGGCGATTAGTACGTCTAATATGCGTTAGGCGTCACGTATTAAGTGAGTCGGAAGGAGTCGGGAGGCTTCCTCGTGTGATTACCAGAGGGGTGAAAGTAGCTACCACCTGCCTGTCACTGTTCCTCGGCGTTGTACTCTCTTTGTCCGTCTCCCACAATGAACTCGAACAAGCGAGCAAGGGCGGGCAGGGTTGGTCATACTTCGCGCCGGGTTGGAGAGTCCTCGACCCCGGGGCCCATGACGTCCACGTCATGTTGCTCGCCACCCTGCTTGATGCGGGCCTATATAGCGTTATTATTTTCGCGGCCTCCTACGGCTCCGTGAAGTTGATCGATAAAGTGACGCAGTGATGGCCTGGCCGCGCAGCCGCCTAACAACGGCATGCACCCGACCCGCATCAGCATGGATGCCATCCGTTAGCTTGAAAGCCTCTCGCATTGTGTGCGGGCGGGTGATGCCGGGCGTTAGACACCCTTCTTGAGGACGTTGGCACAAAAATGATGCTAAAGGGAACATCTTTGAGATACATGTTGATGGTGGCAATTCTGTTCAGCTTGAGCCATAAGCAGAGGGCGGATGCTGCGTCAGTTCACGCAGTCAGTCCGGAAGACATCGCCCGCGAGGTGATGATTTATAGAGATGTTTACGGCGTGCCGCACGTTTTCGGGCGGACTGATGCCGGTGCGGTATTCGGTTTTGCATACGCGCAGGCGGAAGACAATTTCTGGCGGATTGAGGACAGTTACATCAGCGCCATCGGTCGGGCCGCGGAAGTTAACGGCGAGGCGGCCCTTAACAAAGACCGTCTCAACCACGCGCTCGAAATACCGCGATTGGCACGCGAAGAGTATGGCCGTCTCGACGATCACAGCCGCGCTCTCTGCGACGCCTTCGCCGCCGGTTTGAACTATTATTTGAAGCGCCACCCAGAAACCAAACCGCGCTTAATCACCAAATTTGAGGCCTGGCACCCGCTCGCACTTATTCGCTACAACTATTATCAAAACGGCTTCGTCTATGATCGTGCGATCAGACTTCCCGACATCCAGACCGCCGAAAACGAACGCGGGTTGAAAGAAAATCAGGGATCGAACGGCTGGGTTATCGGCCCGTCGAATAGTGCCACCGGACACGCGATGCTTTTTATCAACCCGCATCTGCCTTTCTTCGGCTCAGGACAGGTTTACGAAGGTCACGTTCACAGCGACGAAGGGTGGAATTTTACGGGCTACACGCGCTTTGGTTTTCCGTTTCCTTATGTCGGCCACAACGAAAACGGCGGCTGGGTCAGCACGGACAACGCGGCCGATTTAACCGACGTTTATCTGGAAACTTTCGACGACCCGCAACGCCCGCTCGCTTATCGCTACGGCAACGGCTATCGCATGGCGACCGAGCGGACAGAAGAGATCCGCGTTAAAACTCCGAGCGGGATGGAAACGCGGCGGTTTACGATGCGCAAGACTCATCATGGTCCAATCATCGGCGCGCGCGACGGAAAATTATTGGCGATTCGGATGGCAAAGTTTGAGAGCGACGGCTGGCTGCGCGAATGGTATCTGATGACCAGGGCGAAATCGCTTGCCGAATTGAAGCGGGCGATGGCTCCGCTCAATATGCTTTTCGGCAACGTCATGTACGCCGACCGACAAGGTAACACGTTCTATCTTTACAACGGCGCCGTCCCGCGCCGTAATCCGCGTTTTGATTGGACAAAACCTGTGGATGGCAGCGACCCGGCGACCGAGTGGCAAGGTTATCACTCGATTGACGAACTACCGCAACTGACGAACCCGAAAACAGGCTGGATGCAAAACTGCAACACGACGCCATTTCTGCTGACGAGCGAGGGCAATCCTGATCCGAAAAATTTCCCGAAATACATGGTGCAGGAAGGCGACAATCTGCGGGGTGAAATGTCGCGCCGGATTCTTTCGCAAAACAAAAAATTCACCTTTGATGAATGGCGGCGAGCCGCGTTTGACACGACCGTGCTGGGCGCCGACAAGTATTTGCCGTCGATGCTGGCCGCGCTGAAAAAACGAATTGATGAAACGAATGATACGGGGGCTCAAAACTTGCGTGCCGCCTATGATGAACTGTCGAAATGGAATCATCGAAGCGCGACCGAATCGGTTGCCATGACACTTTTTTCCTTTTGGAGAGACCGCATACAAGACAATAAGCTCACCGATGACAAATCGCAGGCAGCGGCGCTCGCCGATGTATTGACAACATTGGAACGCGATTTTGGGACTTGGCGGGTGGCTTGGGGCGAAATCAATCGTTTGCAGCGCCGGGACGAAAGCAAGGAAGAATCTTTTCAGGACGACCGTTCCAGCATTCCGATTCCGGGCTTCGGCGGCGGCGACGGCGCGGTCTTTACCTTCTACGCGGGACCGGCGCGCGGGCAGAAAAAACGTTACGGCGTGGCGGGCGGAACATACATCAGTGTCGTCGAATTCGCCCCCAAGGTCCGGGCACTTTCCGTTCACGTTTTCGGCTCAAGCGGTCATCCCGAAAGCCGCCATCATACGGATCAGTCGCGCCTGTACGCCCGCGGCGAATTCAAACCCGCTTGGCTCACGCTCGAAGACATCAAAGCGAATCTGGAGCGTGCTTATCATCCGGGCGAAGAGGAAGGGCGGTAGTTATTAAAGTGTTGCGCCTACCTTTGCGCGGCGGTGTCTAACGAGTCATTCGAGCCGACCGCGAGTTAGCGGGTCTCTCATCGGGATCATGCGTGATTTCAGCGTTGTGTGCGCGGCGGCTCAATTCCAGCGGTAGACCGCTTCCTTCGAGGTGACGGGCTATAGCGATGTCATGGGAAGGGGGACCAGGAGAGGTTATGAGATACGCGCTAGTGTTAGTCGCTTTATTGTTTGTCTGTCCGTCTGTAGCCCTCGGCCAGAGTGGGGGCCGAAAGAATAGTCGGGAGCAGAAGATCGCCGAGGAATTGATTAAGCTGGATAAGTGGTTGACGGAGGCGAGCAAGCGTAAGGATGTGGCGGCCATAAGCCCCTACATCGCCAACGACTACACGGACACGTCCTCGACGGGGCGCATACGCAACAAGTCGGAACTGCTGGCGGAGATGGGGCCTTATAACGACGGGAAGTACGTGGAGGATGAATACGTTGTGAGAGTTTACGGGGAGACGGCGGTGATGACGAACCGGGTGACGCTAACGCCTTACCAGTTCCGCGCTACCCGCGTGTGGGTTAAGAGGAATGGCAGGTGGCAGGCCGTCTCCACGCATTACAGCGTCATCCGTCCCATCGGCAGCCCATTCCCGCAAAAGCTGTGTCCCGAAACATTGCCGTGAACGGCGCCGCCTCACAACGGCATGCAGCGGACGCGCATAAAGCGAGCCTCTTATCCTCAACTTTTGTGTGCGCGCCGCTGACGCCCTGCGTTATGCTGCTGTCCTACGTTTGTGAGTTCCCAGAGAAAATCTGACTTAACACTCTGATGAATTGTCAGAGAAAGTTTTCGGCGAGAGAATGAAATGGCCGGCGCGGGTTTCTGGAAACCCGCGCCGGCCATTTCTTCTGCCGGTTGAAGGCGAGGTCTACTCCTCGTCCTCGTCCGTCTCGGTTTCCACCTCCGCGTCGCCGTCGCCGGCGGCCACGGCCTTGACGGTCGTGGGCGTCGGGACTTCGGGCGGCGCGGGGAGTAGGTCGGCGATGTCGATGGAAGGCTCCTCGCGGGCCTGATCGACGGTCGGGTCGCGGTCTACGCGGACGTTGCGGTAGTACTCCATCCCTGTGCCGGCCGGGATCAGCCGCCCCATGATGACGTTCTCCTTGAGGCCGCGCAGGTAGTCGATGCGCCCGGAGATGGCCGCCTCCGTGAGCACGCGCGTGGTCTCCTGGAAGGAGGCCGCGGAGATGAAGGAGTCCGTGGAGAGCGACGCCTTCGTGATACCCAGGAGGAGCGGCTCGGCCTTCGCCGGCTCGCCGTCGTCGGCCGTGACGCGGGCGTTCTCGTCGGAGAAGCGGAAGCGGTCAACCTGCTCGTCGAGGAGGAAATCCGTGTCGCCCACGTCGGAGATTTTCACCCAGCGCAACATCTGTCGGACGATGACCTCGATGTGCTTGTCGTTGATGTTGACGCCCTGGAGGCGGTAGACCTCCTGGATTTCGTTCGTCAGGTACTCCTGCAAGCGGTTCATGCCGAGCACGCGCAGGATGTCGTGCGGGTTGAGGGGGCCGTCCATCAGCGCCTCGCCGGAGCGCACGCGGTCGCCCTCCTGGACGTTGATGTGCGTGCCGCGCGGGATGTCGTACTCGCGCTGCTCGCCGTCGTCGCCCGTGACGATGATCTTGCGCTTGCCCTTGGCGATGGGGCCGAGCGAGACCATGCCCTCGATCTCCGACATGATGGCCGTCTCGCGGGGGCGGCGCGCCTCGAAGAGTTCGACCACGCGCGGCAGCCCGCCCGTGATGTCCTTGGTCTTCGTCGTCTCGCGGGGAATCTTCGCGATCACGTCGCCGGGTTCGACCACGTCGCCGTCGTGCACCATCAGGTTGGCGCGCACCGGCATCTGGTAGGTCTTCAGAATCTTGTTCGACGCGCTGCGAATCTCCAGGCGCGGCTGCTTCTTCTCGTCGGGCGAGTCCTTGACGACGACGCGCGACTGGCCCGTCACCTCGTCAACCTCCTCATCGACCGTGACGCCCTCCTTCAAGTCCTGGTACTTGATGGTGCCGGCGACCTCGGTGAGGATGGCGAAGGTGAACGGGTCCCAGGTGGCGAGCACCTGATCCTCTTTCACCCGCGCGCCGTTCTCGGCGTGGATGTGCGCGCCGTAGACGATCTGGTAGCGCGCCACCTCGCGGCCGCGCTCGTCGATGATCGTGAGCGCGCCGTTGCGGTTCATCGCCGTGATCTCGCCGCGGCGGTTCTTGACGACGTTGAGCTCGACGTACTTGACCGTGCCGTCCATGCGCGCCTCGTGCTTCGAGGACTCTTCGAGGCGGGCGGTGCCGCCGATGTGGAACGTGCGCATGGTGAGCTGCGTGCCCGGCTCGCCGATTGATTGCGCGGCGATGACGCCGACGGCTTCGCCGATGTCCACCGGCTTGCCCGTGGCGAGGTTGCGGCCGTAGCACTTGATGCAGACGCCGCGGCGCGACTCGCACGTCAGCACCGAGCGGATGCGAACCCGCTGGACGCCGGAGCGCTGAATCTCGACGGAGAGGTCTTCGTTGATCTCGTCGTTGGACGCGACGAGGGTGCCGCCCTCGACCGGGTCGATCACGTCTTCGAGCGCCGTGCGGCCGACGATGCGGTCGCGCAGGGATTCAATCTCCTCGCCGCCCTCGATGATGGCGGTCGTGGTGATACCTTTCAGCGTGCCGCAGTCAGGCTCCGAGATGATCACGTCCTGCGCCACGTCCACGAGGCGGCGGGTGAGGTAGCCGGAGTCGGCCGTCTTGAGGGCCGTGTCGGCGAGACCCTTGCGGGCGCCGTGCGTCGAGATGAAGTACTGGAGGACGTTCAGGCCCTCGCGGAAGTTCGAGCGGATGGGCGTCTCGATGATCTCGCCCGAAGGCTTGGCCATGAGGCCGCGCATCCCGGCGAGCTGGCGGATCTGCTGCGCCGTGCCGCGCGCGCCGGATTCCGACATGATCATGATCGGGTTCTGCTCGCCCGTGGACTTCTCCTTCGCGCTCATCGCGAGGAACATCTCCTTGGCGACCTTGTCGGTCACCTCCGACCAGATGGCGATGACCTTGTTGTAGCGCTCGCCGTTGGTGATGACGCCGTCGCGGTACTGCTTCTCGACCTCGATCACGTCGCGGTCGGCCTTCGAGACCAGCTCGCGCTTGGCGTCGGGCGTGACGAGGTCGTCGATGCCGATGGAGATGCCGGCCTTCGTGGCGTAGAGGAAGCCGAGGCTCTTCAGGTCGTCGAGCATCTTGACGGTCGTCTCGTGGCCGAGGCGGAGGTGGCAGAAGTTGACGAGCGACTGGAGGCCCTTCTTCTTCAGCGTCCCGTTGAAGTAGGCCAGACCTTTGGGAATCTGGTCGTTGAAGATGACGCGGCCGACCGTCGTGGTGATCACGCGCGAGACGTTCTCCTGCACGGCGGCGCGCATCACGTCCTGCGTGTCGTGCTCCTGCGTGAGGTCGATGAGTTCGCCGCGGACGCGCAGCTTGATGGGCGTCTGCGTCTCCACCTCGTGCGCGTCGAGGGCCAGGAGCACCTCGTCGGTCGAGCTGAAGATGCGCCCCTCGCCCTTCGCGCCGGCCTTGTCCTTCGTCAGGTAGTAGCAGCCCAGCACGATGTCCTGCGAGGGCACGGCGATGGGCTGGCCGTTGGCCGGGCTGAGGATGTTGTTCGAGGCGAGCATCAGCACGGCCGCCTCGATCTGCGCCTCTGGCGAGAGCGGGATGTGGACGGCCATCTGGTCGCCGTCGAAGTCGGCGTTGAAGGCCGTGCACACCAGCGGGTGAATCTTGATGGCCTTGCCTTCCACCAACACCGGCTCGAACGCCTGGATGCCGAGGCGGTGAAGGGTCGGCGCGCGGTTGAGCAGTACCGGGTGCTCGCGGATGACCTCTTCGAGGATGTCCCAGACGACCGACTCCTGCCTATCGACCATCTCGCGCGCCTGCTTGATGGTGGCGGCGTAGCCCTGCTTCTCAAGCTGGTTGTAGATGAACGGCTTGAACAGCTCCAGCGCCATTTTCTTCGGCAGGCCGCACTGGTGCAGTTTCAGCTCCGGCCCGACGACGATGACGGAGCGGCCCGAGTAGTCAACGCGCTTGCCCAGAAGGTTCTGGCGGAAGCGGCCCTGCTTGCCCTTCAGCATGTCGGCCAGCGACTTCAGCGGACGCTTGTT
>Ga0190273_10000420_pt1 | contig 16481 bp, 19 predicted proteins | sample Popmic504IS_FD_134513 | JGI IMG/M metagenome (GOLD analysis project Ga0190273, IMG submission 134513) | Populus adjacent soil microbial communities from riparian zone of Shoshone River, Wyoming, USA - 504 IS | ecosystem: Environmental > Terrestrial > Soil > Riparian zone > Trees stand | place... | reverse complement strand
GAGGAAGGCATAGCGCAGCTATACTGGACGGGACCAGGGATTACCAAACGGATCATTCCGGCAAGTAATTTGCTAGCCCAGTAAGTACCGGTAACAAACACTACAAAAAGAGGGCAGTTATAGCCCTCTTTTTGATATGATAAGACCATGATAATGAAGCGCTTACCAGCATCACTTACAGCGCTCGCCAAAAAACTATCTCAGACAGCTGCTGACGGTAACCTAGAGCCTAAGCGTGACGCGCCGCTCAGCAAGCGTGAAATAATTGTGGCGGCAAGTATATGCCTGGTTATTGTGGGCGCTGCCATAGGCTCGTTAGTATGGTATGTGCAGTCGCACAGTAAGGGAAGCGCTGATAGTACGCAGCAAAATGCGCGTGGCTATACTTTGACGCCGCCAGAAGGCTGGAGTCGGGTTACGCCAACACCAGAAGGTGCGTCAGTAGCATTCTCGGCTCCCCCGAACGGTGCAAATGGCGCTTCGCGGACATTTGTCGCCGTGCAGAGCAGCGGCCTTAACCCCCAGTCACGCAGTGCGTCCTTCGAGTCTATTTCGCAGGCTTATATGGCGCAGCTCAGCCAAAGTTATGATAATTTCCAGTTGCAATCAACGCGCCAAGTGACGTTGGCGGGTTTGCCGGCTACTCTCGTGACCTATTCGTACGCTTCTTCGCTGGCTACGCAGACTTCCCAGTCGTTATTTACCGTCAAAGACGGGATTTCGTATATTGCCAATGGGGAATCTCCTACTGCCCAATGGGACATGTACAGCGCTAAAATCGAAGCTTCTTTGCTGACGTTCCGCCCATAAACTAGCGCACCTGGCAACTTCCATTTGCTAATAATGGTTAAGCTTAGTATCCTAAGGCTTTGTGAATTGCCGCCGGCAAAATAACCGGTGCAGTAACGAGGATTTGTTTTGGAGTTTAAGATTGTTTTGGGCGCGCTAGCTGCCGGGTTAGCGCTTATTAGTTATGTGCCCTATATTCGTGATGTTTTGCGGCGTCGGACCAAGCCACACGCTGTTTCGTGGCTCGTGTGGGCAGTGTTGTCGGGGGTGGCTTGTGTTATCCAAATCCAAGCCGGGGGCATGGCCGGCGCCTGGACATTGGCAGTTACCGCAGTGGTCTGCGGCATTATAACTGCCATGTCGGTGGTGTGGGGCGAAACCCATCTTGATAGGGCGGATATAGCCAGCGTAGTGGCCGCTAGCTGCTCTTTGGCAGTTTGGCTGACAACCGACAATGTGTTGCTGGCAGCGATGTGCGTGCTGCTGACTGACGCGATTGGCGGCTTTTTGCCGACCTACCGTAAGTCTTTTTTGGATCCAACGGGCGAAACGGCGGCAACCTATGGTATAAATTCTGTAGCGTTTGTATTATCGATTGCTGCCCTTGGTGAGCTGTCGATGGTGACAGTGTTGTATCCGGCTTCATTAGTGGTGTTGAACGCTGGTTTGGCCTGGATGATAGTCTGGCGCCGCAGCAAGCGCTGGCAACATCCGCTAGTACTGGCCTGGGAAAGCCGTCGGATTTAGCAATAATCCGCACTATTTGATACAATCTGTTGAGTAAGGCGCCTTGGCGGAGTGGTTACGCAGCGGTCTGCAAAACCGCGTACACCGGTTCGAACCCGGTAGGTGCCTCCAATGTTTTACATCTGTCCTATTGTATGGACTTCGGGCGAGTGGCGGAATTGGTATACGCGGTGGACTTAAAATCCGCTGGCTTTACGGCCTTGAGGGTTCGAGTCCCTCCTCGCCCACCAACTAAAAAGACTGGTTTTGTGCCAGTCTTTTTAGTTGGTATTGATGGCTAAGAAGAGGACGGTTGCGCCTACTCTTGCGGCTGGATGGCTAATTCTACGAACATGTAGGCTAAGCCTAGCTGCGCCCGGCGTTCTAGGCCGGTTATCTGACGCGCATAAGCAATACGCGATGAAACAGTATGCTCTGCTAGGTTAAGCCGATCGCCAATGTTGCGGTCGCTTTTGCCTTCTGCTATGCCTGGAATAACTTGTAGCAGTGCTTCTGAGCATCGGCTGAGTGCCGAGTTTGGGATCGGTTGAACGTGCAGTAATGGTGGATCTTGTTGTAACATGCGCGCGAATATACCGGTGCGATTGAAGGTTTGACCATTTTCGCTTAGTGATTTGCGCATTTCGAAGAGACGATTAACAATTCCTCGATCGGTAGTGCCCAAAGCTTTGCCAATTTCTCTATCATCGTATCCGAGCATAGCTAATGCTCCAGCGTTACGTTGCGTGCAGGGAAACCGATTCATGCCCGCTTCGGTATATGTGGCTGTCGTGCCTAAAAAGGTAAAACCACGGAACTCCTGATGTTTGAAAGGTAAGTCGGGAGGGTGAGTGTCTTCCACTAAAACTTTAGGAATTGAGGCTGGCCGCTTGGTTAAATGCGTAATAGGAATTTCTATAGGTGCAAGCATAGCAATCGTAGAGTATATCCTAAAATCACTAGCTACAGTATGGATAAACCGGTAGTATGTTCGTATGTGTCCATTTTGTGATAAAGACGAACCAATCCGCGAAAATGAATTAGCCAAGGTATTTTTGAGTGATCCGCACAAGGTGCCCGGCCATGTGCTGGTAATGCCTAAGCGGCATATTGAAATGCCATGGGAAATGACTCCCCAAGAAGTACAGGCCTGCTTTGACCTAATTTTTGACATCCAGAAGCGCTTTATTAATAAACTTGGTGACGGATTCGATATCCGCCAGAGCTTTTGGCCATTCCGCGGCCAGGACAATCTGAAGGCAACACACACCTTGTTCCACGTCATCCCACGTTCAGAAGGTGACTACCTGTTCAAGATTGCCGAGGGGCAAAACCCCGAAGATCTGTACGCCGACCTTGATGAAGTCGAAGGCGATGCAGTGGCGCGCCTGCTCCGCGACTAGCTTATCGGTAGCGCATTGTAGTTTTTTTTCGGAGCGTCTTGGTGCGTCGCCACTTCCAGTGGTTTTTCACACAACCCTGAAGTTCCGTATACATAAGTATTAAGCTTATGTATACGCCCAATATGTCTTGTGGCGGCGCACACTATGATGCTCTTTTTATCGTTTTCCATTTGCCAATAAATATGGTATCGTTAGCGGGTAATGAAAACCGCAACACGCCAGACTCAGATCATGGTGCGCATGATGCCCCCGCGGGCATAGTTTTCTTTTCTTATTTTTTAGTCCTCAAAATTCCGTTTTTACTATATTTTTTACAATTATTCGCCTAAACAGGTACAATTAAAACCGTATGAATTACTATGTAACCACCTCTATTCCCTATGTTAATGGCGAGCCGCACATTGGCCACGCCATGGAGTTTGTGATGGCTGACGTCCTGGCCCGTGCCGCGCGCCAGCAAGGCAAACCCGTAATTTTTAGTACTGGCACCGACGAACACGGCGGCAAAATCGAAGAAAAAGCCCTAGAAATGGGTTTGACCACCCAGCAATTGGCCGACCAGATGAGCGCAAAGTTCCGTGATTTACAAACAGCCCTGAACATTAGTGCTGACCGCTTTATCCGGACTACCGACAAAGGGCACGAACAGCGCTCCCAGCTGATTTGGAAAGCGCTTCAAAAAGACATTTACAAGAGTAGCTATATCGGCTGGTATTGTACCGGTGACGAAGCCTTCTTTACCGAAACCCAGGTCAAAGAAAACAATGGTGTTTGCCCCAACCACAACCGGCCGTACGAAAAGATCGAAGAAGAGAATTACTTCTTCCGACTGAGCGCCTATGGCGAGCAAATCCGCCAAGCGATTGTCTCTGAAGAGTTCAATATCATACCAAAGACCCGTCGTAATGAAATCCTATCCGTCCTCAACGATGGCTTGGAAGACATTAGTATCTCCCGGCCAAAAGACAAGATCTCATGGGGTATTCCGGTTCCTGGCGACAAAAATCAGGTCATGTATGTCTGGTTCGAAGCCGTATTAAATTACATTACCGTGTTAGGTTATCCGGAGCACCAGGACTTCAAGGATTTTTGGCCAGCTAACATCCAAGTGGTAGGTAAGGACATTCTACGGTTCCATGCGGCAATCTTCCCGGGAATCCTACTTGGCCTTGGCCTGCCTTTAGCTAAGACACTGTATGTCCATGGCTTTATCTCGGTTGATGGCAAAAAGATGAGCAAGAGCCTAGGCAATGTCGTTTCGCCTCTGGAAATAATCGACCGTTACAGTGCTGACGTCTTGCGCTATTACATTTTGCGCCATGTGCCATCGTACGATGATGGTGACTTTAGTTGGGACAAAATCGAAGAAGCTTATAATGGCGAGCTCGCCAACGAGCTTGGTAATTCCGTGCAGCGCACTGCGGCTATGATCATCAAATATCAAAAGGGTGTCATTGGTGCTATCCCAGAAGCTGAGCACGATCTAGCCCAGTACCAGACTGCTTTGGAGAATTGCCAATTTGACCGCGCCCTCGATGAAGTCTGGCGCCAGGTACGTGGATTGAACCAATACATTGACGAAGTCAAACCATGGCAAATTGCCAAAGAAGGCGATGAAGACCATTTACGTGAAGTTCTAGCCTATCAAGTTAGTAACTTGCTGGAAATTGCCCAGTTGCTAGAGCCGTTCATGCCGGACACGGCCCTGAAGATCCGCAATGTCTTTGATGCTGGCGTGATTCGCCCTATTGAACAGACGTTGTTCCCAAAGAAAGTTGACGCTGCCGAGTCTGTTGCGGCTTAAAATAGTATATGGAAATCGTTGATACCCACTGCCATATCCACGAAGCCCAGGCGGGCTTGGGTACTGGGGACGGTGTCCATAGTAAGTGGCTCAAAGCCGGAAAAGATGACGCTGACCAGATCATTGCTGACGCAGCTGCTGCGGGCGTGACCAAAATGGTATGCATTGGCTGTGACGTAGGTGACAGTGAAGTGGCCGTTGATTTTGTGCAGTCTAGGCCCCGGGCCTGGGCGGCCATTGGCATCCATCCGCACGAAGCAAAGCGATATCCGGACGGAAACGCCGATCTGGCACGTTTTGCGGGCTTTGCAACCCGTCCAAAGGTCGTAGCCGTGGGTGAGTGCGGTCTGGATTACTTTTACAACCATTCCGACAAGCGCGACCAAGAGCGGATACTACGGTTCCAGATAGAACTGGCCCTCAAATACGATTTGCCGATGGTTTTTCATGTCCGTGACGCTTTTGAAGACTTTTGGCCGATTTTTGATTCGTACCAGGGCATCCGGGGCGTAGTCCATAGCTTTACAGCCACCCGCAAAGAATTAGACCAGCTTGTGGAACGCGGTTTATACGCTGGAATCAATGGTATCATCACTTTTAGTAAGGCCCAGGCCCAGCTAGAAGCTGCCAAAGCAGTACCATTAGATAGGATTGTTATCGAAACTGATGCGCCCTTCTTGACACCAGAGCCAAACCGTGGTACTATATGTGAACCAAAGCATGCAGCGACAACACTTCAGTTTGTAGCTGCACTACAGGGATTAACAGATGAGGAGCTTGCAACGGCCAGTACGGCCAATGCTAAGCTGCTTTTCGGCCTGGAAGGATAACGGCTATGAGTAAAGGTAACAAAGAATTAGACCCTACCAAGAACGTGTTCGCTTCTGAGCGTGCGCGTACTGAATTGCGTCCCATAGCTGGTGCGCGCTTCAAGGCCATGTCTACCGCCGTTGGCACTGTCTTTATGAAAGGCAACGCCGCCCTGGCTGCCATGGATAAGTTCAACCGCCATATGCCGACTCCAGAGCAAGCTACCGGCTTTATCGCAACCAGTACGGTTACACAAGCTCCAGCTGCAGTTATCCCACACGCTCTTTCTCCAGACGCCGAAGCTAACTTATTCGACGCTGATGAGCTCAGAAGCTTAGGCCATGATGTAAGGTTTGATCCGAATAGTAACATCATCGACCATGCTGCCGAACAAGAAGCTACAGCCCGCCAGGCTACCGAAGCTGCATACCAGCAGCAAGCGCAGCCTGCACCGATTGAGCGCTCACCATTCCATGACCGGGTCGAAGCTGACATGGGTGATGCCAAGCTCAACCCTAACGTTTTGTTCATGGAAGACATGCATAACGAACTAGCTACTGCCCCAGAAGCGCGTAACCCGCTGTTGGACCAAGCCCGCCAAGCGGCCGCCGAGGCTTACGGTACCCAAGATGAATACACGCGGGCGGCGTAGGAGGTTATGATGAACTTATTATCTGCCCTGATGAACCCCCAGCAAGCCGCCGATGAGCGCCGGGCTGAAATCTACAAATCGCTGATCCACTGGGAAGGCAAAGTCGGTGGACAACTATTTGGCCCTGTCCAAGAAGGCGGACGCCGTGAATTCTTTTGCCTGGACGAAAACACCTGGGTTTGGCACGAAGAGTGGACTGACCAATCCGGCCGCCACACTATGACGACACGCTACGACATACGCGGCAACACAATCGTTAAGTCGCAAGGTAGCAACAACTACCAGGCCTTGACCCGTGACGAACTGGTGAACTTCATGAACGCTGTTAGCATGTACTACCAGCGTATCGCTCCCGAACTGCAACGCATGGCTGGCATAACAAGCTAGGTCTATGGCGGGCGCCGTGGACAACTCCGGTTATATATATTTGGACAATGCAGCGGCTACTCCGCTGGACGACGACGTGCTGCAAGCTATGCAGCCGTTTTTTGCCAGCCAATTTTACAACCCTTCGGCCACCTACGCGCCGGCCCGGGCGGTAGCGGCTGAATTGCTACAAGCCCGCAGCAAGGTTGCCCATTGGCTTGGCGCCCGGCCCAGTGAAATTATCTTTACCGCTGGTGGTACTGAATCTGACAACTTAGCCATCCATGGCGTAATGCAGGCGTTCCCAGACTCTAACGTGGTAGTAAGTGCCATTGAGCACGATGCCGTGCTACGGCCGGCGGGGCAGTATGATTGCCGGATGGCTACTGCCACGCCGGACGGCTTTGTGGATGTGGCTGACCTACGGAGCAAAATCGATGACCGGACAGTTTTAGTCAGTGTGATGTACGCCAATAATGAAATTGGCACTATCCAACCGCTGCGCGAGGTGGCGCAAGTAGTGGCGGCGGTGCGCACGCAGCGGCGCCAGGCAGGCAATAGCTTGCCGATATATTTGCATACTGACGCCTGCCAAGCGGCTAATTATTTGGACGTGCACGTGGCCCGCTTGGGTGTGGATATGATGACGCTGAACGGTGGCAAGATCTACGGCCCCAAGCAATCGGGCGTGCTGTTTGTGAAGGCTGGTATCGAACTGCGACCGCTGATGCTTGGGGGCGGTCAGGAACATGGCCTGCGTAGTGGCACTGAAAACGTAGCCTTTGCGGTTGGCTTTGCGGCCGCTTTGGACAAAGCCCAGGCTATGCACAACGACGAAATCCGTCGTTTGCAGGGGTTGCAGCGGTTATTTGTAGACAGTGTGCAGGCTGCTATGCCAGACGTGCGTATTAATGGCTCGCTTAAGAAGCGGCTGCCAAACAACATCCATATTACACTGCCAGGCCACGATAACGAGCGGATGCTCGTTGAGCTAGAGCAAGATGGTGTGTTGGCGGCCGCCGGTTCAGCCTGTAGCGCCAGTAGCGACGAACCGTCGCACGTGCTGCGGGCGATTGGGTTGAGCGATGACGAAGCGCAATCGAGCCTACGCTTTACTTTGGGCCGGCAGACGACTGCTCCCGAGGTTGAGCGTGCCCTGGCAGCGCTGGCGTCTTTGATCCGTTCGTAATGTGAATAAATAGTAGATCGACTTGGATCTGCAGCGGCGCATTAGCCGCAAGTATAAAAAGTAGGGGATAGAGAAAGTAAGGATGGTGTGGCGCGGTTGAGAGAGGTGGCGGGTGTGGCCGGGTGGCGGGTGATGCGCGAGAGATGGCCGGCCGGCTAGAGTAGTGCCTCGTAAGAGACTCCATTGTCCAGCGCTGGCCAGCCATCTGCTCGCAATGCATTACTGCTACTGACCGATGAACATTGCGCCCAGGGCTTGGGTTTCGCAACGGCCGTTGGCCAGTTCGTTCACGACCTTGTCGTTGTCAACGCCGCTCTGCCAGCCAGACTTGCTAAATGACTTGTCGATGAGCTCGTAGCAGGTTTCGTTACCGGCGTAAGCAGTGAGTCCTCTCCAGCCATTCTTGTTGGTCATGAGGGGCGAGGTGAACGTCCGGACGGTCTTGCGGGTATGCTGCCTGGTCTTTGGGCCGCTGGTCTGCTCAAAGAGCTTGCCGGTGGCGATGTTGACGATGCGCAGCTCCTGGTCTGGACGCTCGCAACCGCTGACGGTAACGCTGATTGGTTTGTCTACATTGTCGTTACGGCCACCCTTGGCGATCACGTCGTTTCCGACTTTGATCTGGGTGATTTTGACGCCGGTGCAGTCGTCGTCGGCGTAGGTTTCCAATGGAACGGTAACCGTTTTGCCGGTGGCCTGCCTGTCCTTGTCGGGGTGGGTGATTTCGGTCAGTTCGAACAGGATGACAAACACACCGATGATCACGGCGATTGTTAGCATGCCTCTGCCGGTCCGGGCAAAATCCCTGAACCGTATGGCGGAATTCCTCATGTCAGATCCCTCCAGGTTGCGGACTGCAGACGGGTCATGGTGACCAGTGCTGCCTCTATCTCAGACTGAGATTGAACGGCTGGCATCTAGGGGTGGCTAGATGCCATGCATTCAATCTCAGAAAGCGGAACGGTATCCTTACTTTCTCTAAAAGTACGCTCGTTGCTATACGCAAAGAGCCATTCTATAATACCATATTTTTACTAAAAAAGCAATGCCTTAAGCACGTTGCCGGATTATATGTGTAGGCTTTAAGCCAGCACTAGGACAGGGGCGGGCGATGCCGTATACTAAAAGGCATAAGCGAAATGCTAAAAATGCAAAAAAATACCCTACGACATGTCGGTTGGCTCATAGGCATTGTAATGGTGCTGGGGCTATTGATGGTTGTGCCACTATCTGGCGTTGCGACCGCAGCAGATGACAAATCTGCTGCCAAAGATCAGCAGGCGACTACCTCATCTGCGGTTGGTACGCCGCAAGCGCACTCAGCAGATGCTGCAATCCAGGTAGGGACTATTGTCCAGTTGGCTGGCGATAAGGGCTCTGATAAGGTCAAGCCTGCTACATCCAAAGAGCTAGGCTCGATGTATGGTGTGGTAATCGACGAGCGCAAGTTGTCGATAACTATCACAAGCGCCGACCAGAAGAACGCTTTGTTTGTGGCTGCTACCGGTACCTATCCGGTGCTAGTGAGTAGCCAGAACGGTATGGTTAACGTTGGTGACTACGTGACCATGTCTTCGGTGGACGGTATTGGCATGTTGGCCGAGCCAGAACAAAAGATTGTCTTTGGCCGGGCGGTCAGTGGTTTTGATGGCAAGAATAATGTCATTGGCAATGTCAGCCTCAAAACCACCAACGGCAAAGACGCTGATAAAGCGGCAATTGGCATGATTTCGGTAGTTATTGATATCCGCAAGAACCCTAACGAGAAGAGCACTAAGGCGGACCTGCCGTCGTTCTTGCAGCGTCTGGGCGAGGCGATTGCCGAAAAGCCAGTTGGACCGTTGCGCATTTACCTGAGTATTGGCATTACTGGTATTAGTATTATTGCGGCAATTGTTATCTTGTATGGTGGCGTGCACAGTAGCTTGATATCTATTGGGCGTAACCCGTTGTCGCGCAAATCTATTTTCCGCGGTTTGTTCGAGATCATCCTGACAAGCTTCATTATTCTTATAATCGGACTGTTTGCGGTATACTTATTGCTAAAGCTTTAATGCAAAAAATACGAAAATTGTGGCGAAAAGACAAATGAAAATGACAACAACAACAATAAAGGCACCGGCTGCATGAACATCCTACTAGTAGCGATTTTGGTAGTGGCTGTGGCTATGTTTGCTATGTTGGTGTGGCTGGTGGTTGAACTGCGCCAGACGCGTAAAGCGGACCACCCTAAGAAGTCTATCGACGAGCTTGACAAGGCATATACCGAGGTCGCTGAAGAAGATGTACTACACTTGTTCAATAAAGAATTCCGCGAAGAGTTGCGCAACCGTGGCCGTTTGCGCTTTGAAAGTGTGATTAATGAAAATGCCATGTTTTTGAAGCACGACCTTGATTTGACGGTTGCCCAGCTGAATGACCATATCAAGACCGATATATCCAAGCACTTGCAGGATGAGTTTGCCGATTATGCCAAAGCCATGAACGACGCCCAGAGCCTGGCTTTGGAGTCACTGCGCAAGACGGCTACCGAAGTCGATGAGCAGCGGGTGGCGCTTTCAGCGGCACTGAAGCAAGAAGTCCAGGAACGCGAAGCGGCCACCTTGCAGCTATTCGAAGACAATATGGCCCAAATTGTAGAGCACTACGTCCAGGGTGCCTTGGGTGACCAGTTTGACCTGCGCACCCAGTTGCCGTACATCATCGAACAGATGGAAGCTAACAAAGAAGCTATTATTAAGGATATGCGCCTGTGAGTGCAGCGCCTATGGAACTAAAGTTGCCGCCGGCCTTGATAGGCAGGGCTCATTTGGCGCAGCTTATCCGTGAGCTGGAGGCGGTGGAAAACGACCTGGAAAACCAGAAGGCCAAGCATATCGGCCAGACTGGCGAAGTTAAGTTCCATGTACCAACTATGAGCCGGGCGTTGGCTGATTGTATCGAACTGAACGGCGTTGAGGTGCTGGACGGCCAACAACGCATGCATTTTAAAAAGAGCTTGAATTTTATCAAAGACCGCGCGCCGGTAATGAGCTTTACTTTTGCGACCGACCCGGACGGTGAATCGTTGCAGCGCTTGGTTGACTGGGTACGCAAAGAAATTCACCCTGGCGCCCTGATTAGCGTTGGGCTGCAGCCGGCTTTGATTGGCGGTGTGTATTTGCGGACGCCCAACCATGTGCACGACTTTAGTTTACGGACTCTGTTGCATGACAAGCGCAGCTTGATTGTTGACGAGCTCGAGGCGATGCATCATGAAGGATAAGATGTTTGAAAAGCTGGTGACCGAAGGTCGTCCGGTTGGTGAAATCATTGGTATCGATAGCTTTTTGGTAAAAGTCCGTGGTTTGCAGCCGGCTAACGTGCATGCTTTGATCCGCTTTGAAGACGGTAGCCGCGGCTACGTACACCATGTCTACGAAGATTATGTGATGGTTATGAAGCTGGGCGTTACTACGCTGCGGATTGGCATGATGGCAGTTATCCAGCACAGTGAACTACTTACTAAAGTAGGTAAAAACTTCGTAGGCCGGGTTATTAATATTTTTGGCGAACCGATTGATGGTAAGGGTGAGATTGAGCCGGATGACGTCTGGGAAGTCTTCCACAACGCACCGATGTTGTACGAACGTAAGTTGTTGGATACACAGCTGGAAACGGGCATTACTGTTTTGGATATCAACTTCTCGTTGGTGCGCGGCCAGCGTATGGCGGTGTTGGGAGATGGTAAGGTTGGTAAAACGGCTTTGACGACGCAGATTGCCATTAACCAAAAGAACACCGACATTACGGTGATCTATGTGCTGATTGCCAAGCGCCAGCGTGACGTTTCGCAGTTGGTAGAGCGTTTGGAAAAGAACGGTGCCCTACAAAAAGCGATTATTATTGTGACTAACTTGTTTGAGTCGCTGGTAACGACCTATTTGGCGCCGTACGTCGGTGCCTCGCATGGCGAATACTTCTGGCAGAAGTTGGCCATGGACACCTTGGTGATTTACGATGACCTGACCAGCCACGCCCAAGCCTACCGTGAAATTTCGCTGATCGCCGGCGTGTCTCCAGGTCGTGACTCATATCCGGGTGACATGTTCTATACGCACTCCTCTTTGGTGGAACGGGCCGGACGGTTGGATGTGAATGCCGCCTCGCAGACTATCCTGCCAATTATTTATGCCCCATCGGGTGATATTACGGCTTATTTGCCGACGAATGTTATGTCTATGACCGATGGACAGTGGATTTTGGACTCTAAAATCTTTAAGGATACCATGCGCCCGGCGGTAAGTACCGGGCTTTCGGTGACCCGTGTCGGTGGAGTCGGGCAGAACAAGCGCCAAAAGGGTTTGGCTGCTGGTTTGAATAAGACATTGGCCGGTTACCGTACCGCCGAAGAATACGCCCACTTTGGTACTGAATTGTCGCCAGAGGCCCAAAAGGACTACGACACTGGTAAGGCGTTGTTTAAACTGATGAACCAAGACATTGGTGAAAACTACAGCTTGGTAGACCAGCAATTCTTGCTGGATATTGTGCTGAACGCCAAAGCCGGGGAAAAGATAGACCTGGCTAAGCTAAAGCAATTGGTAAAGGATTACAGCACCCAGCTGAAAGAAGATAAGGACAAAGACACCAGTAACTTTGACCAGCTGCGTGATGAGTTAAAACTGAAAGTTTTGTTGCCAAGCGAGGCTAAACCAGGCAGTGCTGCGGCAGGTGTGCCTGCGGCGGCTGCCGCTGAGAGTCCGACCGACGCCAAGGGAGACAAGCCGGCTAGCGCACCTGCAGTTGACGCCAAACCAGCTACAGCCAAAGATGGCGAGGCTAAGCCAGCGGAAGAGAAAACTGAAGCCAAGTCTGAAGCGTCTGCAGCCGACAAGGATGCTGACAAAAAGGATGACAAAAAATGAAGCGCCCATTAGAGATTTTGTCGGAAGAGCGCTCCATGCGCACTATCGTCAGCCTGACGAGCGCCTTTGAGAGCTTGTCGAGTATGAAGATGGCCCAAACGAAAAGTAAGGTGCTAATCAGCAACCAGTTCTTTGCTGAGGTATGGGGAATTTATAAGCAGATCCGGGTTGACGCAATGTTTAACTTTGGCCGCCAAGTTGATGAACATCCGATTGACCGTGAGTTGATGATTTTGATTACCGCACCGGGTGGGCTTAGTGGTGACATCGACCAGCGTTTAATGCGCAAATTCAAAGAAAAGTACGACCCGGAAAAGAACGATATTATCGTAATTGGCCACCATGGCGCCATGCAGCTAGAGCAGTCGCACATCAAGTACGACCAATATTATGATATGCCGAAGAAAGATTTTGTGAACGTAGACCCGCTGATGGCCGAAATTAAAAAATACAGGACAACGCGGATTTTTTATCAGGATTATGTATCGTTAAGCCAGCAGGTTATCAAGGAATTGGACCTGGGCGAGGTGGTGTCTGACATGGGCCGTATTGCGGATTTGGATACTGTGGACGATGATAAGATCTCCGAGCGGACATACATCTTTGAACCTAGTTCATACACTGTGGCTTCACACCTGGAGACATCGATTTTACGCCTGACATTAGCGCAGTTTATTTATGACAGCCGCTTAGCGCAGCTGGCCAGCCGCTTCCGGGCTATGACCGCCGCCAAAGAGCGTTCCAACGAAACTGCCCATGATTTGCACGTAGAATTCAGCCGGGCCAAGCGCGCGCTGGTGGACATCCGTCTGAAGGAGAGCTTGGCGGGCTTAAAGAAGCTTCGAGCCGGGGGAAATGACTAATGAGTAAAGGTGTTGTAAGGGTTCTGAAAGACCTGGTTATTAAAGTGCAGTTCGACGACGATATGCCTGAACTAAATGAAATGTTGTACGTCGATAATAAAAATAAGACGCCACTGCTGGTTAGTTCGTTGGACAAGGGCGATACGGCGATTTGTTTGAATATTGCCGGTGACAAAACCGTCCTGAAGGGTGATTTAGTAACACGCAGCGGCCATAGCTTGGAAATTCCAGTTGGCGATGAGATGGTTGGACGGGTGTGGGATGCTATGGGCCGTCCGATTGACGGCATGCCACAGCTGCCCGACGATGTGTTGGCCAAGATGCCAAAGCGCTCAATCTTCCGCCCGGAATTCCAAGAGACTTCACTGGCCAGTAGGCCGGACGAAATCCTGGAGACCGGTATTAAGGTTTTGGACTTCTTTACGCCGTTCGTGAAGGGCCGCAAGATTGGTATTATCGGTGGTGCCGGTGTGGGTAAGACCGTCTTGACAATGGAGATGATTAACAACGTGGCCGTTGGTTCGGGCGCCCTGAGTATCTTTGCTGGTATTGGTGAACGTATCCGTGAGGGCCACGAACTGTATGACACCCTGAAGAACAATGACTTGCTAAAGACCACGGCCATGTTCTTTGGCCAGATGAATGAGAATCCGGTGCAACGCTCGCTGATTGCCTTGTCGGCCATTACGCTGGCTGAGCACTTCCGTGATGATAAGAAGAAAGATATCCTGTTGTTCGCGGACAACATGTACCGTTATATCCAGGCTAAGAACGAGCTGTCGACGATTATTGACCAGACGCCTGCCGAAGGTGGCTACCAACCGACAATTTTTTCTGATATTAAGGCGATGGAAGACCGTTTGACGACGAATGCCAATGGTTCGATTACTGCCTTGCAGACTATTTATGTGCCGGCCGACGACATGTCCGACCCCGCCGTGCAGTTGATTGGCCACGAGCTGGACTCGACTATCGTGCTTAGCCGTGCGGTGGCCGCCCAGGGTATCCGTCCGTCGGTGGATATTATGGCTTCCAGTTCGTCGCTGCTGACACCGGAGATTGTTGGCGACCGCCACTATATGCTGAGCGTACGGGTGCAGGCTATCCTGCAGAAATATGAATCCCTGAAGGGTATTATCGCCATTATTGGTGAATCTGAGCTGTCGGCTGAAGACCGCGACGATTACAACAAAGCTAAGGCGCTGATCAAATACTTTAGCCAGCAGTTTAATGTGATGGAAAAGATGACTGGCATTCCAGGCGAACACCATACCCGCGAAGACACCTTGAACGGTATTGAGGAAATCATCGTTTAATGGCTGACGATGTTAAGCCTGACGATAAGGCTGGTTCGGCTGGCGCCGCAGCTGCGGCAGCGGCCGTTGGAGGCGAAGCGCCCAAAATCCCTAGTGCGAATAACGCTGGCAAGCCAACAATGTCCGTCAAGGTTTATGCGCCATTCAAGGTTTATTATGAAGGTGAAGCCGTCAGTGTGACGGCCGTGAATGAATCAGGCCCATTCGACATTTTGCCTAAGCACCATAACTTCCTATGTATGCTGGTGCCATGTGATTTGCTCATTGAGACGCCAACCGGGCAAGAGATCGTAAAGATCTCCCGTGCCCTGATGCATGTCAAAGCCGAAGCTGTGACTGTGTTCGTAGACGTGTAAGAATAACCCTTGAACTTATTGGGCGACGAAGTAGTCGAACGAGAAGACTGTATTAGCAGCTGCGGCTGTGTTGGTACAGACACTGAAGCCGTTGATGTCACGGTTGACGTAGTATTGGAGGCTGCCGGCAGCTGGGCCGACCGGGCTGATGATGACGCGTGGTGCGGTAGTGAACTTTTGCGCGAAGGTCAGGGTTGTGAAGCAGCCTGCCGCTGGGCTAACACCAGTGTTTATACTGACGCTACCGCTAGTGTCTGAGCCGCTGACTGACGACGTTCCGCCACCACCTAATGCCGTGGCATTGACGGTACGGCCTGGTGAAGCGCCAGGGAAGCTGATGTGGTTTAGGACGCGTAAGGTAGAGTTGCCGGTCAACGTCAGGTTGTTTACGCTTAGTTGGCCGATGGTTACAGGTCCGCTAAACGAAGAAGTGCCAGCTACGTTTAAGTCCCGTTGCAAAGTTAATGGTCCTTGTAATGTTGTATTACCGCTGACCTGTAGGCTGGTGGCTTGTACTTCATTAAGTCCTGACCTGCCGGAAACGGTCATTTGTGGGGCAGTGATTTCGGCGCTGGAACGTACGCCATTGGCGACGATACTACCGGCTACGCCAACGTCGCCTTTAACCAGTACTTGGCCGGAAAATATAGCGTTGCCGTTGACGGTCAATGTTTGGCCCGAGCCGCCAACAGTGGCGTCCGAGTTAGTTAGTTGGTTGACGGTATCTTGGCTCAATTGTTGGTTGGCTATTGCGTCTTTGGGAGCTTCTTTTTTGCTGTTGAGGTAGCTGACTACCGTTACGGCACCGGCCACCAGACATATAAAGATGAATAATAGGAAGTATAAGTTGAACTTCTTTAGAAACTTCTTCAGCGCATTCGGCTGCTTCTTTGGCTTGGAGTCTTTGCCATCGGTGGGTTGTTCGGCCTGCGGTGTTTGCGGCTCGGTACCGGGCTCCGATTCCAGGGAATTGGCTGGTGGTTGGTTTGATTGTTCCATATTTGTGTATGCTGTCGTCTGCTGCAGACGCTTACGCTTATCTAGTGATAATCATACAAGATATGCTGTCGGATGGCTAGATACGTTGATATCGCTTCTGCTTTTTGACATACTAAGGATAAGAATGTTGAGGAACATAGCGCGATCGGTCCGGTGGGTACCTGCTTTGGCGGTGATATTGTCTATCACATGCATCGGCCAGGTGTCTGCGCAGATGTCCTCGAACAACTACAAGGTAAACGAAGCGCAGTTTGGTTCTGGGTCTTCGCTGAACGTTCTGGCGCCTTCGTTCGACGCCCTG
>Ga0190273_10000419_pt1 | contig 16495 bp, 9 predicted proteins | sample Popmic504IS_FD_134513 | JGI IMG/M metagenome (GOLD analysis project Ga0190273, IMG submission 134513) | Populus adjacent soil microbial communities from riparian zone of Shoshone River, Wyoming, USA - 504 IS | ecosystem: Environmental > Terrestrial > Soil > Riparian zone > Trees stand | place... | reverse complement strand
GCGCCCGAGGACGAGGTTCGCGTCCGTCACCGTCGGCAAAAGCGAGCGGCCGTAGCAGGCCGGGCCGGGGTCTGCGCCCGCCGACTCCGGCCCGACGCGCAGGGAGCCGCCCGCGTCCACGCGCGCGACGCTGCCGCCGCCCGCCCCGACCGTGTGAATGTCGAGCACGGGCACGGCCACCGGGAGCGCGGCCACGCTCGCCTCGTTGGTCAACAGCAGGCGAGCGCCCGCGCACAGCGCCACGTCCGTCGAGGTGCCGCCCATGTCGAACGTGACGATGTCTGAGAGGCCGGCCGCGCGCGCGCACGAGAGCGCGCCCACCACGCCGCCCGCCGGCCCCGACAGGATCGTGCGCACAGGCTCGCGCGCCGCAGCAGTGGCCGAGATGCTCCCGCCTGAGGACTGCATCACGCGCAAGGCGGGGACGCTCGACCCGACGCTTCTGAGGTAGGCGCCCATCAACGGCTGGAGGTAGGCGTTGATCACGACCGTCGAGGTGCGCTCGTACTCCCTGTACTCCGGAAGGATTTTGTGCGAGACCGAGAGCGCCGCGCCTTCCAGCCCGGCGGAGAGCGCGCGCTCCACCCGGCGCTCGTGCTCGGGGTTCGCGAACGAGAAGAGGAGCGAGACGGCGACCGACTCGACGCGCGCGCGCCTCAACTTCCTGACGAGCGCCACGAGCGCCGCCTCGTCCAGTTCTTCGACCACGGAGCCGTCGGGCGCCACGCGCCCGCCGACGCCGACGCGCAACTCGTCGGGGACGAGCGGCGCGGGGCGCTCCCATTCGAGGTCGTAGAGACTGCCGCGCGCCTGCCGGCCGATGACGAGCACGTCCTCGAAGCCGGCGTTGGTGATGAGCGCCGTGCGCGCGCCGCGCCGCTGCAAGAGCGCGTTCGTCCCGACGGTCGTGCCGTGCACCACCTCCGTATCGTGCAGGGAGACGCCCGTCTCGCGGGCGATGCGCCGCAGGCCGTCAGTGATGGCGCGCGAAGGGTCGCCGGGCGTGGAGGCGAGCTTGAAGATTTTCGGCGCACCATTGGCCTCGTAGACGAAGTCGGTGAACGTGCCGCCCGTGTCCACGCCGACCCTCACGCGCCGCGAATCTTTTCCGCGCATCATCCGGGGAGAGTTTCTGAGAGGTCGTCCCATCCGTAAGCCAGCTCGACGAAATCGACGCCGCCGATCTGAAGTGTCCCGCGGCCCAAGGGGCGGCCGCCCATGCGCTCGTAGAAATGACGATAGGGGCTTGCCTCCAGCGTTTCCAGGTACATCGAACGCCGGCCGCGCGCGAGCAAAGCGTCGGCCGTCAGACGGAAGAGACGGCCGCCGACGCCGCGGCGCTGGTGCTCCGGCAGCACGTAGATCGAGTAGAGTTCCGCCGCGAACGGCCCGAAGCGGGTCTCGCGTGGGGGGCCGAAGTCCACGTACCCGACGGCCGCGGCGCCGGCCCGTTCGGCGACGAACATCTGGTAGAAGTCCGCACCATTGCCCTCCCCGCGCGCGCGCTCCCGCTGCTCGAACCGCTGCGCGAAGGCGGCGGCGCGCTTTTCGTAGTTCATCCGGTCGAGGTGCGCCTGCGGGACGACGCCGCGGAAAGACTCCTGCCAGGAGCGCACGTTAACGACGGCGACGGCGCCAGCGTCGGCGGCCGTGGCTTCCCTGTAAGCGATCTCCTCGTCTGGTGAGACGGACATGACCCCGCCCGACTGAAGACTATTAAGAGCACGTAGCAAAACTGTAGGGGCAGGGCAAGTCCGCGGCCCGCGGTGACGATACATCTACCGTTGAATTGTTCGGAGCGCGGCGGGCCGCGGACTTGCCCTGCCCCTACAGTCATCACCTGCGTTGAGGTTTGGAAACGGACTTTTATAGTCTTCAGTCGGCGACGGTGACGCGGCAGCCGCTCTCGTGCGCGTCGCGCGCGGCGTCGAGCACGCGCTGGATGTGATAGCCGTCTTCAAAGGTGGCCGCGTCGGCGACGCGCGCCTGCCGGCCCTCGCGCCGCAGGGCTTCGACGATGCGGCGCGCGAACTCGGTGAAGCCGCGCGACCACTCGTTGTCATTCATGCCGGGGGCGAGCGGCGCTAGATCGACCTCGACGCGCCGCCACTCGTGGCCGGCCGCGTCGGCGCGGAAGAGCGCGCCCGTCGTGTCTGTCCGCAGGCCGCCGCGCGGGCCGAAGACCTCTGTGACGTGCATGGACTCGCCGGACTCGACGACCGAGGCCGAGACGGCGGCCGTGGCGCCCTCGGCCGCCCGGCCGCCCCCGAGCCGGAGCAGCAGCGTGGCCTCGTCGTCGGTCGTCACACGCTTGGGCTGTCCGGACTTTTCTTCGGGGCGCTCGGGGACGTGCGTGGCGAGCGTGCAGGAGACCTGGATGGTGCGCGCGCCCGTCAGCCAGTGGAGCGAATCGACGGCGTGCGAGCCGATGGCCCCGAGCACGCCGCCGCCCTGGGCGTCGTCAGACCACCAGTCCCACGCGCGCCCGGCGTCGGCGCGCGAGCCGGCGCGGAAGTGCACGCGCGCGTGCCACACCTCTCCGACCTCGCCGTCCGCGATCAACTGGCGCATCCTTTGGCGCGCGGGCAGGAAGCGCAGCTCGTGGTCGATGTGCGCGAAGAGGCCCGCGCGCTCGGCCGCGTCGCGCATCCGCGCGGCCTCCTCGAAGTTCATCGCCGTCGGCTTCTCGCAGAGGACGGCCTTGCCGGCGGCGAGGGCCGCGAGCGTCATCTCGGCGTGCGTCACAGGCGGGGTGACGATGCTCAAGAGGTCAACGTCGTCGCGCGCCAGAAGCTCGCGCCAGTCGCCGGGGGCGTGGGGGATGTCGAACTCGCGCGCCACCGACGCGGCGCTCTCGGGGCGGCGGCTCGCAATCGCCACGACCCGCGCGCCAGGGCAAGCGCGGAAGGCGGGAATCTGTGTGGTGCGCGCGAAGCCGGCGCCGATGATGGCGACGCCGATGGTGTTGTCTCTGGTCACCCGTCGAAACCTCGTGTGTGATTTGCGGCGCAGTATAACGAGAGTCCGCGGGCGGTGACAAATATGCCGGCGCGGGCGGAGGCGAGCCGCCGCCTCCGGCGGCTCGCCTCCGTGTTTCGGTCGCGTCGGCTCATCGCGGGGACGGCGTCGTGCCCGTCTGTGTGATTTTCGGCTCGTCGAATTTGGGCGTGACGCCGAGGTTGTGCATGAGGAAGGCGTAGCTGTCGGCCGTCTGCTCGATGGACTTCTTCGTGCTGCTGGCGCCGTGGCCCGACTTGGTGTCGATGCGGATGAGGGCGGGGGCGTCGCCCGCGTGCATCTCCTGAAGCGTCGCCGCGTATTTGAAGGAGTGGGCCGGCACCACGCGGTCGTCGTGGTCGGCCGTGGTGATGAGCGTCGCGGGGTACTTCACGCCCCGGCGCAGGTTGTGCAGCGGCGAGTAGGCGTAGAGGGCCTTGAACTCCTCTGGGTTGTCGCTCGACCCGTAGTCGGCGATCCAGTTCCAGCCGATGGTGAACTTGTGGAAGCGGAGCATGTCCATCACGCCCACCGCGGGCAGCGCCACCCGAAACAGCTCGGGCCGCTGGTTGACGACCGCGCCGACGAGCAGGCCGCCGTTGGAGCCGCCCGAGACGGCGAGCTTTTCCGGAGAGGTGTACTTCTGCGCGATGAGGAACTCGGCCGCGGCGATGAAGTCGTCGAAGACGTTCTGCTTGCGCGTCTTCATCCCGGCCTCGTGCCACTTCTCGCCGTACTCGCCGCCGCCGCGGATGTTCGCCGAGGCGTAGACGAAGCCCTGCTCCAAAAGGGCGAGCCGCAGCGAGTGGAACGAGGGCGAGGTGGTCGAGTTGAAGCCGCCGTAGCCGTAGAGCAGCGTCGGGTTCCGGCCGTCGAGTCGCAGCCCCTTCTTGTGGACGACGAAGAGGGGCACGCGCGTGCCGTCCTTGCTCGTGTAGAAGAGCTGGCGGGTCTCGTAGTCGTCGGGGCGGAAGCCGGGAATCTCGGGCGCGCGGAAGAGAGTGGACTTGCGCGCGGCGATGTCGTAGCGGTAGACGGTCGGCGCGAAGTTAAACGAGGTGTAGGTGTAGAAGATTTCGCGGTCGTCGCGCTCGCCGCCGAAGCCGTAGGCGGCGCCGGGGCCGGGGAACTGAATCTCATCCTCCAGCTTGCCGTCGAGCGTGTGGACGTAGGTGCGCGAGACCACATCCTTTAAATAAGTGGCGAAGAGTTTGCCGCCGCCGGTCGAGGCGCCCTGGAGCGGCTCCGCGCGTTCGGGGAGCACGTCCTTCCATGCGGACGCGGCGGGCTGCTTGGGGTCGAAGAGACGGACGCGCCCGTTCGGGGCCTTGTGGTCGGTCTCGACGAGGAACTTGTCGCCGACGTTGTCGATGACGTTGAAGCTGTCGTCGCCGATATCGGCGACGATGGGCCGGAAGGTCTTCTCGCCCTGCGAGGCGTCGCGGAAAAAGACCGAGTTGCCCTTCTTGCCCGTGCCGCGGTCGGAGATGGTGAGCAGGGCGAAGCGCTCGTCCTCGGTCGTGTCCACGAAATGGAAACGCTGCGGGTGGGCCTTGTCCTCGTAGACGAGTTCGTCCCGTTCCTGCGGCGTGCCGACCTTGTGGAAGTAGACCTGGTGAAACTCGTTCTTCGAGGACAGCTCCGACGCCCCCTGCGCGGGCGCGGGGTAGCGGCTGTAATAGAAGCCGTCGCCCTGCCAGGCAATCCCTGAGACCTTGACCCACTTCAACACCTCGGGCAGCACCTTGCGCGTCGAGACCTCCATGACCTGGTAGTCCTGCCAGTCGGAGCCGCCGCGCGAGATGCCGTAGCCGGCATACTTGCCGTCGCGCGAGACGGCGAAGGCGCCGAGGCGGGCCGTGCCGTCCTCGGAGAACTTGTTGGGGTCGATGAGGACTTCCGGCCGGCCGTCGAGACCTTCCTGCACGTAGAGGACGCTCTGGTTCTGGAGGCCGTCGTTCTTGAAGAAGAAGTAGAGTCGGCCGCGGCTGAAGGGGGCCGAGTAGCGCGGGTAGTTGTAGAGGCGCTCGAGGCGCTCGCGCAGGCGCTGGCGGTAGGGAATCTTCTCCAGGTAGGAGAAGGTCACGCGGTTCTGCTCCTCGACCCAGCGGGCCGTCTCCGCCGAGCGGTCGTCTTCGAGCCAGCGGTAGGGGTCGGAGACCTTCACGCCGTGGTACGCGTCCGTGTGCTCGACCTTCCGGGTCTGCGGGTACTGGAGCTTCTGCGCGGACGACGCCGGCGCTCCGCCGAGGCCGACGAACGTCGCGGCGGCCGCGGCGAGGAGCGCGAGCGCTGGCGAATTCTTTCTCATCTCAATCGACTCCTTGTGACAAATGGGGGTGGGCGTTCTGGTTGCGGGGCAAGTTTAATGAGCGCGCGGCGATTATATCAGTTTTCAGGTGAGTGGAAAGTAAGGCAGATTCATCGCGGAGGCGCAAAGGGCGCGGAGTTCGCGCCGCAGGGTTGAGTCTCAATCCTCTGCGCCCTGCGGCGTCTCTGCGGTGGATCAACTTCGCTGTTACTCAAGTGAACATCGCTCTATTGGTTCCGAAAAATGTGGCCGCAAGCGCGAGGCCGGCCGGCATAAAAAAAGTGGCGGAGTCTTCCGGAAGACTCCGCCACCGTCAATCACGCGCGCGGGCTGTGGGCCGAGGGCGTTTGTTTTAGTGCTGCTTCACGGGCCGACGTGCACCTGCATCAGGGTGTTCTGCGCGCTCGTGTTGACCACCCTGATGGTCGTGCCCGTCTTCGGGACGATGACGCCGGCGGCAGGCGTGTCCGCCGACCAGTAGCTGTTCAGGTCGTTGAAGACCGGGACGGCCGGCAGCGACGGGTGGGAGACCTGGAACTCGACGACGCGGTTCGGCGTGCCGGCAGGGCTTCCGGCTGCGGGCGGCAGGGTCCCTGTGAAGGGCAGCGTGAGGGCGTCGGTCGGCTCCAGGCCGAACGTCGAGTCGGAGGACTGGATGGTGGCCGACCAGGGCGAGAACGTCCAGTTCTGCCCGTCGTAGGGGACGACGCGGCGGAGCGGCTCCGGGTGCGCGTCGATGGGCAGCGCGAGGCCCTCGCCCCGGTGCTGGCTGGTGTTGTTGTTGGCCTGATCCTCGTCCCAGTAGGTGATGAGCAGCCCGTCCTGGTACGGGTAGTGCGTGACCCAGCTCGGGCGGGTGAGGGCGTGGCCGAACGTGTAGGGGCCGGTCTGGAGTCCCTGGTCGTAGGTGCGGTACTGCCGGAACTCGGCGATGTAGTAGTGCGCGGCGTTCGAGCTTTCGATGCCGGTCGTCGCCTTGAAGCCGCCGAGCGTCCAGCCGTTGTCGCCGGCCTCGGCGCCGTCCGAGAAGTCGCCGAGCGTGATCTCGTCGGCGAGGAAGCCGTTGAGGACGGTGAAGGCGTCGGTCTTGTAGCGCAGGCGCAGGAGCACGGTCTGTCCGGCGTAAGGCGTCGTGTTGAAGGAGGCGAGCCTCCACGCGCCGGCCGAGCTGCCGGTGATGCCGTTGCCGAGGTTCTGGCCGTTCGGGTTGGTGTTGGTCGTCAGCGCCGTCGGGGTGGTGCCGTTGGCGCCGCCGAGGTAGGTGCCGGCGAGGTTCGTCCAGGTCGCGCCGTTATCGGTCGAGACCGAGACGTAGGCGTAGTCCCAGTTGGTTTCGATGTTGTACTGGAGCCTCATGGTCAGAGCCGAGGTGCCGGCCGGAACCGCCACCTGGCGAACCATGTTGGTGTCGAGGTTGTCGGCCTTGCCGCCCCACCACGCCTTCGTGCCGTACTGGAGCTTGCCGGCGGTCGGGTCGAAGAGGTAGAAGACGTTCTTGTCGGCGGGGAGGTTGACGACGACGGCCTGCGCCTTCTTGGTGTTCGTCTCCGCGGGGCCGAGCTTGTGGTCGGAGGGGACGCCCGGCGTGGCCGTGTCGTAGTTCAGCCAGCCGAGCTGGAGCTTGTCCCAGCCGCCGAAGTCGCCGGGGCGGGCGCCGATGTCGGTCGTCCCGTCGCCGAGGTAGGAGCCGCTCGACATGATCGTCCAGAAGCCGGTCGAGTTCGAGCCGCCGTTGGTGTCGTAGTGGTCGGGCAGGCCCAGGTCGTGGCCGTACTCGTGGGCGAAGACGCCCAGGCCCCCGTTCTCGGGCTGGACGGTGTAGTCGCCGACCCAGATGCCGGTCTTGGTGACGGGGTGGGCGTTCTGGACGTTGGCCGCGTTGACGCTGGACGAGTTGATGCCCTGAACCGCGGCTCCTGAAGAGCTGGTCGTGCCGCCGTTCGGGTTGGCGCCCCAGCCGCCGCCGAACTCGACGCCGCCGTCCTTATTGTAGGAGGGGCCGGTGACGCCGGCGAAGTTGTACCAAGCCTGCCAGCGGTGCGACCAGATGGCGTTGGCGCCCTGCGCGCCGCCGCCGGTCTCCTCGCCCGCGCCGGAGTGGACGATCTGGAAGTGGTCGATGTAGCCGTCCGGCTCGTCGAAGTTGCCGTTGTTGTTGTAGTCGTAGCGATCCCACTGGTCGAAGGTCTTGAGGTAGTCGGTGACTTCGGCGAGCGTCTTACCGGAGGCGAGCTGATCCTTCGTCCAGACGTTGATGGCGTCGGCGATCATCGTCCAGGCGCCGGCGTCGCCCATCAGGTTCGAGCCGTAGCGCGGGCCGTTGAAGGGCACCTTGACCCACTCGGTCACGTCGCCGTTAATCGTGTAGCGCCCCGATGACTGGGTCTGGTAGTAATTGACCATCCGGCTGAAGTACATGTCCCGGAAGTGGGCGGGGCTGTAGTCGGCCTGCCAGATGGTGCTGTTGTTGAGGGCACGATTCGGCTCGGCGATCTGATTGTGGAGTGGCCCCGGCGTCGTGGGCACGGCCGCGTTCGTGCTGGCCTGGGTGCCGTACTCGACCAGGACGACGAACACGCGGTCGTTCCGCTCCAGCCCGAGTTCGACGTACTGGCCCTTGGCGACCTCGAACACTTGGCCGGCGCTCTTCTTGCCGGCCAACTTCTGCTTGAGGGCCGCCTGCCGGCGCTGGTAACGCTCGGCCGCGCGCGGCGACTTGAAGTTGTCGCCGCCGCGGCGACGGAATTTGGCCTCGGCCGAGTCGTCGCCCGTGTCAGACGACTCTTCGCCGCCGACTTCCTGCGATTCAGTCAGGGAGTCTTCTTCGGAACTCTGCTCCTGCGCCCCGGCGGGGATGGATATGAAACTGGCGATGAGGGCTACTGAGAGCAGCCATGTGATGAACCTGTAAGGGGCGTTGCGGGTCGTTTTAGAACTCACTGATTCGTTACCTCCAAGTGTCGGTGAAAGGGATAGGGCCGGATGCCACGAGGGGAGCCTCGCCGCTCGGGTAACACCTCGCTTCGGTGAGGCTTACCCGGGCGTCTGGCAACAGACACACGGAGGCCCTGCGAGGTTTGTGATCGTTCTTTTGTTAGAAGATTTCCCTGAAGGCCGAAGCGCTGAGGCAGCCAGGGAACTTACTCACAAGAGGGGGTCAACATAGACTGACAACTCACTTGTCGTCAAACGTGCAATCAGATGCGGCCGGCCCGCGAATTTATGCACGGCCGCGCCGGCCCGCAGTGAATATTTACAACTTATTCCCCCGCCCCGGCGCCCCTTCCGGCGGCCCGACGACGAGGGCGCGAGCGCCCGTTTAGTGTCCGTGTGCGCCGCCTGTCCGGGCGGCGACCTCTAAACGCGGCTCCGCATCAGTTCTATCTCGCGCACAATAACGTCCACAACCTCGTCCGGCGACTTCGCCGTCACATCGACGGTTCGCACGTTCTCGTGTTTCGGACTCAGGACGGCGTGCTCCGCACACTTCTTCCGCGCGTTGTCGGGGCTGACCTCCTTCAGCCGCTCGGCCCGCGCCGGGTCGGACACCCGGCGGCATAATTCTTCCACGTCGCAGAGTAGACGGACGGGCACCAGGAGGCTTCGGCGCGCCGCGGCGAGTTCCTGAAGGTCGAGGAATGCCCGGTGGGCGGCCGGGTCGCTCTCGCGCAGCTCCAGCGTGAAAATGAAGCTCAGCCCCGGCGGCGAAATCTCGCGGATGGCCTCGTAGACGAGCCGCCTGATACTGCCGACCTTGTCCCACACCGCCGCCGGCAGCGGCGTCACCCCGTCGGCGCCGACCACCGTCAAGACGGGATTGTTGATGAGGTGATTGTCAACGAGCCTGGCGCCCGTGCGCGCGGCGAGCGCGCGGCCGACGGTGTATTTGCCGGCGCCCGCGAAGCCGATGAGCACGATGAGCGTGTTGTCGAGTGGGGCCATCGAGCGATCAGTTCGCCGCGTCGCGTGACAGTTCGACATCTAAAGTTTTCGCTATTCTGTCGATGTTCAAGCTCCGCGCCGAGGCGTTGAATATCTCGCTGTAAGTTCCGTCCCTTTCGTACAGCTCTTCGTGCGTCCCGTGCTCGACGACGCGCCCCTCCCTCAACACGTAAATGATGTCGGCGTCAATTATCTGCGAGATGCTGTGGGAGATGACGACCGTGGTGCGCGATTCTTTGATCGCGTCCAGGCTATTTTTGATCTGCTCGGTGGCAATCGCGTCGAGGCTCGCGGTCGGCTCGTCCAGAAAGATGATCGGCGGGTCTTTGAGAAAGAGCCGGGCGATGGCGATGCGCTGCTGTTGCCCGCCCGAGAGCAGTTGCGCGTCCGACTGGTACTTGTGCGGCAGCCCTTCGATTTGTTCGGTGAGGTAGGCCTTGCCCGCCGCCTCTTCGACCTCCCGGAACGTGGCGCCCAGGTTCCCGTAGCGAATATTTTCTTCAATCGTGCCCTTGAAGATGTGATTCTTTTGGAGCACCAGGCCGATGTTGCGGCGCAGCAGGTCGGTCTCGTACTCGGAAATCTCTTGGCCGTCGAGCAGGAGTGTGCCGCTCGTCGGCGTGTAAAATCTCGTCAACAAATTAAGCAGCGTGGACTTGCCCGCGCCGGAGAGTCCGACGAAGGCGACCGTGGCGCCGTGCGGGATTTTCATGTTGACGTGGCGCAGCGCCTGCGTGCCGTTCGGGTAAGTGAAGCTGACGTCGATCAACTCGAAAGCGCCCCGCAGGTTCGACACGCCGAGCGTGCCGCTGGCCTCGACCTGCGAGTCCGCGTCCAGAATTTGAAAGTAGCCCTCGGCGTACGTCAGGGCGTCGTTCATCTCGTCGTAGATGCGGTGCAGTTGCCTGATGGGGGCGGACACGTTGTTGAAGAGCATGATGTGAAACATGATCGCGCCGATGGACATCTGGCCGTCGAGGACGAGGTACGCCGTGAGGATGATGATGAGCACGACGCCGATCTGTTCGAGGAAGGTCTTCAGGCCGTCGAAGATGAAATTCGTCCGGCGCTGCCGCAACTGCGCATCGACCAGGTTCCGCTGGAGGCGGATCTGTTTCTCCTTTTCGTACTCCTCACGCACGAACGACTTGATGACGACGATGGACTCGATGATGTTATGAAGCCCGTTGTTCTTTTCCTCGCGCAGGGCGCGCAGGCCCCGGCGCGCCCCCTTGAGCATCGTGGCCTGCCTTTGACTCAGCAAGAAGTAGACCGGCAGAATCGCCGCCGCCGTCAGGCCGACGTAAGTGTTGGCCGAGAACATGACGATCAGGGCCATGAGGGCGTTGGCGAACAGCGGTAGGATGTCGATGAAGGCGCTCTGCACGAGTTTCGTTAAACTCTCCGCGCCGCGATCAATACGCGTCTGCAAAATTCCGGTCTGGTTATCGGCGTCGCTGTAAAATGCCAGCCGGTAGGTGAGGATTTTTTCGACCGCGAACTGCGAAAGGCGGCTGGAGACGTTGACGCGAATTTTCTCGCCGAAGAGGTTCTGCCCGAACCTCAACCCCGTGTTGAGAATCTCCTTCCCGAGAAGGATGGCGCTGATCAGCAGTAAAAGCGAAGTCCCCTCCGACGCCGTGCGGCCTTCCCTTAAAAGCCTCTCGATGGTGTCCACCGTGTAGCGCAGAACTATCGGGTTGACCTGCGCCGCGAAGGCGCCCAGCAGCGTCAGCGCGAGGGAGATGAAGACCCAGCGGCTGTACGGCTTCACGAAAGACACTAAGCGACGGATGATTTGCCAGATACTCATAGTGGTCGCCAAACGGTTCCGATATTCGCAGGATAATCCGACGCACCGTTGTCTGTCAGGCGCTCGGGCGCCGGCGGTCACAGGCGCCCTCAAACCTGCGTGTTTAGTTTACCCCGGCGACGAGACGATACGTTTCCTCGCCCGGCTCCTAAAAGGATTTGGCGCTCCGCCGCCGGGCGTCGGCTCCGGGCACGAACCATCAGGCGATGGGAAGGCAGGCTCCGCGCTGGAACTGTTCGGCGACGGGTCTTCCGCTCCTGTGGCAGCGGATTGCGCGCCCCTTCAGCCTGCGGCCGCTCACACCGGGAACGGCACGGTGCCCGCAGAGATATGGAGAATGGCGTCGAAGAGTTGATTGAAGGGAATCTCGGCCGCATTAGAACCGGCCTCCCGCAGCCGGGCGAACGGGCTGTCGCTCTTGGTCAGGTCCGCGTAGAAGGGCCGGCCTGCCGCAACCGTATGGGCGATCTGTAGCACGTCAATCGGGGTCTTGTCGGAAGACCCGATCATCACCAACTCCAAATCTTCCGGGACGACCGACCCGGCCGGGTCGTGGGGCACGGTCAGGCGCACGGCGTGTACCTTCCAGCCCGCGTCAATGAGCCGGCCGCACACCGTCGGGGTAGCGCTCCCGGCGACGTGGCGGCGTGCGGCGTGCCGCGCCCCGAGCAGGATGTTGCCGCGGCTCGTGCTGCTGTTGATGGAGCCGGCGGGCACGTCCGGGCACGCCGCGGCGCTGTTGACGAACGAGTTGAAAATGGCCGCGTGCCTGGCGTCCTCGCCCCTCACCCCGATTGCGTCACTCGGCAGGACGCCGTAGCGGCGGTTCGGGAAGTCGGCCGCCATCGCCAGCACCGGCACGAAAGTTTGCAGCGGGCGCGACAGTTGTAGCATCAGCCGGCCTCGCTCCAGCGGCGGGGCCTGTAGGAAGTTGCTGATCTGCTGGCGCGTGCTGGCATCGTTAGGGAAGCGCTCGGAGGCGTGAAAGTGGGTGTTGTTGGGCCGCCGCGCCCGCACCGGGCGGATAAGCTCGCTGAGCAGGAATGCCTTGAACGGATCGAACGTGAAATGGATTTCGCCGAAGACGATGAGATTGGCCTCATGATCCACCAGCAACGACGCCACGTCGCGCCGCATTTCCCGCGCCAGGTAGGTCCTGATGGCCTGTTCCGTCTCCTGTCGCGTCGGCGGCGCGGGCGGCGGGAGCGGCGGTGGAACCGGCTCCGGCGGAGGCGGCGCGGGCGGGCCCGGCGGCTGTGTGCCGGGAATCATCACCACATCGCCGGGGAAGATTTTGTCGGGGTTGGGCCGCTTGAGGCGGAAGGCGGCGTTGTCTGGGTGAAAGTAGATGTCGCGCCAGGAGCTCAGGCCGTGCTGCCGCGCGATGAGTTCCAGGTAATCCCCCTTCTTGACGGTGTAGGGAAATGACATCAAGCTCCTTCCTGCCCCCAGGCCGGGGTTCGGCAACCTGTCGGCGCACTCCGAGAGTCGCACTGTTATTGTGCGCGCCTTCGGGGTCGGTCGCTAAACTCAGGAGCACCGCCACGCGACGTGGCCTGCGCCGGGTATAAAGAATTTTCATTCGTACCGAGTACGAAGACGCACAACATCTGAGCTAATCCACCGCGAGTATAGAGCAGGCAACATGAGAGAATAAGACGATGAGGAAAGAATTGCTATCAAGGTGTCAGGTTTGAATGAGTTGTTGGGCGGCGTCGTCACCAAACTATTGAACTGGCTGGTGCCCCCGGTAGGATTCGAACCTACAACCAACAGATTATGAGTCTTGAATGGCTTGTATGTCGAGGATTGGTTGTGTGCTCTGGAGTGCATGTTTATTGGGTTTCCACTCGCTGCCACCTTGCCCCTGTGCTGTTGAGTTTCGGCCAGTGTCGCTGAGTTGTGATACAGGAGTGATACGCGGATTTGTAGTCAATCCTGTAGCTCGAGCCTCACGAAATTCTTCATGGGCGTCTAATTCGAATAAAGTTTTAGCCGTCTAGTAATCCTGAATAATGAAAACTTTTAAGAATTGGATTAGTGTTGCCGGATGAGACGCCCTTCTGGGCGTACTTGGTGGCGGCTAGTAGTCTGGAATAAAAGTAAATACGGCGAAATGGGCGTCTTTACCGGCGGCGAATAGTACGCCTACTATGCGTTAGGCACGCCTGAAATGAGCAACGCGCCGACAGGCAGACCGTTTATGCCGGGTCGCGCGCTGCTCAAGAGAGGCGGTCTAACGAGTCATTCAAGCTGACCGCGAATCAGCATGTCGCTCATGCTAGGCTCGGCCGTCGCGCAGTCGGGTGCGCGGCAGCTTAATTCCAGCGTTAGACGGCTTAGCAAGAGTATGCATAGTTTTGGACAGCAGCTATATGCGCGCTTACTGGTAGTTAATAATGGTTAACAAAATGCGGAGCCTGTCACCTGCCCTATTAATAAAAGCTTCGCCATACATTCTTATTCTGCCAACCTTACTCGTGCTCTGGTCCGCGCCAGTTGCTGGCGACCGAGGAGTGAACACATCTATACAGATTGGCGTCAGAAACGCCCACGCGATGACGTATGACAGCGGTCGCGGGCGAGTAATTCTGTTCGGCGGCGCGGACGAGGCGAAAGTTTGTGGCGATACGTGGGAGTGGGATGGGCGGAGGTGGACATTGGTGAGTCAGACAGGGCCCGCACCGCGGACGTTTCCTTCAATGGCTTATGACAGTGTTCGCAGGAAGGTAGTTCTTTTCGGGGGCAACCGTGTCCTCTTCGGCAGGAACCCGGGTGAGGTCAAATTTCTAAATGATACATGGGAATGGGATGGTCGGAGGTGGACAGAGATAAAAGTCGCAGGGCCGTCTCCTCGTGCGGAAGCAGCAATAGCATTTGACAGCAGGCGCGGGCGCGTCGTGCTCTTCGGCGGACACAACCGCACCGGACAAGCGGGAGGTCGGTTCGGAGACACATGGGAGTGGGACGGCAAGAGTTGGACGGAGATAAAGGTAACAGGTCCAGCGCCGAGAAATAGCGCGGCGCTGGTCTATGACAGTATGCGAGGAAAAACCGTTCTCTTCGGCGGCTCGACGCAAAAAGAGGTTTCCGGTGAGACCTGGGAGTGGGGCGGTAAGGAGTGGGTGGAAAATCGAGCGGCCTTAACTCAAGGCCGATTTAACTGCGTAATGGCCTACGACAGCGCGCGGCGGAAGGTATTTCGCTTCGGCGGCCGTTATGCGGGAAAACCTTTTGGGGATACGTGGGAATATGACGGCAACGGATGGAAGCAGTTAACTCCGACCGGGCCGGCGGCTAGGAACCACACCGCTATGGTCTATGATTCGCAGCGCGGGAAGATTGTCCTGTTCGGCGGACACGATTTTGGCACACACGAATGGGTCAATATATTCGGAGATACATGGGAGTGGGACGGAGCCGAATGGGTGCAGAAGGAGATCGGGAAAACCAGAAGGAGCATTGAGAACGGTCATTAATTCTGATCGGTCCGGGGACGCTTCCAGCCGTCTAACAACTCATTCAACCGGACTCGCAATGAGGCGTCCTGTTATCAATTAAGTTAATTGCTCGCCGGTTAATTCGAGCGTTAGGCCGCTGTATTTGGTGTCGAACGGTGGATAAGTCCGATGAATTTTGAAGAGTTAAAGTCGAGGTGGAGTTGGAGGCCGATCCATCACTGTCCCGGCAGATTAATCTTAAACGAGAGAGAGGTCACTCTATCTCCCGAAGAGGTGGTTGGTTCTCACGTTGAGCCGCGTGAGTTCCAGGTCGAGGGCGCGAGGGACACAGTCGTCGTGGTTCAGATCAGTGATGGAGGGTTGATTTCGTATCGGAAGAAGGATGGGAGATATTTGCACACGCTCAACACAGCAGCCGGATTCGAGCGCAAACTTCAGCAACTGGGGATTAGATTGTGAAGCGGAGGCATCTGGTTCGGGTCGAAGGCGGCCTGACAACGCCGTGCAGCGGGCGCGCAAATAAGTAGGTCTCTTATCCTTAATGTTCTGTGCGCGCCGCTGATGCCGGGCGTTGGGCGGCTATGTATTAACGAGAGAAGTGGAGGTAAGCGAATGATGAGGAAGATTTTATGTGTAGTGCTTCTTGCATCTGCCTTACTGTCAACCGCCTGCTCGGTCGGTTATGAGTTTGTGATCGTGAATGAGTCGGACGGCCCGCTGGAAGTTAAATACACATTCAAACCTTCAGGGATGCCTCCCGACAGGCCGATTGAAGTGCCCGTTTTTTTGGGCGCCGATAAATTACAACAATCTGAGCGGGCATGGAGGGCTTTACCCTATGAGCGGTCTAGCATCGATCACAAATCAGGTAGCGTTTTGGTGAGATTGGGGCCTGGCGAAGCCCTGCGGGTAGCGGAGATAATGAATTATTCAGGGCATGAGAGTGAACATAGCGATTCGCGCTTTCATATTGCGAGCCTTAGTTTAGACGGGGCAAAAGGCTCTGTGAGGTACGAAGGCAGACAGGCTTTAACCCAATTTATAGAATCTGATGCAATGTATATTATCAGGTATAAGTGAGGCGCTTGATCAAACACCGCCGCCTGACAATGGCACGCACCCGACCGCGAGTCAGCGTGCCTCTCGTCGTTAGCTTATATGTACCGTAGTTGAATGCACAGCGGGTGATGCCTGACATTAGGCCGGTTCGCTGTGATATCGGGTTAGCACCATGCATACTGTTCATGATCAACTCAAGGCGGTTCTGCTGGCCGTCATGTTCGCCGGCGCCTTCCAGCATTACCAAGGCCCCCCGGTCGCGTGTCGGATTACTCATCTGGCCGGTGCAAGTCTCGTGCGGGGTAGCCACGCCGCACTAGAGGGAGGGTTATGGGGACATGGCTCGCGTGTGATGAGAATGCTACTAATTGTCGCCGGACAAATCAGGACCCGCGCCCGGGGACGACCGGCGGGGGCCAGGTAACGATCAGCCGCTCCGTCGGCGTCGGCGGCGCCAACCTTCGTGCTGACGTGTTCGAGGTCCAGAAGGGGTTGAACCGCATCCCTGTGCAACAGGGCGGGCCGGCGCCGGCGCTGGTTGTGGACGGCTGGTGTGGCCGGCTGACCGCGGGCGCGATCCGTCAATTTCAGAAGGCGCAGTTCACTGGCTGGAACCCGGACGGGCGAATTGATCCCGGGCATAAAACGATCCAGAGACTTAACGCGCTGCTCGCCGGGGCGGGGTCGCCGGCGGCCTTGCAGTTGGCTGGGCTGACGGGGGTGGAGCTTACCTACCGGTCAGTCCCCGAAGCTCTGGCTCGGGTGAACAGAGCGATTTTCCGTCTCTCATCCCTGCGGGCCTCCTACCTGCTCGCGACGCCTTTGTTTCCTTCAGAGGAGCAACGCCGGTTGGTGGAATGGCACTTCAAAGTCCACAGGGCTGCCGACCCGGTTGCCCAAATTGACCGGGTC
>Ga0190273_10000418_pt1 | contig 16537 bp, 13 predicted proteins | sample Popmic504IS_FD_134513 | JGI IMG/M metagenome (GOLD analysis project Ga0190273, IMG submission 134513) | Populus adjacent soil microbial communities from riparian zone of Shoshone River, Wyoming, USA - 504 IS | ecosystem: Environmental > Terrestrial > Soil > Riparian zone > Trees stand | place... | reverse complement strand
CCTCACGGTCGGACAGGTTTTGGGCTAAGACATCGACATGAGCCAGCTTGAGCTTTCGGTCAACTTCTTCGTCACCCTGCTGGCGCTGATCGACCCGATCGGCAACGTGCCGGTGTTCGCCGCCGCCACGGCCGGCGCGACGGCGGCCGGGCGCAGGCGGGTGGCCTTCTACATCTCGCTGTTCGTGCTCGCCTTCATGCTGTTCTTCCTGTTCACCGGCATCGCGCTGCTGGAGTTCTTCGGCATCTCGCTGCCGGCGTTCCGGATCGCGGGCGGGGTGATCCTGTTCTTGCTTGGCCTCGACATGGCGCGCGACGACTTCACCGCCAAGTTCGCCGAAGCGGCCGAAGCGGGGGACGCCCTCGACCCGCGTCTCTACGCCCGCAAGCGGTTCGAGCGGCTGATCGTGCCGTTCGCCATGCCGCTGCTGATCGGGCCGGGCGCCATCTCGACGGTGGTGATCTACGCCAGCGAGGCGCAGCGGCACGGGGCGGCGGGCACGGCCTGGGGCGCCGGCGCCATCGTAGCGATCTCGGTGCTGACCATGCTGTGCTTCTGGGCGACGCCGCTGATCTCGAAGCTGCTGGGGCGCATCGGCATGACCATCGTGGTGCGGGTGCTGGGCCTGATCCTCTGCGCCATGGCCGTGCAGTTCGTTATCGGCGGCATCGCTGACATCACCACCGGCGTCATCAGGCCCGAAGCAGCGGCCCCGTATCCTGCCCAATAATCCGCTCATCCCCGCGAAAGCGGGGACCCAGGTGTTTTATCGTAGAGCGCGAGGCTTTCATAAAAAGCTTGGGTCCCCGCTTTCGCGGGGAATGAGCGGGGGTGGGGGAGCTATAGCTTGCGAAATCTTGAGGACTGCCCGGCCATCAACGCCAGCGCCCACTCATCGGGGATGACCTTGGCGAAGGCGGCGATGGCTTTGTTGGGGGCGCCGGTGACGCAGACGGCGCGGTTGGCTTCAGCGGCTTCGTAGCCGGCGGCGGCGACCTCGTCGGCGCCCATCCACAGCCAGGGCGGGGTCGAGCCGCTGATTTGCTCGCGGGTGTCGTTGACGTCGTGGAACTCCGAATAGGTGAAGCCCGGGCAGAGTGCGCTGACGTGGACGCCGGTCTGCAGGTTCTCCAGGTGAAGGCTCTGGGAGAACTTGACCATGAAGCTCTTGGTGGCGCCGTAGAGGGTGTGGCCCATGCTGCCGGGGATCAAGCCGGCCAGCGAGGCGACGTTGACGATACGGCCGAAGCGCCGCTCGACCATGCCCGGCAGCACCTTGTGGCTCATCTCGCAGACGCTCATCAGCAGCACCTGCAGGAAGGCCTGCTGCTCGGCCCAGGTGGTCGCCGCGTAGGTTCCCGGATGGCCGTAGCCGGCGTTGTTGACCATCGCGTCGACCTCCCGGCCGTGGGCGGCGATCTCGGCGAGGATGGCGTCCACCGCGCCGGGCTCGGCGAGGTCCGCTGTGACGGTCAGCGTCTCGACGCCCGAGCCCAGCGATATTTCCCCGGCCAGCTTCTCCAGCCGGTCGGCCCGGCGGGCGGTCAGCGCCACGTCGTAGCCGTGGGCGGCATAGACTCGGGCGAAGGCGGCCCCGATGCCGGCGGAGGCGCCGGTGATGAGGGCGAGGCGGCGGGCCATGGATGCTCCTTGAGACGGCGCGGGGAGACTGCCTCGCCCACGGCTCCGGTTCAAGCAGCCCGGATGACCGTCGTGTCCTTGAGGAGGTCCGCCACCGAAATGTGGCTCAGCCGTTCGGCGGCGGCGTGGTCGGCGGCGGCGATGGCGCCGCGCACGGCGTCGGGGATCTTCTCGCCGATGGGACAGCCCTTGGCGCCCGGCGGCGGCACGCCGAGGTGGGCGCAGCCGCCGACCGCGCGCAGCACTACATCCAGGCAGATGTCCTCGGGCGCCTTCAGGAGCCAGGCGCCGCCGCCGGCTCCCGCCCGGGTGTCGATCAGCCCGGCCCCGGCCAGCATCGCCGTCACCCGCCGCACGACCACCGGATTGGTCGGCATCGAGGCGGCCAGCACCGCACTCGACACGGCGTTCTCAGCCGAAAACGCGCCCTTGTGCGCCAGATAGGCGAGGGCGTGGGCGGCTACGGGGAACTTCTGGCTGTCGGACATCTGACCTGAAAGGTAAGCGCGGCTGCTCGCCGTTCAATGGAAATCGCCTTACGGCGGCGTTGAACGGGGTTCGGAAAGGGTGTATCGCCGCGCCGCACTCGAGGAGGGACCGGCGCAATGTTGTTGCCCGCCGCGGTCCCGGAGGGATCGAATGGCTGTTGAAGCCTCTGGCTCTATCGAGTCGCCCGCAGCCACACCCGCTGAAGGCGCCCTCAAGCACCACGGCCGCGGACGGCAGGGCTTCTGGCTGCTGGCGCTGGGCTCGGTGGGCGTCGTCTTCGGCGACATCGGCACCAGCCCGCTTTACGCCATGCGCGAGGCGCTGGCCCATTCGCGCAGCACCACGGCGACCGAGTTGGCGGTGCTGGGCGTCGTGTCGCTCATGTTCTGGGCGCTGACGCTGATCGTCACGCTCAAGTACGTCTGGTTCCTGATGAAGGCGGACAACAAGGGCGAGGGCGGCACGCTGGCGCTCATGGCCCTGGCCCAGCGGGCGCTGGGCCGCCGGTCGCGGTGGGTGTTCCTGCTCGGCGTGTTCGGCACGGCGCTGTTCTACGGCGACGGCATCATCACGCCGGCGATTTCCGTGCTGGCGGCGGTCGAGGGGCTGGAGGGCGCGCCGGGCGTGGGGCATCTGCTGGCGCCCTACATCGTGCCCATCGCGGCCGGCATCCTGATCGCGCTGTTCATGGTGCAGTCGAAGGGCACGGCCAATGTCGCGCGCTACTTCGGGCCGATCACGGTAGTCTGGTTCCTGACGCTGGCGGCGCTGGGCGCCTACCACCTGAACGATGACTGGTCGATCTTCCGGGGCCTGTCGCCGCACTACGGCGTCATGTTCCTGATCAACAACGGGCTGGTCGGCTTCGTCATCCTGGGCAGCGTCTTCCTGACCGTGACGGGAGCCGAGGCGCTCTATGCGGACATGGGCCACTTCGGGAAGGGCCCGATCCGCACGGCCTGGTTCGGGCTGGTCTTCCCGTGCCTGATGCTGAACTACCTGGGCCAGGGCGCGCTGGTGCTGGGCGATCCGACGACGCGGACCGATCCGTTCTTCGAGATGATCCCGCACTTCGCCTACTGGCCGGTGATCTTGCTGACCACGGTGGCCACGGTCATTGCCTCGCAGGCGGTGATCACCGGCGCCTTCTCGGTGACGCAGCAGGCGGTGCAGCTGGGGCTTCTGCCGCGCATCGACATCCGCCGCACCAGCGAGACGGTCGCCGGCCAGATCTATGTGCCGCAGGTCAACACCTTCCTGATGATCGGGGTGCTGGTGCTGCTGGTCACCTTCCGCAATTCTTCGAACCTGGCGGCGGCCTACGGCATCGCGGTGACCGGGGCGATGGCGGTCGATACGCTGCTGTTCTTCGTCATCATCCGCTACCTGTGGAAGAAGCCGCCGTGGCAGGCGCTGGCCGCCGTCATCGGCTTCGGTTTCCTCGACTCGGCCTTCATCGGCTCGAACCTGCTGAAGATTCCGCAAGGCGCGTGGATGCCGCTGGTAATGGGCTCGGTGCTGGTCGTCATCATGTGGACCTGGACGCGCGGCACGCAAATCCTGTCGGAGAAGAGCCGCCGCGATTCCGTGCCGCTCGAAGACCTGATGGACATCCTCAAGGCCCGCGCTCCGCATCGGGCGCCGGGCACGGCCATCTTCCTGACCTCAGACCCCGACACGACACCCGTGGCGCTGATGCACAACCTCAAGCACAACAAGGTGCTGCACGAGAAGAACGTCATCGTCACCGTCCGCACCGCTGAGACGCCGCGGGTCAAGGACGAGAACCGGGTGACCATGGAGGCGGTCAACGAGGACTTCCGCAAGGTGGTGATCAGCTACGGCTTCATGGAAAGCCCGAACGTCCCGAAGGCCCTGCAGCTGTGCCGCAAGCAGGGGCTGAAGTTCGACATCATGTCGACCAGCTTCTTCCTGGGCCGCCGCTCGATCGTCGCCTCGGCGCAGTCGGGGATGCCGCTCTGGCAGGACAAGCTATTCATCTTCCTGACCAAGAACAGCGCCAACCCCACCGACTTCTTCAAGATCCCGCCCGGGCGCGTGGTAGAACTGGGCGCTCAAGTCACCGTCTAAGGACCGCTGTTGCCCGCCATCGCCAAAATCTGCGGCCTGTCGACGCCCGAAAGCGTGCGCGCGGCGCTGGACGGCGGCGCAAGCTACCTCGGCTTCGTCTTCTTCGCCGCCAGCCCGCGCAACCTGACGCCGGAAGCCGCCGCGCGTCTCGCTGAACCCGCGCGAGGCCGTGGCGTGAAGATCGTCGCCGTCACCGTCGATCCCGACGATGCGCTGCTCGACAGCCTGCGCGAAACGCTCAGACCCGACCTCGTCCAGTTTCACGGCAAGGAGGCGCCCAACCGCGTCCGCGACGCCGCCGCCCGCGCCGAGGCCGGGGCCATCAAGGCGATCTCACTCTCCGAGGACGCCGAGCTGGACGCCGCCATCGCCTACGAGGGCATGACCCAGCACCTGATGTTCGACGCCAGGCCGCCGGAGGGCTCCAACCTGCCGGGCGGCGTGGGCGCGAAGTTCGACTGGAACATGCTCAAGGGCCGCCGCTTCGTCCGGCCCTACTTCCTCGCCGGCGGGCTCGACCCGTGGAACGTCACCGAGGCGCTCACCGCCTCCGGCGCGCCGATGGTGGATGTTTCCTCTGGCGTGGAGCGGGGACCGGGGCTAAAGGACCCGCGCCTGATTTCGGCCTTCCTCGATGCGGTCCGCCGCGCCTGAGAGCTGCGTTGAACGTCCCAGCCAAACCCAATGACTGGTCGGCCTTTCCCGACGCCCAGGGGCGATTCGGCGAGTTCGGCGGCCGCTATGTGGCCGAGACGCTGATGCCGCTGGTGCTCGAACTGGACCGTGCGTATGCGGCGGCGAAAGAAGACCCTGAGTTCCAGGCCGAACTCGGCGGCTACCTGACCCACTATGTGGGCCGCCCTAGCCCGCTATATTTCGCCGAGCGGTTTACGCAGCACCTCGGCGGGGCCAAAATCTACTTCAAGCGCGAGGAGCTGAACCACACCGGCGCGCACAAGATCAACAACTGCATGGGCCAGATCCTGCTGGCCATGCGGATGGGCAAGACCCGCATCATCGCCGAGACCGGCGCCGGCCAGCACGGCGTGGCGACGGCGACGGTCTGCGCGCGCTTCGGCCTGCCCTGCGTCGTCTACATGGGCGCAACGGACGTGGCCCGGCAAAGCCCCAACGTCTTCCGCATGAATCTGCTGGGGGCGGAGGTTCGGCCGGTGACCAGCGGGGCGGCGACCCTCAAGGACGCCATGAACGAGGCGATGCGCGACTGGGTCACCAACGTGCACGACACCTACTACCTGATCGGCACGGCGGCCGGCCCGCACCCCTATCCAGCCATGGTCCGCGACTTCCAGTCGGTAATCGGGACAGAGACCAAGGCGCAGGTGCTGGAGGCGGAGGGGCGCCTGCCGGATGCGGTCGTGGCTTGCGTCGGCGGCGGCTCCAACGCCATCGGCATGTTCCACCCCTTCCTGGCCGACGAGAGCGTGCGGTTGATTGGCGTTGAGGCCTCGGGTCACGGCCTGCAGACCGACAAGCACGCCGCCTCGCTGACCGGCGGCCGCCCCGGCGTCCTGCACGGCAACAAGACCTACCTGCTGCAGGACGAGGACGGCCAAATCCTCGACGCCCACTCGATCTCGGCCGGCCTCGACTATCCCGGCATCGGACCGGAGCACTCGTGGCTGCACGACGTTGGCCGGGCCGCATACCTGACCTGCACCGACGCTGAGGCTCTGGAAGCTTTCAAGCTCTGCGCCGAGCTGGAGGGCATCATTCCAGCCCTCGAAACCGCCCACGCCATGGCCCGCCTGCCCGAGATCGCCACCAGCGTTGGCAAGGACGGCATCGTCGTGCTGACCCTGTCCGGCCGCGGTGACAAGGACATCTTCACCGTGGCCGAGGCCCTGGGGCGCAAGATTTGATGAAGACGCGCAATCTCCCTTCCCTCTCGATGGGGGAAGGGCCGGGGATGGGGGTGAGCGCAGGGAGCTGCGTGATAGACTCCGTTTGGCTCTGCGTCCGACTGAGCTCATCGCCTCAACTCAGCGGCCACATCCCCACCCAACCCTCCCCCCTCGAGGGGGAGGGCTTTGGAGGTGCGGTTGTCTAATCGGATTGATCGCAGGTTCGCCGCTCTCAAAGAGGAGGGCCGCGCTGGATTCGTCGCTTACGTCATGGCCGGCGACCCCGACGCCGCGACCTCGCTGGAGATCGTGCGGGGGCTGGCCGCTTCCGGCGCCGACCTCATCGAGATCGGCTTTCCCTTCTCCGACCCGATGGCCGAGGGCCCGCCGATCCAGCGGGCCGCTCAACGGGCGCTCGCCGGTGGCATGCGGCTTAAGGGGACGTTGGAGCTGATCTCCGCCTTCCGCGAGGGCGACCAGGACACCCCCATCGTGCTGATGGGCTACCTCAACCCGATCCTGAACCGCGGCTACGGCGAGTTTGCACGCATGGCCGCCGAGGCCGGTGTCGATGGCCTCATCGTCGTCGATTGTCCACCGGAAGAGGCTGATCCGCTGGCCGACGCACTGGAAGACGCTGGGATCAGCCTGATCCGCCTGGCCTCGCCGACGACCGACGACGCCCGGCTGCCGATGGTCGTGCGGCGCACCTCGGGCTTTGTCTATTACGTCTCCGTCGCTGGGGTGACCGGCGTGAAGGAGGCCGACGCCGTCTCGGTCGCTCCCGCCGTGGCGCGCGTGAAGGCCGCCTGCGGCCTGCCGGTTGCTGTCGGTTTCGGCATCAAGACGCCTGAAAGAGCAGCGGAAGTCGCCAGGGTGGCCGATGCCGTCGTGGTGGGGTCGGCCCTCGTCGAGGAAATTGCCAACGCCCTCGAAGCGAACGAAAACGTGACCGCGAGGGTTCTTTCCAAGGCCGCTGCGCTTGCTAAGGCTGTGCGCTCGGCGAGAAACGGCAACGCTTGAGGCGGTAAGGCGATGGCGATGGCTGACCCCAAAAACGAGAAACCGGCCAAGGGCGGCCCGCGCCAGCGCGGCGGCTGGCTGGCCAAGATCGCACCCGGCGTGCGCGGCTTCCAGCGCAAGCGCGAGACGCCGGAGAACCTGTGGGTCAAGTGCCCCGACACCGGCGAAATGATCTACCGCTCCGACCTGGAGGTGGCCCTGTGGGTCACCCCGGCCGGGCGCCACATGCGCATCGGGCCGGAGCTTCGCTTCCGCTACACCTTCGATGACGAACGGTTCGAGACGCTGCCGACGCCGCAGGTTCCCGAAGACCCGCTGAACTTCTCCGACGGCAAGCCCTACCGCGAGCGCCTGGCCGCCGCCCGCAAGGCGACCGGCGAGCCTGATGCCATGGCCATCGCCGCCGGCGCCATCCAGGGCCAGCAGGCCGTGGTGCTGGTGCAGGACTTCGCCTTCATGGGCGGCTCGCTCGGCATGGCCGCCGGTGAGGCCTTCATCGCCGCCGCCCGCGCGGCGGTCGAGCGCGGCGTGCCGATGGTCGCCTTCGTGGCGGCGGGCGGCGCGCGGATGCAGGAAGGCACGCTGTCGCTGATGCAGATGGCCCGCACGACCCTGGCCATCCAGGAGCTGAAGCGCGCCCACCTGCCCTACATCGTCGTGCTGACCGACCCGACGACCGGCGGCGTCACCGCCTCCTACGCCATGCTCGGCGACATCCACCTGGCCGAGCCGGGGGCCCTGATCGGGTTCGCCGGGCCGCGAGTTATCGAGCAGACCATTCGCGAAACCCTGCCGCCCGGCTTCCAGCGCGCGGAGTACCTGGTCGAAAAGGGCATGGTCGACCGCGTCACCCCGCGTTCCGAGTTGCCCGCGGTGCTCGGCTCCATCCTCAAGACGCTGATGATGGGACGCGCCCGGCTGGCCGCCTGAGGTGGCCGACCACCTGCGCGCCCACGACGCCGCCCTGGAGCGGCTGCGCGCCCTGCATCCCAAGAAGATCGACCTGTCGCTCGGCCGCATGCGGCGGCTGTGCGGCGCTCTCGGCGATCCGCAGAGGAAGCTGCCGCCGGTCGTCCACATGGCCGGCACCAACGGCAAGGGCTCGACCGTCGCCTACCTGCGCGCCATCGGCGAGGCGGCCGGCCTGCGTGTCCACGTCTTCACCTCGCCCCACCTCGTGCGCTTCGTCGAGCGCATCAGGCTGGCCGGGACGCTCATCACCGACGAGCATCTGGCGGATGTGCTGGAACGCGTCGAAGCCGCCAATGCCGGCGAGCCGATCACCTTCTTCGAAATCACCACCGCCGCCGCCTTCCAGGCCTTCTCTGAGGTCGAGGCGGACCTCTGCCTTCTCGAAGTCGGCCTCGGCGGCGCCCTCGACGCCACCAACGTCATCGAGCGCCCGGCGGTCAGCGTCATCTGCCCCGTCGACTATGACCACCGCGAGTTCCTCGGCGAGAGCCTCGAAGCCATCGCCGGGGAGAAGGCGGGCATCATCAAGCCGGGGGGGCACGTCGTCGTCGCCCGCCAGCCGGAGGCGGCTATGGCGGTGATCGAGGCCCGCGCCTCAGCCCTCGGCGCCCAGATCCTGCTGATGGGCCAGGACTTCGACGCCTGGAGCGAGGCAGGCCGGCTGCTGGTGCAGGCTCAGGAGCGGCTGCTCGATCTGCCCATGCCCTCGCTCCCCGGCCCGCACCAGATCGACAACGCAGGACTGGCGGTGGTCGCGGCTTTGACTCTCCGCGAAGCCCGCATCGACGAAGCCGCCATCGCTCAGGGCATCGGCACAGCAGTATGGCCCGCCCGTTTCGAGCGCCTTACCAAGGGCCCGCTCGCCGCCATCGCGTCCGAAACCGACCTGTGGCTCGACGGCGGCCATAACCCGCACGCGGGCGAGGCGGTGGCCCGCACGCTCGCGGCCATGCAGGGCCGCGACGGCCGACCCGTGGCGCTGATCGTCGGCATGCTCTCCAACAAGGACGCCGAGGGTTTCCTGCGCTGCTTCACCGAGCTGAAGCCCAAGGTGTTCGCCGTGCCGTTCGACGCGGAAACCGCCGCGTCGCCGGACGCCATCGTCACCGCCGCTCGCACCGTAGGTCTCGACGCCGAGAGCGCGCCGGACCTTCGAACGGCGACGGCCCGGGCTGTTGCCAGCGCCGGGCCGCCTCACGTTCTCATTTGCGGCTCGCTCTACCTGGCCGGCGAAGTGCTGGCCCTCAGCGAAGAGACGTGGCCGGTTTAGGCGGCCTGGACCCCGGTCTCGGCCAGCCACTCCAGGATCTTCTGCTTGGGCATGGCGCCGACCTTCATGGAGGCCATCTGGCCGCCGCGAAACAGCATCATGGTCGGGATGCCGCGCACGCCGTAGCGGGACGGGGTCGTCGGGCTGTCCTCGATGTTGACCTTGGCGACGGTGACCTTGCCGGCCAGCTCTTCGGAAATGGCCTCCAGCGCCGGCGCGATCTGCTTGCAGGGGCCGCACCACTCGGCCCAGAAGTCGACCAGCACAGGCTGTTCGGACTGCAGGACGTCGCGTTCGAAGGTCTCGTCGGTGACCGCTACCGTGCTCATGGGCTACTCCTCGCGGGGCGGGGGCCCCGTCATTCGTCCATCCCGATGTAGGCGGGGTCGCGCCCCGCATCAACGGCTCAGCGGAGCCTTGCGAGGCTGGCGGCCATCACCTTTTCTGGAACCGCCATCAGCTTGGGTCCGTCGGTCCACACCAGCGCCGCCTCGACCGCGCGGCCCGGGAAGACCTCGCGCAGCACGGCGGCATAGACGGCCATCTGCACGCGGTAGCTCTCGTCGGCGTCCTCGATCGTGGCCGGCGCTGGGCGGTTGGTCTTATAGTCGACGACCAGCACGCGGGTGGGCGTGACCACCAAGCGGTCTACCCGGCCGGACACCGCCAAGCCCTTGGGCAAGTCCTTCGCCGTCCCGGCCAGCGCCGCCTCGGCCCGCGAGCCGGGCCCGAACACCTCGGCGAACTGTGGGTCGTCGAGCACGCCGAAGGCGGCGGCGATCATCTCCGCTCGCTGCTCGTCCGACAGCCCCGGCTCGCGCGCCAGCAGCCGTTCGGCGGCAGAGGCCCGCTCTGAGCGCTTGATGTCCGGTAGCAGCTGCAACAGCCGGTGGATGATGTCGCCGCGCCGGAAACGGCCGATGCCGCCCGCTTGCGCCAGCGGCGAGGGGGCCGGGCCGTATTTGGTCTCCGCCAGCTGCGAGGGCGAGGCGTACCTGGCGAGGTCGGGATCGGCCGGCGCCTCGCCGCGCACCCAGGCGGGCAGGGGCGAGGTGTCTGTCGTCAGCGCCAGCGAGGCGTCGGCGATAGCTGGATCGTCGCCGAAGCGGGTGATCTCCAGCCCGTCGATCTCGACCTTGCGCACCCGGTCGGCGATCTCGCGGCGCTCCAGCGCCGGCAGGATGGTCTCCCACCAGCAGGCCTTCTCGTAGCCGGTATTGCGGTCCGAACGCTTCACGCCACAAACGATCAGCCGGTCGCGGGCCCGCGTCAGGGCGACGTAGAGCAGGCGCAGGGACTCGTGCGTGGTCGCCGTCTCGCGCGCCTGCCGCAGGTCGGTGGTCAGGGGGCAGTCGTCGGCCTTGCGCGGCGCCCAGACGAAGCCGCCGTCCAGCGTGCCGAACAGCGGGGAGCCCATTGCCTTCGCGGCGCTGGTGGTGTCCGGCAGGATGACGATGGGCGCCTCCAGCCCCTTGGCGCCGTGCACGGTCATCACCCGCACCTCGCCGGCGCCCTTGCCCTCGGAGTCCTCCTGCTCGCGCTTCACCTCGATCTCGGTCGAGGCCATGGCGGCGGCGAAGCTTTCCAGGTCGCGCAGGCCGCGGTTCTCGGCGGCCAGGCACTCGGCCAGGAAGGCGTCGAGCGCATCCTCCGCCTCGCGCCCGAGCCGGGTCAGCAGCCGCGCCCGCATCGAGCGGCCCTCGCCATCAAGCCGGCTCAGCACCCGCCCGTAGAAGTCGAACGGGCCGAGCTCCGCCTTGCGCGCCCAGCTCAGGAAATCCAGCGCCGCGGCCCACTCCGGCCGCTCGTCGGCGCGGGTCTTCAACTCGCCCCAGAGCTCGCGGCCCTGGCGCGGCTGGGCCAGATCGTAGAGGCTCTGCTCGTCGAGATCGCAGAACGGGCTGCGCAGCAGGGCCGCCAGCGTCAGGTCGTCGCCGGAGAAGCGCGCGAACCTCGCCAGCGCCAGCAGGTCCTTGAAGACGATGTGGTCGGAGAGGTTCAGCCGGTCCTGCCCCCCGACCGGCACCCCGGCCCGCTTGAGAGCGCGGATGATCTCGTGGAACAGCGCCTTGCGACGGCGGACCAGGATCAGCACGTCGCCGGCGTGCATGGGGCGCGCGGTCTTGGTCTTATTGTCGATCACCGCCTCGCGCCGGTCGATCATTGCCTTCACCTGAGCGGCGATGCGGCGGGCGAGGCGCTTGTTGGCGCTCTCGGCCGGCTCGATGTCGACGGGCGCCCAGGGGTCGCCCTCCTCCTGAACCTGCCCCTCTTCCAGCGGCCAGACATCGACACAGCCGGCCTGCGGGCGGCGCGGCGTGTGGGTGACGATGTCGTCGAGGGTGGGGCCGTCGGGGCGCAAACCCGCCAGCGCCTGCGGGGCGGCATAGACAGCATCCACAAACGCCAGCACCTCGGCGGTCGAGCGCCAGCTGTCGAGCAGCGGGACCTGCCGGAAGAGGCCGCCCATGCCCTCGATCAGGCTCTGGTGTTCCTGCGCTTCGTTCAGGAAACGCTCGGGGGCGGCGCCCTGGAAGGAGTAGATCGACTGCTTCTCGTCGCCGACTGCAAAGACGCTGCGCGGGCGCGGCATCGCGCCCGAGCCGGAGAAGAACTCGGCGGTGAGGGCGCGCAGGATGTCCCACTGATCGGGGGCGGTGTCCTGCGCCTCGTCGAGCAGCAGGTGGTCGATGCCGCCGTCCAGCTTGTAGAGCACCCAGGCCGCGTCGGCCTTGACGGTCAGCAGGTCGTGGACGCGGGCGATGAGGTCGGCGAAGTCGAGCCCGGAGGCGCGCGCCTTGGCCGCCTCGTAGACCTCGCGGTAGGCGTAGGCGAGGGTCAGGACATGCACGGTGTCGCGGGCGATGGCGGCGGCCCGGGCCCGCTCGCGGGCCTCGAACAGCTTGTCGCGTTCGGCGACCAGGCGTTGCTGCAGGGTAGGGTCGTTCTTGATGGCGGCGGAGGTCTCGACCCACTTGGCCATCTCGCCGGCCTTGGTGCAGAAGGCCGACAGGGCCAGGTCGAAGGCGGCGCCGCCCTCGGCCACCCGCGCCAGATCGCCGGCGCACTCCAGATGCTTGCCGCTGGCGTAGAGCGCCTGCGCGCCGGCCCGCCAGACCGTCAGGTCGAGTGCGGCGAGCGCCTGGCTGCACACGTCTTCTGGCGCAACGGGCGCGTCGAAGCCGAGCCTGGCCCAGACATCGGCCTCCACGTCGCCTTCGCAGGCGTCGACGTGGGCGGCGATGGCCTGGCGCCGGGCCTCGAAGGCGCCGAACATCGCCTCGAAGCTGCGGAAATCGACCTCGACCGAGAGGTGGGCGTAGGCGCGGCCGACGGGGCCATCAGGCGCGGCCAGCGCCAGCAGGGCCACGTCGTCTCGCGCCTCGGCGGAGACTTCCAGCGCGGCGGAGTCCTCCAGCACCGTGAAGCCGGGGGAGACGCCGGCCTCCAGCGGGAAGCGACGCAGCAGCTTTTCGCAGAAGGCGTGGATGGTCTGGATCTTCAGCCCGCCGGGGGTCTCCAGCGCGCGGGCGAACAGGGCGCGGGCACGCGACAGATCGCCGGGCTCTTCGTCGATCTCCTCCAGCTTCTCCCTGAGCTTGGCATCTTCCATCACCGCCCACTCGCCCAGCTTGGCGAACAGGCGGCTCTGCATCTCGGCGGCGGCGGCCTTGGTGTAGGTGACGCAGAGGATGGCCTGCGGGCTCGCCCCCTGCAGCAGCAGGCGCGCGACGCGGTCGACCAGCGTCGAGGTCTTGCCGGACCCGGCGTTGGCGGTGACGAAGACCGAGGCCGAAGGATCGGCGGCGAGCAGTTGCGGGTTCATGCGCCTTCCTCACCTTCGCCGATGACGTGCCATTCCCACAGCCGCGCGAGGTGGTCGTAGTCGCCCTCGAACTGGTTGATGAACTGCGGCGCCGCCCACGAAAGGTAGGGCGTGGTGGGGTCATCGAAACGGTCGATGCGCCGGCGCAGGCCCTCCAGCGCCTTCTGCGACAGCTCGTGGCTGCCGGCCGCGGCGCAGATCGGCTCCTCGTCCTTCTGGCTCCTGCCGCCGCTCACCTGGACATAGACGAGGTCGCCCGGCGGCACGGGCCCCGCCTCGGCAAATCCGCCGCCGTGCAGGATGGCGCCGGTCAGGGTGAGCTGGGGCGACAGGCCGCTTTCGACCTGCTTCTTCGATGGCGGACCGCCGGTCTTGAAGTCGAGCACGTCGGCCCCGCCGGAGCGCAGCTCGATGCGGTCGGCCTTCGCCGTGAGCACGAAGTCGCCGCCGGGGGTGTTGAGGGTGAGCACGCCCTGCTGCTCGATCATCAGCCGCGCGCCGGGCCGGCGGCGGCGCTCGAAGTTCAGCACCCAGGGGGCGACGTTGGCGGCCAGCGCCCGCTCCCGGGCCATGCGCGGCTCGTCCATGCCGGCGTCGATCAGGCACTCGACCAGCAGCTCGGCAAAGCGCGTCTCGCTGTCGTCGGTCAGCTCGGGGTGTTCGGTGGCGAAGCGCTCGAAGGCGGCGTGGATGGCGGTGCCCCGGGCGCGGGCCTCGACGGGTTCGTCGGGGCGGTCGAGCGGGCGGAGCTTGAGGATGTAGCGGGCATAGACGGCGTAGGGGTCGCGCACCCAGCGCTCGACGCCGGTGACGGGGAGTTGGCGGGGGCGGACCTCGACCGGCGGCGCCGGGCGCGGACGCGGCGCGGTTCGCAGCGAGGCGGGCGGCGGCTCGATGGGCGCGTCCAGCGCGCGGGCCCAGTCGAGTAACTCGGGCCGCGTGGGCAGCTCGACGCCGGCGCCCTTGGTCAGCGTCTTCAGCCGCCACAACCAGCGGGACTCCACGGCCGGCGCGCCTTCGCGGCGTTCGGAGTGGATGAGGATGACTTCGGGCGCGCAGGCGGCCTGGGCGAAGTCGTGGGCGGTGAGGCCAAGGCGGCGCTCGGGTGGCGGCAGGCCCAGCTTCTCGCGCATCGGCCGCGACAGGAACGGATCGATCGGCGCGCCCTGCGGCCACACCCCGTCTTCCAGCCCGGCCAGGATCAGCCGGTCGGCCCGCACCAGCCGCGCCTCGATGGCGCCGAGGATACGCAGCCGCGAGTGCGTTGCCCCGCCGGTGCGGACGGTCTCGCGCGACAACAGCCCGGCGATCAGCTCGGCGAACTGGGTTGGGGTGACCGGCGGCAGGCCCTCGGCGTCGGCGATCAGGCCAGCGAGCAGCTGGGCGGCGGCTTCACCCGAGGGGCCGGACCAGGCCTCCTGCCCGGCCACGGCCTCGATGCCGCCAGCGAGCGCGGCGGCGGCGTGGGTGACCTCAGCGGTGGTGTCGTCAAAGACTGGAAGGGCGGCGCGCAGCTCGGCGGCCAAGGCGAGGGCTTCGGGTTCTTCAGCCAGCCGCTCGAAGAGCTTGTCCCAACTGCGGGCGCGGGCGCCGCGCAGACCCTTGCGCTCCAGCCGCACGCGGGCGGCCTCGTCGCCGAGGCGGCTGAGCGGGTGCTTCAGAATGGCCAGCAGGGTGACGGGGTCGAGCGGATCAGCCACGGCCTTGGCAACGAGCGCGGTGAGCGTGCCGATGGCGAAGCCGGCCAGCGGCGCGCCGGCTGATGAGTCCGCGGCGATGCCGAACCGCGCCAGCCGGGCCGAGACGCGGCGTGCCAGGGCGCGGTCGGGCGTGACCAGGGCCGCCGTCTTGCCCGGGGTCTCCAAGGCCTCGCGCAGCAGCAGGGCGCAGACGGCGGCGGCCTCCTCCTCGGTGCGGGCGGACGTGACCGACAGGCCCTCCAAGCCTTGCGCCAGCGCCTCTGGGCTTTCAGCGCGCAGACGGTCGATGACGGAGCGCCAGTCCTTGGTCGCTTCGGCTGGACGCAGCGCTTCGTTGATGACCCGCCGGCGCCAGCGGCCTTTGCTGTCGGCGTCGGGCAGCCACGGCGCCACCTCGGCGCGGCTGACTTTCGCGCGCTCCAGCAGGCGCTTCATGGCCCCTTGCGGATGCTGCTCGCCGATGTCGGCCAGGCGTCTTCGGCCAGTTCGGTGTCGAGGCCGGGCAGCACGACGGCGCCCTGCGGCAGGCCGGCGATGACCTTGAGCAGCTCGGCGGTAGCGGGGGCGGTGCCGGTCGAGCCGGCGGCGATCAGCGGATGGGCTGGCTGGGTCTTCTCGTACTGGTCGGCGAGGCCCTTGAGCAGCTTCACGCGGCGCTCGGAGACGTCGATTAGGCCGAGCTGATCGAGCCGCTTCGGCCATTCCTCGAGCGCGATCTTCAGGACGTCGGCCGACTGCTCCCAGTGCTTGGCCATCTCATGGTCGACGAGGCCGCTCAAGGAGGAGAGGGCGTCGACTTCCTCGATCTGGCAGCTGTCGAGGAAGCTGCCCAGCGCGTCGGCCATCTCCAGCGCCCCGGCGGCGTCGAGCATGCGGCCGATGCGATGCTGGTTGTCGTGGACGAGGCGGGCCAGCTCGAACCGGCGGCGGCTGGGGGCGATGGCGGGGGGCAGGTCCAGCGCCACGTCGCCGGGCTCGAACGGCGGCTCGCCTTCGTCGAGGTCACCGAGCGCGCGGATCTGGGGGAGCAGTACGGCCTTCTGCCCGCCCACCTTGACGAAGGCTTCGGCCAAGGCGCGGGCGCCGCGGCGGGTGGGGGTGAGGACGACGGCGTCGGCGAGGGCTTCGGGGCCGCCGTCCAGCGTCTGCAACAGCCCGGCGGCGAGGTCTTCGACGAACGGGCGGTGCGCCGGGATCGTGAACCAGCGCGGGCCCGGAAGGTCGAACAGGCTCAACGGAGCCGCGCTTCCGCCGCGTCGCGGGCTTGCGGGTCGCCGACGTGCATCCAGAAGCCGTCCATCACCGCGCCGCGCAGCCGGCCTTCCTCCGCCATGCGCCGCCAGATTGGGGCCAGCGAAAAGGCGCCGTCGGCCTCGGCGTCGACGATCTGCGGCTTGGTGATGTGCAGGCCCATGTAAGCGTAAGGCGCGCTCTCGGCCTCGCCCCGGAAGCTCAGCCTGCCGTCGGGCGCGAGAAAGAAGTCGCCGGCGCCGTCGAAGCCGATGGAGCTGTCGAGGCGGGCCAACAGCAGGCAGGCATCCATCCGCGCCGGGTCCCAGGCGGTGGTCAGGGCCGCCAGCGCCGAGACGCCGTTCTCGATCCAGACGCTGTCGATGTTGGCGATGAGGATGGGGTCCTCGCCGATCAGCGGCCGGGCCTT
>Ga0190273_10000417_pt1 | contig 16557 bp, 13 predicted proteins | sample Popmic504IS_FD_134513 | JGI IMG/M metagenome (GOLD analysis project Ga0190273, IMG submission 134513) | Populus adjacent soil microbial communities from riparian zone of Shoshone River, Wyoming, USA - 504 IS | ecosystem: Environmental > Terrestrial > Soil > Riparian zone > Trees stand | place... | reverse complement strand
CGAGTTCAGCACCGGCAGGTTGAAGGCGAGGCTCTTGCCCGAGGCGGTGCCGCTGGTGATCACCAGGTTCGACTCCTCGGCGAGCTCGAAGGCGCGCAGCTGGTGCGTGTAGAGCGAGTCGATGCCGACGCGGCCGAGCGCGTCGCGCAGCCCCGGGTGCAGCTCGAGCGGCAGGGGCGCCGGCCGCGAGGGCCGCTCCTCTTCGGAGGACTCCGCGACGATCCGCCCGTCCCGCCGAGCGGGATCGATCGCGACCGCCCAGTCGCTCGCGAGCAGCGACCCGCCGCGCGCCATCAGGCGACGCTCCCGACCGGGCGACAGATCTCGGCGGCTACGTGCATCGCCTGCAGCGAGGAGCGGTCGTGGATGCGGAGGACGTCGGCGCCCTCGCGGACGGCGAGGGTGACCGCGGCGACCGTGCCCCACTCGCGCTCGCTTGCCGGCAGGCGCTCCTCCCAGGAGCCGGCCAGCACCGCGCCGATGAAGTCCTTGCGCGAGAGCGAGACGTAAAGCGGCAGACCGAGCGCGCGCAGCTCGCCGAGCCGCCGCATGATCTCCAGGTCCTGCGCGGGGCTGAGGTCGAAGTCGAGTCCGGGGTCGATGGCGATCTGCTCCTCCGCCACCCCAAGCTCCCGGGCCAGCTCGATTCTCCCCTCGAACCAGGCGCGCAGGTGGTCGACGACGTCGTCGTACTCGCGCCAGGGGCGGTCGACCCGCGGCGGGCCCTCGATGTGCATGAGGACGTAGCCGCACCCGGTCTCGGCGACCAGCTCGAACATCTCCTCCGAACCGCCGGAGATGTCGTTGACGACGTGGGCGCCAGCGTCGAGCGCGCGCCGCGCCACCTCGACCGAGAACGTATCGGCAGACACCGGCACATCGCGTGGTTGACCAACGAGCCCCTCGACCGCCGGGACCAACGCTGCCGCCTCGTCCCCGGGCGATACCGGCGGGCCTGCTTTCGCCGCCACGGCGCCGACGTCGAGCATCTCGAAGCCCGCCTCTGCCAAGGCCAAGCCGTCGCGCACCGCCTGCTCGGGGGTGCCGCTGCGCGACCCCTCGAACATCGAGTCGACGGTGACGTTGACGATCCCGGCACCGACCGGCCGCGACAGGTCGAGCTCACGCCCGCGAAGTCTCCAGCTGCTCACCGGTCGAGCTTACGCAAGCCCGGTTTCCGAGCCGCTGGCCCGAAAACCGACCTGGCTAACCAGGAGGGACCGCAACCGGCAGCGTCGTCACCCGGCCGCGGCTTCCGAAGCTCTTGTCCGGCCTGCCGTCTGCGAGATAGCGGCGGAGGAAGAAGCGGGTCGAGCTCGGGCCACCGACGAGGCCGCCGACCAGGACCCTGCCCTTCGGTCGCAGCGCCACGTCGTAAGCGGGTTCGAAGGCCGGGCTGCCGGCGGCGCCGGAGCCGAGCGGCGGGGTGACGACGCCGCCGTGGCCGAAGCCGGCGATCGGGTGGCCGAACCTGCCGAGGCGGGCGAGCAGAAGCGTCGTGCACTCGGCGCCGCCGCAGCGACGGGTCCTGCTGCCGGCGGCGAAGACGCCGCCCTTCGCGTCTACCGCCAGCGCGTTGGCGACGGCGGTCGCGCCGCGCCCGCCGGAGATCGTCCAGAAGCCCCGGCGGCCGAAGCCGTTGTCTTTCGTCCCGTCCTGGAAGTAGCGCGACACCATCATGCTGCCGCCCGCCTCCCCGGCGATCAGCAGCCCGCCCTTCTGCCGGCTGAGCGCGTTCGCCGTTTCCGGCATCGCGCTCGCCGGGAAGATGTCCGAAGCGATGAGGCCGCCGCCGAAGGTCGGGTCGGGGCCGCTAGGCGTGCCGCCGGGTTCGACCGAGCCCGGCAGGAGGCGCGCGAGGGCGGCGTGCTCCTTCGCGTCGGCCCGTCGTTCGGCGACCGTGCCGGCGACGATCACCTCGCCGCCCGATGCGAAGACGAAGTCGTTGACGAAGGTCTTCGGCTGGTCGCTCTGGCCGGTCGTCATCCCGCCGAAGACGCCACCGCTGCGGCCGTTCGAGGTGACGCTGTAGAGCCACCCGTACCAGTGTTCGCTGGGATCGTTGAGGTAGCCGGTCATGCCGCCGACGAAGATGCGGCCGCTGCCGCCGACCGCGAGGCTGGTCGGATAGAAGGAGCTGCTGGCGCCGCCGTAGAGGTAGCCGCCTTCGCCGAAGCTCTTGTCGAGCGTGCCGTTCGGCAGCAGGCGGGTCAGGCCGGCCCTTCCTCCGATCGGCGAGGCGACGAGGATGCGGCCGTTCCTCTGCAGCGCGACCGCGGTGAACGGTCGCTGCTGTCGCATCAGCACGACCCCGTCGCCGCCGCCGAAGCCGCGGTCGAGCCTGCCGCTCGGCAGGTAGCGGACCACGGCACCGAACTCCCGGCCGCCTTCGGGCGCCAGCCCGGCGCCGCCGGCGACGACGATCCTCCCGTCCCGCTGCACCGCCATCCCGAAGTTGCCGACCGAGGCGCCGGCCGCGGTGGATGCCGCCAGCGCCAGCGCAACGGTCATCCCTGCCACAAGTCGCATCGCTCTCCCCCGCATGGTCGCTACCGTAACCCCCTCCTTGGGGCTGAGTTGCGTCTACACCGACCTCGACGGGACCCTGCTCGGCCGGGGCAGCTCGCTCTTCCGCGACGCCGAGGGCGGCTTCAGCCTGGCGCAGGCGCGGGCGCTCGAGGCCTGCCACCGCGCCGGCGCCGAGGTCGTGATCATGTCCGGCCGCCGCGAGCCGCAGGTGCACGAGGCGGCGCGGTTGATGGGCCAGACCTCCTACATCTACGAGGCCGGCTGCGCCTTCGCGATCGAAGGCGAGACGACGCTGATGACCGGTGCGATGGCGCCGAACGAGGACGGCACGATCTACGAGCAGATCGAGGCGCGCGGGATCCCGAAGCTGCTGTTCGAGCACTTCGAGGGGAGGCTGGAGTACCACTCGCCCTGGCACCACGGCCGCGTCCTCTCCCACCTCTTCCGCGGCAAGGTCGACGTCGAGGAGGCGAACGCGCTCCTGCACGAGCACGCTTGCGACGACCTGCGCCTGCTCGACAACGGAGCGATCGGGCGGCCGATGCCGACGGTCGAGGGCCGCACCCACGCCTACCACCTGGTCCCGAGGCAGGTCAGCAAGGCGGCGGCGGTCGCCGGCCACGCCCGCGCCCGCGGCTACGACCCGCGCGACTGCATCGCCGTCGGCGATTCGGTCGAGGACCTGGAGGTCGCGGCCGCCGTCGGGCGCTTCTTCGTCGTCGCCAACGGCCCCCAGAACGACGCCGGCCTGCGCGCCGCCCTCCCCGCCTGGGACAACGTCACCGTCACCGAGGGCCCGATGGGCGACGGCTTCTACGAGGCCGTCGTCTCCAGCCTGGTGGAACGCCGCTGAAGCTTCACTAGTATCGATCCATGGACGCGCACGCGACCGTCGCCGAGCAGGAGTACCTGGAGATCATGTTCTGGCTGGAGGAGGCCGGGCTGCCGATGACCGGCGCCAACATCGCCCGCGCGATGCAGCTATCGCCTCCGACCGTGCACGAGATGATCGGCCGCCTGGTCGAGGACGGCTACGTCGCGCGCAACCCGAACAAATCGCTCTCCTTCACCGAGTCCGGGCGCGAGCACGCCAGCTACATCGTCCGCCGCCACCGGATGATCGAGCGCTTCCTCACCGACGTCCTCGGGATCCCCTGGGACGAGGTGCACGAGGAGGCGGAGCGGATCGAGCACGCGATGAGCCCGGTGCTGGAGGAGCGGATGCGGGCGGCGATCGGCGACGCGACGACCTGCCCGCACGGGCACCCGATCGTCGAGGGCGTGCGCGAGCAGGGCGCGCTGCTGGCCGACGTCGAGGTCGGCGGCGACGTCACCGTCCTGCGCTTCGAGAACGAGGCCGAGGAGCTGCTCCACTACCTCAAGGCGGCCGGGCTCGACCCCGGCCTCGAGGGAAAGGTCGAGACCTCCGACGAGGACCGCGTCGTCATCGCCTCCGCCAAAGGCAGCCACGAGGTCAGCCGCAGCGTCGCCGAGACCGTCTCCGTCCGCGCCGACCCGGCGCCACCGCCCCGCGCGGCGATCCCCGAGCAGCTGGTGCTGAGCTCCGACCGTTACGGTCGGTAGGCGCAGTCCTTACTGCGGGACGCTCATCGTCACGATGGGCTGCCCCGTCGGTTCGTCGCTGCCACCCTGGGGCTCTTCGGTGACCATCACCGTGTCGACCCCGCTCATGTCGGCGATCCTCGTCTCCGCCTGGCCCTTGCGGTCGGGGACGAGCAGCGCCGGCACCGCTTCGACGGTGCCTTCGCGGCGCACCCACGCCTCCAGCACTTTGTCAGGCGGAAGCTGGTGGACGTTGGCGAGGTGGAGCGTGCCGCCGTCGCCGTCGCGAACCATCTTCACGGTGATCCCGTGCTCACGGGTGACCAGCGTGCTGGCGCCGCCGCTGTCGTCCGATCCCCCCTTGCCGATCTCGTAGCCGCCGACGAGGGCAACCGCGAGGACGAGGACGGCAAAGGCCACTGCCGGCTTCGAGAACCAGCCCCAGGAACGCTGCTTCGCGGGGCGACGCTGCGGCTTCGCGTCGGCTCGCACCTCGGTCATCAGCGCCGCGCGCAGCCGCGGCGGCGGCTCCTGCCGCTCGACCGACTCAGGCAGGGAATTGACCGCCGGCTCGAACCAGCGCATCTCGCCCTGGCAGCGCTCGCAGCCCTCCAGGTGGCGCTCGAACCCGGCCGTCTCGTCAGGGGTGAGCGCGCCCAGCATGTAGGCCGCCAGGTCCTCGCTCCACCGCTTGTGATCGCTGTCGCTCATGCCAAGCCCTCCGCAAGCTCTCCCCTGATCTTCTCCAACCCGAGCCGCATCCTTCCCTTCACGGTGCCCATCGGCAACTGCAGGATCTGGGCGATCTCCGAGTGGCTGAAGCCGCCGAAGTAGGCGAGCTGGATCACCTTCGCCTGCTCTCCCGGCAGCTTGCCGATCGCCCCGCGAACCTCGCCCGCGGTCTCGCGCCGCAGCGCCTCCTCCTCGGTTCGCTCCGTCGCCGGCCGCTGCTCCAGCGCCGACTCGTCGTCGAAGTCGAGTTTCGGCGCTTTGCCGGCCTTGCTGCGGAGGAAGTCGATCGCCCGGTTGCGGACGACGCTGAGCAGCCAGGAGCGGACGCTGCCGCGGGCGGCGTCGAAGCGGGCGCCGCTGCGCCAGACCGAGATGAAGGCCTCCTGGGTCACTTCCTCGGCGGCGGCGGGGTTGCCGACGATCCGGTAGGCGAGCGAGTAGGCGGCGCCGCCGTGGCGGTCGTAGAGGACCTCGAATGCCTCCGGGTCCTTGCGACCGACGAGGGGCATCAGCTCCTCGTCGGCCAGTCGCTCCGCCTTCTCTCGCCTCACCGCCATCCGTTACCCGCTATGCGAGAAACGGTTCGACGGCCTTCAGAACCTGCTTTTCGTCCAGCGGCGTGTCGAAGGCCTCCGGGGCCGGTTCTTCTGAGTTCTGCAGCCGGATCGCGGCCGCGTGGCGCGCCTCGACCTGGACGATTCCGCCCGCCGCCGCCAGCACTTCTTTCGACTTGATCATCGGCGCGGCGCCGTTGTAGGCGCTGACGCCGGTGTCCTCGAAGGTCTGCGCCAGCTTCAGGAAGCCGCCGGTGCCGCTGTAGGCGAAGTCGAATTTGGGCTCCGCCACCGGCTTGCCGCCGAGCTTCTTGATCGTCGCCGTCAGCGCTTCGACGTGCTGTTGCTCGTCTTCGGCAAGCAGGTTGACGAGGCTCTTCAGTTCCCCGCTCGCCTTCGCCCGGGTCTTCGCTTCTTCGTAGAACTTCGCCTCGAGGAACTCGAGGGTGAGGGCGAAGTTGAGGATGTCGACGTCGCTCCCGCCCATCGCCCCGAGCGCCTTGCGCACGAAGGGGCCGACCGCGAGGGCGCCGTAGACAGCGCCCGCCGCCAGCGCGCCCTTCAGCAGCACCTCGCTGCGGGAGAGGTCCTCGCTGTCGGCGTCGATATTGACGACGGCAAGCTCCGGATTGGCAAGCTGCTCGTTGCTCAGGTCTCTATTGGTCATGGCTGCTCCTTTGCCTCGCGACGGCATCAGCCGACGATGAAGGGTTCGACGGACTTGAGGACGGTCTTGACGTCGGCGGGCTTGCCGAAGGCGCCGTCGGGGGTGATCGTTTCGCCCAGCAAGGTGTTGAGGACGGCGGCGTGGCGGCCCTCGACGCTGTGGATCGCCAGCGCGCTCGCCAGCACTTCCGGGCTTTCGATGTTCGCCGCCTGGCCGAGGTAGGCGGCGGCGCCGAGGTTCTCGACCGTCGCGGCCAGTTCGAGCACCGACTTGGCGTCTTTGAGCGGGAATTCGGCTTTCGGTTCCGGCGCCGGCTTGGCGCCCATGCTCTTCACCGCCTGGGTCAGCGCCTGCACGTGTTCGGCCTCCTCACGGCCGAACTTGCGGATCGTCTCCAGGTCGGCGCCCTTGAAGAGGCCGCTCTTGACGACGTCCGCGTAGAAGGCCGTCTCCAGGTACTCGAGCGTGAGCGCGTAGTTGAGAATGCCGACGTCGCCCTTGCCGAACTGGGCGGTTTCGCTCTTACCCGCCGGCTTCATCGCGGTCGTGCTGGTGCTCATGCTGTCGCTGTCGCTGCCGCAGGCGGCGAGAAAGGCCGCAAGCGCGGTGGATCCGCCTCCGACAGCGAGAAACCTGCGCCTCGATTGGGGTCCTGCCAGCTGTTTCATGCCTGCCATCGGGGGTCGCCTCCTGGTCGTTTACCTGCCCTGCCTTACGGGGGAGGCGTCCCGCGTGGATCAGAATCCCCGGATGTTTCGAACTGCATCGAATTTCCGGCCCAGCAGACGGGGAATTTGATGCAGTTCGGCGGGAGGGGGTTTGGGGGGACCCGCGGGGCGGCGCTGCTGACGATCGGGTCGATCGTCTCGGTGCAGTGCGGCTCGGCGCTGGCGACCGGGCTCTTCGACTCGATCGGCACGGCAGGGGCGGTCTTCCTGCGGGCCGGCTTCGGCGCGATCGCGCTGCTCCTGTTCACCCGGGGGGAGCCGCTCCGCAGCCGCGAGTGGCCCCACCGCGACGTCTGGCTGCTCAGCGTCTCGGTCGCCGCCGTCAACCTCTTCTTCTACGCCGCCCTGGAGCGACTGCCGCTGGGGATCACCGTCACGCTGGAGTTCGTCGGCCCGCTCGGGGTCGCCGTCCTCGGCTCGCGCCGGCCGCGCGACATCCTCTGGGTCGTGCTCGCAGCGGCCGGGATCATCCTGCTTTCCGACGGCGGCGGCGGGGACGTCGACGGGCTGGGCGTGGTGCTGGCGCTGGCTGCCGGCTTCTTCTGGGGCGCCTACATCCTCTTCAGCGACCGGGTCGGCGCCCTCGCCCCCGGGGCGGGTGGCGCGACGATGGCCGCGGTGATCTCGGCGGCGATGGTGGCGCCGCTCGGGATCGCGCAGGGCGGCACCGACCTCCTCGTCACCTCGACCCTCCTCGCCGGCGCCGCCGTCGGCATCCTCAGCACCGCGATCCCCTACGCCGCGGAGATGGAGGCCCTGCGCCGCCTCCCCCGGGCGGTCTTCGGCGTGCTGATGAGCCTCGAGCCGGCGGTCGCCGCCGCGATCGGCTTCCTCGCCCTTTCGCAGGACCTCGAGGCGCTGGAAATCGTCGCGATCGGGCTGGTGGTGATCGCCTCGGCAGGCGCGCTCCGCTCAGCGGCGACGCCCGCGCCGCACGATTGACGCGCTTCCGACATTCGCCCCGCTATAGCGGGGTCAAACGCGGAGACGCGGTAGGTCCTACGCCGAAGAACCGGCGCGCAGGCTCTCCAGCGCCGCCGCAATCCGCTTCACGCCCTCGGCCGCCTTGTCCGCCGGCACCGGCGCGAAGGAGAGGCGAAGGCTGCGCTCGCCGCCGTCGAGCATGAAGTCGGGCCCGGCGACGAAGGTGACGCCGTGGTTCTTCGCCTCCGCTAGGAGGGCGACGCTGTCGGTCCCCTCGGCCAAGTCGAGCCAAAGGAAGTAGCCGCCGTCGGGGACTACGAACTCAGCCTCGGGAACTTGCTCTTCCAGCGCCGAGACCAGGGCGTCGCAGCGCGCCTTCAGCTCGCCTTTGACGAAGTCGATGTTGCGGTCGAGCTCGCCGCTGCGACAGAGCTCGAGGACGATCGACTCGGCCAGCATGTTCGGCGAGATGTAGGTCTCGTTCGCCTTTTTCGCCAGGCGTTTGATCTCCTGTTCCGGCCCGGCCAGGTAACCAACCCGTACGCCCGGGCTGACGGTCTTCGAGAAGGAGGAGGCGTGGATGACCTTGGGAGCGCCGTCCATGGAAAGCATCGTCTCGGGCGGCTCGCCCTCGAAGGGCAGCTCGCGGTAGGGGTCGTCCTCGAAGATCCAGAAGTCGTGCTCGGCGGCGAGCTCGACCAGGCGCCGGCGCTTCTCCAGCGAAAGCGTGCAGCCGGCCGGGTTGTGGGCGTTGGGGATGACGTGGGCGAACTTCAGCGGCCCCTGCTCCAGCGCCGCCTCGAGCTCGCCGACGTTGAGCCCGTCAGCCTCGAGCGAGATCGGCACCAGCTCGACCCCGAGCTGCTGCAGCAGGAGCAGGGTGCGGTCATAGCTCGGCTTCTCGACGGCGACGCGATCGCCCGGTCCGAGCAGATGCCCGAAGAGCATCGCCCCCGCCTCGAGCGAGCCGTTGGTGATCATCACCTGCGCCGGCTCGAGGTGCCCGTGCCGCTCCGCCACCCACTGGCAGAGGCCGGGATGGCCGATCCCGACGCCGTAGGAAAGCGCCGTTTCCCAGTCGGAGGAAAGCGCCCGCTGCGCCGCCTCCCGCACCTGCTCGTGAGGGAGGATGTCGGCGCTGGGAGCCCCGCGCGCGAATGAAATCGTGTCGCCTGCCATCGAGCGACGACCCTAGCAACGCGGGATCAGCAAGCGACCCCTCGCCGCGCTACCCCTTCTGAGGTCCGGGACGCGGCCGGCAGTTGCCCTTCACCTTGGGCGTCGTGTAGTAGGTCTTCCCGTTCTGGGCGTCGAGCTTGACCGAGGCACGCGGGTGCGCGCAGAAGCCTTCGCTCATTTCGATCAGGCCCTTCTTGCCGCCGAACAGGGTCAGGGAGAACTTGGTGACCGGAACGTCGGGGACGGCTCCGAAGGTGTTGCGCAAGGCGCCCTTGACCGAGTCGGTCTTGCCCGAGAGCTCCACCATGATCGGCTGCGTGCCGGGCCCACGGAGTTCGGCCACCAGATCCGGCAGCGGGTGGTTGGAGGAGCGCAGGTAGACCGGGCCGGCGAGCTTGTAGTCGACGAGGGGACTGGTGGCGCTTGCCCTGCCGTAGATCGACCCGGGCGGACAGGCCTCGGCGGCGAACTGGACCCGCGTGCAGACCGTCTTGATGTGGGCTTGGTCGAGGAAGGCCGACTTGGGCAGCTTGACTTGCGCCGCGGCGATGTTGGCGTCGCCTCGGCGGGCGGTAAGCGTCGCGTGCAGGCTCGGGTGGGCGCTGCGGTTGACCTTGCCCTTCAGCGCCAGGCGCAGCTTCGGCTTGAACCCGAGGCCCGCGCAGTTGGCGGCCTGGAAGCGGTCTGAGGGATGGGCGCTGGCCCCACCGCTGGAGGTGAGCAAGCTGGTCACCTGCATCGCTTCGCAGTTGGTCGGGTTGATCGTGAATTTGTCACGGTTGATTTCGACCCGGACGTCGCGGTAGCTGAGCGGGATACCCTGCAGGAGCTGGGGCAGCGGGTCGGACTTGGCGGTCACCTGAGCGGTCACCGGGTCGATGAAGAGCGCGTTGCGCACGACCACGGTGCCGAGGTCGAAGGGACCGGCCTGGGCGGGGACCTTGACCACGAGGCTGTAGGGGGCGCCCTTGTAGGGGCCCGCGAGGTAAATCGCAGTCGGCGCCTTGCCGGCCTCGGGTACGTAGAGCGGATTCGGGCCCGAGCCGGTGCCCACGGTGGTGGTGCCGACCTGGCTGGAGGCCGGGCAATCACCTACGGTCGCGGCCGCGTCGGAGCAGCGGGTGACGCCGGCGAGCTTGGCGAGGACGCCCTCGGGCAGAGTCGCCTGGATCCGCGAGAGGTTCTCTTCGCCGTCCTGCCTCGTGATCCGGAGGACGAAGGGCGAGAAGGAGCCCGCGGAGGGGCTGATCGTGCCGGCACTGAGACGGGGGTCGAACTTGGCGGCCCTGCCACAGTCCTCGTCGATCGTGAACGAGGAGTCCGAGCTCACCGGGTTGTCGGGCTGGGCCCAACTGGTGAACTCGGTGTGGGTGGTGTAGGTGCCGCAGGCGCGCGGCGTGGAGAGCGGTGCGCGGGGGCCCTCGTTCAGCGCGAGTCGCAGCCTCTCGAACGGGAGCTGCGGGGTGTCGCTGAAGGTCGTGGTCAGCTGACCCGTCTCGGGATCGGCGTCGATCCGCCCGGGGAGCTTCAGGTAGAAGCCCGGACCCTTGACGGCTATGTACATCGCGAGCAGCGAGCCGAACGGGTTGTCGTTCTGGCTCGCGAGGAAGGCGCTGCCTTCGAGTTCGTCGGCAAGCAGCGGGGTGTCGACCCTGACCGTGCCGAGCTTCGAGGTCTCTGGGCAGCTCGGAGCCGAGTTGCTTTCGAGGTCGATCTGGGCCGGCGAGCAGGCGCTCTGTCCCGAGGCCGCTGCTGGGTTGATCGACATCCCCTGCGGGAAGGTCATCGCTACCTTCTTGACGTGGGCGGCGGCGAGGCCGTCGGGATCGTCGTTCTGCGGCACCGTCAACTCGACGTCCAAGCCGGTCGGCGAGTCGGCGCGGTGGGACCGCGGCTGCACCTCGACCGATGGTGAGAAAGGAAGCTGTTCGCAGCCTTCGAAGACGAAGGGGGTGCCGCTTTCGTCGGTGGACAGGATCCTCGTCTCGAAGATGCCCTGATAGTCCCACGAATCAGCGCGGATCTTGAAGGGCGTGGGGGTCTCTGGACATGAAGTCGGCGCCGAGAGGAAGGCGGCGCGTGGTGCCTGCGAGGGGATGGGCTCACCCAAAACCGGTTGGGACGGTAACGCGCGGGAGGTGTCATGGGACGTATCCGCAGGCACGCCCCAAAGGGTCAGCCTGACCTTCCAGACGGGCACAGCCTGGGAAGCGGCGGAGCTGCCCGAGGAGATCCCATTTCCTTCCCCTCGTGACCGTACATGGGCGTCGATCACCGTCACGGCTGAGGAGTACTTGAATCCAAATCTGGCCGGCAGCCCCGGGCCGGGCTCCACGTTGTAAACAGGAACACGAAGTATCATAAGTTCCTGTTGGGTGGTAAACGTAGTGACTTCGGCAATGCCCACCTGAGCACCGATCGGACACATCGCAGAAGCTTCGCCCGGTGGCGCGAGAAGATTGATGGGACACTGTTCTGCCGCCCGCGGATTACCGACGAAGCCGAGTGGAAGGTCGACGTCCACCGCATGGATCGCTTCGACCGGACCGGGGGAGAGGCGACCGTCGATCTGCGCATCTGGGTCGAACGGGACGCTGAAGTTCACGGTCAGATCTGGATGTCCGCCCGCCTGCCGGGCGAACCTACCGTCAGGACCGGTGAGTTCGATGCCGACCTCTTCGAATTCAAAACTGGCTTGCGCCGCCGCCACATTCAGAAGTGAAAGGAGGAAGAGGAGGGTCACGCCCACGAGCTTCTTCGCTGAATTCATCGCCCGTCTCCGTTCTTGGCATTCACGTTGTGTTGGCGCTTCTTCTGGCGATGGCCCCCACGTTTCCGTTTGACGCAATGCGTCTTCTTCCGCACCTTCACCATGCGCTTACCGTTGGGACAATGTCGCCCCTTATTGGCATTGCCATGACCGGTTACAGTCGAGCTGCCCACGGTCGGAGGTGGAGGCGGAGCGGCCAGAGGTCCCTTGCAGTCGTCGCCCTGGCACGGTGACGACGAGAGAGGGGGTTCTGCGAAGCCTCCCCCGATCCGCGCGTCATAGATATCCGTCGACTCGTCGGTATCGCGGCCGACCAGCGCCTGTGCAGTGCCGAAGAACACGTCGCTCCCGTCTGCGGAGGCACCGGCATAGGTGGCATCGAAATCCTGATCCCCAGGGCTGATCAGAGCCAGGATTCCGTCTTTGAACGAATACACGTCGCTGGCTCCATTGCGATCGGCAGCCAGGAGCCGCGCGGAAGTCGCAAGGAACGCAAGCCCACCATCCGTCACCGCCAGTGGGGCCTCGTTGCTGATATCGCGCCCATAGCTGGGGGGCGGAAAGGTCACGCTTGCCGCAATCGAGCCATCGGGCCCGCACGACATGCACGAACTCTGATCGGCGGCCAAATCGTACAAATAGAAGTTGCCATTCGACGGATAGACGAGATACCGCCCGTTGGCGCTTGACCAACCATCGCCCTCCGGTAGCGCCGCTCCGACGACATGGGTCTCACCATCGCTCCACACAGTCAGGTGGTCTTCAGGATCGTTGAAGTAAATCGTGCTGCCGTCCTTGCTGATTCCCTGTACCGAGCCGACGCCGCCTTGTGACGCGGGACCAAGAGTCGCGATGAATTTCAGGTTCCCGGTGACAGAGTCGTACCGATAGAGGTTCGGGAAGGCGAGCGGAGCGTCTTCGGTCAGCTGGAGACCGTTGAAGAATGCGTAGCGGCCATCGCTGCTAGCACCATCGAGGAAGCCAAATTGAGCCACCATCGGGTCCGCGCCCGTGAGATGTGAAACGGAGATCGGCTCCGTCTCGCCATCCGCACGTCGATAGACACCTACGTCGCCGGAAAAACTCTCGAGGGAGAAGTAGGACACATCTCCGTCTTCAGACACCCAGGGGGTGGTGTGCTGACCCCCGTTAGGTGGTTGCACAACCGAGCTGGGGATCGAACCGTCGGGCAAGCGCGACTCTAGAGTGAGCCCGCCACTCACGGTCCATCTGTACATGGCTGGTACGCTCACCCCAGGGAGCAATGGAGTCTTCGAGACGAAGACAAGCCAACTGAAGTCGGGGGCGCCGGCGAGGAATAATCCGCTGTAGTACCCCATGCTACTCATAATCGCGAAAGCACCCGCAGCGTCGGAGGTCGCAACCCACGTATAGCTTCCGGTGTTGAGGTCCTGCACATAGATGTTGGCGGCCTGTTCCTTCGCTCCAGGCGCCAACGCCTTGTTGGAAATGACCATGGAGTGGGTGAAGTCGTCGGAGACCGCCAGGGTAGCGCTGGTGAAGATCCCTCGAATCATCGAGATCGGCGGGTCCAGTGGGGTCGGAGGGGTCCACCCGGAGGTTCCTCTACTGGTCACGAAGCGAGTGACCACGGGGGCGCTGTTAGACGCGGTTGAGGGAGTGCCAACGGAGTACTCGAAGCCGGATCCATCCGCGGCGGCCTGGGCAATCGACGGTTCGATGAGCGCACCATGCTTGTCCAGCGGCGTGACCAGCTCGTATCCGCGTTGGTCGCCGCCGGAGCCAGCGAGCGTCGTGAAGGTGCGGTCCGCCCCGAAGGTAACCCCTGCGGGGTTCTCGGCGACAAGGCGGTAGTGGTAGGTGGTGCCCGGCTGCAGCCCGGTGATGCGGCGAGTGAAGGTTCGCGGCGCGCGTTCGTTACCGGCGACCCCTTCGGCGCCCGCAGGCACGCTCGCGCCGTAATCGTCGGACAAGCCGTATTCGAAGTGAAAGGTGGTCTGACCGCCGTAGGTGCCGATCGTCCCCACTAGCAGGGCAGCCGTGCTCGTCACTTCCGAGGCGGCGTCGGTTTGCACGGAAGGCGGAATCAGGGCAGTGGTCGCTTCGGTAGTAGCCGAGGTGTTCTCGGTTTTCGAATTCTCGGCATGGACGCGGAAGAGGTAGGCGGTGTTCGGTTCGAGGCCCAAGAAGTCCTCGGCGACGTGTTCTTCTCCAGAGCCCTCCAGGCCGGTGTGTTCGGGCCCCCGCACCCATGGGTTTTCAGGATTTTCAGGTTCGGAGACCGCGAAGGCCGCGCAGGAAGCCGAGGCGGGGCAGTATTCCAGCCACGCTTCGGTCGGAACTTCTCCTGGGGCGACCGCGGCGTCGGCATGGACGCCTTCGCCGGTGATCGCGGAGACGACCGGAGGATCGACGCCGGGCTGGATTGCAGGCACGAAGACAAGGACGAACCCGACTTCGTCGGCGACGTAGATCCGACCGGTGGTGGGGTCGACGGCGACGCCGAACGGCCTTCCAGACATCGAGGCGGGGAGGCGGATGCTGAAGACGTGCTGCCCGGTGGAGGTAAAACCCTCCATCCCGTAGGACCCGCCGCCAAGGTCCTCGAGGACAACTACCTCACCGCTATCGGCGTTCACCGCAACGCTTCGTGGTACCGCACCCTCCGTGAGTGGGAGCGCGCTGAGGGATTCACCGGCTGATGACATGCGCTCAACGCGGGGTTGCTCATGATCGACAACGTAGATCGTCCCGGTGGGGCCGACTGCAAGGGAGTTGCTCGACGTGAACTCCCCGGTCTCGGTGTCCGAGCCATCGAAGCTCGAGATCACCGCGCCGGTCGAATGATCGAGCCGCCTGACGGTCGCGGGAAAACCCAGATTTTCACCGATCAGAACGTCGTGAGTCGTCGGGTCGACGGCCAGTCCCCCGGTAGTGCTGGGCGGGGCGAATCCCGGGTCCTGCGTGTAGGTCGGAGTGGGAGCGCCGTCGGAGACGAGCTTGACCACTTCTCCAGCAGCGCCCATGAGGTAGATCGACCCGTTCGACGGATCGCTCGCCACATTGAACGGGATGTGTGGATCTTCTTGATTGGCAAGCAAGACCCCCCCTGCTAACGGATCGGGGGAGTAGATCAGGATTTGTGACCCTTGTACCGGAAGGAAGATGCGTCCGGTGGAATTCTCCACCGCGATGCCGTTATACGTCGGGGCAAACTCCCCGCTGCCCCCCGCACCGAAGGTCGTGTAGTAAGCGTACGAATCTACCGGCGCGGCCGCGTTCGCCGTCGGTGCGGCGAGTGCCAGCACGGCGAGGACGGCAAGGGCGAAGAGGGAGAACAACGCGCCGAACCGCCAGGCTGGGTTGCTCTCAGTCAATGCGTCAGACGATGCGCGCTGGCGTGCCAAATCGATATCTCCTTCTCTTCAAGGACCGCTTCCGCCCCTGCGGAGTTCGGTCCTTTTTCTCCCTACCGTCACGCCCTCCCTGACCGTGACCCCGACATAGAGAAACAGATGTCTATCCAGAAAGCAAGGGCTGTTTCTTGGAAGCAAGAGTCCTCTCTCGAGAGGAGACTCGATGCATAGCGTCCGAAGGCGGGGCACTTGGCCCCCCGGTCTTAAAGGCTGCGGAGCATCTCGGCGGCTATGGCCGCCGTCTCGGTCGGGCTTTCGCCGACCCGCACGCCCTTTGCTTCGAGGGCGTCTTTCTTCGCCTGGGCGGTGCCCGAGGAACCGGAGATGATCGCGCCGGCGTGGCCCATCTGCTTGCCGGGAGGCGCGGTGAAACCGGCGATATAGGCGACAACGGGCTTGGAGACCTCGCTGGCGATGAACTCGGCGGCCCGCTCCTCGGCGTCGCCGCCGATCTCGCCGACCATCACGATCAGCTCGGTGTCCGGGTCGGCCTCGTACATGGTGAGGATGTCGATGAAGTCGGAGCCGACGATCGGGTCGCCGCCGATGCCGACGATCGAGGAGTTGCCGGTCCCGGCCTGTTTCAGCTCGTTGCCGATCTGGTAGGTCAGGGTGCCGCTCTTGGAGACGACGCCGATCGGGCCCGGGTCGAAGAACTGGGCGGGGATGATCCCGACGTTGGCCTTGCCGGGCGAGAGGACGCCGGGGCAGTTGGGGCCGATCAGCCGCACGCCCGCCTCCTGCGCCTTCCAGTAGGTCTTCAGCATGTCGAGGACCGGGATCCCCTCGGTGATCGCGATCACCGTCTCGACTCCGGAGTCGATCGCCTCGTCGATCGCCACGGCGGCGAAGCGCGCCGGCACGAAGATCATCGAGGTGTTGGCGCCGGCCTCGTCGACGGCCTCCTTGATCGTGTCGAAGACCGGCACGCCCTCGACGTCCTGGCCGCCCTTGCCCGGCGTCACCCCGGCGACGAGGTCGGTCCCGTAGGCCTTGTTGCGCAGGCCGTGGAAGGAGCCCTCGCGGCCGGTCAGGCCGGAGACGGCGAGCTTCGTGCCCTCGTCGATGATGATGCTCATGCGGCACTCCCCGCGAGCTCGACGACGCGGCGGGCGGCGTCCAGCATCGTCTTCTCCTGGTGCAGGTTCGGCAGGTCGGCCTCGGCGAGGATCTTCAGCCCCTCCTCGGAGTTGGTGCCGTCGAGGCGGACGACCAGCGGCATGCCGAGGTCGATCTGCTGCGAGGCGGTGACGATCCCGTTGGCGATCTCGTCGCAACGGGTGATGCCGCCGAAGATGTTGAAGAGGATCGCGCTGACCTTGGTGTCGCTCTTGATCACTTCCAGCGCGTTGACGATCGCCTCGGCTTTGGAGCCGCCGCCGGCGTCGAGGAAGTTGGCAGGGGCGCCGCCGGCCTGGGCGACGACGTCGAGCGTCGACATGCAGAGGCCGGCGCCGTTGGCGAGGATGCCGACGTCCCCGTCGAGTTTTACGTAAGTCAGCCCTTTCTCCTT
>Ga0190273_10000416_pt1 | contig 16589 bp, 12 predicted proteins | sample Popmic504IS_FD_134513 | JGI IMG/M metagenome (GOLD analysis project Ga0190273, IMG submission 134513) | Populus adjacent soil microbial communities from riparian zone of Shoshone River, Wyoming, USA - 504 IS | ecosystem: Environmental > Terrestrial > Soil > Riparian zone > Trees stand | place... | reverse complement strand
GAGCAAGTCCGCGCCGCGGTTTCGGCGCGTGATCTGGCGCAGCGCGAGCTCGATCTGGCGCGCGACCGCTTCAGCAACGGCGTCGCCAACAATGTCGACGTCGTCAGCGCGCAGGCCAGCCTGGCGCGCGCACGCACGCAGTACGTCGCGGCCACCGCGGCGCAGCAGCAGGCGCGGGTCAATCTGGCCGCCGCGCAGGGCCGGGCACGGCAGTTCGATCTGTAAGCAGTTCCGATCAGCGATGGCCCTGCCAAATCAGGGCAGACGAACCACAGGACCGAGTCAACGATGAACGAGGAACAGGCAGCGCAGCCGGCCAAGCAGCCGCCGGTCAAGGAGAAGCGCTCGCGCTGGTGGCTGGCGGGCGGCATCGGCGCGGTGTTGCTGGTCGCGGCCGGCATGTGGTGGCGCGGCCACGGCATCGAAACCACCGACGACGCCTTCATCCAGGCTGATATCACGATGATCGCGCCGCGCGTGTCCGGCACCGTGATCGCGGTGCATGTCGCCGACAACCAGCCGGTGAAGGCCGGCGATGTGCTGTTCGAGATCGACCCCGCGGACTACCTGACACGCGTGCGTCAGGCCGAGGCCAATCTCGCCGCCGCGCAGGCGCAGGCGCTGTCGGCCGAAGCCGATCTGACGATCACCCGCACCAGCGCACCCGCGGGCGTCGCGCAGGCGCGCGCCGGCCTGCGCGCCGCGCAGGCCCAGGCCGAGCGCGCCAAGGCCGATGTCGCCCGCTACGAGTCGCTGTACCAGAAGGACGAAATCTCCAAGCAGACGCTCGACCAGGCCACCAGCACCGCGCGCGCGCTGCAGGCCCAGGCCGAGCAAGCCGTGGCGATGCTCGACGCCGCGCAGACCACGCCGCAGCAGACCGCGGCCAAGGAGGCGATGGTCGCCGGCGCCCGCGCCGCGGTTGCGCAGGCGCAGGCCGCGCTGGACCAGGCCCAGCTGCAGCTCTCGTACGCGCGTGTGCTCGCGCCTGCCAACGGGCTGGTCACGCGCAAGAACCTGCAGCCCGGCTCGCAGGTCGCGGCCGGCAGCCCGGTGCTGGCCCTCGTCGGCAACACGCCGTGGATCGTCGCCAACTTCAAGGAAACGCAGCTGCAGCACATGCGTATCGGCCAGATGGTGAAGATCAAGGTCGATGCCTATCCGGGCCGCGATTTCACGGCCCGCGTCGACAGCCTGCAGGCGGGCACCGGCTCGGCCTTCAGCCTGCTGCCGGCCGAGAACGCCAGCGGCAACTACGTCAAGGTGGTGCAGCGCGTGCCCGTCAAACTGGTGTTCGATCCGGCGCCGGGAGCGGATCTGCATCTGGTGCCCGGCATGTCGGTGGTGCCGCGCGTCGATATCGCCGACGACAGCGGCAAGCCCCTGGCCGGCGTCGCGGCACACTGAGATGACCACCGCGGCCATTCCGGCGGTGGCCGGCACCCCGCCGCGACGCGCCACCTGGCTGATCGCCTTCGTCTGCGGCATGGCCGCGTTCATGGAGGTGCTGGACACCTCGGTCGCCAACGTGTCGCTGGGCCACATCGCCGGCTCGCTGGCGGCGAGCCGCGACGAGGCCACCTGGGTGCTGACCAGCTACCTGGTGGCCAATGCGATCATCCTGCCGATGACCGGCTGGCTGGCGGATACGCTGGGCCGCAAGCGCTACTACCTCGGATCGATGGCCCTGTTCACGGCGGCCTCGGTCGCGTGTGGTCTGGCGCCGTCGCTGCCGGTGCTGATTCTCTGCCGCATCGTCCAGGGCCTTGCCGGCGGCGCCTTGCAGCCGGTGTCGCAGTCGATTCTTGCGGACGCTTTTCCGCCGGAAAAGCGCGGCATGGCGCTGGCCGTCTACGGCATGGCGGTGATCGCCGGCCCCGCGATCGGCCCGGCGCTGGGCGGCTGGCTGACCGACAACTACAGCTGGCACTGGATCTTCCTGATCAATGCGCCGTTCGGCATCCTGCTGATCACGCTGGCCGGCAGCCTGGTCAAGGACTCGCCCGAGCAGAAGGCCGCGCAGGCCAAGCGCCGCCAGGACGGCTTCACCATCGACTACATGGGCTTCGGCCTGATCGCGCTGAGCATGGGCGCGCTGCAGATCATGCTCGACAAGGGCCAGCAGGAAGACTGGCTGGAATCGGGCTTCATCCAGATCTGCCTGCTGGTCACGGTGATTTCGCTGATCGCACTGGTCTGGCGCGAGCTGCGGCACCCGCATCCGGTCGTCAACCTGCGCCTGCTCGGGCACGCGAACTTCGCGGTCGCCAACCTGATGATGCTCGGCATGGGCATCGTCATGCTCGGCACCACGCTGCTGCTGCCGCAGTTGATGCAGACGCTGATGGGTTACTCGGCGCTGTCGGCCGGCGTGGTGATGTCGCCGGCGGCGCTGGTCACGATCCTGATGATGCCGATCGTCGGGCGCATGACCAACAGCGTCGACGCGCGCCTGCTGTGCACCATCGGCCTGGTGATCCTCGCGGTGGCGATGCTCGCACTCACCGGCCTGGATCTGAACATGTCGCAGAACCAGCTGACCTGGCTGCGCGTGCTGCAGATGTCGGGTGTTGCTTTCCTGTTTCTGCCGATCAACAACATCGCCTACCTCGGCATCTCGCGCCTGGAGATCGGCAGCGCGACCGCGATCATCAACCTGATGCGCAACATCGGCGGCGGCATCGGCGTGTCGCTGGTGACCACCTATCTGGCGCGCAACGCGCAGGTGCAGCAGGCCAGCATGGTGGATCGTGTCAGCGTGCTCGATCCGGCCTATCAGTCGACGATGCAGTCGCTGGGCACGCTGGGCAGCGACACCGCCGCGCACGCGGTGATCGCCGGGCAGGTGGCCCAGCAGGCTGGGTTACTGGCTTTTATCGACGATTTCTACCTGCTGGCGATACTCGCGACGCTGATGATCCCGCTGGTGTGGATGACGCGCCGCGCTGACCCCGGAGCGGGGCCGCCGCCCGGGGCGCATTGATGCGAGTGCGGCTACCAGCAGATCGCTGCATGACGAGTTCCTGTGACGACCAGATACTCGCCGGCCCTGTCAGCTGCTATTGAGAAGCGCTGCTGCTACCAACCGTGAAGTACAGGATATTGAGGCGTCCTATGGCGACTTGGGGAGCACCCTGGTGATAGGCGTAGATCGATACGGTGCCGCGGGAACCCGAGGGAACATCACCGGGGATGTTGAGCGACTGCGTCACCGTCGTGGCCTGCCCCGATGAGATCGACTTCAAGATCGGCACCGGGCCTCCTTTGCTTCCGATATCGAATGTCGATTCTGAAACCGGCGCTCCGCTGCTGATCTGGATGCTGGCTCGCAGCTCGATATCCAGGTTCTGAGTGGTCGTATTGGTGACCTGATATTGCAACTGGCACGTCGCGCCGGCCGCAATCGGCGATGGGCATGTGCTGACAGCGCTGATTTGAGCCGGCATCGGTTCCAATTCCGGGCTCAGCTGTTGGCTCTGGCCTGTAACCAGATCCAATGGAGCGGATCGCCAGACCGCGAGTTCCCCGGCTTGCGAGTAGCCGCTGACAGCCAGCTCGTACCGGCCTGCCGCCGCCAGCTTCGCGGTATCGACGAAGAAAGTTCTGGTGGTGTAATCGATCTGGAGAGTCGCGCTCGTTGAGTAGTAATACGCACAAAACTCGTACAGTGGATCTTGGCAAATGCTGAAAGACACGTAACCGATCGTCGGCAGCACGCTGCTGCCTTTCTGCGTCACCTTGCCGTAGAGGCCGACCGGCGCAGTGACCGTCATTTTATAAGTTCCGGTGCTGCCCGAGAGCCCCGCCGCTGCCAACCGCAGCTTTCCGTCAGAGGGAACTTCCACCAGCAGGCGCGCTTCGCCCGAACTGGCTGAACTTTGCGTCAACTTGATGCAGGATCCGGAAAATGCGGTTATCGAAGTATTGGTGATCGTGCCTGCGCCCGATGCGCTGCCTTTGATGTCGATCGTGATGAAGCTGCCCGGTGTTGCCGCCAGCTTGAAGTAATCGATGTCCCCGCTGTCGATGGATCCGCTCACCGATTTAGCCGGAACGCTGCCGATCGACTGGGCACTCTGGCAGCTGTCGTTGGGCTCCAATTCGCTGATGGCCCACGCCGAAGAGCCGAACAGGTACAGGAGGGCGGCGATGACGCCCGACCATTTCGGATTCGTCATCGGTTGGGTCTCATTCGGGTCTAGGTGCATGGCGCAGTGGCTTGCAGGCAGGGACTTCACGGCTGCATTTCCGCAAAAGGCCGGCCGTTGAAGATGAGCGCCGGCTTCTGGCCCGGATCAGGCGGAGGCAGTGTCGTCATTGCGGTGTTCTGCGCGCTTATCACATAGTCGGCGAGATGGATTGCGCCTATAGCGCTCTGCGGAAGACCTTTGCGATAAGCGTAAACCATGATGAATCCGCTAGATCCCGTCGGCATGCTCGCAGCGATCGGTATCGCCTGGGTGATTTTCACGGTCTGGCCCGCTTGCAGGGTTTTATTGATCGGCGTCAGTGCCCCACTTTTCCCAGCGTCATACTGCGAAGTGAGGACCGACGCGTCGGTGACGATCCTAAGGTTTGCCCGCAGCTCGATCTCCTGTACTTCGGCAGTCGTGTTCCTGACCTTGTAAGTCATCTCGCAATCGCTGCCGACCGGAAGCGCGTACCCGCACACGCTGACCGCGGTGATCTCGATCGGTGTGGGCTTGGTCTGGAGATTCAGCTCGATGGACTCTGCGCCGGACAGGTCGAGGACGGCGGAGTACTGCGTCGCGACGTTCGTCGTCCCCGGAATCCAGACCTGGTATCGGCCCGGTTCCAGAGCCGAAGTATCAAACCCGTAGCGACCCGAGGCATCCAGAAACGTGTTCGTAATGTAGTTCGTGCACAGCTGGTAATCGGGGTTGGCGCAGCGGTATAGATATGGCGTCGTGTAAACAGGCACCGCGCCGGATTGCGATTCAGTGACCGTGCCGAAGATCAGCGAGCTGGGTGTGCTGATGTTGAGCACGTAGCTGCCGAGATAGATCGGGTTGCCGCTATTGCTGAAATAGGGGTCCCCCACCTGGATGATCAGAATCCCGTCGGCCGGGACGACGACCGTTTCCTTGGAGTTGTATTTGGAGCCTCCGAGCAGGGTGCAGGAGCTGTTGTACGCTCCTATCACCGGAATCTGGATGGTTCCTTTTCCGGACTCGGCTCCCTGCGCGTTCAGCGTCAGGTACGCGCCGGCAGGTGCCTTCAAAAGAAAATAGTCCGAGTCACCGGCGACGACGGTGCCTTTCATGGGCGCCGGAGGATACTTCCCCATCGATTGGGAGCTGCTGCAGCTGTTGTTGGGCTCTGCCTCTGCATTTGCGCTGGCAGCGGAATTCGCCATGCACAGAGCGACAGCCAGCACGGCTATCGCCGCCCATTTGGTTTCCCGCATTACTTGCTCCCCGTGCTGCGCTGACCCGCGTGCCGACGCTGCTCGATGCGACGAAAAGCCAAGACTTTCGCGGCCCGCCCCCCAGCGCCGTAGGGACTATAAGGCGGTGGCGTCCGGTTATCGACCCATTTCCAGGAATTTTCCGGTTGTCTTTGCGATCCACGTCTCAACCGCGGCCCGGCTCTTGTCGGCGCCCCCAAGCTGGGCGGGCGCGCGATGTTCGCTGCGACCTTGTCGCATACGACTACCCGGTACCGAACCGATACCCGAAAGTGGCGAGGTCTTCGTGGAAAAGAGCCTCGGCCAGCGCACGCGTGCGGGCGTCGAAATAACCTCGCCAATCGCGATTGCGCTTGCCGGCGCCCAGATGAGGCAGAGGGCGAGGCGGCAGGCCGACACGCATGCAGATCCGATCGAAGTCGGCCTGGCGGGTTTCGAAGCGGATCAGGTCGTCGGTCACCAGCGATCCGGACTCCGGGTCGCGCAGCAGAGCGACCTGGGGCCGCGTGAGGTGACGATGAGCGTGACCCTTGCGCGGCGGGTCGAGCAGCACATCGAGCAAGGGACGGTCGCGGGTCTCGGGAAGGTAGAGCCAGGCGGATATCAGCCGGTCGAACGGGTTGCGCACCGAGGAGAACACGAAGTAGCCCCGCTCCTGATCGCTACGCTGCTTCCAGGCGTCGCCGGCCACGCCGTCGTTGAATCGGTGCCAGGCTTGCTGCTGCGGCGTCAGCCCGAACGCGCTGATGATCGACGAGCCGGCCGTCTTGCGCTGGTGGATGTAGATGCAGTGTCTTTCGACGTCGATCACGCGGCCGCTACAGCCCGATGCAGCTGGCCCCGAGTTTCTTGAAATCCGATTTTCGGCAGTAGCCGATCGTCGGCCAGTAGTCGCCCATCGCGGCTTTCCACTGGCTCCGCGGCAGCTGGCCGACAGTGGCCATCGACTGGCTCCAGCTCGGGTTCGCCAGCGTCTGCCGGTACAGGATCGAGCCGTAGTAATAGACGCCGTCGGCATTGCTGAGCGGCGCGCCGCTGAGGTCGTAAACCACGTCGGTGTCGAGCAGCGCGCCGAACGGCAGCCAGCTCGCGCCCCAGGCCTTCAGGGTGGAGCCGTCGGGTTTGCGGGCAGGATCGGAGAACACCACGGTGACGAAGCCGTCGAGCGGCTTGGCCTGGGCATCGGCCAGACAGCGCGCGACGCCGGTGGTCAGCGGCTCGTTCTCGCAGACCGACCAGAAGCGCACTTGCCGTTCGGTGGTGGCCAGCCAGGGCGCATCCCCCGCCTGGGTGTTGGGGAAGCTCGGCGCGCGCATGCGCATGACCACCATGTCGTAGTCGTAGGGCGCGGCGAAATACTGGCGGCTGATCACCGTCAGCATGTAGTTGTTGTCGGCGCTGGGGTAGAACGGCGTCAGCGGGTTGGTGACCGCCAGCAGCACGCCCGGCGGATTGCTCGCCGGGCGCGGCTGCGCCGGCGTGGTGCCGATGAAGTTGTACTGGTCGATATGGCCGTTGACGGTTTCGGTCTTGGCGACGATCGGGCGCGGCGCGCAGTTGCTGAGCGTGCTGCCATTGCGCTTGAGCTTCGGCAGCGCCGGGCTGCTGGTGCTGCCGTTCAGGCTCTTGGGATTGTCGGAGTAGTAGACGCGGTACAGCAGGCCGAGCTCGGTGAGCCCATCGGAGTAAATGGTGTTCGGAGCCGGCGTCGCTGGGGTTGCGCCAAAGACCAGCTTCACGGTGTAGGTGCCCAGTTGCGCGGTTGAGCCGGCGCGGAACGGGTTGTTGCTGCCCGCGTCCGGATTGATCTGCTGGTCTCCGATCGCGCCGCGCACATTGTGCTCGATGTCGTAGACCTGCAGGCCCATGTAGCGCGCCGCCGGAAACTGGCCCTTGATCGTGATCGTGTTGCCGATTTCGCCCTGGACGACGCTGGCCCAGTAGGTCGCGTTACCTTCCGGGTAGGCGACGTTGCGCATGCCGGTGGGCTCGGAGCGGATGTTCTGCTGCCCGTACCAGGCCTGCGCTTCGGTGCAACCGGCGTCCGGCGTCGCCCAGGTGCCCCAGCCGGACTGTGCCAGTGCCGGAACGCAGAACAAGGCGGCCGTTAGGGCGGCCGGCAGCATGCATGCGCGGGCCGCGATACCTGGGATCTTCATGGATTTACCGGAGTGAACCGCGCGACCGAGCCGCATCGCTTTTCAAGGCTTGCGCCGTAGTCTGACACGCGAGGGCTGCGCGGCGGCAACCACAGATGCGCGGTAGCGCGCGCGGGCAGCTGCCGGGCGGGCCGGCTAGACTCAGCGCCCACTTTTTTGGAGCGGGGCCCGACATGTCCGCCACGGTCTCTCCACGCCTGCACGCCGTACTCGCCGCGTTTGTCGATCCGGTGATCGGCCGCGATCTGATCAGCGCCGGCGTCGTGCGCCGCGCCGACGTCGCCGGTGATCGCGCGATCGTCGAACTGGAGCTCGGCTTCCCGGCTGCCGGTTACGCGCCGCGCATGAAGCTCGCGCTGGCCGAGCACATTCGCGCGGCCGCGGGCCTCAGCGCCGACGTCGCCATCGACTGGCGCATCACGCCGCACGCGGTGCAGAAGAACCTGCGGCCGCTGGCGCAGATCCGCAATGTGATCGCGGTCGCCAGCGGCAAGGGCGGCGTCGGCAAATCCACGGTCGCGGTGAACCTGGCGCTGGCGCTTCAGGCCGAAGGTGCTCGTGTGGGTTTGCTCGATGCCGACATCTACGGCCCGAGCCAGCCGCGCATGCTCGGCAGCAGTGCGCGGCCGACCTCGCCGGACGGCAAGATCATGAATCCCGTGGTCGCGCACGGCCTGCAGTCGATGAGCATCGGCTACCTGATCGACGACAGCCAGCCGACGATCTGGCGCGGGCCGATGGTGACCTCGGCGCTGATGCAGCTGCTGACCGAGACGCGATGGGACGATCTGGATTATCTGATCATCGACATGCCGCCGGGCACCGGCGACATCGCGCTGACGCTGTCGCAGAAGATTCCGCTGTCGGGCGCGGTGATCGTGACCACGCCGCAGGACATCGCGCTGCTGGATGCCCGGAAAGGCCTGGAGATGTTCAAGAAGGTCGAGGTCACCGTGCTCGGCGTGGTCGAGAACATGAGCGTGTTCTGCTGCCCGAACTGCGGCCATCCGAGCGCGATCTTCGGCAGCGGCGGCGGCGACAAGCTGGCGCGCGAAACCGGCGTCGACGTGCTCGGCCGGTTGCCGCTGGACGGCAAGATTCGCGAGCAGGCCGACGGCGGCAACCCCACCGTGGTCGCCGATCCGCGCTCCGACGCGGCGCTGGCGTATCGCGATATCGCGCTGCGTGCAGCGGCGCGGCTGGCGCACGGCGAGGTGCTGGCGTTCCCGACACTGTCGGTGTCCGACGACTGAGTCCCAAGCCGTCCACCGCCGGCAATCAGCCCAGCATCGGCTGCATGCCCGGATCGGCCGCCGCCATCGCCTTGCGATACGCCGGGCGCTCGCCGATGCGTTGCAGGTAGGCGCGCAGGTTCGGGTATGCGCCCAGATCGCGGCGCGAGAAGGCGCGCATCGTCGTCAGCGGGAACAGCATCATGATGTCGGCGGCGCTGAACTCCGCGCCGGCGAAATACGCCACCTCGCCGAGGCGCTGCTCGACCATTGCGAAGGCGCGTTCGCCGCGGCTCATCAGCCCTTTCATCGTCGGCGAATCGCTTTGCAGGCCGAGCATCCTCGCCAGCATGCCGCTCATTTCGGCCGGCATCATCGTGCCGTTGGCGAAGTGCAGCCAGAACAGGTAATCAGCCAAATGCGGCTGATCGGCGGCGACCGTCAGGCGGCCGTTGCCGTATTTCGCCAGCAGGTATTCGATGATCGCGCCGGACTCGGCGAGCTTGAGTTCGCCATCGGTGATCACCGGCGCGATGCCCATCGGATGCAGCGCGCGGTACTCCGGTGGCGCCAGCCGGCTTTTGGCGTCGCGCTCGTAGTGCTGCAGCTGGTAGGGCAGGCCCAGTTCCTCGCACAGCCAGACGATGCGCTCGGACTGCGAGACGCCGAGATGGTGGATCGTCAACATCGGGGTTTTCTCCTGGTTTTCGTGTCGTCGTTGTGCGATCGAGGCTAGCGGCGCGGCGGCGAACTCTCAACCGGCCGGCCGGCGGCCCGTTACAATATCGGCTCATACCGATATCCCAGGCTGCCGCCCCGCATGAGCATCAAGTCCGACCGCTGGATCAAGCGCATGGCGCGCGAGCACGGCATGATCGAACCCTTCGAGGACGGCCAGGTCCGCACCAACGAAGGCGGCAAGATCGTGAGTTACGGCGTCTCCAGTTATGGCTACGACGTGCGCTGCGCCGACGAATTCAAGATCTTCACCAACATCAACTCGACCATCGTCGACCCGAAGAATTTCGACGAAAAAACTTTCGTCGACGTGAAAGGCCCCGTCTGCATCATCCCACCAAATTCCTTTGCACTGGCGCGCACCGTGGAGTACTTCCGCATTCCGCGCAGCGTGCTGACGATCTGCCTGGGAAAGAGTACGTACGCGCGCTGCGGCATCATCGTCAACGTGACGCCGCTGGAGCCGGAATGGGAAGGCCACGTCACGCTGGAATTCAGCAACACCACGCCGCTGCCGGCAAAAATCTACGCCAACGAAGGCGTCGCCCAGATGCTGTTCCTGGAATCCGACGAAATCTGCGAAACCAGCTACAAGGACCGCGGCGGCAAGTACCAGGGCCAGACCGGCGTCACGCTGCCGAAGACCTAGCCTTGCATTTCGTCGTAGCGGATCATAGCTGCGCCTGAGAGTTCTGAAGGCACAGTCGCGGGCACGACCTGCTTCTGCAGCGGGTTTCTCAGGTTTTCGCGTAGAGCTTCAGATACGCATTCGCCGCCTTCTCCCACGAAAAATCCCGCGCCATGCCGGCCAGCTGCATCGCCTTCCAGTGCTTGTCGTTGCGCCGCAGTTCCAGTGCGCGGTTGACGCCGTACAGCACGCCGCCGATGTCGGCGTCGTTGAACATGACGCCGGTTGCGCCGCCATCCGCGAGCGAGTGCGGCGTCGCGTCGGTAACGGTGTCCGCCAGCCCGCCGGTGCGGCGTACGACCGGCACGGTGCCGTAGCGCTGGCTGTACATCTGGTTGAGGCCGCAGGGCTCGAAGCGTGACGGCATCAGGAAGATGTCGGCGCCGGCTTCGATGCGGTGCGCCAGGCCCTCGTCGTAGCGCAGCTGCACGCCGATGCGCTGCGGATAGCGCGCCGCGGCCTCGCGCCAGGCCTGCTCCTGGCTGCGGTCGCCGGAGGCCAGCAGCGCAAACTGCAGCGCCGGATGCGCGGCCATCAGCGTGTCCAGCGCGCCCAGGATCAGGTCGCTGCCTTTCTGTTCGGCCAGGCGCGTGACGATGCCGATCAGCGGCGCCTCGACGTCGGCGACGAGGCCGAGCTCCTGCTGCAGCTCGCGCTTGTTGGCGTTCTTGCCCTGACGCAGGCTCGCCGCGGAATAACGGCGCGCCAGCAGCAGGTCGGTGGCCGGATTCCAGGCATCGGTGTCGATGCCATTGGCAATGCCGGACAGCCGCTCAGCGCGCCAGCGCAGCAACGGGTCCAGCCCGTAGCCATATTCGCGGGTCTGGATTTCGCGCGCATAAGTCGGGCTGACGGTGGTGATCGCGTCGGCCGCGGTCAGGCCGCCTTTCATGAAGCAGAAGCCGCCGTACATTTCCAGGCCGTCGATGCCCCACAGCTGCGGCGGCAGGCCGAGAAAGTCGAAAGCCTCGCGACCGTACCAGCCCTGGTAGGCGATGTTGTGGATGGTGAACACGGTGCGCGGGCGCCGCGGCTGGGTCGACAGCCAGGACAGCGCCGGGCCGGTCTGCCAGTCGTTGGCGTGGACCACGTCGGGCTGCCAGCCGGCGGCGCCCATGCCGAGCCGATACACCGCCTCGCTGAAGCAGCCGAAGCGCCAGGCGTTGTCGGCAAAGTCGCGGCCGGCGGCGTCGCGATAGGGGTCGCCATCGCGCACGTAGAGGTAGGGCGCGTCGATCAGCCACAGCTTCAGCGGCGTCCCCGGCAATTGCGCCTCGATGACGCCGAAGGACTGGCCGCGGATATCGATCCGGCACAGCTCATGGGCGGGCTGCACCTGCTCCAGCAAGCCGCGATAGGCCGGCAGCACCACGCGCACGTCGGCGCCGAGCCGGGTCAGCGCCAGCGGCAGCGCATAGGCCACATCGGCGAGCCCGCCGGTTTTGATCAGCGGCCAGCATTCACTGGCGGCAAAGAGCACCCGCATGGTTGGTCGTTGTCATGGGTTCAGGAATGGCACGTAGGATAAGCGTGTCGCCTGAACTGCGCCTTCGCGGCGGGCGGGCCGTACCACCAGGAATTCGAACTCGTGACCGTTGCCGACCGCATGTCTCTCGTGCCGCAGGACCTGCTGCACCGACTGCAGGAAAACCGTCTAGGTGATCCGTTCCAGCTGCTGGGCGCGCATCGCTCCGACGACGACACCGCGACCCAGCTGCGGGTGTGGCGGCCCGGCGCCCGGCGCGTGCATCTGCATGCCGCCGACGGTCCCGAGCTGCAGCGCCTGCCGAACTCCGATCTGTTCGTGGCCGAGCTGCGAGAAGCGCTGCCGCGCAACTACCGTCTGCATTGGCAGGACCAGGGCGGTGCCTGGCACAGCGGCTGCGACGCCTACGCCTTCGACCAGCCACTGATCGCGGATTTCGACCTGCACCTGTTCGGCGAAGGCCGGCACTGGCATGTGCACGCGATGCTCGGTGCGCATGCGACGACGCTCGACGATGTCGCCGGCGTGCGCTTCGCAGTGTGGGCACCGCATGCGCTGGCGGTCAGCGTGGTCGGCGACTTCAACGCCTGGGACGGGCGCCTGCACCTGATGCGCGGCCATGGCAGCGGCGTCTGGCAGCTGTTCATTCCCGAGCTGCCGGCCGGCTCGTTCTACAAGTTCGAGATCTGCGGGGCCGACGGCGTGCGCCGGCTCAAGTCCGACCCTTACGGCCGCGAGTTCCAGCTGCGCCCCGAGACCGCTTCGGTGGTCCGTGCGCCGAGCGAGTTCAAATGGAGCGACGCCGCCTGGCTGCAGGCGCGCCAGGGCCGCGACTACAAGCGCGAGCCGATGTCGATCTACGAAGTACATCTCGGCAGCTGGCAGCGCACCGAGGACAACGGCTATCTGAGCTATCGCGAAATCGCGCACCGGCTGGTGCCGTATGCGGTGCAGCTAGGCTTTACGCATATCGAGTTGCTGCCGATCAGCGAGCATCCGTTCGACGGCTCCTGGGGCTACCAGACCATCGGCCTGTTCGCGCCCACCAGCCGCCACGGCACGCCGGACGACTTCCGTTATCTGGTGGACTACTGCCACGCCCACGGCCTCGGCGTGATCCTCGACTGGGTGCCGGCGCATTTTCCGAAAGACGCGCATGGCCTGCGGCATTTCGACGGCCAGCCGCTGTACGAATATCCGGATCCGCTGCGCGGCGAGCACCCCGAGTGGGGCACGCTGATCTACGACTACGGCCGGCCGCAGGTGAAGAATTTCCTGCTCGCCAATGCGCTGTTCTGGATCGAGCTGTTCCATATTGACGGGCTGCGCGTCGACGCGGTCGCCTCGATGCTGTACCTGGACTACGGCCGCAACGCCGGGCAGTGGCGGCCGAACAAGTTTGGCGGCCGCGAGCATCTGGAGGCCGTGGATTTTCTGCGCGAACTGAACATCGTCGTGCACGGCCAGCATCCGGGCGCGGTGGTGATCGCCGAGGAGTCCACGTCCTGGCCGAAAGTGTCTCGGCCGGTCGACGAAAAAGGCCTGGGCTTTTCGATGAAGTGGGACATGGGCTGGATGCACGACACGCTCGACTACTTCAAGCGCGATCCGGTGCACCGCCGCTACGACAACAACAAGATCACCTTCGGCCTGATGTACGCCTGGACCGAGAACTTTGCGTTGCCGCTGTCGCACGACGAAGTCGTGCACCTGAAGAAAGCCCTGGTCGAGAAAATGCCGGGCGACGACTGGCAGAAGTTCGCCAACCTGCGGCTGCTGTTCGCGTGGATGTACACGCGGCCGGGCAAGAAGCTGCTGTTCATGGGCGGCGAGTTCGGGCAGCGCCGCGAATGGAACCACGACCGCCAGCTGGACTGGTGGATCGACACGCAGCCCTTGAACGCGGGCTTGCGCAGCTGGCTGGCGGATCTGAACCGGCTGCACCGCGAGGTGCGGGCCTTCCACGAACGCGACTTCGAACCCGGCGGCTTCGAGTGGATCGACTGCAACAATCTCGACGAATCGGTGTTCGTCTTCCGGCGTCGCGACGACGCGGGACGTGACAGCGTGGTGGTGCTCAACTGTACGCCGGTGGTCCGCCATCGCCAGCGTATCGGCGTGCCCAGCGCGGGGCGCTGGATCGAGCAGCTGAATTCGGATGCGCCGATCTACGGCGGCAGCGGCGTCGGCAATCTCGGCGGCGGCGACGCCTATGTCGCCGCGTGCATGAACCAGCCCTACACGCTGGTGCTCAGCCTGCCACCGCTAGGCGCGCTGGTGTTGAGCCTGGAGGAGAAGCCGAGCTCGGTTTCGAAGCTGTAGGAGCGGGTCATACCCGCGACTCGGTCCTCGCCGACACAGTCGCGGGTATGACCCGCTCCTACACAGTCTGAGCGGCTAACCGCCGCTCATCCACGCCTTCCGGATCTCGCGCCCGCACAACACGCTGTCCCAGTACGCGGTCTTGCCGAGCTTCTGCCGCGCCAGCACGCCGTAGGTGGTCTTGTCCTTCGAGATCCACGGATAGAAGCCCATTGCGCCGGGGCTGCTGAAAGCGCCGTCGCCGGTGCGGGGGTCGTCTTCAACCCAGTGGTTGATGCTGTAGTGCCAGTTGTCGACCACCGGCGTATAGGCGACGCCCGGGCAGTTGCTGGCGGCGCACACCGGCCGGTAGCCGAGGAACTCCTTCATGCGCAGCTGGCCGGAAACGATCTTGCGCAGGAACTTGCCGAATTCGGCCGGGCTGGATTCCATGCCGCCCGCAGGCTGCGGTGATTTGTACGAAAACCCGATGTCCGGGCCGACGTAGCGTTTGACCTCGGAGGTGAACTCGTCGGCGTTCATCCGGCCCAGGCCGAGGATGCCGGCGAGCCGCTGGTCATGGCCACCACCGTAGGAAAACCGGCCGACCTTGCTGCCGTCGCGTTCGCCGTTGGAGCGCGCGGTCATGCAGGAGTCGACACTGCGCGACAGCGCGCACATCAGCGGGTTGAAGCTGGCGTAGCCGGAGCGCATCTCCAAATAGTTCAGCTGCTCTTCGGTCGGCTGGGCGTTCTTGCCGATTTTCTCGAGGAAGTAGCTGCCCCAGACGAACTTGCTGGCCGAGGCGATGCGGATGGTCTGGTCGGCGCTGTACTCGTCGCCGATCTTGCCGCTGCCCTGGACGCCGCTGGCGTCGCCGATCTCCCAATAAAAGTCACCGAGGGCCTTGCACTCCCGGCTGCCGCCTGCAACGGCCGCCGCGGCCTGCTGCCGCGCCTGGGTGGAGCCTGCTCCATAAGCGGCCGGCACCGCGGCCGCGATGCTCAGCATTAGCGCGATGCCCGGGATGGCTCGCCGCACTACGACTTTCTTCATGGTTTTTCCTTTCCTGATCCGGTTTATTGCAGTTGCCGGCGCGCCGTTCCTGCATCTTGCCCACGGTTCCACGATATGGCTGGCTAATGTAGCGCCTGCCGATGAACCGTGGCGTAGGACATTGCTGCGACTTTCCGGGCGCTTTGCAGCGCTTGAGCTTTCATGAACAAGTGTTTCATTAAAAACGGCATTGGTCTTGCCTCAGAAGCTCTGGCCTGCCTCAGCCGCAGGCGTCACTACGGACGGTGTCGCGAATCTGCCGCGCGCGAAAGGAGTCGCTATCATGAAATTCGATCACCCTACCGCCTACCTCGCCAGCGCTGTAGAGGACACCGTGCAAAGCCATTCCGATCCGCGTTTCGTCAGCCGTCTCACCAAGAGCACGCTCGCGCTGGTCATGGCCGGTGGCCGCGGCTCGCGCCTGGGGCCGATGACGCAGTGGCGCGCCAAGCCGGCGGTGCCGATCGCCGGCAAGTTCCGGATCATCGATTTCTCGCTGTCCAACTGCATCAATTCGGGCATCCGCCGCATTGGCGTTCTGACGCAGTACAAGAGTCATTCACTGATCCAGCATCTGCAGAAGGCCTGGAGCTTTCTCGGCGGCGAGTTCGGCGAGTTCGTCGAGCTGTTGCCGGCGCAGCAGCGCGTCGACGAGAACAGCTGGTACATGGGCACCGCCGACGCGGTCTACCAGAACCTCGACATCATCCGCGCGCACGAGCCCAGCCATGTGCTGATCCTGGCCGGCGACCACGTCTACAAGATGGACTACGGGCGCATGCTCGCGCACCACGTCGAGAAGGGCGCGCAGATTTCGGTCGGCTGCGTCGAGGTGCCGCTGGAAGAAGCCACCGGCTTCGGCGTGATGGCGGTCGACAGCGACAGCCGTGTGGTCAAGTTCTACGAGAAGCCCAAGCATCCCGAGTGCATGCCGGGCCGTCCCGATACCGCGCTGGCGTCGATGGGCATTTACATCTTCGATGCCAGTTATCTGCTCGACCTGCTGACGCGCGATGCCGGCATGAGCATGTCCAGCCACGACTTCGGCCACGACATCATTCCCGCCGCGATCAAGAACAACCGCGTCTATGCCTATGCGCTGCGCGACGTGCACGATCCCAACCGCGCCGGCTACTGGCGCGACGTCGGCACCATCGACGCGTACTGGAAGGCGAATCTCGAGCTGGTCGACGTCGTGCCGGAACTCAACCTGTACGACGAGCAGTGGCCGATCTGGACCTATCAGCAGCAGACGCCGCCGGCCAAGTTCGTGTTCGACGGGCCGCACCAGCGCGGTTCGGCGGTGAATTCCATGGTCTCCGGCGGCGCGATCGTCTCCGGTGCCGAGGTCAACCATTCGGTTCTCTTCTCCAACGTCACCCTGGAACGCGGCACGCTGGTGCAGGATTCCGTGATCCTGCCGCGGGTGAAGATCGGCGCCAACTGCACGATCCGCAAGGCCGTCATCGACGAGGGCTGCATCATTCCGGAAGGCACGTTG
>Ga0190273_10000415_pt1 | contig 16599 bp, 14 predicted proteins | sample Popmic504IS_FD_134513 | JGI IMG/M metagenome (GOLD analysis project Ga0190273, IMG submission 134513) | Populus adjacent soil microbial communities from riparian zone of Shoshone River, Wyoming, USA - 504 IS | ecosystem: Environmental > Terrestrial > Soil > Riparian zone > Trees stand | place... | reverse complement strand
GGTTGATGGCACAAGACGGAGTGCGCACACTCTCGCCCGGCGCTTATGAACTTTCCCTAGTTTCTGGACGCCGCAGTGTAGCTGCCGCGGGCGCGTACCGTGAGACCACGCTTGGCGACAGAGACGTTGAGCTGGCGGCGCTGGCCCGGTTGCGCAGGCGTCTGCGGGTAGTAACCCAGACTGTATTGGCGTCGTAAATCCTGTGCGATCAGCTCGAACGCCTCGGACAATTTTTTCAGGTCGCCCGCGTGATAAAAGCGCGTACCGGATCGCTTCGCCACGTCATGCAGATAAGCGTCCGCGCGCTGGTAGTGTTGAGCCGTAAAGCCAGGCGGATAAATTTTAGTGCGCTTGATGTCTACACTGCCTGTAAAGTCCCCGATGGCCTTGACCTCCTCCTTCACAGTAAAGGTGTCGAACTGTATCGGATAGACCAGCACTTCCGCCTGCTCTATCGCGCGGATGTTGCTCGCGTGGGTAGCGCCCGCGCTCACGTTGTCGACGCCGTCGGTAAAGAGGACTATGGCTTTGCGTCCCTGTATGCGGCTCAGTTGTTCTTTGAGCACGTACTCGACCACGTCATAGAGGAACGAGCCGGTGTCGGACGGCTTGAGATTGATGGCCTTGCGCAGGGCTTCGCGGTCGCTCGTCGGCTCGATCAGTAAACGCACTCGATCATTAAAGGCGACGACCATCACGCGATCATCAGGGCTTAACTGATCTATAAATGCGAGCGCAGCTTTTTGAATATCTTCCAGGCGAAAGGCCGTCGAGCCGCTGGTGTCCAGAAGGAGCGCGACCGTGAAAGGTTTTTCGACGGGCTCGAAGTGAGCGATTTTTTGTTCGACGCCGTTCTCCGTGATGCGAAAATCTTCCTGACGCAAGTTGGATACGTACCTGCCCTTGCTATCCGTCACCGTCGCCGCGACGGTCACAAGAGAGGTCTCGACACGCACAATCTCGCCAACGTCCGCCTCGTCCTCCTGCTGCTTCGGCTGTTGCAGCAACGGCTCTGGCATTACCGGCGGAGGCTCTTGTTGTAAGCCTGAGGCGCTCAATTTTGTCTGACCAGACTCTAATGCCAAGCGGGGCGCGCAAAGGACAGACACACAACAGACCGAGAGCATGAAAAGCAGAGCAAAGGACGGAAAGACTTTTCTCATTTTGTTTGGAGCACCTCCGGCAGGACAAGCCTGATCCATTCAGGGACGCCAGTATACGCGCGACCGTTCGATTTGTTTAGTAAAAAAATTCAGAGGGGTGTTCAATTTTTTGAACGCTATCTCTTGTTAATGGCAAGCAGAGCCTTCGTACTGGCGTTGATCTGTCAGAAGGGAGCGTCGGCGCGCTCTGCACCCGAAGACCTTGGAAATCGGAGCGAAACTATTTGCTTGATCGCCCAAAGGTGGTAGACTACACGGCAGTCCGGCCCTGAAATTTGGGCCGGACTCACCTTTCCCCGAACTTCGTTCGACTAAAGAATACAAAGAGCGCCGCACGGAACACTCTGCGCAACCTCGCTGTCTCTCTCAGAGGGGAATAGCGCTAACAGGGCCGGGCGACCCTTTAGCCCCCGGAGGGTCAAGAGAAATGGATGTCCCCCACATCATCGCCGGGCGATTTCGCATCGAGTGCGAAATCGGTAGAGGCGGCATGGGCACGGTTTATCGCGCCACACACCTTGGGCTGGAACGCGCCGTCGCCGTCAAGATCATCAAGACAGAATATGCTTCTGACCCGCATGTGACTGATCGCTTTCTGCGCGAAGCACGCACGATGGCTAGGCTGCGTCACCCGCACGCCGCGATGATCTTCGACGCGGGCAATCTGCCGGATGGCCGCCATTTTATCGTCATGGAATTCGTCGAAGGCGCGACGCTCTCCGACGTGCTCGCACGCGAGGGCCGCTTCACGCCAGAGCGCGCCGTGCGCATCGCCGCAGATGTTTGCGACGTGCTCGCTGAAGCCCACAGCCTCGGCATTATTCATCGCGACCTCAAGCCCTCGAACATCATGCTCAACGAGCGCGGCGTGTGCGTGCTGGACTTCGGCGTCGCGAAAGTTTTGGCCACGGCCTCTGCCGATATTAGCTCGACCTATGTCACGACGGGGTCTGGCTCAATCGTCGGCACGCCGCGTTACATGTCGCCCGAACAGTGTATGGGCCAGAGGGTCGAAGCGCGCAGCGACCTCTACTCTTTAGGCGTGCTGCTCTACGAGATGTTATCCGGGAGACCGCCCTTCGTCGATCCGCTCGCCTCTGCGGTGCTGGTCAAGCAGGCGACCTCGCAGCCGAGACCATTGACCTCGCTTCGTGAAGACGTGCCGCGCCCGCTCGCCGTTGCCGTCCACACACTGCTCGCCAAGCAACCGGAACAGCGCCCGCGAAGCGCCACGGCGGCCCGCTCTCTGCTGGAAAAAAGTATCGCCAGACCGGAACGCGCGCAGCAGACGGAAATCTCTCCGATGGCGACGACCGTCTCGACGGCCAGTGCCGGAATCGGGGCGGCGCGCTGCATCTTCTTTCGCGCCGTCACGCCCGTCGCCATGATCGCCGTGCTCGGCCTTGTACTCTTCGTCTGGGGCAGCAGCAGTCAGAGCATGTGGCTGTCCTCCGCATCGTTCGAGCAAAGCACCGAAGCCGCTTCGCGCGATTCGCTCGCCACCGGAGCATCTGCCGTCAACATCACGCCGCCGCAACTCTCTATCGATCAGGCACGACGTATCGTGGGTAATGCGGCGCACGGCCAGACCCCAGACGTGCGCGTCGTGCGCAAGGGACGCGACTCTGCGATCATCTCTATTCATGACGAGCAGCGCGCGGGCACGACGCATCTATTTATGATGGAGAGAGCGGGCTCACGCTTTCGCATTACGGGGCGCGCTCCGCTCGACGTGGAAGGTTTTCGCGGCGCGACCTGGAAGGCAGAGACCGTGGACGCGGACAACGACGGCTCTGATGAAGTTCTATATACGGGCACGAGCGCGAAAAAGGGACGCGCGGCGGGCTATCGACTGGTGCTCTATGTGCCGCGCACGCGCCAGTCCTACTGGCTGCGCCTTGAGAATAGTCCGGTGGGTGAAAAGACTCTGCGCGCAGAGTGGTCTGCCAACGCGCTGCGTCGCGCGGCCACGCCCTATCGCACGGCCTTACAACAGCAGGCGCGCATCATCGCCGACGCTCGTTAGGGGCGCACACCTTAAATAAGAGATGGAACAAGAACGGGTCGAATCCTTCCTGGATTATTTCGAGAAAATTCGGGAGCGCACTCTGCGCGTCATACGCTGTATCCCTCCGCAGAACATCGACTGGACATACAAAGAGGGTCGCTTCACCTTCGCCGATCTGATACGCCATCTGGCGGCGATAGAGAGATACATGTATGCGGAGAACGTTCAACTGAAACCCAGTCGTTATCCGGGTCACGGGCGTGAACTGGCAGATGGCTACGCGGAAGTGTTTGAATACCTCAACCGCATGCACGCCGAATCGATGGAGATATTCCTCTCGCTGACTGATGATGATTTAGAGAAGAGATGCCAGACGCCGGGCGGAGCTTCGATCACAATTTGGAAATGGCTGCGCGCGATGGTCGAGCACGAAGTTCATCATCGCGGACAAATCTATCTTTACCTGAGCATGCTCGATGTGCAGAGCCCGCCGCTCTACGGCCTCACCTCGGAAGAGGTTCTGGAGAGAAGCCGGCAACAAGGAATGTTCTGAAATGGTTATGCTGAAACGGTCAGCCGTTATTGGGATTCTGTGTCCTTCATTGCAGACTCTTCAACATGAAAGCCGCTCTCGGGCCGGTCGGCATCATAAGTGAGCTTGTATTCCTTTTTCTCGCGAAAGTCGCTGTACTCCATCTGCAAACCATTTCCTTTGATCTGATAACCCTCTTGTGAGGTGACGGGCGCCCAGCAGGACTCATAACGCACGGCCTTGATGTCATTGATATGCCATGTGCTGTTGAGCTTGATCCACAAAAGATTGCATTCCTGTCCAGCGCCGCATTGCCTGTCATTCGATTCGAGCCTTGAAGGGCCGCAGGCGGAAACCAGCAGGTAAAGAAAATCCTGACGGCGCGTCGCAAACAGCACCTCGACATCAGAGATTTTCGCCGCGTCAATACTGCGGCTGACATCGAGTAGATGTTTTTTACCCTGGCTGGTGAGAACGAGCTTCGTTCCACGTCCGCGTGCTCTGATGCCGGATCGGCTCGAACCGTTTTGAGCCGGGGCGATGCTCTGAAAAGCCACGATGGTGACGAGAATTAGAATTGAGATGCTTTTGATCTTCATCAATAATCGACGCTGTCGAGACAATTTCACTGCCGGATAAAACGACCAATCAGGGATCATACGCGCTCTCGCCATATTATCAATCCTTATTTTGTTTCAGGGCCGAAGCCGTCTCCAAACTTGTCGCGCGAGCGCGGGACATGTCAAGATAGCTCTGTTTTGATTATCCTTCTACTGTCTTTGGACGCAGTGCCGCCCCCTTTATGAGCAGTTCCCGTTTCGATCAAACAGCCTGTGACAGCCTGGCAGAGTGCGTCCGCGAGATAGAGAAAGAGACGGATGCCGAGCTAGTGATCGTCGTGCGTGCGCGCTCCGGCTCATATCGCCACGTGGATTTATTGTGCGGCGCTGTGCTGGCTTACGCGGGGCTGCTCTTTCTGCTCTTCTCGCCGTGGACGTTCAGTCATTACTGGGTCGCAGTGGATGTCGTGCTGCTGTTCGCGCTGGGCTTTTACATCTCCGCGCGAAGCGAAACGATCCGCCGACTAATGACGACTAAAAGGGAGCGCGCCGATGCCGTGCGTATGGGCGCGGCGGCGATGTTTTATGAAGCCGGAATCGCCAACACCGCGAGCGAGATGGGCGTGCTTATTTATCTCTCTCTGCTTGAGCGCAGGCTGGAACTGATCGCAGATCGCGGTGTGCTCAAGGCCGCGCCGCCGCTGGAATGGAACGAGCGATTGTTCGAGCTGCATAAGGCCGGACATCGTCCGCACCTGCCTGGAATGCTTGAGGCCCTGCGCGAGCTGGGCGCGCTGCTCAAGCGTTGTCTTCCGCCAACGGGCGAAAACCCCAACGAGCTATCTGACATGCCGCGTTTCGATCTCCGATGAAGCTCTCTGTTCGTACACACGCGCTCTCGCTTATCCTTACTCTCTTCTCAGCCTGCCTGGTGCTGCTGGCGCTCGGGTTTGTCGCGCCCGCGCTGGCGCGCGTCGGCGGCGGGCAGGGCTACGGAGGCGGTGGTGGTGGCGGAGGCGGTAGCGGCGGCGACGGTGACGGCGGCGCGATCCTCTACGTGATCTATCTACTGCTGCGTTTTCTTATCTATCTGACCATAGAGTATCCGATCATCGGCATACCGCTCGATATAATTGTGATCGGCGGGTTCATCTACTTTTTTTACAGACGCGCGAAAAGAGGTCGCACGACCGATTGGAGCTCGTCCACTTGCGCAGATACTTCTTCAGCGCCGATCAGTCTTGGGCTCAGGCCCGCACGTAATCCGCAGGATGTCACGCGCGAGTTGATACAACTGCGTCGCTTCGATCCTAATTTCTCGGAGATCATCTTTACGGATTTCTGTTACGCGCTTTATAGCCGCGCGCAGCATGCTCGCGGTACGCGCTCGCTGGACGAGTTGTCGCCGTACTTAAGCAGCGATGCTCGCGCGCATCTTCTGTCGCGCAATCCTCAGAACCTGCGCGAGGTCGCGGGTATCATCGTCGGCGCGATGAAGATCGCGAATGTCAGCGGGCTGGCATCACAGGTGGTGCAGCTCAGCGTCGAGTTCGAGAGCAATTATACGGAGCTCGTCGGCGGCAATCAGAGCGGCAGCGGCGCGCCCGCCCAGATGACTTACTACGTGCGCGAGCTATGGCATTTAGAGCGCAAGCGCGATGTGCTCTCGCCTCCGCCCGCTCAGGCCACAGCGCTTCATTGCCCACGTTGCGGCGCGGCGTTGCAGAAGGATACGACGGGCGCTTGCGCCTTCTGCGGCGCACGCATCGAAAGCGGCGAGTTTCAATGGTTCGTGCGCTCGATCATGCTGCTCGGACGCGAGGCGCGCGGGCCGCTCTTAACCTCTAATGTGCCGGAGGTCGGAACGGACTATCCTTCCGTCGTGCAGCCTAGCTTCGCGCAGGTGCGAGCCTATTTTGAAAAGAGCCACCCGGAATTTAACTGGGGCGAATTTCAGACGCGCGCCCGCATGATCTTCGACGAGCTACAGGCGGCCTGGTCGACGCTCGATTGGGAGCGCGCGCGCCCGCACGAGACGGACAGTATTTTCCAGATGCATCGCTACTGGATAGATGCTTACAGGCGACAGGATTTACGAAACCTGCTGGATCAGTGCCGGATCACCTCTATGCAGCCGGTTAAGATTATGGAGGATGCGTTCTATAATTCGATTACGCTGCGCATCTGGGCCGAAGGCTACGATTATACTCTTGACAGCCAGGGGCGCGTCGTCGCCGGGTCGAAGCAAAGCCTGCGACGCTGGAGCGAGTACTGGACATTTATACGTAACCGTAATGCCAAGCCGCAGAGAGCGCGCACAGACCTCTCCTGCCCCAACTGCGGCGCGGGTCTCAAGGTCAACGCGACGGGCATTTGTGAGTTTTGCGGCGGCAAGATCACCTCCGGTGAGTTCGACTGGGTTCTCTCAAAGATTGAACAGGACGAATCTTACGCGGGCTGACATCTCCGCAGCCCTTTGGGACATCGAACGGAGGCGATGATTTTAGAGGCTTTGGCCCAGACTGGGAAACCTAAAGCGCGTCGAATACGTAAAAATTAGAGCCAACGGAAAAGTAGCAGCAGCAGTTTTTTTACAGGCGTGGGAAACCCGCCTTGACGCTTGCGTTTTCCAAGTCCCGAAGTAGAGCCGGAATCAAAGATCAATCTCTTTTTCACGAATGGAGCTTTTTGTGAAACGCACCCTTAATACTTTTGCGCTCGCGTGGGCGCTCATCGCGACCAGCCTCGCGCCCATCAATACAGTAAGCGCCGCCGCGCCGCAAACGCCTGAGCAGCAACTAAGACGCAGCAGCGGCACGCAGACCGCACGCGCCGCCACTACCGCTCGGCTGCCGCAGGCCCAGCTAGTCAATCGCGTGCTCGCCAACGGGCTTGAAGTAATCGTCCTCGAAGACCACTCCGTCCCGCTCGTGACAATCGAGCTGGCCGTCAAGAACGGCTCTTACACAGAGCCGCCTGAGCTAAACGGTCTGTCGCACCTCTACGAGCACATGTTCTTTAAGTCGAATCGTTCGGTGGCGAATCAGGAAGATTACCTCAAACAGATAGGCCAGATGGGTATCGCCTATAACGGTCAGACGCAGACCGAGCTGGTCAACTACTATTTCACGACGACGAGCCCGAACATGAAAGTTGCGATGCAGTTTATGCGCGACTCTACGCGCTGGCCGCTCTTCGATAGTGACGAGTTCGAGCGCGAGCGCCAGGTCGTCATCGGCGAGATTGATCGCAACGAATCGAACCCTTTCTATTATCTGAACAGAGAGATCAACGACCGGCTCTTCTTTAAATTTCCGAGCCGCAAAAATCCGCTCGGCAATCGCAAGACCGTCACTGCCGCCACGACAGACATGATGCGGCTGATTCAGGGTCGCTATTACGTGCCGAACAATTCTGCGCTCGTCGTCACGGGCGACGTTAAGGCCGAAGAGGTCTTTAAGATGGCGCAGGATTTGTACAGCGAGTGGCCGCGCACGGAAGACCCCTTCGTCAAGTTCCCGGCGGTCGATCATCCGCCGCTTCCCAAAAGCGAGGGCGTGATCGTCAAACAGCCCGTGCAGAACGTCGTCATAGAGATCGGCTGGCACGGGCCATCCATCGGCAAGGATAATCCTGCGACCTACGCGGCGGACGTTTTCTCTTTTATCCTGACGCAGCCCAACTCGCGCTTTCAACGCGCGCTCGTCGACACGGGGCTCGTCAATGGGCTGAGCATAGGCTATCTGACGCAGCGCAACGTCGGCCCGATCTCGATCATCGCGGTGACGACGCCGGAGAAGGCGCGCGCCGCGACCAAGGCCATCTACCAAGAGATCGCGCATTTCAACGACAAGGACTATTACACGGACGAGCAGTTGGAGAGCGCCAAGGCTTTATTGGAAGCCGACGATCTTTACTCGCGCGAGAAACTGAGCGACTACGCGCATACCTTGAGCTTCTGGTGGGCCTCTACGGGTCTGGAGTATTTTCGCGGCTACCTTGGGAACTTAAGGCAAACGACGCGCGCGGACATCAGCCGCTACGTCACCACCTATATTCAGGGCAAGCCGCACATAGGCGTCGCGCTCATCTCCGAAGAGGGCCAACAGACGGCCCAGTTGAAACCTGAAGATTTGATCGGTCAATGAGAAACTGTATGAAAAACTATTCCAACCAGCTTTCCTCCAGCGGCCTTCTGCGAATTGCTCTCGGCCTTATTCTTTCAATCGTGGCTGCCGTGCCCGGTGCTGCGACGTGGCAGGCGAGTGCGCGAACCCTGAGCACGCAGGGCCAGGGCGATGAAGCGCGCGCGAAGCCGCAAACACTCCCGGATCAAACCTCTATCCAGAATGTCGAAGCGACGCAGGCCGCGCTCGTCACGGAGTTCGATGTCAACGGCCTCAAAGTTATCGTCAAACGGCGTCCGGGAAGTTTAACCGTCTCGGCGGGACTTTTCCTGCGCGGCGGCTCGCGTAATATCACTGCTGAGAACGCTGGCATTGAAGCCTTGATGCTCGATGTCGCAACGGAAGCGAGCACGAGTTTTCCGCGCGAGCGTATGCGCACGGAGACTTCACGCATGGGGACGGTCATTAGTTCCGGCGTCAACTATGATTACTCTGTGTTGTCGTTGGCCTCTACGCGTCCGAACTTCGACCGCTCCTGGGAAATCTTCACGGACGTGGCGTTGCGCCCGTCGTTTACGCGTCAGGACGTAGAGCTTGTGCAAAGCCGTATGGTCGCATCGCTGCGAGACGATGTGGACGATCCCGATGATTACCTGCAACGCCTGCAAGAGCGCGCAGCCTATGTCGGTCATCCATATTTCAATCGCCCGCGTGGGACGGCTGAAACGGTCGGACATCTGAAGGCGGAAGACCTGCGGCGTTATCACCAGCAAATGATGCAGTCCTCGCGGCTGCTCTTAGTGATCGTCGGCGATCTGGATGCGGCGCAACTGCGCCAGCGCATCACACAGACCTTCGGCAAATTACCACGCGGTGATTATCGTCCCTCGCCGCTTCCCGCTTTGACGTTTGGCACTCCGTCCGTCGAAGTAATCAAGCGAGGCTTACCGACCAACTATATTCAAGGGCTATTCGCCGCGCCGTCCCTGACGGCTTCGGATATTTATCCGATGCGCATTGCGTCGAGCGTGCTGCGTGACCGCGTCTTTGAGGAGGTGCGCGTCAAACGCAATCTCTCGTATGCGCCGAGCGCTTTCTTGAGCAGCCAGGGAGCGAACGTCGGTGGTATCTACGTCACCGCGGTCGATGCGAACAAGGCCGTGCGCGTGATGCTCGATGAGATCACGCGGCTTCAGCAGGAGCCTATCTCGCGCGAAGAGATCATCGGCGTCGTCTCGCAATATCTGACCAGTTATTACATGGGCCAGGAGACCAACGCGGCGCAGGCCGGAGAGCTTGCGCAGTACGAGTTGATCGGCGGCGGCTGGCGAAATTCACTCGTTACTATCGAGCGCCTGCGCTCCGTCACGCCCGAAGACGTGCAGCGTGCAGCGCGCACCTACATGCGCAACATTCGGTTCGTCGTCATAGGCAATCCGGATCAGATAGACAAAAACGTCTTCACGGGCCATGCCGGAGCAGAATAAAAAGTTAGGCCACGTGGAAGATCAAAAAAGGGTGAGGCTTTGAATCAAAGCCTCACCCTTTCTTTTAGCCCCGAAGGGGCTAATGACTCTCGCTCACGCGCGAAGCCTCAACGGCGTATCTCGCCCATCAGCTTTTCGTAGAGCTTCGTGTCGAGTGGTTCGAGCAGACGACTCTGAGAGATGGCAGACCAGCGGTCGCCGATCTCCATGTAGGTCATGCCCAGATTATAGTAGGCTTCCGCATGACGCGGGTTAATACGCGTCGCCTGCTTGTAGGCTTCCAGAGCCTCGTTAAAACTCCCAGAGTAAAAATATGCGTCGCCGAGCCTGTTGTAAGCCTCTACTGAGTTGGGGCGCAGGCGTATGGCCTGCTGAAAGGCGCGGATCGCGTCGCGGTTCTTGCCCTGTTTGACTTTGCAATAGCCGACCTGAATCCAGGCTTCTGCCCGCGCCGGATTCTTATTCACGGCAATCTCGAAATAGCCCAGCGCGCTCTCGTAGTTGCCGAGCCAAAGAGAATTAAGCCCGTTCAAATACCAGCGCTCCGAGGCGGCTTCCGATTGGGGGCCTCCACGCAGTCGTGCGGCCAGCTCTTCAAAGCTCAACAACTTCTCGGGCTCAAGCTGTGTGAGGCGCGAAGAGGAGAGCGCTAGATTGATGTTCTGACCGTTGGTCACGACCATCGTCACCACTCCGATGACCTCGCCCTTCATATTGAAAAGCGGGCTGCCCGAATTGCCGTGCGAGATCGGCGCGGTGATCTGAATAATCTTCGCGAGGTTCGGCACTTCGCGCACAGCCGAGACTATTCCGTCGGCGATTGATCCTTCCATGCGAAGGGGATTGCCGATGACGAAAATCTTTTCGCCCTCTTCTGGCACGACCTCGGAGATGTCCAGAGGACGCGGCGCGCGCTCAGGCGGCATCCCTATGCTCAGGATGGCCAGGTCGCCTTCGAGGTCAACGTCCAGCATCCCCAGGACGGGAAAGGTCTTTCCCTTACCGTCGAAGGTTCTGACTTCGGCGTGGTGCGCGCCCTCTATCACATGAAGATTGGTGACGACCTGTCCGGCGCGCAGAAAGAAACCGCTGCCGGTCGTCGTGGTATTCCCCTTGGCATCGTAAGCGATGACGGAAACGACAGAGGGTTTGACGCGCCGGATCAATTGGGGAAGCGTCTCTTCGGCAGAGATACTTCGACTGAAAAGAAGAAGCGAGGCGATGACGAGCAACAGGGGGAAGTTGCGTCTCATAGCTGTAGTCCAAATCTGGAAGCGGGCGCTCTTGTGACAAACGTGCCCGGCAAAGAGGAGGAGAAAGCCCTTCGTTTTTTCGTAGGGCAACGCGGTCGTCCTCAACCGATACGCTTCGGCTGAGCATCAAAAAAACTTTGAGTTCCGCGTGTAATAAGAATGTCGGGAGTGACCGGCGCTTTACAAAAGGGCTGGTGTTTCCGGGGATGGCCCACCGGCCCTTTCACCGGCTACCCTTGAATATAACACACACGCGCGCGCCTCAAGCAACACTATTTCGGGAATGCCCTCTCAGTTTGTAAAAAAAACAGGGCCTCAAATAGACGCATGACATCACGGAAAGAGGCCGCCTTCCGGTATAGAAGACGGCCTCTCTCATTTGTCCGGCGCTCGGGCCTTGCCGTAAATCGAGCGCGTGCCCGAAGCTATAGTTACTCTCTTGTTATTTGATGATCGTTCCGACGATCGTACCCGTGGGCGTCGAGAATTCATCTTCCATCGTGATCAAAAGCCCGAAGTCCTGCAAAGCAGTCTCGGTCTGAATCTGCGCCTCGTTGCGTTGTCCAGTGTTGACTATCTGGCCGAGGCGAACGTACCTGTTATCCGGCGAGACGGCCCACACAGAATAGGTCTTACCGGCTGGCGCATCCTTCAGTTCGTGGAAGCGCATCTTGATGGTCGTCGGCCCGTCCTTGCGCGGCTCGATATAGACGTTGGCGCGCGAGCCCGTCATTGCTCCGGACAGGTTGATCTTCATCTCCGTATCCGTGCCACGACGAAATCCCGGAATCCCCAGCAGCGGCGCGCTGTACGTCGGAGTTGCATTGGCCGTGGTCGTCGCCGAAACACGCTCGCCGACCGCTGCGCCGTCCCTCTCTCCGTGACTGGAGAGCGGCACGACCGCGAAGCCCTGCGGCACGGCGCTACGCAGCAACACGTTAGTCGTCGGCGCGTAGGTTGTCAGATTCGACTCCGGCGAAAGCACTAGCATAAACCTGTCGAGCGGAGTAGTCGTCGTCGAGCTAAATGTGCCCACGCCGTTATTGAGCGTCACTGGCCCAAGCAGCGTCGGTCTGCCCATCGCGTCAACCGCGTAGAGATTAAGGTTGCCGGCATCCGTCGTCAGACCTGCGAGGTCAAGGTTGATCGTCGTGCCGTTGGCCGTGCGCATGACTTTGGCAGTGCCCTTTGCGCCTGGAATCGTCGTGCTCGGCGTCAGGTTGACGATGACTTCTTTGCCAACCGGATATTCGACGACAGTCCAGGAGCCGTCGGCGTTCTGTGTGGTTTGAGTAACGGTGGTCGGGGTCGTGGTGGTCGTCGTCACAGTCGTGTCTTGCGCCATCGCCAGCCCTGTGGTCGCCAGCGAGAGCGCAAGCGCTCCTGCAATACTTAGAAAACGTTTGCTCATCGGTTATCTCCTCCTAAAATTATGGAATTGCTTCCGAGTTGTGGGGGAGAGTGCATACTTAGTCATAGGTGGTTCAGGGCAACGATTGTGCCATCCGGCTATGAGAGCTAAGTCGAATTAAATGGAGGTTTACAGTCGGTGTGCGGGGAAGCCTGAAGCGCCGGGCGACACGTTACGATACATACGTGTATCGCATCTTGCCGCAGGCAAATTAGAAAAAAAGGCGGCCATCCTGTGTGGCCGCCTTCTTATTTGATGGTCAAAGCAGATTAGCTTTAATAACCGTGAAGCTCCGTAATCGCTTTCGCGACATCGTCGGCCTGCGGCAGGATCGCGTCTTCGAGTTGCGGAGCGTAGGCCACAAAGGTATCCAGCGCGGCGACGCGGCGCACAGGAGCATCCAGATATTCAAACAGTTCATCACCGATGCGCGCTGCGATCTCCGCGCCGTAGCCAAACGAGAGAGAGTCTTCGTGCGCGACGATGACCTTGTTGGTCTTCTTGACGGTCGCCGCGATCATTTCCCAGTCGTAAGGAGCGAGCGTGCGCAGGTCTATGATCTCGACGCTGATGCCCGCAGCTTCAGCCTGCTTGGCGGCGACAATGGAACGCTGAACGAGCGCGCCATACGTGATGATCGAAAGGTCTGTGCCCTCGCGCACGCATTTGGCTTTACCGAACGGGATCATAAAATCTGCGGGCGGATACTGCGACTTATTGTAAGCCTGACGATAGAGATGCTTGTGCTCAAGGAAAAGCACAGGGTCGTCCGCGCGTATGGCCGTGCGCAGCAGCCCGTTTGCATCGAGCGCGTTTGAAGGATACAGCACGCGCAGGCCAGGGATATGTGTAAAGATCGAGACGCCCGATTGCGAATGATAGACAGCGCCGCCCTTGAGGTAGCCTCCGACGGGAACGCGCATCACGACCGGAGATTTAAATTCGTTACCGGAGCGCCAGCGCATCAACGCCAGCTCGTTTCTAATCTGGTGATAGGCGGGCCAGATGTAATCGAAGAATTGAATCTCTACGACGGGCTTTAAGCCGCGCGTCGCCATACCTATGGCGCGACCGACGATGTTTGCCTCCGCGAGCGGCGAATTAAAGACGCGCGCGCCGCCGAACTTTCGCTGCAAGTTAGCCGTCACTTTGAAAACGCCGCCCTTGCCTTTGACCTTATCCAGATTCTCTTCGCGCGATACGTCTGCCACGTCCTCGCCGAAGACGACGATAGACGCGTCGCGCTCCATCTCTTCGTGTAGACAGCGATTGATTAAATCAACCATCGTGCCCGCGTTACCCGACAGCTCCGCTCCCTCTTCCGTATCAAACTCCGACGAGGTCGGATCAACATCCGGCGAATAGACGAAATCTGTGGCCGTCGCGGGCGCAGGCTGCGGGCTCGCCAGAGCCTGATCGGCAGCCTCGTTGACCTCGCGGTCAATCTCGTCCTTGATGCGCTGCAATTCTTCCTGCGTGACGATATTTTCTTCGACCAGGAGCGCGCCGAAGCGTTTGATCGGATCGCGCTCGGCGTCCGTCGTGCGTTCTTCGTCGGGCCGGTAGAGCTTTTCGTCGTCGGAGAGCGAGTGCGAGTAGGGGCGTATCACCTTCGCGTGCACGAGTGATGGCCCGCGACCCGCGCGGCAATTCTCGACCGCGCGCTTCATGGTTTCCAGAGATTCGAGCGGGTCTGTGCCGTCGCAGCGCTGAAGATATAGATTGGGGAAACCTTCGACGAGCTTTGAGACATCGCCTCCGGCGGTCTGCACCTCTACGGGGACGCTGATCGCATAGCCGTTATCTTCGATCAGGAACAACACGGGCAGCCTCAAGTTGCAGGCCGTGTTGAGCGCCTCCCAGAACTCTCCCTCGCTCGTCGTCCCGTCGCCCGCAGAGACATAAGCCACCTCGTCGCCTTTAAAGCCTGCGACCTTACTTTGAATCTCTTCGATCAGCGAGGCGCGGTAGGTGGCTTCGGCGCAACCGACCGCCTGCAAAAACTGTGTGCCCGTGGGCGAAGACTGCGAGACGATGTTCAGTTTTTTATGGCCCCAGTGCGAAGGCATCTGGCGACCGTGCGAGTTCGGATCATCAGCCGCTCCCACCGCCGAGAGCAGTTGTTCCAGCGGCGTCATTCCTAACTGCAAACAGAGAGCGCGATCACGATAGTAGGGATAGAACCAATCATAAGCGGGCTTTAAAGCCATCCCGGCGGCCACGAGTACGGCTTCGTGGCCCGCGCCGCTGATCTGAAAGAAAATCTTGTTCTGCCCTTTTAGCTGTATCTCTTTATCATCAATCCGACGCGACAAATACATCGTCCGATAAATAGCTATCATCTGTTCACGGTCGAGCACACCACTTTGCTCGCGCGCTTCAAGGCTTGCGCTGCTCATCTCGTCTGTTCTCCTGACAAGTTTTAATACTTTCGTGTCGGTATTCATTTGATCTTTGCCAACAACTCGTCACGGCTAAGTTGAAAGTGCATTGCTACGTCATCCAGAATGGCAGCAAAGGTTCCAACGCGCAAAGGGTCTTGCCGTGGAATTGTAATATGATGCTCACCACCTTCAATTGTCGTCAGACGCATGTGACTGCCCGTCTGGCGTGTGACTTTATAACCGAGCACCTTGAGCGCTTTGGCAAGGTCATCACCTGACACGTCGCGTGGCAGTTTCATGTAGCGATCACTTCTTCTCGCACGAAGTGAAGACGTATGACTCGCGGGCCTTGCCCTTCATCAAAGTGACAACGCACAGCATCACGAACTTGCTCTCGCAGGCTATCAAGATCATCCGCCTCGGTAAAGATAGATGCACCCAGGGCGCGCGCCGTGTACCCACCTTCAGGAGCGTCCTCTACCAGAAATATCAACTCATCCATAAAACCTCTGCGGAATTTTTATCCTCAGTCGTCATAATCACTCATTAGCGTCATGCGATAATCCTCGGCCATCGAGGGATGATTGTGCTTAGTAGATGCTTCGATGCCTCGCTCGTAAGCCGCACGCGCATCATCGCGTCGCCCCACTTTCTCCAACGCGCGCGCCAGCATCCCGTAGGCCGCGCCCTCGTCATCGCTGCGCTCCAGATAATCGTTGAGCGCGACGATGGCCTCCTCGTATTGCTCGGCCTTTAAATACTCGTTCGCCAGCCCGAACCGCACGAGCGCGTTCTCCGGATCGCTCTCCAGTATCTGCTTGAATGTCTCTATGCGTGAGGCTGCCATCCGTTTTGCTCCCCTTGTGTTGGTCAGACCTGTTTGCCGCCGAGCAGCAGTTTGGCAATCGTCTGCAACTGCATGTTTGAAGTGCCCTCGTAGATCGCGCCGATCTTTGAGTCGCGCCAGAATTTTTCCACCGGATAATCCTTGACGAAACCGTAGCCGCCGTAAAGCTCTATGGCGCGCGAAGCTATCCGTTCAGCAGCACGCGATGAATAGAGCTTAGCCATCGCCGCCTCTTTGACGAAGGGCTGGCCCGCATCCTTCAGACGCGCTGCGTTATAGACCATCAATCGCGCGGCTTCCAACTCGGTCGCCATCTCGGCCAGTTGAAACTGTACGCCCTGAAATTCGCTGACCGCCTTACCGAACTGCTCGCGCTCCTGCGTGTATGAAAGCGCCGCCTGAAGCGCGCCGCGCGCCAGCCCGATCATCTGCGCGCCGATGCCTATGCGCCCCTCGTTCAAAGTTTCAATGGAGACCTTATAGCCTTTGCCAAGCTCGCCGAGCACGTTCTCTTTGGGCACGCGACAATCTTCCAGGATAAGTTCGGTCGTCGAAGAGGCGCGAATGCCGAGCTTGTTCTCTTTCTTGCCGACCGCGAAGCCATCGAAACTTTTTTCGACGATAAAGGCAGTGATGCCGCGATAGCCCGCTTCCGGGTTCGCGTTGGCGAAGACGATAAAGATTTCCGCTTCAAGCCCGTTCGTAATCCAGAGCTTGCGCCCGTTCAGGATAAAATGATCGCCCTTGTCAGCGGCGCGCGTTTGCAGTGCGAAGGCGTCCGAGCCTGATCCCGCTTCGCTTAGGGCATAAGCGCCGACGCGCGTGGC
>Ga0190273_10000414_pt1 | contig 16643 bp, 10 predicted proteins | sample Popmic504IS_FD_134513 | JGI IMG/M metagenome (GOLD analysis project Ga0190273, IMG submission 134513) | Populus adjacent soil microbial communities from riparian zone of Shoshone River, Wyoming, USA - 504 IS | ecosystem: Environmental > Terrestrial > Soil > Riparian zone > Trees stand | place... | reverse complement strand
GGAAGGTTGCGCCGATGCTGGACGTTTGCCTGTCAAGGATTCCCTGCCCCTCTTTCGAGCAGCCGCCTGTAATGAGGCCTGAGCGAGCGTTTACTTGTTTATTGGTAAGTAGTCTAGGGGCGCTTGTTATGCGGGGCCGTGGAAGCCTCGTGGAGTTTTCGTGGAGTCTGCTGCATCATTGGGCTACCTGCATCAGTTTTGGGGAAATCGATGGAGGAGTTGCACTTTCCCCCGTTTCGTCTGGATCTCCTGAACGAACGCCTCTACCGGGGTCCGGATGCGGTGCCCTTGCGTCCGAAGGCTTATGCGGTACTCCGCCATTTGGCAGAGCACCCCGACCGCCTGATCTTTCAAGCCGAATTGAGCGAGGCCATCTGGGGGCACTCCCACCAAAGCGATGGCTTGTTGCGAGGTTACATCCGCGAGGTACGGCGCGTGCTCGGCGACGATTCGAGGAGTCCACGCTTCATCGAGACCATCAGCAGCCGGGGGTACCGGTTTCTGCCTGCGGTGACGAGGAGCGCCTCCTGTGCAGCGCTGGATGAGAGGCGAGGCAGCGTCGGCATGGCCCGCACCAGGGGCAGGATGTCGTACTTCGTCGGTCGGGCGGAAGAGCTGCAATGGCTTCATGCACGGGTCGACAGCGCGGCCAATGGTGTTCGGGAAGTCGTGTGGCTAAGTGGCAACCCGGGCATCGGCAAGACTGCGCTTGCCGAAGTCTTTCTGTCGCAAGCCGCGTCGCACCGACCCGTCTGGGTCGCTCGCGGCCAGTGCGTCGAGCAGCACGGTCATGGCGAACCCTACCTGCCAATCCTCGACGCCCTTGGGCGCCTGGCCCAGGATGCGCGCGAGCCCCTTGCCGCGGCCTTGCGAAGGTATGCTCCCAGCTGGCTGGCGCATCTACCGGCGCTTCATGAGGCGGGCGAGCGCGCGCAGCTTCTGGCCGCGAGGGCTGGTCTTACGCAGGAGCGCATGGCACGTGAGCTGGCTGAAGCGCTGGAGGCGCTGAGCAGGGACCGCCCGTTACTGATGCTGATCGAAGATCTGCATTGGAGCGATCCCTCCAGCATCCGATTGCTGGACGTGCTTGCGCGCCGCATCGAGCCAGCGCGTCTGCTGCTCGTGGGCACCTTTCGTTCGGCTGAGGCCGCGGCTCCCGGCCACCCTCTTCGGTCGGTGATCCAGGAGCTGCGAAGCCATGACCTGTGCGCCGACCTTCCGCTGCGGTCGCTGTCACAAGACGAGGTTGCCGCCTATGTCACATTGCGCTTCGCGCTGGAACCGGGATCGGGAGATGTCGAGGCGGGCGCACGGCGGCTGCATCGTCGTACCGACGGGGTGCCCCTGTTTCTCAGAGCCGTCATCGACGATCTCGTCGCCGGTCGGACACCAGAGCAAGCGGCCGCGGACCTGTGTGCGCTGGGGGGCTCGGACCGGCTTGAGGGAACAGACGTTCCGGACGGGCTGTTCCACATCTTCGCGCGGCAGATCGAGAGGCTCCCCATCGAAGAGCAGCAACTGCTTGGTGCCGCCAGCGTAATTGGAATGGAATTTTCGGCGGCCCTGCTTGCCGCGGTCGAGGGCCTCGAGCATTCGCAGGTGGAGGCGCTGTGCGAGGGTCTGGTCTCAGCTGACCTTTTCCTCTGCGTCGGACCGCGCTGGCGCGGCCCGGAGAGGCGCGCGACGGAACGCTATCGCTTCCGCCATGCGATGGAGCGCGATACGCTGCATCGACGCCTTCCGCTAGGCGGGCTCCGGCGCCTGAATCGGAGGGTCGGCGAATGCAAGTTGACCTTGTATGGAGATCGTTGCGCGGACATCGCTACCGAACTGGCGAGTCATTTCGAGATGGGCGGAGACGTGGAGCGTTCGGTCCAATACCTGCTTCAGGCGGCGCAGCAGTCGATGCAGCGTGTGGCTAACCGTGAGGCAATCGCACACCTGGAGCGTGCGCTGCGCCTGCTTGCAAGGCTGCCGGCATCTCTTGAACGAAACCGTCAGGAACTGCAGGTGCAGGCCTGTCTCGCTACGCCGCTGCTGATGACGCAGGGGCACACGACGCCGGCAGTCAGGCAGGCCTTCTCCAGAGCCTTCGAGCTTGCCGAGAGCGTCGGCTCGACACCGCGGCTGCTGCCGTCATTGTTCGGCCTGTACCGGCACGCTTTGGTGGGTGGCGATCTGTCCCGAGCCCATAAGCTGGCGGAGCAGATGATGCAAGCCGCCGAAGGCGAGCCGGGACGGCCGCAGCGAGGTACGGCGTGCCTGGCGGTCGGTTCGGTGCTGTACCACCGAGGAGAGTTCAAAACGGCACTGGCTTCGATCGATGAATGTCTGCAGGGACGCGACATCGAAGCAATCGATCCGCGCTTCCTCGAGCATGGCGAGGACGAGGTGACGATTGCGCTGGCACATGCAAGTTGGTTGTATACCTTGCTCGGCTATCCGGCCAAAGGAGGAAGGCGGGCGGGTCAGCTTCGCGCGCGGGTCAAGTCGCTGGAGCATCCGTTTGCTCGTTTCGAAACGCATGCGCTATTGGCGTATCTGGGCTTTGTGTCCCGCGATAGTCGAGCGGCGCTTGTCGAGGCCAATGCAGCCCTGGCGCTCGGCTGCGAGCACGGCCTTTCGCCGTTGATCATTGCAAGCATCCAGCTTCATCGGGGGTGGGCGCTCGCAATGCAGGGACAGGCTGCAGAGGCGCTTGGCGACATGCGCGAGTCGTTTGCGATGCTCCAAGCCGCCGGTGTCCGGCTTTGGATTCCATTCGCTCAGCTGCAGCTCGGCGAGGCGATCTTTCTAAGTGGCGACGTTGTGGAAGGGTTGCGCCAGGTAGAGGAGGCGGCTGCGGCGCAGGTGAAGATGGGCGCCGACTGCTGGCTCCCTGAGTGCCATCGGGTTGCCGCCGACATTCTTCTCCAGTGCGCCGGAACGGACCAGCACGCCACCTTCCGCGCCGAGGCAGCCCTTGTGGAAGCAATCGCAGTCGCCAGGAAGCAGGAATCCCGGCTCCTCGAGTTGCGCGCTGCATCCAGTCTGGTGCAGCTGCATCGTCGGATGGGACGTGCCGATGACGCGCAACGTGCTCTTGCCGAGATTTACGGCTGGTTCCGCGAAGGCTTCGACCACCACGATCTCGTGTTGGCCAGAGGCCTGCTTGAGGAGGTAGGGCTTCCTTAGTGTAAGCAGCGGGCAGGTCCCTACGATTTTTATTCCGGATGAGAGAGATGAACCTCTTCAGCAACGCTTTCGATCGGACCCGGGAAGCCGCACTGGTGACCGGCGCAGGAAACGGCATCGGGCGCGCGATTGCCTTGGCCCTCGTCTCCGAAGGTGTGCGCACCGTGTTCGCGGACGTCAACGAAGACACGCTTGCTGCAGCGGTGAAGGCCGCCACCCGACCGGAGCTTGCCATTCCCTGGGTCGGCGACCTCGCCAGTCGAGAGGACTGCAATGCGCTGCTTGTACATGCACGAAACGCAGTCGGGGTGGTGACGCATTTTGTACACAGCGCTGCGCCGCCACGACGAGAGTCGGACCATGCGCTTGCCGTCACCGACGAAACCTGGCAGCGGATGCGCGCGGTCAACGTCGATGCCGGCTTTCACCTGGCGCGTGAACTCGCTCTACAGCTGATTGCCGCAAAGCGGCCGGGCTCCTTCCTGATGTTGACGTCGTTGCATGCGGGCACGCCCCGCAACCTGCCGCACTACAGCACCTCCAAGGCAGCGCTGAGCATGTTGGTCAAGGAACTAGCAAAGACGTTCGGGCGCTTCGGCATCCGTGTTAACGCACTGGTGCCAGGCGCCATTGCTGCCGGCGGCTTTGTTGCCGATCCGGCCTTGAGTGAGCACATCCCGCTTGGTCGCCTGGGACAAAGTGATGACCTGGCACCGATGGCGCTGGCGGTGCTTTCGAACCGGCTATCGGCGTACGTGACCGGCGCCTCGATCGTCGTCGACGGTGGACTTTCCTTGATGAACTGGTTCGATCCTCCCATGCTCGACGATCTCTGACCGCTTGCCTGTCGTCCTGGGGGTCTGGCGCACATTTGGCGCCCGACAAGCTCGAGATCTGGGGGTGAGCGAACCCACTCCATCGCACCAGGCCCGAAAGGCGCGGATGCACCCGCGCCGGCCCCGGGGTCGGGCCCGTGACCCACGCCTGGAAAGATCGAATGCAGAAAAGCCGCGATTTTCGTTGACGGCGACACCGCCCCTGCAGAAGAATCAGGGAACAATAATTATCCCCATCGTCTTCCTGGAAGGGGTGGCGATCGATCAAGGAGGGAGGCACAAGGCCTCGATACGGGTGGGTCGGGCCGAGGCTCGTGCCGCGCGCCAAATGACATGTTCCTGATCAAGGAGACCCTTATCCATGTGCAGTGAAGAGAGCCGTTGTCAGCCACCGCATTTCGACCAGCGGCGTGCGGTGCTTAAAGGCGCGGTCGGTGTCGCCAGCCTGCCGCTGATCGATCTTGCGGCAGCAGTCGAGCCGAACGCGATGAGACCCCAGGCCGGAGACGTCCTCATCCATGCCCAAGGCGACCGCAGGGGAGAGGTCATCACGGTCGCGGACCTTGAACTCGGTGGCCCCCAGCAGCTCGCCTGGGCGATGGATCCGCAGACCAAGACGGTGCGCGACGGCTCGCGCCTGAACCAGGTGCTGCTGATCCGGCTGGAGCATGAAGAACTCTCGCCCGAGACGAAGACCGATTCGGCCGACGGCGTGGTCGCCTACTCGTCGGTTTGCACCCATCAGGGATGCGACGTGTCGCAATGGAAGGCAGAGAACAAGATGCTTCTGTGTGTCTGCCACCGCAGCGAGTTCGACCCCAAGGACAAGGCCGCCGTAACGTTCGGGCCCGCGCCTCGGCGGCTGCCGCTGCTGCCGGTCAAACTGGTCGAGGGCCAGTTGCAGGTGGCCGGGGGATTCCGCGGCAAACCGGGTTTCAAGGATATGTGAGTTCCACTTGCATATGGTCTTGCCTGTAGCGAGTGCCAAAAAAACTGGAGAAGGAAGATGCAAAGGTTGGGGAGACTACAGATCAGCGCAGCGGTTCTGCTTGCGCTTGGCGCGATGTCGGCCGTTGCGCAGACGGCGGACTATTCGCCAGTGACCGACGCACGGCTCGTGAAGCCGGAGGCGGAGAACTGGCTGATGACGCGCGGCAACTACGAGGGCTGGAGCTACAGCTCACTCGACAAGATCAACACGAGCAACGTCTCGAAGATGGTGCCGATCTGGTCATATTCGACCGGCGCGAATTCAGGACATCAATCGCCACCGATCGTCAACAACGGCGTGATGTTCGTCTCGACGCCGAGCGCGCAGGTGCTGGCGCTCAACGCCAAGACCGGCGAGCTCCTGTGGAAGTACAAGCGCGAACTGCCGGAGGACTTCAGCGCCCTGCACAACACCAATCGCGGCGTCGCGCTCTATGGCGACAAGGTCTATGTGACAGGCCTGGAGCCGGTCGTGATCGCGCTCGACGCGAAGACCGGCAAGGTGGTCTGGGAAGCCAAGATGGAGGACTACACGACCGGCTACTACGCCACCTTGGCGCCGTTGATCGTCAATGGCAAGGTGATGGCGGGCGTATCCGGCGGTGAGTTCGGTGTGCGCGGTTTTGTCGTGGCCTACGACAGCGAGACCGGCAAGGAAGTCTGGAAGACCTACACCGTCCCAGCCCCGGGTGAGCCCGGCAGCGAAACCTGGGAGAAGCCCGATACCTGGAAGCGGGGTGGCGCCTCGGTCTGGATGACCGGCACCTATGATCCGGACACCAAGCTGACATTCTGGGGTACCGGCAACGCCTCGCCGTGGTTCGGCGACCAGCGTCCGGGTGACAACCTCTACACCTCGTCGACCATCGCGCTCAATCCGGACACGGGCAAGATGGTGGGGCACTTCCAGTACCACCAGAACGATTCGTGGGACTGGGACGAGATGAACGCCCCGATGGTGGTGAACTTCAAGAAGGACGGCAAGGAGATCAAGGGCCTCGTGAAGCCGGCCCGCAACGGCTACCTGTACTGGCTGTCACGCAGCCCGACCGGCATCGAATACGTCGCATCCACGAACTACGTCAAGCAGGACGTGTTCAAGAGCATCGACGCCAAGGGCCGTCCGGTGTACGACGACACCAGGAAGCCGGCCACCGGCAAGAAAGCCAGCTTCTGCCCGTCGCTCTGGGGCGGCAAGGACTGGCCGTACGAGGCCTACAACCCGAAGACCGGGATGATCTACATCCCCGCCAACGAGAACCATTGCGGCTTCCTCGAAGGCAAGGTCCAGGAGTACGTGGCCGGCAAATGGTGGACGGGCGTCGACATCCCGGATATCGGCTTCGTCGTCGACAAGTCGCCGCCGTACCTCGGCGCGCTGCAGGCCTGGGACGTGTCCGGCGGCAAGAAGGTCTGGGAGCAGACGTTCAAGGAGTCGATGCACTGGGGTCCGATACTGACAACCGGGGGTGGGCTGGTGCTCGCCGGAGGAACCAACGACCGCAAGTTCCGGGCGCATGACGCTCAGTCGGGCAAGCTGCTGTGGGAAATGGGCACCAACTCCGGCATTCTCGCGCCGCCGTCGAGCTACTCGGTTGATGGCAAGCAGTACATCGCGGTGGTCTCGGGTTGGGGCGTCGATGCGCAATACCAGCAGGGTCTGATCAACACGCTGACCGGCTGGAAAAAGGAAGTACCGGAGGGAGGCGTGATCTGGGTGTTCGGAGTTCCCGACTGATCGAGCCGCCAGGACCTTGGTGATGTGACCCGACGGGTCGGCCGCTGCGAGCGGCCGGCCCGTCGCCTTGCTGAAGATAGTTTTTGCTGGAAATGATATGCACAACGTGACCAAACAACTGATGCTGAGCCTCGCACTTTCGGCGCTGCTGCCGTTCGCGGCAGCTCAAGCCGCGGACACCAGCGAAGGCGTCAGGATCAGCGTCCAGGATGCCACCGGCAAGGTCGGTGAGCCGACGGTGATCACGGCGCGGATCGAGGCAATGCCCGGCTTCGCGATTGCCACGAATCACCGCAACCGGGTCGGCAACTTTTCGGCGGAAAACGAGGGCGTTGCATTCCCGGACAAGATGGTCCGCGCCACCGTGCAGGACGGCGTGCTGTTGTTCAAGGTCGCCGTGGTACCCAATAAGGCCGGGCCGCATCCGATCAACGGCGTCTTCCGGATCGCCTTTGTCGGCGAACACGACGGCAAGACCCAGCTCGACATCAAGTCGGCGCCGCTGATGGCGACGGTGACCGGGAAGGAGTGACCCGATTCCCCGCCGGCATCCGCCTGACGAGGAGGTCCAGCAGAAACGCGAGCAGCGCCGCAACCATCAAGTGGCGCCACAAAGCCCTCGATACCTGACCGGTATCGCTGTCGATCGCGAAGACCTGCTCGGTCTCGGGCATGAAGGTTCCGCCCGTCTGTTCGCTCAGTGCCTGCAGCAGAGCCACATTGGGCAGTAGGACCCGGTACTCGTCGGTCGTCGGGTAGTGCAGGCTCGCTGAAGCACCGGCCCTGGTCAACTGGTCCGCATCGATGCCCGCGGACTCGATCAGGTCGAAGCCATAGGCCGCGCCTGCTGCCGGCACGAGAGGCGTGCGCAATTCATAGCGTCCGGGCCCGACCTGCGGCAGCGGCAGCACGGTGGAACGGCCGTCGGGTGCGCTGATCCGCAGCTTCGGTGACAACGCGTTGCGGTAACGGCCGTCCGGTTCCAGTGCCGTCAAGGTCGCTACCGCTTCGGTTCCTTCGCGTCGGACCTTGAGCGCCAGTGCTTCGCCCGTGTCCCTGCGGATGCTTGCTCGAACCACTTGCGCCCAGAACTTGCCGTAGCCGTCCCAGCCGAGCCAGTCGACGGACCAGCGGTTCTTCACGTCGGAGAGGAAAGCGACCGTCCTGCCGAGCCCATGGTGACTGCGGACCAGCAGCGGCTGGTGATCCTTCGCCTCCAGCAAGGTTTCGGAAAAGGGCTTCGCGCGGCCGACGACAAAGCCCTTCATTGGCGGTGCCTCGGTAAAATCGATATCGGCCAGGGCCTCGGACGGTGTCGTGACCACCGGTCGGAAGGGCTCCTCGACCAGGGACTCGCTCAGCAGCCGCCGGGCCTCGCCGACGAACAGCGACGGGATCTCGCTGTCGCTCGTGGCGACCTGACTCCGACCCTGGCCCCAGCGTGCCAGGCTCTCCATCAGGGCGAGGTTGGGTCGTTCGCCGAGCGTGATGGTCGAGACCGTGACATGCTCGGCGGCCATGCGCGTGGTGATCGGCTCGAAGCCGGCATTGCCACGACCGTCGTCCTGCGGCTGCCCGGTGACGAATCGGTCGTAGGGCGTCTGCTGGCGAGGCTGGGGATCAGGCGTGCGTATCGCCGGCTCATCGTCGAGCCTTCCGGCCGGCATCGTCTGGCCGTCCGACAAAACGATCACGTGCTTCGTCTTCGCGGTCGACTCCTTCAACAGACTGCGCGCATGGGCAAGCGCATTGAAGATGCTGGTCTGGCCACCGGACGCCATGCTCGAGATCTGGTCCTCGGCTCGCCGCTTGGTACCGACTTCGCTCAGCGGCACGAGTTCGTGCGGGCGGGCATCGAAGGCGATGACGGCGAGCCGGTGCTGTTCCTCGAGCAGGTCCAGGGTGGACAGGGCTGCGGTCTTCGCGAACTCAAGGCGCTTGCCGCTCATGCTGTGCGAACGATCGATCAGCAGCACCAGGTCGAGTTCCTTCTTCTGGCGCTGGCCCTCGAAGGTCACCGGCAACAGGTCCGCGACCGTACCGGGCTGGAAACCTTTCTGACCGAACGAGTTCTCGCCGGCGGCGAAGATCATTGCCCCACCGTCGCTGACGAATGCATCGAGCCGTGACGCCGCCGATTCGCCGATCGCCTCGACGGGCAAGTCGCTGAGGACCACGGCATCATGGCCCGCGTATGGTGGTGGAATGGCCGCCAGCGCTGCGGCAGGAGCAACCGTCACGTCGATGCCCTGCTTGTCCAGTGCGTCGCGCAGATAGCGCGCACTGGCAGGGGTGTCCTCGACATAGAAGACTTTGGGTCGAGCGCCGACCCAGACCTGCTGCAGCAACCGATCGTTGTCCGGGACCTGATCGCCCTCGGCTGTCACCTGCACCTCGACTGCGTTGCGCCCGGCCTGCTGGAACACGGTATCGAAGCTGAAGTCGTTGCTGCCCTCGACGAGGGTCACGTCTCGTGTTGCCGCTGTCGCTCCGCCCAGCCTGAGTTGCAGTCGCGCGTTGCCGGGTGAGCGGGCGAACACGCGCGCTTTGACCGTCGCGGGTTCCTGTTGCCGGATCCCCTCGGGACCTTCGATTTCCTCCACCCAGGCATCGTGCGTGACGGCAACGGCCGCCGGCACGCCGAACACGCGGACGTCCGACTGGCGCAGTCGCGGGACGACCCTCCAGAGATCGCCCGCGGTCTGGTTGGCGTCCGAGATCAGGACCAGGCGCTTCGCATGGCCTGGCGCGAAGCCGGCAAGTGCTGTGTCGAGCGCGAGTTCGAGATTCGTTGCACCCTGGTCGATCGGGTTATCCTCGTCGCGCTGTCGCGGGCCGGGTCCGTTCACGCTTGAGGGCTGCCCGCGCCGGCCTTGCGACACGGCGAGTGACTCGATGCCGGCTATCGAATCGACGAGCGCCGGACGGTCGGCGAACGGCAGGTAGCGGATCTGCGCGGGATTGCCCTTGCGGTTGGCCTCGCCGATCCAGTCCAGCGCAGAGCGCAGGAAGGCAGCAGAGACACTGTGCGAGATGTCGAGCGCGTAGACCACGGAGACCTCGCGGATGCCGCGATGCCATTCGAGTCGGGCAAGAGCGAGAACCAGCAGGATCAGCGCGGTGCTTCGCAACAGAACCGCCAGCAGCATGCGGCCTGGCCCGAGGCTGGTCCGATGGCGCCAGGCAGCGACAGCGACCAGCGGCAGCACGAGCAACGCCCAGAGAACAGACGGGTGCTCGAGCGAGAACGCGGTAGCCACTGGATGCCCGGAAGCGGTCGGCGTCGGTGGTCAGACTGTCAGCCTGCGGCTGTAGGTCATCCACTCGATCACCAGCAGAACCAAGGCGACCGCCGCCAGCAACCACCAGGGCTCGACGGGCGAGGGGGGCGGCTCCGCCGTCATCGGCGCGTTTCGCGGCGTGCCGGCGAAGCGGCTGCGGTTGATCCCGGCATGCCGTGGATCGAGCGCATTGACGACGACCGTGTGCTCGATGTCACCTTGACGCGCGCGATAGATGCCGGGCCTTTGCGCTTCGAAGCGCGTCGCATCTGCGCCGCCGGCGACCGCGACGGTATGCCCGCCGCCATCGGTGACCGTGACCCGACCCCAAGGCAGTTCGATCACGCCAAGGTCGCGCACGAGAGGCACCGGTCTCGGGCTCAGCCATTCGATCGCGCGACTCATGAAGACCGGGAAGCCTGCCTGTTGTGCAAGATTCGAATCGCTCAGTGCGAACCCGACTCGGACCCAGGGCCGCGGCGTGCTCCCCGATCCGACCAGCGTCCCCACCAGCGCCTGCGCCCGTTCGCCTTCGGCGGAGCCTCGGGCCTGGACCACCGGAACACCGCCCTCCGTTTCAGCGGGAGGGCCGCCCGCGGCCGCAGAGGGAATGCCGCCAGCAGCCACCGCAGCGCTTTGCAGGCCGGCGCGCCGAACGTGGAGATCGCGCCATGGCAGGTCCTGCGACAACGGATGCGAAGGGTCCCATCGCGTCACAACGACCTTGCCCACTTCGCTGGCAGTCCCCTCGATCCAGGCCGGCATGCCGGGTCCGAACAACAGCGCGCTGCTTCGCGGGGGCGCGGACGGAGCGAAGCCATCGAAGATGAACAGCTCGGCGGCCTGCTCCTGATCGGTCGTTGCAGCATAGTCATCAGGAGTTACCACCGTCAGCAGGATCCCGGGCAGCAGCCCCAGCACCTGCTCGAGCCAGCGGTTGCCGGTCGACACCAGGACGACCTGACGCGGCGCATGCGGCGGAATCACGGTGTAGGCAAGGTCATCGGCCGAGAGCGCGTCGCCCGCCAATCGGACCCGGGCGCGCAGCGTGCCCGCGGCGAAAGCCGAGACGTCGAAGACCGGATACACGGACTGGCCCGCCGGTATTTCGAGCTCGCGCGAAGCGAGGAAGCGATCCTCGCCGGACAACTCCAGCAGGACACGACGGTCCGCCGGCGAGGCGTTGAGCACCTGTACCAGGGCCTGGTAGCGAGTCGGATCGCGCGGCTCCGGTCGGGCTTCGAACGACAGGATCGCGGCATTGTCGGCCGCCTCGAATACCGATTGCACCTGCGCCCGCGCCGTGACCTCGAGCGGCGCGACCCCGTCGGTGACCAGTACCACTTCGCGTCGCCAAGGCGCTGTCGGATCCTCCGGGGGCAGCCAGGGCATTCGTGCGCTCCCGGCCCTTGCGGGTTCGAGCCGAGTCAGGCGGTCCAGCGCTGCAGCGGCGTCGACGAATTCGGTCGACGGCGCCTGGCCCATCGTATCGAGCACGGCGAACTCGCTGGCAGGCCCGGCGCCCTGGATGATCCGCTGAGCCTGCTGCAACGCGTGACGCCAGCGCGAGGCACCGTCGCGTGTTCGCGCGGCCATCGTCGGTGCAGTGTCCATGACCAGCACGATCCGCCTGGCGTCACCGGCAACCGCTGCCACTTCGGGCCGTGCCAGCGCCAGTGCGATCGCAAGCCCGATCGCCATTGCCAGCAGCAACGACAACAGCCATCGCAAGGGCTCACGGCCGGCGCGAGCGCCGGCGCCGACGCGACGCCAGATCAGGTGGGAGCCGACCACGATCCGTCGGCGGCGGGGGCGGATCAGGTAAGCCAGCAGGATCGCCACGGCGACGCCGGCCATGAGGAGCAACGCCGCCTGCGGCGACAACGCGAGAAACCTCATCGCGAGCATCCCGTCACCGGTCCCCTCACCGCGACCTTCACTGGGCTCGCCGCCGGTCCCATCGCGGGTCCCGTCGCGGGTCCCGTCATTGGTCCGGTCACCGGTCCTTTCACCGGTCCTTTCTCCTGCGTCATAGCAGCAGGCCCTCGTTGCGCAGCGCCCGCCAGACCAGGTCTTCGACGGAGCTGTCGGTGATTGCCCGAACGTAGCCCCAGCCGCGGCGGCCGCAATAGGCAGCGATGTCGGCCCCATGCTGCGCGAATGCCTGGCGGTACGCCTCGGCCAGTGCAGGCGTGATCCGCTCGACGACTGTGCTGCCGTCTTCGGCATCGACCAGTTCGACCTCGTCGGCAAGCGCGGGCTCGAACTCTTCACGGGCAACCAGGTGCAGGGCCAGCACCTCCTGGCCCAGGTTGCGCAGCACCGTGAGTGCCGGTTCGAAACCGTCCGGGTCCAGGAAGTCCGAGATCACGACCACGAGACCGTGCGGGCGCGCCCGTGCGAAATATTGCTTGAATGCGAGCGCGAGCGAGGTTCGGCCGCCGGTAGAGAGTTCCTCGAGGAACCTGAACGCCGCCCAGCTTCGGTCTTTGCCGCGCATCGCCGATCGATCCTGCACGACACCATCTGCAATCGCCACCAGGCTCACGCGATCCATATTGATGAAGCCGATGTGTGCCAGCGCTGCGGCAACCCTGCGCCCATGGTCGAACTTGCTCGGCTCACCGACCTGCATCGAGGCACTGGTGTCGAGGAACAGGTAGATCGGCAGATCCGCCTCCTCGACGAACAGCTTGACGACCAGCCGCTCGAGCCTCATGTAGGCGTGCCAGTCGACGCTCTTGAGGTCGTCTCCCTCGCTGTAGGCGCGATAGTCGCGGAACTCCATCCCGGAGCCGGCGCGGTTCGAGCGGTGCAGCCCCTTCAGGTGCCCCCGTGCCGGCTGGTTCGGCGCCAGCCTCAGTTGGTCGAGCCGGCGCAGGAAGTCGTGGCTCAGCAGGGACGCGGTTCGATCGGGCCTGATGGCGATGGCTCGTTCCCCTCTCTGATCAGGCTCACTTCGGATCCGGCAGAGACTCGACAATCGCGGCAATGAGAGTGTCGGGATCGACCTGCTCGGCCTGGCCTTCATAGTTCAGCATGATCCGATGGCGCAGCGCCGGCAGCGCGACGGCCCGGATGTCAGCGGCGGCGACGTGCACGCGGTTGCTCATCAGGGCATGAACCTTGGCCCCGAGCACCAGTGCCTGCGCGCCGCGGGGACTGGCGCCGTAGCGGACGAAGCGCTTGACCATCGGGTGCGCCTGCGCGGCTTCAGGGCGCGTCCCGAGCGCCATCCGGATCGCGTAGTCCTGCACCGGCCGTGCAATCGGGATTCCGCGCGCGGTCTCGCGCATGTCGAGGACCTCGCCCCGGTCGAGCACCCGGGCGACGGCGGGCTCTTCGGTGCGCGTGGTGCGATCGATGATGTCGTGCAGCGCTTCAATGTCGGGAAAGCTCATCCGGAGCTTGAAGAAGAACCGGTCGAGCTGCGCCTCGGGCAGAGGGTAGGTGCCTTCGAGCTCGATCGGGTTCTGCGTGGCCAGGACGCAGACCGGCTGCTCGAGGACATGCGTGGTCGTGCCGACGGTGACGCTGTTTTCCTGCATCGCTTCGAGCAGCGCCGACTGCGTCTTCGGCGTGGCCCGGTTGATCTCGTCGGCAAGGATCAGGTTCGCGAAGATCGGCCCCGGCTGGAAGCGCAGCTCGCGGCCGCCGGTCCCTTTCTCGTGCAGCACGTTGCCACCCAGGATGTCGCCAGGCATCAGGTCCGGCGTGAACTGGATGCGCGCGAACTTCAGGTGCAGGGCATCGGCGCATGCCTGGACCAGCCGTGTCTTGCCCACGCCCGGTATGCCCTCGAGCAACCCGTGTCCCCGGGCGAGGAGGCAGGTGATGATCCCCTGCACCACGTCGTCGTTGCCGACGATGATCCGGCGAATCTGCTCCTGGGCGCCGCGGAACCGGTTCTGGAAGCTCTCGATGCGGTCAACGGCCAGGACGTCAATCATTGTTCGAATTGTTCGCGTCACGCAGGTTCAGAAAATAGTCCTTGACCACGGCGCGGTGTGCAAGCGGAACGCGCTCGCCCGTGGTCGCCGCTTCCCTGGTCGGGCGGGGCTGCCTCTCTGCCGCCTGGTAGTCGATCCGCGATCGTTGCGCGCGCGTGGCGGCGTACAGATGCTCCACGGCCCCATCGTTCGCGCTGTCGTCCGAAGGCTGACCGTCGATCCGCACGCGCTGCAGTTGCGCCTGCAAGCGCATCGTCTTCGGGCCTTCGACCGGCGCGGCGGCAATGTCGCTGGGCGACTTGCTGTGCTCGGCGTCGGCCGGGTTGCGACTATCGGCGCCCGCTGCCAGCGAGACGTTCTGTCCGCTGCCCTCGGCGACCTCCGAATTGCCGCCCGGATTGTTGCCTTCCATCTGGCCGCCGAACTGCGTCGCGTCGTTCTCAGGCCCGTCGGGCCGCGGCCCGTTGCTGCTCGCGTTATCCGGGTTCCCGGCCTGGGTCTGCGGCGGTGGCTTGCTCCCCTGTTCGGTGGCCCGCTGCTCGGCGGCCTTCATTGCGCGCTGGAGGTCATTCTCCGCGCTCTTGTCGCCGTCCAGGCCTTGCTGGTCGATCTGCGCCCGGAACAGATCACTCGCCGTGGATGTCGCGTCGCCGCCTGAGTCGTCGGCGGTGCCGCTGCGGTGCCGCGTCGGTCGTGCGACCTGCGCAAACGAGCGATCCTCGCCCGGCTTGACCGCCGATACGTGCGTCGCCGGGTCGATCGAGTCGGTCGACTGTGCCAGGCGCCGGGTGTCGCGGGCCGCGGCCGCGCTCGCCTGCCCGCGGCCGCGCTCCGACTGCCCAGCCGACCGGGCGCTATCCTCGGCGCCGGGCTCGTGGGTCGAGGCGCGGCCACGTGCCTTCGCATCCGTCGTGGCCGCCGGATCATCGCCCGCGGCCGAAGGCTGCGCGGCGGGTGCCAGGAGGCTGCGAGTGGCGCGATCGCCCTGGTCGATTGGTCTCGTCTTCGCTCGCGACTCTCCTGCGCCGCCCGCATCGGGGATGGCTGATGTCCAGCGCGGCGACCACCACGCCAGGCCCGCAGCCAGCACGGCAAGTGCCAGCGCCGGCGAGGCCGAGCGCGGCTGGATCCGCGGCACGATGCAGCGTGGATTGAAACGCCCGGCGCTGGCAGCCGCACGCTCCAGCAGCAGCGCAACCAGGCTGCCGTGGATGCCATGATTGCCGCTTCCCTCGACCGCGCGGCCCCCAACCTCATGGCCCCTGAACTCGCGGCCTCCATCTTCGTGGCCTCCAACCTCGCGACCTCTGACCTCGAGACCTCTGACCTTGAGACCTCCGCACTCGCGACCTCCGCACTCGCGACCTCCGACGTCAATTCGGGAGAAGTAGTAAGCGCTCTTCATCTCGTCGCTGAGATCGGCCTCGCGATCCGCAAGGCTGGCGGCATCACGTCTTGTGACCGGCCGCGACGACCGATGCGCGATGAAGGCAAGCGCGAGCACTACTGCGACGACCAGCATCCAGCGCATCGACTCGAGCAGCGACGCCGGGGCCGTCACGGCGAGGGCAAGTTGATAGACTACGAACGCGCCGAACAGCCAGCAGGCGCCGAGAGCGGATGCTTCCAATGCGTGCTGCAATTGCATGCGCCGGACGACACCAGCGAGCAGTCGTTCCAGCGCGGCCCGATCATCGATCGTTCGCCCTGTTCGATCCGTCGGTCGATCCGCAGTGGGACGATCCGTAACGGGACCATCCGTAATAAGAGGATCCTGCATTTGGAAACGATGCTAGCACTTAGGGGAGGCACTGGCCCACGGCCTGCGGCGCTCGGCTCGAGCTGTCCGACGATCTGCCTGCTGGTCGCCGGCCTGATGTGGTTCGGCGCAACCGGCGCCGTTGCCCAGGATAGGCCGCACATCGTCTACATCGTCGCCGATGACCTCGGCAGGAAGGATGTGGGCTTCAACGGTGGCGCGGTGCGTACACCCCATCTCGACAGCCTTGCCGGCGCGGGCGTCGTGTTCAACGCCTTCTATTCCCAACCCTTCTCGTCGCAGGCACGCGCAGCCCTGATGACCGGCCGCTATCCGATGCGTTACGGATTGCAGACCGGGTCGATCGGGCCGGCGAGCCAGTACGGCCTGCCGACGCAGGAGCGAACGCTCGCGCAGGCGCTCAAGGAGGCAGGGTACGAAACGGCGCTGATCGGCAAGTGGCAACTCGGCCACGCCAAGCCGGAAATGTGGCCGACGCGGCGAGGCTTCGACTACTTCTATGGGACGCTCACCGGGAACGTCGGGGTGCAGGCCGGCAAGACCTCGGACGGAGACTGGCGGCGCAACGAACAGCCGCTGCAGGAGGAAGGCTTCGTCACCGCGCTGCTGGCGCGGGACGCGGTTGCGCGGATCGACGGTCACGGGACGCGCTCGCCTTTGTTCATGATGCTGTCGCTGACTCAGCCAGCAGCGCCATACGGAGCGCCGCAGGAGTTCGTCGACGGCTACCGCGAAGCCCCTGACGAGGCGCGCCGCCAGTACGCGGCGTCAGTCACCGCGCTCGATGATGCCATCGGGCAGGTCGTGAGAGCGCTCGAGCGCAAGAAGATGCTCCAACAGACGCTGATCGTCTTCCATAGCGACAATGGTGGGGCGATACCGATGCGTTTTCCG
>Ga0190273_10000413_pt1 | contig 16649 bp, 12 predicted proteins | sample Popmic504IS_FD_134513 | JGI IMG/M metagenome (GOLD analysis project Ga0190273, IMG submission 134513) | Populus adjacent soil microbial communities from riparian zone of Shoshone River, Wyoming, USA - 504 IS | ecosystem: Environmental > Terrestrial > Soil > Riparian zone > Trees stand | place... | reverse complement strand
CTCGTACAACCGCGAGCTGTTCGAGGCCGCCAGCATCCGCCGCCGCCTCGGCGAATATGAACTGCTGCTGCAGCAGGCCGCCGGCTATCTCGACAAGCCGCTGCGCGAACTGCCGCTGGTATCGGACGCCGAGCGCCTGCGTGTACTGCAGGACTTCAATCCGGCCAGCGCGCCGCTGGCCGATATCACCGTGCACGACGCGATCGCGCAGCAGGCACGGCTCAAGCCCTACGCGATCGCGGTGGAATGCGGCGATCAGCAACTGAGCTATGCGGCCCTGATGAGCCGCGTCAAGCAGATCGCCGCGGCACTGCAGACGGCCGGTGCCGGCCCCGGCGATTTCGTCGGCGTGTCCCTGCGCCGCAGCATCGATCTGCCGGCAGCGCTGATCGCGGTGATGCGCTGCGGCGCCGCGTACCTGCCGCTGGACCCTGAACTGCCGTCGCAGCGGCTGCGGTTCATGGCCGCCGACGCGGCGATCAAGGTTCTGGTCTGCGAAGCGGCGACGCTGGCCGCGGTCGCCGACATCGACGCTGCCCGCATCGACATCGGCACGCTGGGCGAAGATGCGGTTGCGGCGGCGCCGGTGGCGCTCGCGCCCGAAGCCGCCGCGTATGCCATCTACACCTCGGGCTCCACGGGCCAGCCCAAGGGCGTGGTCGCGCATCATCGCGGCGTGATCAATTGCCTGGCCGGCACGCGCGAGCGTATCGGCATCGGCGAGAACGACGCGCTGCTGGCCATCGCCACGTACGCCTTTGATGCGTCGGTGCTGGAAATCTTCCTGCCGCTGGTCTACGGCGCGCGCCTGGTCCTGGCGACCAGCGAGCAGTGCACCGATGGACGCCTGCTCGCGGCTGCAATCGAGCACCACGGCATCACGCGCCTCTTCACTGCGCCGGCTGCCTGGCAGCTGTTGCTGGCCTCGGGCTGGAGTGGTCAGCGCGGACTCGTCGCCTGCTCCTGGGCTGAGCCGCTGACACGCGATCTGGCGCGCGCGCTGCTGCCGCGCGTCGACGAGCTATGGAATCTGTACGGCCCGACCGAGACCACGGTGTGGATGCTCGGCGCGCGCATCGTCGACGCCGACGACGCGATCACGATCGGCTCGCCGATCACCAACACCCGCGCCTACGTGCTCGACGATCAGCGCGCGCCGCTGCCGGTGGGCGTCACCGGCGAGCTGTATATCGGCGGCGCCGGCGTCACGATGGGCTATCTGAACCGTCCCGGGCTCCAGGCCGAGCGTTTCTGCGAGCACCCGGAGTTCGGCGCGCTGTATCGCACCGGCGATCTCGCACGCTGGAACGAGAACGGCGAGATCGTCTGCCTGGGCCGTGCCGATCACCAGGTCAAGCTGCGCGGCTTTCGCATCGAACTCGGCGAGATCGAGGCGCTGCTGGAATCGCATGCCGGCGTCGGCAGCGCGGCCTGCGGCGTGGTCGAGCGCTCCAGCAACGATCCGCGACTGGTGGCCTGGGTGCAGCGCGCGCCGCAATCGGCGGTGGACGCGGCCGAGTTGCGCCGCCACCTGCGGGCGACGCTGCCGAACTACATGGTGCCGCAGCATTTCGTCATGCTCGACGCGCTGCCGCGCCTGTCCAATGGCAAGCTCGACCGTCGCCGCCTGCCCTCGCCGTTCGCTGTCGAAGTGGCCGCCCCGCGTGCGCCGGCCAGCGACACCGAGCAACTGATTGCGGCGCTGTGGCGCGAAGTGCTGGCACACGAGGCTTTCGGTGCCGACGACCGCTTCCTCGACGTCGGCGGACACTCGCTGCTCGCGGTGCAGATGGCCACCCGCGTACAGCAGGGCCTGGGCGTGAAGCTGCCGCTGCGCGACGTCATGACCGGCACGCTGGCGCAGATCGCCGCAGCCTGCGAACAGCAGCTGCAGGCTGCCGCCGCGAACACCGCCAGTGTGCCGCCGCAGCAGCAGGACGCAGCGACGGCGGATGACGGCGAGCCGCAGACACGCAAACGCTGGAGCTGGCCGCGGTGGCTGCAGCGATGACCGCACCCCGGCTCGAGGCGCTGCATTTCGGCCCTGACCAACGCCTGTTCGGCTTGCGCTCGGAGCCGCTGATGCGCCCGCGCCAGACCGCAATCGTGATCTGCCAAAGCTGGGGCCCGGAGGGCATGCGCTGCTACCGCGGCCTGCATCTGCTGGCGCAACAACTCGCCGAGCGCGGCTTCGAGACCCTGCGCTTCGACTACACCGGCACCGGCGACTCTGCGGATGTGGACGGCGCGCCGCTGGCGCTATGGCTGTCCGACATCGCCGTTGCGGCGAACGAACTGCGCGAACTCTCCGGCGCCAGCCGCATCGCGCTGCTCGGCTTGCGTCTGGGCGCGCTGCTGGCGGCGCAGGCTGCAGACGCCGCGCGGGCCGACGAGGTGCTGCTATGGGACGCGCCCGAAGATGGCCGCAGCTGGAGCGCCGAGATGCTGACGCTCGATCGGCAGCAGTACGATCGCAAGAACCGCACGCGGCCGCCGGCACTGCGGCTGAAGCTGATCGAAGACGAATTGCTGGGTTCGCCCTGGCCCGCCGATCTGGCCGGCGCCATCGAGCAGCTGCGGCTGCCGGCGGGCGCGCCGCGCACGCGCCACTTCTACAGCGCGGACATCCGTCCCGACCGCGACGACGCACTGCCCGATACTGCGCAGTGGGATGATCTGTCGCGTCTGGATTCGCCCTGGATCCCGGCGCGGTCGATCGCAACGCTGTGCGAGCGCCTCGCCGTGCAGCTGCCATGACGATCCGCGAGCGCGCGCTGCAGTTCGGGCCCGGACGCGGTCTGCTCGGCGTATTGAGCCTGCCGCAGAAAGTGGACTCTGGTCTGCCAGCAATCATCGTGCCCAATACCGGCTTTGAACATCGCGTTGGCCCGCATCGGCTGCACGTGCATCTGTGCCGCGCGTTCGCCGAGGCCGGCTTCGCCGCGCTGCGGCTGGACCTGTCCGGCATGGGCGACAGCGACAGCGGCCGCGTCAACGACGCGGTCGCCGACCAGATCTGCGCGATGGACGAACTCGATCGGCTCGGCATCGCCAGCCAGTGCGTGCCGATCGGGCTCTGTTCGGGCGGCCACGATGCCCATCGCTTCGCCAAGGCCGACACCCGCGTGGTCGCCGCCGCATTTCTCGATCACTACTTTTACGCGACTCCGAAATCGCGCCGCATCTCGCTGCGGCAGAAGCTGTCCGATCCGCGCCGCATTTTGGATTTCGTCAAGCGTCGCCTGAGCCCGGGCGCTGGGGCAAAAGCCGGCGGCGGCATCGACGCCGAGTGGTTCGAGCAGCCCGACCAGACAAGCTTCCAGCAGGATATCGACGGTTTCATCCAGCGGCAGATGCCCTTGTTCTATCTGTATTCGGGCGAATACCAGAACATCTACAACTACCCGGACCAGTTGCTCGACGTCTGCCCGAAGCTGGGCGACTACGATCGCTACGAGCTGCATTACTTCGCCGAATCCGATCACACCTTCAGCCAGGCACGGATGCGCCTGCAGCTGATCGATGCGCTGCTGTCGTGGCTGCACAACGAGGTCGTCGTACGTCGCCAGCGCATCGCGGGCGGCGGCGTGCCGGCACCGACGGCGCCTCAGCGCAAGATCGCTGCGGCGGTGACCACCGCAGCGTCGGTGAACCAGACGCGTCCCAGCAGCTGGGCGGCGTCGGATGCGGTGGCGCTCAGCGGCTTTACGCGGAAGCTCGGCATCGATGGCTGATTGAAGCTGTCGCCGCCGTCAAGGAACTGGATTTCGACTTCGTCGAATTCCAGGAACACGCCGGTCAGCGGATTCAAGGCCTTGTGCACGCATTCCTTGGCACCGAACAGCGCCCGGCTCCAGCGCGCATAGCCGCCGGGCATGCGAGCGAGCGCCGCATGCTCACGCTGGCCGACGACCAGCGCGGCCGCGTCTTCGGGCAAGGGCAGCAGAGGCTCGACGTCGACGCCGATGGACGAATAACGCGTCGACGGTGCGATCATCGCAGCCAGATGGGAAGCATCGTGGGCCAGGCTGCCGACGAGAGTCGAGGGCCACTGCGGCGCGCCATTGGCCACACGGGCGATGCCCGGCGCCGGCAGGCCGAGTTCGCGCATCGCCGTTCGAGCCAGCTCGCGCACCGCCAGCGCCTGTCGACGCCGCAGCGGATGCGCGATGGCGTCGAGCTCAAGCTCCTCGGCAAACCGGCGCTCCGGGAGCTCGACGGCGTCGGTCAGCGCCAGCAGGCACAGGCTGCCGGCGAACGGCCGCCAGCGGTGCATCGGATCAGTAGAAGCGGGCGCGCAGCTCGGCACCCGTGATCACGTCTTCGAAAGATTCGGTGTCGAGGCTCGATTCGCGGTTGCGATAGCCGGCGTATGGCCGCAGCGTCAGCCAGCGCAGCACTTCGTAGCTCAGCTCCAGCGTGGCGCCGCTGTAGCGATCGCTGCGGCCGGCATCTTCGGTGTCGCCATCGCTCTCGAAGGACGAGCGCGTGTACTCGTAGCGCGCGGCCAGCGACAGCGTCGGCGTCGGCTTCCAGTTCAGCGAAGTCGAACCGCCGGTCGCGATCAATGCATTGGCACCGGCAATGTAGCTGTCGACGCGGCGGAAGATTTCGATATCGACCGCGGTCTTGGCGCTGATGGTGCGGCCGTAGGCGAACGAGCCGGTGAAACCCGACACGGTACCGTCGTCGCCGTCTTCGCCATCGTTGCCGGCGTCTTCCTTGCGCTGGGTGGCACCCACTTTCATCCGCAGCGTGCTCAGATCGCTGACGAAGTAATCGGCCGTCAGCTGCACGGTGCCCTCCTTGAAATCGCGCTCGTGCTCCTCGTTGCCGGAGTAGCTGCCGTCGCGCACTTCGCCGAGCAGGCCGGTGGCCCAGCGGCCCTGGTTGTGATACTTCAGCTCCAGCGAGGCATTGCTGTCCTGCAGCTTGAATTCAGGGTCGTCGGGCAGCGGTAGCTTGGACTGGTTGTGCCCGGCGCCCGCTTCTATGCGCCAGCTCGGCGTCACGTCGTAGCCCAGCATCGCGCTGGCGCGGCGCTCGGTCTGCTGCGTCAGTTCGGAAGTGTCCAGATCGGCGAACGACGCGAGCTTGCGGTCCTGCTGATAGGCGACGTTGCCGGCGACGGTGCTGCCGAGTCTCCAGCTGAACTTGCCGCCGTAGCTATATTCGTCGTGATCCAGATCGTCGAAGTGCTGGTACTTGAGCTTGCGCGCTTCGCCGTTGACTTCGAGCTTCTGCTGGCCGGCGACGTAGCTGGCTTCGAGCCCGGCGCGCCCCTGCCACACCGAGTCCGCGCGCTTGCTTTCGCCACGCTGCTGCTGCGCCTCGTTCGGCCCCGAAACCTCGAAGATATTGCTGTGATGCTCGTACTGCGCCGAGCCGAAAGGCACCAGCTCGAGTTCCGCCCATGCTACCGACGGCGCCAGGAAGGTCAGGGCCAGCCAGCGCGCGGAACCCACGAAAGGTTTCCTGTTGTACGGAAGGTTTTGGGCGGACACGGCTCTCCTTGCCTGTTGGCTATAGACATTGCCGAGAGCTTAAGAAGCGTATCTCGACTGTGAACTTAACAAGTGAACAAAGCCCGGCCCGGTGTTGACCCGGGCCAGGCTTCGTTCACTCGCGATCAGTAAGCGTTGTGACGGCTGGTTACCAGCTTCACGGTCTTGAACATGATCCTGAGATCGAGCCAGGGAGACCAGTTGCGGATGTATTCCAGATCGAAATGGATGCGCTGTTCCATCATCCGCATTTCGCCGGTCTCGCCGCGGCAGCCGTTGACCTGGGCCAGGCCGGTCAGGCCGGGCTTGACCTTGTGCCTGAGCATGTAGCCGCGAACCGCCTTGCGATAGAACTCGTTGTGCGCGACGGCGTGGGGCCGCGGCCCGACCAGGCTCATGTCGCCGCGCAGCACGTTGTACAACTGCGGCAGCTCATCGAGCGAGGTCGAGCGCAGCAGGCGGCCGAGCGGCGTGACGCGGGTGTCGCCGCGCGTCGCCTGCACCACCTGCGCCATCGTGTCGGTACCGTGCTGCACCGTCATCGTCCTGAACTTGTAGATCGAGAACGAGCGGCCATTGAGCCCATAGCGCTTCTGCCGGAAGATCACCGGCCCCGGCGAGGTCGCCGACACCGCGATCGCGATCAGCGCCAGCAGCGGCGACAGTGCGATGGTGGCCAGCAGCGCCAGGCTGAAATCGAACAGACGCTTCAGCATGCCGTCGGCGCCATAGAACGGCGTCTCGACGACTTCCAGCATCGGCATCGACTCGACCATGATCATGCGCGTCTCGATATCATCGAAGACTTCCAGCTGCGGCACGTAGTAAATCGATGCCGTGGTATTGCCGAGATCGTCCAGCAGTACACGTGCTTCCGGCCCGTGCAGCTTGGGCAGGAAGATGAACACCACGTCGATCTGCTTGAGGCGAACGTAATCCGCGGCGGCCGCAACCGAGCCCAGAAACTGCAAGCGTCCGCAGGCATCGCGGCTGTCGTCGTTTCCGCGCTCGCCGAAGTAGCCGACGATGTCGTAGGCGCCCGAGCGTTCTGCATTTTCGAAGAAGCGCTGCGCCGAGCCATTGGCGTTGATCAGCACCGCGCGGCGATGGCCGATCAGCACTGAACGGCCGGCGACGAAGCGCGCTGCCGCGTTGACGCCGAATAGCGCCAGCGGCGTACCGACGAACCACAGCAGCAACACCTGGCGCGAGAAATATTCGGATCGCTGCGTGCTATAGCCGACGAACAGCAGCACGGCGACGATGCCGGCCCAGGTCATCAGCATGCGATTGCCCAGCGAGCCGCTGCGGCCTACGCGCCAGGGCAAGGCCAGGTTCATCCCCCGCATGTTCATGTAGACCAGCAATGCCGCCAGCATGCCGACGAGCTTGTAGGGCTCATCGAAGGGCTGCTGCATCAGCGCGGCGATCGCGCGCAGCACCCCGTAGGTGACCGCGCCGAACAGGACGCCATTGCAGCTCAGCGCAAACCCGCTCAGGGTCTGCGGCTGCGGGCGCGGCGCAAAACCCGGGCTCGGCCGGGCGGCGGGCGCACGAGCTGCGTCGTGGTTCTCGTATAGGGGTTCACTATCCCGCGCCGGTGCGGAATTCAACTGAGGTGCAAGCATCGGAAACTCGCTTCGGGCATCAGCCCATTCAAACGATCACACCGTGTGGAACGAAACTTCGCGCTGTCGTAACGCGAAGCGCATCAATCAGGCGCCGACGACGACCTAGGCGACCTGTTGATGGCCCAGCGACTCGAGCAGCGGCCGCTCCTGGTCGCGGTCACGGCCGCCGAAATCAGTGGAGATCACGTTCGGCGGTTCGCGAAAGCCGATTTTGGCGAACGCCAGCATCGGCAGGATGCGCGGGCCGCGTACCAGGTAGCGATAAGCCAGCCGTCGCGGGTTCTGCGCCAGCCGGTAGAGCCATTCCAGGCCGCTGTTCTGCATCCACTTCGGTGCGCGCTGCTCGCTACCGGTCAGGAAGTTGATCGATGCGCCTATGCACAGGGCCAGACCGCGGGAGCGCGCGCGCTGATGCAGCATCTGAGCCAGGATCTCCTGCTGCGGCGAACCCACCGCCAGCAGGCAGAAGCGGAACGGGCTCATCGACTCGACAAAGCGCAGCGTCTCTTCGACGGCGGCCGGATCGTGGATGAAGCCCATCGGCGGGTTGTAATGAGCCAGGCGGCGCAGGCCGTAGCGCTGGCGCAGTTCTTCGGCCTGCTGCTCGCTGCCGCCCACCAATACCAGCCGGTCTTCGGCCTGGACGACCGAGCTGAACAGGTTTGCGGTCAGGTCGCTGCCGGTGCAGACCGGTAAGTGCAAACCGCGCAACAGCTTGACGACCTTGGCGACGAAGCGGCTGTCGAGCAGCACGAACGTGGCGTAGTCATAAGCCGAGCGCATGGACGAATCGTCCAGCATTCGAACCAGATGATCCGTATTCGGGGTAACTACATAGCCAAAACGGCTTTGCCCGAAATTGGCGACCTTGGGAATGATGGATTCCAGGTCAAAATGGTCGAAACGAAACGCGTCGTTAATCATAAAAAGCCGTCCTTGGCATTGAGTCTTCCCTTCCCCTTGCCTCATGGCGCGGGGCCCATCTACCGCTCTACAACACCAACGCTCGGGAACACGGCTGAAGGCGAGCCCGCTAAGGCCCGCCGTCTTCTTTCAGTTCGCATCCGCTATCCGAAGATCAGCGGACCCGCCTGCCTGTTCTTGTGTGCGTCGCCGGACTGCCTGAGCATGCCTGCGTCGCACAATCGCGAAATCGGCTGCTCGCAGAACCCAAACCAGGAGTCCGACAAGCGGCCGTACTTCGCCGATGGACGACAAGCTAAGGCTCCGATCATGAAGCCACGGTGAACCAGACTCGCAGTTCATGTGGATGTTTTGTTCAGCCTGTATTTCGGTTCGGAATGGCACCTTTCGCCGGACCAAACAGTCGCGGACCTCGCTATGGAGGCTCGCGGCATATTTGATTGGGCGCCGAATTTAGGGAGTTACGTAATGCAAGGACGCATAGGCTGTCGGGCCGTGCCGTGGAGTTTTGCAGGGCAAGCCTTCGCCGCCGGCGCCCGCGTGGCGCGCCATCCGTTTTTCAGCGCCCGGCTGTGCGCGCTGTTGATCGCGTTGCCGCTGCTGGCAGGCGGCAACGCGTTTGCACAGGACCCCGAAGCTGAGGAAAGCGGCGCCCCGCGGCTGCAGTTCGCCAGTGCTTTGAAGATGGACGCACTCGCCCTGCAGAGCTCGGACAGCATCGTGCAGTCCGGCGAAGAAGCCAGCCTGATGCCGCCGGCACCGTCGACGGCGACCACGAGCACGCCGGCGAGTGAAGCGGCGCGTAACGAGGGTGAGCCGACGCTGCGCCTCGGAACCGGTGATGCGGTCACGGTGCAGATTTATGGCCGCCCCGAATTCAACACGACGGCCTACGTCAGCGAAGACCAGACGATTTCGGTGCCGCTGGCCGGCGCGGTCAAGGTTGGCGGCAAGTCGCCGGCCGACGCCGCGCGCGCGGTGGCTCAGGCGCTGAAGGACGGGCAGTTTCTGGTCGATCCCCAGGTCAGCATCACCTTCTCACAGTTCCGCAGCCAGCAGGTGTCGGTACTCGGCGAAGTGCATACACCCGGGCGTTTCCCTATCGAATCCAAGACTTCGGTACTCGACATGCTCGCCCAGGCCGGCGGCATCAATGAAACCGGCGCCGACATGATCGTGCTGATCCGCCCGACCAGCGACGGCCAGAGCCAGCGCATACCGATCGACATCAAGAAATTGACCAGCGGTGAACCGGGCAGCTTCGCGGTGATGCTCAAGGGCGGCGACTCGCTGTTCGTGCCCCGCGCCGAGCAGTATTACGTCTACGGCGAAGTGCAGCAGCCCAACATGTACCGTCTCGAATCCGGCACCACCGTGGTCCAGGCCATCACGCGCAGCGGCGGTCTGACCCCGCGCGGCAGCGAGCGCCGCATCGAGATCAAGCGCAAGGTAGCCGACGGCAAGTACAAGACCTTCGACGCGGACCTCGGCGACAGCGTCCAGCCCAACGATGTGATTCGCGTCAAAGAGAGGCTCTTCTGATGTCGAACCGAGATCTTCCGGTCATCGTCCAGCCGTCGGCGCTGGCCCAGAGTTACGCCGCAATTCCGCAGAACTACGCCCAGCCCGGAATCTCGCTGGCGCAGCTGTGGGCGATCGTCTGGGCCTACCGGCGCTTCACGCTGATCGCGATGTTTTCGGCGATCGTGATCGCGGTGATCGCGACCCAGCTGCTGCCCAAGAGCTACGCCGCGACTGCGACGCTGATGGTCGACTACGAGGTCAACGATCCGTTGGGCGGCAAGGAATTTCCGGTCAGCCTGATGAGCAGTTACATGTCGACGCAGATCCAGCTGATCAAGAGTCCGGCGGTGCTGACGCCGGTGATCGACAAGCTCAAGCTCGCCAGCGACGAGCGCTATACCGGCGGTTTCCGCGGCGACGCGGCGATGCTGCCCGAGTTCATCCGCAACCAGTTCGCCAAGCGCCTGGTCGTCGAACAGGGCGAATGGGGCAGCCAGCTGATCTACATCACCTACACCGGCCCCGATCCGAAGCTGACCGCGCTGGCGGCCAACACCGTTGCCGACGTCTACGGCGAACAGCAGTTCCTGAGGCTCACCGGCCCGGCCGCCGAGCGCGCCCAGCGCTACTCCGCGCAGCTGGAAGAACTGAAGAAGAATGTCGACAAGGCCCAGGATGCGCTGACCGCCTACCGGCAGAGAAACGGCCTGGTCGAAACTGATGGCAAGGCCGACCTGGAGATGACGCGCCTCGGCAGCCTGGAGCAGCAGCTGCTCGTGGCCCAGGAGGCGCGCCGCGCGGCTGAATCGCGGATGATCGGCGATCAGTCCACGCGCGACGCGACGCTGGGTTCGACTTCGATCCAGACGCTGAAAGGCCAGCTTGCCGAACAGCGCTCGCAGCTGGCGCAGCTGAGCACCACGCTCGGCCCGCGCCATCCCGAAGTCATGCAGCTGCGCTCGCAGATGGAAGCCACGCAGCGTTCGCTCGACAACGAAATGCACACCTACTCCGGCAACGCGGACACGCAGATCGGCGCCGCCCGCAGCCTCGAACGCCAGCTGCAGGCCGCTGTCGCCGCCGAACGCGCCAAGGCGCTGGGCAAGCGCAGAACCCTGGACGACGCCACCCGCTACGAGCGTGATCTGGCGACCGCCAAAACGCTGTACGACAAGGCACTGAACGGCTACGACCAGGTGATGGTCTCCTCCGGCGGCGGCTACAACAACGTGCGCTTCGTTAGCCGCGCCACGCCGCCGGTCAAGGCGAGCTCGCCCAAGCCGATGGTCAATCTGGCGCTGGCGATCGTGCTTGGCGGACTGATCGGTGTCGTCGGCCCTCTGTTCTACGAGTTGTTCAATCGCCGAGTACGCCACCGTGACGACATCGACCGCGACTTCGGCGTGCCGGTGCTGGCGGAATTCGGACACGCTTCGATGATCGGAGGTGCCCTGTGAGTGCGGTTCCTGAATACCAGTTCGATGCCGACGACCAGCTCGAACGCGCCCTGATCCGCCTTTGCGGCCTGAACCCGACCGCGGTCGAGCAGATCCACGAGGCCCAGCGCGAGCATCAGATGAGCTTCGCCGAGGCCGCGGTGCGACTCGGCTATGTGGCGCCGCACGACATCGACTCTGCGCATGCCGGCACCCGCAAGCTCGCAGTGATCGAGAAGCGTCCGCTGCGTCCCGGCCCCGAGCTGATGATCGCTCACGACCCGTTCCACGATCACAGTGAACGCGTGCGCTCGCTGCGCACCGAACTGCTGCTGCGCCACGAGGATCGCGCCAGCGCCAACGTGGTCGCCGTAGTGAGTCCCGGCGCCAGCGAAGGCCGTTCGCGGCTGGCCGCAGAGCTCGCGATCGCGTTCTCGCAGCTCGGCCGCCCGACGCTGCTGGTCGACGCCGATTTGCGCCGCCCGCGCCAGCACCGGCTGTTCGGATCGGAAGCGCATCAGGGCCTGTCGCAGGCGATCGCCGACGGCGATCCGCCGTATCTTCAGCCGGTCGAGCATCTGCCGCATCTGTCGGTGCTGACGGCCGGCCAGGTAGCACCCAACCCGGTGGAACTGCTGTCGGATGGCCGCTTCGAGCTGCTGATCGACCAGTGGCGCCGCCGCTACGAACACGTGGTCTTCGATACCTCGGCAGTGGCGGAATATTCCGATGCGCTGGCCGTGGCGACGCTGGTCGGCCGCGTGCTGCTGGTGACGCGTGCGCAGCACACTCCGTACAAGGCGACCCGCGAAATGCTGCGCCGTCTCGCCGCGACGCAGTCGCGCGTCGTCGGCGCCGTCATCAACCACTTCTGAGGCCCCGGCCCGATGTCCGGCAGTCACCAGCGATGAGCACGGAAAACGCCTTCTCGCGTGCAGCCGCGCAAAGGCAGACCGTGCAGGCGGGCCAACACAGGCCCTGGCGTGCCGACACCCGCATGGCACCGGTGGTGACCGCGCTGGTGTGGACGCTGATCGTGATGATGATCGTGCCGGAGGGCTTCGACTACGCCCACCTGGCCACCGACGCGATGCCGACTTCCGGCAGCCCGATCAGCCGGCTGCTGTGGCTGGCGCTGCTCGGCGGCGGCATCGTCGTCACGCTGTGGCGGTCTTCCCTGGCCTGGCTGCTGTTCACTCGCGTCAACGTTTTCTTCCTCGCCTTTCTGCTGCTGGCAGGCGCGAGCGTGCTGTGGTCGATCGAACCCGGGGTCACGGTGCGCCGCCTGATCAGGCTGGCGACCATCGTGCTGATCGGTTCGGCGTTTGCGCTGGCGAGCTGGCACGAGCGCCGCTATCAGAAACTGATGCGGCCGGTGCTGACGGCGATGCTGTTCGGCTCGATCCTGTTCGGTATCGCGTTCCCGACGCTGGCGATTCACCAGTCCACGTCCTACGAGCTGGCCGGCGCCTGGCGCGGCCTGACCAATCACAAGAACACGCTGGGCGCGATCAGCTCGATCACCGCGATATTCTGGTTCCATGCGCTGCTGTCGCGCGAAGTCAGCTGGCGCGCCGCGATCATCGGTGGCGGCATCGCGATGACGACGCTGCTGCTGTCGCGCAGCTCGACCTCGCTGGTGACGACGCTGTTCGTGTTCGGCTTCCTGACGATGACGCTGCGTTCGCCGCCGAACCTGCGCCGCTGGATGCCGATGATCACCGCGGCCTTCGTCGGCCTGTTGCTGACCTACGCCCTGGCGGTGCTGCGCCTGGTGCCCGGCATGGAGATTCTGCTGAAGCCGATCGTGCTGTTCACCGGCAAGGATCTGACCTTCACCGGTCGCAGTGAAATCTGGGCGATCCTCAACGAGCACATCCGCTTCGCTCCGATGCTCGGCACCGGCTACGGCGCGTACTGGACCGGCCCGGTGCCGAGTTCGCCGTCGTACGAGTTCATGAAGAAAATGCATTTCTATCCGGGCTCGGCGCACAACGGCTACCTGGAAATCGTCAACGATCTGGGCGCCATCGGCCTGATCGTGCTCGGCGGCTATTTGCTGACGCATGTCGCGCAGTCGCTGAAGCTGCTGCAACGTGATCGCACGCAGGCCGCGCTGTTTCTCGGGCTGTTCTTTCAGCAGGCGATCTCGAACCTGTCGGAGACGCATTGGCTGAGCGTGATGAACGTCGATTTCGTCATCGTCACGATGGCCAGTTTTGCGCTGGCGCGTTCGCACCTGCAGCTGCAACTTCGGCATTACTTCGGCGAGCCTCACCAAGCCCATCAGCCGCCCACCCGATATCAGACCGCCGCACTTCTGGAGCATCAAGGATGAAGCTCACCACCACCGCCATCGTCCGCACGGGAATGGAAACCATCCCCGGCCTCAATGGCATACGCGCGCTCGCCGTGCTGCTGGTGTTCTTCGCCCACAGCGGACTGGAATCCACGGTGCCCGGCGGCCTGGGCGTGACGGTGTTCTTCGTGCTCAGCGGTTTTCTGATCACCACGCTGATGCGCCTGGAGCACCGGCGCAGCGGCGGCATCCACTTCCGCTCGTTCTATCTGCGCCGCGTGGTGCGGCTGATGCCGCCGCTGGTGGTGGTGACAGCAGCCGTGCTGCTGGCCTCGGAACTGGGCTGGATCCAGGGCCAATTCACGCCGATGGGGCTGCTGTCGGTGCTGTTCTACTTCGGCAACTATCACGTCATCGCGCAGGATTTCGCCGGCGTGCCGCAGGGCATGGGGGTGACCTGGTCGCTGGCGGTCGAGGAACACTATTACCTGTTCTATCCGCCGTTGGCAGCGCTGCTGCTGCGCATCAAGCGGCGCGGGGTCTATTCCGCGGTACTCGGCGCGCTGGTGGTCGCGGTGATGATGTGGCGCTTCTGGCTCTACGACCAGGGCGTCGGTGAAAACTATCTGGGCATGGCCACCGACACGCGCATCGACGCGATTTTGATCGGCTGCCTGCTCGCCGTCGTACGCAATCCCTGGATCGACCCGGTATGGCCGCAAAAGCTGCTGAGCGAAGCCGCGATCGCCCTCGCCTGCGTTGCGCTGCTGCTGTTCACGCTGCTGTATCGCGACGACGAATTCCGGCTGACGCTGCGCTACACGGTGCAAAGCCTGGCGATCGCGCCGCTGCTGTGGCTGGCCGTCGCGCGCGCCGAATCGTTCTGGGTGCGCTGGCTCAACGCACGGCCGCTGGTGTATCTGGGCACGGTGTCCTATGCGCTGTATCTGTCGCATCAGGTGATCCTGGTGGCGCTCGAACATCATCTGCCCGACGCCAGCTGGGCGATCAGGACCGCGCTGGGCGCGGCGCTGACGCTGATCGTCTGCGAGGCGATGCGCCGCGGCGTCGAGGAGCCTTGCGCCGCGCTGCGCAAGCGCCTGCACGGCCGGGCCATGAACACGCCGGCGAACGACGTATCCAAACCGACGGCGCTCGCCGCAGCCGCTGCCTATTCGCCGCCGACCAGCGGCAGCCGCTGAGCCCCGCTGATGCAAGCGACCGGTAACGCCGAGACGCTGGACGGCGCTATACCCGCGTTCATCCGCGAAACGACGCCGGAACGCGAGCCCGATAGCGACAGCCGCTATCGGGCCGAACCGGCGACCGCGCTGATCGAGTGCGCGATGCACCCCGATGCGGTGCTGGTCGATCTCGACGAAACCCTGTACCTGCGCAATTCCACCGAAGACTTTCTCGACAGCGCCTGGCCCGGCCCGCTGGCCCTGGTGCTGCTGCGGGTGCTCGACGTGCTCAGGCCCTGGCGCTACAGCGGCGGCGAGACCACGCGCGACGTCTGGCGTGTACGCCTGGTGAGCCTGTTGATGCCGTGGACCGCGCGGCGCTGGAGACGCCGTGTCGGCGAACTCGCCGCGGAGCACACCAACCAGCCGCTGCTGGCGGCGCTGCTGTCGCGCGCGGAACCGCCGATCGTCGTGACCGTCGGCTTCCGTGGCATCGTCACGCCGCTGATCGAGGCGATGGGCCTGTCGGGCCGTCGCGTGGTCGCCTGCGAGCCGAGTTTCGCCGACCGGCGCCGGGGCAAGCTGGCGATGGCGGCCGAATCACTCGGCGAGCCGATGCTGCGCCGCGCGCTGCTGGTCACCGATTCGCTGCAGGATCTGCCGCTGCTGCGCGTCTGCGCACGCGGCCTGCACACCGTCTGGCCGCAGGCCCGCTACCGCCGCGCGCTGGCTGGCGTCTACCTGCCCGGCCAGTATCTGAGCCAGGTCAAGCGACCCGGCGAGCGCTACATCGTGCGCGGCATCCTGCAGGAAGACTGGGCGTTCTGGGTGCTGAGTTCCGTCACGCTCGCCGCCGTGCCGGGGCTGCACGTACTCGGACTGCTGCTGTTGCTGGTGTCGTTCTGGGCGATCTACGAGCGCGGCTATGTCGACAACGATGTGATGGGCGCCAAGCTCGAGGTCGACCCCTGCCTCAGCGCCGCTTTTTTCGAGGCCCCGGTGGCGACACCGCGCTGGCAGCCGTGGATCTGGTCGGCGGCGCTGGGCGCGCTCGGCATCGCCGCGCTGCGCTGGCCGGCGATGCCGGCGCCCATAGACGCCGCGCTCTGGGCCGCCGTGCTGCTGGCGACCTACGGCGTCTTCCTGATCTACAACCGTCTCGACAAGCCGACCCGAATCTGGATATTCCCGGCGCTGCAGTTCGCGCGCACCACCGCATTCGCGGCCCTGGTTCCGATCACCGCGATCGGTGCGGCGGCGTTGTCGGCGCATGTGATTGCGCGCTGGATTCCGTATTACGTCTACCGGCTCGGTGGCAACAAGTGGCCGGACAGCAGCATCTTCCCGTTGCGCCTGCTGTTCTTCGTGGTGATCGCCGCGACGCTGGCGATGGCCACCGGGCCGGCTATTCTGCTGAGCGTTCCGGCGCTGATGCTGATGGCCTGGATGCTGTTCCGCGCGCGCCATGAGCTGAGGCGCGCGCTGCTGTCCGCACGCAAACTGAGCCTGAGCCGATGAGTGATTCCGCTGCACTCAGCGTCTGCATCGCCACTTACCGCCGCCTTCCACGCCTGGCCCTGCTGCTCGACGACCTCGCCCGCCAGCAGCGCTTGCCCAGCCAGGTGGTGGTCGTCGACAACGACGCCGCCGGCAGCGCACGCGAAGTCGTCGAACAACGCCGCGCCAGCGCGCCTTTCGAGCTGATCTACGACGTGCAGCCGGAGAAGAACATCTCGCTGACGCGCAATCGCAGCGTCGAGCTCGCGACCGGCAGCTGGCTCGCTTTCGTCGACGACGACGAGCGCGCGCCCACGGCCTGGCTGTCGCAGCTGCTGGATTGCGCCGCCGCATACCAGGCTGACGGCGTGCTCGGCCCGGTGGAACCGCTGCTGCCCAGCGAGGCGCCGCGCTGGATACAGCGCGGCCGCTTCTACGACTGGGCGCGCATGGCCACCGGCACGCGCGTGCCGCCGAACCGCCTGCGCTTCGGCAACGTATTGCTGCGCGCCGACCGCGTGCGTGCGATGTCGCCGATGTTCGATCCGGCCTACGGACTTACCGGCGGCGAAGATGGCGACCTGCTGTCGCGGCTGACGCTGGCCGGCGCCAGCATCGTCTGGTGCGACGAGGTCATCGTCACCGAACCG
>Ga0190273_10000412_pt1 | contig 16661 bp, 13 predicted proteins | sample Popmic504IS_FD_134513 | JGI IMG/M metagenome (GOLD analysis project Ga0190273, IMG submission 134513) | Populus adjacent soil microbial communities from riparian zone of Shoshone River, Wyoming, USA - 504 IS | ecosystem: Environmental > Terrestrial > Soil > Riparian zone > Trees stand | place... | reverse complement strand
GATGCTGGCCCCGATGGTGTCCCAATCGATACTGGCCCGATCCAGCCATCGTAGGTCGATGACCTCGGCGTCAATGTTGTGATCGGCGTCAGCGAGGTCGTCAAGCGCGGTGAGCACATAATTGGTCATTGCCAGGTAGGTTAGAACGGTGATTTGGCTGCCGGTTCGGCGAATGGCCGCCTTGCCGACCGGAAGGCAAAAGTCCAGGTCGTCAACGGGGGCGGCTCCGCTGGCGTTGTACAAATCGACATGCTCTAAGACCACCACCGGGTCTTTGCATCGCAACGCGCTGTTCATCAGGCCCACGTAATCGAACGGTGTTGAAGGCGCAACGATGCGCCAACCCGGGGCGGTGGCGAACACTCCCGCAGGGTCCATCGAATGCTGGGACCCGTAGCCGGTGCCCATCGCCACCTTGCTGCGCAACACGATTGGCACTGGGTCGTCACCGCCGAACATGTGCCGGGCCTTGCCAATCTGATTGAATAACTGGTCGGCCGCTACCCACATGAAGTCGGCGTACATGAATTCGACGACGGGTTTGAACCGGCCATCCAGGGCGATACCGCCTCCGAGTCCGGCGAAGGCGTTCTCGCTGATCGGAGTGCCCAGCACCCGCCCCGGAAACGCGTCCTTCAACCCACGGGTGGCACCGTTGGTGCCGCCATTGAGCCGGTGCACGTCCTCGCCCATCACGACGATGCTGTCGTCAGTCTCCATCCGCCGGTGCATAACAGCGGCGACCACGTCAATGAACTTCCGGTCTTCCAGCCGGGCGCTGTAACTGTCGACGTCGGCGATCGGGGCGTCGGCGAACTCGCTCAGATCACCGCGGATGCCGACGTCGACAAAGGTCGGGTCTGGCCACTCGGCGGGCTTGATCCGGCGCTCACCCGGCTTGCCGCCGGGGAGCGGCTCGAACAGCTCGTCGCGGATCTCGGACATCAACGCCTTCGACTGCTCGACGGCGGCCGCCGTCTCGGCGGGATCGAGTAGACCACGCCGGTGCAGTTGCGCGGTCACCAGACGCAGCGGATCCCGGTCGCGCCACAGTTTTTCCTCCGCCTTTGTGCGGTAGCCGAATGCGCTGCCAGGAAAGGGACCGTTCTGGTGGAAGAACCTATACACATCGGCTTCGATGACCACCGGTCCTTCACCAGACCGCAGCACGGCAAGCGCCTCCTGCATGGTGAGGTAGACGGCCAACGGATTCATTCCGTCGACCTTCCAACTGGGGATGCCGAAACCAGGCCCCCGCGCGGAGAGTCGCGGTTCGCCGGTGGCTTCCGCAACGTTGGTGGACACCGCGTACTGGTTATTTTCGATGAAGAAGCACAGCGGTAATTTCCATGCTGCAGCAAGGTTGAATGATTCGAGGGTCGAACCGATATTTGCGGCACCATCGCCGAAGTAGGTGACGGCGACAGCGTCGGTTCCGGCGAACTTGTGCGCCCACGCCGATCCAGCGGCCAGCGGCACTCCCCCACCCACAATCGCGTTCGTGCCAATCGCTCCGGCTTCGCTCCACTTCAGATGCATCGAGCCGCCGCGGCCGTGCCCGAAGCCCCTTTCCAGGCCGCATATCTCGGCGAGGGTCCGCAGCAGAACGGCTCGCGTGTCCTGGTCAATCTGCTGGCGCAGGTCGATGCCCTTTGGAGAGAGGTGATGCAGGACTTTCGCCAGGAACTGATGGTGTCCTCGATGTGAGCCGTTGACGGTGTCATCCGAAGTCAGCGCCAATGCTGAGCCGACCGCCCCACCTTCCTGGCCGATGCTGGAGTGGGCCGGGCCATGAACCAGCCCCGCACCAGCGAGTTCGAGGACCAGTTCCTCAAAGGTTCGGATGAGAACCAGTTGACCGAACATCGCTGTCAGCAGGTCCGGGTCCGCCGCATCCCAATCTTGATCAGTTGCAGTCAGTTCGACCCAAGGAGCGGACATGTCCAGTGTCTGGCGATCGGTCATCTAAAAACCCCTCAACAGCATCGGTGTACGGGAACGGGTGGTCCGTGAATGCACAACCGTCATCGGCGGCCCGCTTGACGAACTGGATCCAATAAGTGATGAGGCTAGCGGTTCAAGACCAATCTGGCTAGTCTTAGACAAGCGATTGGATCCACATACTGGCAAGATTCCGCTGAAAAGACCTCATCGCACGTCGACAGCACGCCAGTCCAGCACCAGGAGGCACACTAATGTTCACCAGCCAAACCCGAGGCATACCTGGCCTGCGACGGTTCGACCACGTCGGATTTACGGTGCCGAACCTGGACCAGGCACGCGACTTCCTGGTCCGAGTTCTGGGCTGGGAGTATCTCTATTCGCTCGGTCCTTACGTTCATCCCGAGGGGACATGGATGCACGATCACCTCAACGTCCACCCCAGAGCCGAGGCCAACATCAACTTCTTCCGCTGCGGCGGCCAGGCCGTCTTTGAGGTCTTCGAATACCGAGTTGAGGAACAAGAAGCCGAGGGACCACGTAACAGCGACGTGGGCGGACACCACGTCGCGCTCTACGTTGACGATCTCGACGCCGCTGTCACGTACCTGCGACAACAGCCGGACGTTACGGTGCTCGACGAACCGACCGCCAGTAAAGGTCCCCACCTGGGCCAGCGCTGGATTTATTTTCTGTCCCCGTGGGGGATGCAGTTCGAGTTGGTCTCCTATCCTGCAGGCAGAGCCTTCTACCAGGAGGAAGACACCCGACGGGCGGGAGGTGCGAAAGATGATGCCCCAGGAACAGTCGGCAGCGCCTCAAGAACCTGATGAGCCACGCGAGGCCGCTCCGGTTCGCGTCGCCGCCTTTCTGCGCCAGGCGATTCTGTCCGGTGAGTTCCAGCCCGGGGATTTCATCCGTCAGGAGGACATCGCCCGACGACTCGGTGCGAGCCGACTGCCGGTCCGAGAGGCACTGCGCATGCTGGAGGTGGAAGGGCTAACCACCCATCTGGCCAACCGTGGAGCCAAAGTTCCCCAGCTCACCCTGCATGAAATGGATGTCATCTACCAGCTGCGAGAACGGTTGGAGCCACTCGTTCTTCGAGAAAGCATGCCGCACCTGACCACGGCGGACGTATCCGAAGCCAAGCAGATCCTGCAGCAGCTCGAAAAGGTCCCCACCGTGAGCGACTTCATGGTTCTGGACCGGGAATTTCACTTCTTGACCTACCGCGGGTGCTCGATCGAGACACTGACCACCATGGTCTTGCGGCTCTGGAACAGCACACAGCACTACCGGCGGCTGTACGTCCAGCGCACCGACCCGGCGCGGCAGTGGATTGTCGACGCAGAGCATCGGCTGCTGCTCGACGCCATCGAGCGCCGCGATTCTGATGGTGCGGCGCAGACCCTGGCCGGGCACATCCGCCGCACACGAACCGAGCTTGCTGAACACGCTAGGTCGACTGCCACCGAATAATCACCCGCCGCGGCTGGACCGCGCCGACCTCTCCTCCCTGGCAATAGTTAGACGGAGAACCACCGGATGTTCAGTGCCGGTTCACGTTCCGAATTTCTGTCCGTCATACCGACTGCGAAGTAGCCAACCCCGCCGGCAAATGCCGCCGACGGTTGCCGGTCGCGATCGCCGCAGCTGGGGCCCTGGTGGAACCGCGAACAACCAATTGCACCGGCAACTGAACAGACCGGGGTTGGTAGGTCTGGGGTGCGGTCAGTGCCTCGAGCAGCAGGGTCGCCCCCTGGGCACCGATTTCGTAGCGAGGCACATTGATTGACGTCAGCGGTGGAGAAATCTTGTCCAAGAACGGCATGTCATTGAACCCGGTCACACTCACATCATCGGGGCAATGCAGCCCCCGATCACTTAGCGTGTCATAAGTACCGAGTGCAAGAAGGTCATTAGCGGCGACGATGGCGGTGACCTGGTGATCGTCGTCCAACAGCCGTCGAGCAGCCACCGCTCCGTGCTCTTCCTGGAACTTGTCCGCGATAACGATCATGCCCTCCCGCACGGGCAGGCCCAGGTCGCTCATAGCCGACTCGAAAGCACGTAATCGCCGGACGCCCGCACTGTTGTCCTGCGGTCCGGCGATATGCGCAATGTGACGATGCCCAAGCTGGGCGAGATGATCAACGATCATGGTGATACCGGAAGCATCGTCACCGGTGACTGACGAGACATGAGAATCTGCCACCGTCCGAACCAGATAGACCAACGGAAACTTCTCCTCCTGCAGCCGCTGGAACAACGGGTGATGCAGCATGGCCGTGCACACCAGGAGCCCATCGACCTGCCGGGCACGCAGGGCTTGGACCTGCTCAACCTCTTTGCCAAGATCAGTGTCGGTGTTGACGATGACAGCCCTGAATCCGCGCTCGCCAACGGTGTCGTCGATTCCGCGGATGATAGGCGGGAACAGCGGATTGGTGAGGTCTGGGATGACCACGCCGAGCAAATTGGACCTGCTTGTCTTGAGGCCACGCGCGTTCGGATTTGGCACGTACCCGAGTCGGGCGGCCATCCTGCGAACCCGCGCGGCGGTCTTTGCGTTGACTTCGGAGGGGTTGTTCAGCGCTCGCGATGCGGTGCCCGGATGGACTCCCGCAGCTTCAGCCACATCTCGCAGGGTAACGACCATCTAAGGATGGTACCCGCAAACGATTGTGCTCAGAAGAGTTTGAGTGATCTGTGTTTAGGCAGCTCAAAGGCTTCTGGGATCGATAAACCAGCAGGTCTCTTGACATCAGAGGTCGGCGACAGACATAATCACCACAATCGTTTGCGGCCAACACGGCCGTGCGGCTGATGGCCATCTTGCCCTGGCCCAGTCCCAAAAGAGTTCCATCTTGGCTTCATCCCCAGTGACCGGCTCGGTACTGCTACCCGGCTGCCGCTACCGCCCCAGAGGGCCGTCAATCACACGCAAGGGAAATGAACATGACGAGAGTTGCAGCGACACCGCGCCGGTCGGGGTGGCGTTTGGTCGGGGTTTCTCAGCGAACTCCGTTCCTTCTTTTGGGGGTGGCCACCCTGGGAGCCCCAGACCTGGCGCTATTTGTTGGATCGGCATCTAAGCCTTGAACCCAGGCGTCGACAGAACAGCAGGCGTTACAGCACGCGGTGCCGAGGACCAGCCCCACCGCCGCTACCGCAGACAGTGTCAAATCATTAGAGGAGGTTCGGTGGAGGTCTGTACCGCAGTACCACGTGGGGATGGCTCCTTTCTGTTCGAGGAGATCCAGCTGATCCGCAGCCTGCCCTCGCTGGCCGGCGACCACCTGGCCCTCCTCGACGGACCTGTCACCGTCATCTTGACTAGCCATAACCCCAACGGCAGCAGCCATCACAGCCCCGTATGGCTCGGCCGGGACGACTCTCACTTGTATTTGTCGTCCTTCCGGGGCCGGCTTAATGACCGCAACCTCCGTGCCAGACCGGATGTGGTTCTGCTTCTCGTCGATCCTGCGGAGCCGTACCGCCGGTTGACTGTCTCCGGAGTCGTTTGTGAGGTGATCGATGAAGACTTCCAGTCGAATGCGACCACCAAATTGATCAACCAATTGGGGACATCAGAACCGGTCTGTCCGTTCGACCCTTCAGATCCCCCGCACACCGAGGCGCGTGTGTTGTACCGAATCCGACCGGAGCGGTTCGTCCTGTACCGATGTTGATCGATTCCGCTGCCGATATTCTTAGTCATGCGATGCCAAGGATGAGGTTGCCCGGCGTCGACTATCGAGCGGAGCCTTGTTGATTACGGGATGATCTGCATTTCCCGGTATCGATCAAACAGTTGATGGAACGCATCCTCTGTTGGTATTTGGTCGGTGAATCCCAAACGGCGGCTGCGGGCCATGTCGGTGATGCATTCCATGGCGCGACCCAGATCACCGTCGGTGTGCCACCATGACGCGACGCGGCCGATGTCGGGTTCGATCAGGCCTTTGTCAGCGGCGATTTGCCGCCAGATCGGTTCGGCATCGGCCATCTGCTGCTCCAGCGGTCGAGGTCGGTCCTGGAATCCCTCCCACTTGACGTTGAAGTATTCGGCCAGCCGCGGCCAGAGCCAACGCCAGCGGAACACGTCGCCATTGACGATGTTGAAGGCCGTGTCGGCTGCACCGGCGTCGCGGGCCGCCCAGATCATCTGCTTGGCAAGGAGCCTCGAATCGGTCATGTCGGTCAAACCGTTCCACTGCATTTCCGAACCAGGGAAAACGAATGGGCGACCGGAGGCCTGACAAATGCTGGCCGCAGCGGCTAACGTCAGACCCATGTTCATCGCGTTGCCCAATGCATAACCGATGACGGTGTGGGATCGATGCACGCTCCAAGTAAACCCACCCTGCTTCGCGGCGGAGAACAGCTCGTCTTCCTGGTCGTAATAAAAGTTCTGGACAGGCAACCGAGGTTCGTCCTCGTGAAAAGGTGTGTCTGGTACTGGACCCTGGCCGTACGCCTCGAACGGCCCCAGGTAATGCTTCAGTCCTGTCATCAGCGCGGCATGCCGTACCGATCCTTGTGGCCGCAAGGCCGTGAACAGGTTCCGAATCATTGCCCCATTGACTAGGCAGTTCTGGGCCTCCGTTGGCATCTTCGCCCACGAGGTGTAGAACACGTGCGTCGGGCGGATGTTGGAGAGCGACTCGGCCAAGCCGGCAGGTTCACCCAGATCTGCTTGCACCGGGCGGTAGGACACCTGAGAGGGTATTCGCCTGGCCAGACCATACACATCCCAACCGAGGTCGGTGGCCCGCTCGATCAGTGCGGATCCGGCAATACCGGTGGCGCCAACGACGAGCGCGACCGGAGTCTCTGCGTGTTCCTCGGGCATTAGGACCTCCACGTGCTGGGTAATAGATTGGTTGCGAGCATTGGCACCTGTCGAAGTGGTTACTGCGGTGAACGGTTGAGAAAGGCGCCGATGGCCGCTCCGGATCGTTCCGGTTCGTCAAGCAGCAACAGGTGCCCGGACCCCTCCAAAACGACAACGTCGCTGTCGGGGATTCCGTCTGCGACCTGCCGGGCAGCGGCGACCGGGACAAGTGGATCCTCATCACCAACGAGAACCATCGTGGGCTGGTCGATTTCGGCTAGGAATTGAAGGCTCGACCAATCCGCTCCACCGGCGAGTTGTAGGAAATATCCGTAGGGGTGCGGAGGGTGGATTGATCTGGAACGCGACAGCCGCTTCCGTACTGCGGCGTCCCGGCCCACCTGCCCGCCGTAGACGGTTGCCGCGGTTTGCTCGAAGTAGTCGGTCGAGTAATAACGCCAGGGCGAGGCCAAGGCGGCGGAGACCGCGGGGTCGGCCGCCGGTTGTGTGCCCACGCCGCAGGTCGTTGCGGCCAGGATCAGTTTGCGGACCTGCCGGGGGTGTTGATTCGCCATCTGCTGAGCTACTGCGCCGCCGTAGGAGAAACCCAGCACGTCGGCGGTATCGACGTGGCGGTGAACGAGCACCGCGGCGGCTAAGTCGGCCAGTTCCGGAACAGTAACAGCGATCATTGGTAGCGAGGATCGCCCCGTCCCGGGTGCGTCAAATGCAATGATCCGGCGGCCGGGTAGACAGCCGAGGAGGGGCTCCCACATCTCGACACTTCCGCCCAGCCCCATGATCAGCAGGATCGGGTCGCCGATCCCATAGTCGATTCCATTGATCCAGTGACCGCGGAACGGCATCAGGAAGGGACTGACTCTCGCCGCCGGGAGCCCGACATGCTCCGCCGCCTCGGGGTTTCTCATCAGGGTCCGCTCGAGATCGGAGTATCGACCACGGGGGAACGTAGGAACTCGATAGTTCTGTCCCACAGGGCTTTTGCCGTCCGGCCGGCGACGATCCCGACGTGACCTCCGGGGAGCCGGACGATCTCAGCATGCGGAACCACACGGATCAGCGCGTCCACGCCATCCGGCGGGGCAATGGTGTCCTTCGCGGCTGATATCGACAAAACCGGCATCGTGACCGCGCTCAGATTCAATGGCTGTCCACCGACGTGCGCGGTTCCCTTAATCATACCGTTGGTTCCCGGCCCGAATTCGCGGTAAAGCTCGGCCAACAACCGACCAGAAGCGGGAACGACATCATCCACCCAGGTTGCCATCGTACGGATGTCACGGAGCCGTTCCACCGGCTCGTCCAACCGGTTCCACAAATCCGATGTCCGCCCCAGAAGGCTGTTGCTACCCGGCGCCAGCATTTCGAACCAGCTTTTAATGTCGGTGGCAGGTACCAAACGGGGATTGTCATAGCTCTCCCCGGGCAGCCCGAGACAATGTGCTGTCCAGGGGATTCCGCCTTTGACGTCGCCGTCGATAGTGGTGGTCAACAGAACCAGACGTGACACGCATACCGGGTGCAGGGCCGTATACAGCAGAGCGAGAGTCCCGCCGAGGCAATAGCCGACCACGGATGGAGCCGGATCATCGGTTAGGTCTTCGATTCGCCTCACACATCTGGCGAGCAGGCCGTTCACGTAGTAATCGAGGTCGGCGAACCGGTCCGCCTGGTCGGGTTCTCCGAAATCTATGAGATAAACATCGAATCCCGCTTCTGCGACACCGCCGACAAAGGATCGGCCAGGCAGCAGGTCGAGAACGAAGTAGCGGCTGACCGGCGCCGAGACGAACAAGACGGGTGGCCCGGTGCGAGGGTGACCGTTGTTATCGAGTAAACGCAGCAACCTGAGCTTGTTGTCCTGATGAACGACGGTGTATTCGCTGGCGCCCGTGCCGGTATGTCCCGGAGTGGTGAGCACCTCGTAAAGTCGCTCCAGCCGGCGACGTGCACGGACTGACTGTTCCATCTTGAAGGCCAACTCGGTATCCGGGACGGTCTGCGGCATCACGGTGTCGTCACCGGACCATCACTTGGTGCTGGTGGGAATCTTCGGGTGAGCGCACCGATAGCAGCGGTTAACGCGATGACCTGACCTTCCAGCCGGCGCACCGCGAACACCACCTCATCACTGGTCATGGTGGCATCAATCTTTGCCGGTTGTTCGGACACCGTCCCGGGATAGGGCTTTCCGGCGAGCAGCGACCCCCGCATCGCATTGCCAACATGGATGAGGAAATTCTCATCCTGGGCGGCGGAGTCCGCGTAGGTCAGCAGCAGCCGCTGCCAGTGTTGTTGCTCCTTCTGCCATTGTTCGGTTAGGGGAACGTCCGATTGTTGGGGGTCGGTATCTTGTTCGGGCATGCTGCTGTCCTTCGGTTATGAGGCCTGGTATCACGGGGGCTCAGGCTTAGCTATCCGACGGCCGACGCGGTGTTCGGAGCTCCACTTGCTGCGCCCAGGAGGATCGCGTGGACCCGCCGGTTCTGCTCAGTGATCGTCACGGACGCTGCGTCGATGTCCCCGGCCCGCAATGCCTCGATGAGGCCGGTGTGGTCATCCATTACTGCTCGAGCGGCCGGTAACACGTTGGAGACGGTCTCCATCATGAGCCGCGGGATCCTGAGATCGGTGTACATGCGTTGTAGCGAAGGGTTGTCAACGATTTGCATGAATGCCCGGTGGTAGCCGTCATCAGCCTGCACGTACCGGCGGACGTGGGCGGCGTCGTCACCCCGGAGCAGCGGTGTGCGCACCAGTAGGCGTGCCGACAGCAGTTCTCGGTCGGCGTCGGTGAGTTGATCACCGATCAAGCGGAGAATCCCGATTTCCATTGCCGCGCGAGCATCGAGTGCTTGGGCGAGTGATGCTCGATCCATGCGCGGCGTTCGTGTGGACCCTCGCAGGTCCTGGTCGGCCTTGAAGTCCTCGCCCGGGCCATCATGAACCGTAGTGGCCCTGGGTGGATCTTCCTTGACCCCCAGCGCAATGCGGACGCGGCCTTGCGCCGCCTCGGTCCAGGTGAGGATCGCGCGGCGGGCGCCTTGGGCGTTGCTGGCGGTGACGGCGTCGGTCAGCAGTTCATGCTGGGTAATGGCCTGCTCGCTGGTCGCGTCCGAATCCTGCAGGGCCTTCTCGTACAGCTCTCGAAGGCCGAGCTGGGTGAAGGCGTCCGAGAGTGGTTCGTTGTCGGCGAGGTCAATGAGATACTGGTGGTAGTCCTGATTCGCGTCAAGAAAGTCCGCACGGTCGATATACGTTCCGTTGGAACGGATCTGCGCGAGCATCGTTTCAAGTCTGCGGTAGAGGCCCGCCGCACGGCCGGGCCGGATATGTGCCCCCGACAGTATGGTTTCCACAACACCCAACTCGAGGACGGCGCGGGCCTCGACGGCGGCTCGCAGTTGCTCGTAGCGGACATCGGTTGCTGCTGCTTGGTCCGCCAGCGCTTTTTCCTGGATCACGCGCCTGAGCACCTTACCGCCGGCGTTCTTCGGTATCTCGTCGGTGATCTCGACGACCCGTGGGTACTTGTAAGCGGCCATTCGTTCCCGGGCGAAAGCCTTGATCTCGTCCGGGCTGGCTTGGGCACCGGCTTTAAGACTGACGTAGGCCTTGACGGTTTCTCCCCGGTAGGGGTCGGGCACACCGACAACGGCCGCCTCTAAGACGGCCGGATGCAGGTACAACACCTCTTCGACCTCCCGGGGCCATACCTTGAATCCGGACGCAATGATCATGTCCTTTGCCCGGTCGACGAGATAAAACCAGCCAGATTCGTCCATGAATCCGACGTCCCCGGTGCGTAGGTAGCCGTCTGTCAGCGCTGCAGCTGTTTCTGTGGGCTTTTGCCAGTACCCCGGAATAATTTGGGGGCCCGAGATGTGCAGCTCGCCGATCTCATGGGCCGCTGCTGGGGTGCCGTCTTCAGAGATCACTCGGACATCGGTGCTGAACACCGGAACCCCGACCGAGACAACACCCGTCACCGGATCAACCGGGGGTTGGCGACCGAATGGTGTCATATGGGTCGGCGATGTGGCTTCGGTGAGACCGTACATCGGGTTGATTCGAGCTCCGGTCCGGTCATACCAGTCCTGCAGCGCGGCCACCGGTGTCGGTGCTCCTCCGGTGTAAATCTTGGTGAGCGACGAGATGTTGTACCGGTCGATGGCGGTTCCATTGAGCAAGGCGATGAATGCGGTCACAGCGGAAACCGTGAAGGTGGCCCGGTATCGCTCGGTCAAGCGGCATGCCTCGTCGGCGTCGAACCGGTAGAACAGCACCAAGGGCGCTCCGGTGAGCATTGACAACGACAGGTGACCGATCAGCCCGGTCACGTGAAACAGCGGTGCCAACCCCAAGATTGTGTCCCGTTGATCCAGCTGGAGCCATTGGCGATACACCGTTGTTGCGAAAACCACGTTGGTGTGGGTGTTGGTTGCCGCCTTCGGATCGCCTGTGGTGCCGGAGGTGTAAACCATCAGGGCGACATCATCACCGACCAGTTCAATGGGCGGAGGGGTGGCATTCTTGAATTGCTCCAGCACCTTGAGAAGCGCTGCGCTGCCCGCGCAGGCACCGGCAGAGACCTCATTGAGCATGGCCGGTTTGTCGCTGACGTCCAGGAAGTCATGGGCAGAGGTAGTGATTGTCGTCTCGACGGCGGTCGCCGGCAGCGCCTTGACCGCCACTTGCTCGTAGAGGTCGTCCTGGCAGATCAACACCCGTGATCCGGAGTCGACCAAGATCTTGGTCAACTCCCGTTCCTTCAACATGGGGTTGCACGGCACCAGGACCGCGCCGGCTTTCCAGGTGGCGATCACGGCGATCATGGCTTGGGGCACATTTTGTAGGTACATCGCTACCCGGTCACCCGGTTGGACTCCGTACTCGATGAGGGCCGCAGCCAGCGCCGTTGACGCATCATCGACCCGCCCAGCGGTAATAGCGGTTTCGAAGTAGTACATCAGTGGGGCGTCCGGTGCGCGCCGCACGGTAGCGGCGAACATTCCCAATGCGTGTTCCTGCTCCGGTGTCGCCGTCGCTGGCATTGACCCGTATTGGGCGAGCCACGGCTTGCTGTTGGTGACGGTCACGGTGTTCTCCTTGAACGCACTGCAAAGCCGGAGGTAGGAATCCAGGTAGTGGTTCGGGTGCGGCGGTTCGGTGCCGGTTAAGGCTGTTCCGTGCTCAGTGAGTTGAGCTGACGCAGGAACTCCTGTTGCTGTTGAGTGATTTTCTCCATGTAGGCGCGGTTGATCTCGACGATCTCGTCGCTGGTGGGAAACGCCGGGAAGTTCGGCACTTGCTGGGCCGGATTCTGACCGAATCCGGGGGGGTTGGCGGTGAATGCAGGAAACGTCGGTACCTGCGGACCGGGGGCGCTGGGGCCGGTGGCGCCCGATAGTTGCGCACGCCATGCCTTGATCCCGGTCAGGTACGCCTCCTGCTGTGCCTTGAGCAATTCAAGATTCTGTTCTTGGAGTTCCTGCCACTGGTCCTTGGGGGTCTTCATGTCGCGTCTCCTATTTGGGAATGAACCTGGGGTCATGGTTGTGACGAATGCGGCAATTCAGAGTCTGCTCATCGAGGACACGGGAGAACATATTCGGAGATTATTTCGGCGGTCGGTGTGGCGTCAGGCCGATGACTCTTCCTGACCCCGACCCGCCGCCGTGTTCAAATGCGACTGCGAATTGCGAAGGGTTGGCAAAGCACCGCCTACCGCGATATACCGGGGCCCGGCGACCATGAGGTCTTCCGCCGGGAATTTGGTGATGACCTCGCAGCCATCAGCGGTGACGACGACCTCCTCCTCGATGCGGGCGGCGCCGATCCCGTCCGCTGACGGCCAGTAGGTTTCCAACGCAAAGACATTGCCCTCTAGCAGGACTTCCGGGTGCTCCATGGAGACGAGCCGGGAGAAGATCGGCTTTTCCCAAATCGAGAGCCCGACGCCGTGGCCGTACTGCAAAGCGAATGCCGCCTCCTCGTCCGGGAAGCCGAACTCCTGCGCGGTGGGCCACACCTCAACGATGTCCGCTGTTGTGGCGCCGGGCTTGACCAATGCGATGGCGCGGTCCATGTACTCCCGGGAGATCTTGTAGGCGTCCCGCTGTGCGGGGCTGGCCGAGCCTACGGCGAAGGTGCGGTAATAGCACGTTCGGTACCCCTGGAAGCTGTGGAGGATGTCAAAGAACGCCGGGTCCCCAGGGCGGATAAGTCGGTCGGAGAAAACATGCGGATGGGGTGAGCACCGTTCCCCCGAGATTGCGTTCACGCCCTCGACGTATTCCGAGCCCAGATCGTAGAGCTTCTTGGAAACCACGCCTACGCACTCGTTTTCCTTCACCCCGGGCCGTAGAAATTGGTAAAGGTCTTCGTAGGCGGCATCGACCATGGACGCTGCCTGGGTGAGGAGTGTGATTTCGTCCTGGGTCTTCACCCGTCGGGCTTCCATGAAGAGCTGTTGGCCGTCGACAACGGTGATTCCTGCGGACTGCAGCGCCAGCAGCACCGGTAATTCGATGACATCGACACCCAGGGGTGCGTCCAGCAGTCCGAACTCGCCGAGTTCGTTCTTGATTTTGGTTGCGACACTGTCCGCGATGCCGGTGTCCGGGTGGAACGCGCCGCGCAGAGTGGAGATACCCGCTCTGGCCCCGTCCTTCTTGCGTGGTCGATCGGCGCCGTGGTGAGGGGCGTGCGGATCGGCGTCGGCTTCCATGGTGGTCGTCTGAAGCCAGGGATTGCGTTGCTGGTGATGCTTCGCGGCGGAACCGAAATCCCAAACAATGGGGTCTGAATGGCGGGTGATCAGCGAGAAGCGGATCAGCTTGTCCATCGCCCACGTTCCGATGTGTGTACCGGACATGAACCTGATGTTGGAAAAATCAAAAGCCAGTAACGCTCCCAGGTCTGACTTTTCCAGCTCCACCCGCAGTTTCTGCACGCGGTCGCGGCGTAATCGGTCGTGGTCGACTCGGGTTTCCCAATCGACGGCCGTCGTGCCGTGGGTAGCGGTGTTCATGATGGTCCTTTCCGGAGCGAATTTTGGAATGCGCCAAACAAAGGCGATGGATTCTGCGCGGTGCCGTTGAGCTGTCCGCCGTCAGAACCGGAGGAAGCCTTTTGCGGTAGGTCTGGTTGGTTCCGGAATCCGGGTGCATAGGCCCGGTGCTGCCTTGGTTTGCACTCCCGTCGCGACCGGCGGTGCGGTGATGGCAGTTGGAGTCCCTTTAGTGGTCCTGATCGGCACCATGGTCTCGACGCCGAGGACATTTGATTCGCGCAAAACTTCTACACCAGGACCATTCCGCCGTCGATTGCCATGACCTGGCCGGTCACGAAATCACTGTCGGGTGCGGCCAAGAACACCGCGGTCGGCACGATGTCCGCAACCGTTGCCGCGCGGCCGAGCAGTGCTCCTGATGCGAACGACGCAAACGCATCGCCCTCCTTCTCGGATGCCTTGATGTCGACGAGGTCCTTGTCCAGCTGCGTCCATAACGGGGTATCCACCACCCCGGGGGAGAATGCGTTCACCGTGATGTGGTGTTCGGCGAGCGCACGGGCAGCGGCCTGGGTGAGAGCGACGACGGCGAATTTGCTGGCGCTGTAGGGTGCGAACTGCGCGTAGCCTTGGCGCCCGGCGATGGACGCGGTGTTGACGATCTTGCCCCCGCCGCCTTGGGCGATCATTTGTTTGGCCGCCTCCTGTACTCCGATAAGCACCCCGAGCGCATTGACGTCCATGATCTGGTTCCAGTTGTCCTCGGTGACGTCGAGGAACTGGAGCGGCTTGTTGAGGCCGGCGTTGTTGAACATTGCGTCCAGGCGACCGAACTCGGCGACCGTTGCAGCCACGGCGGCACGGACAGAGTCGCGGTCGGTCACATCCATTCCGACGCTCATTGCGGCCAGACCGTCTTCGCGCAACCGCTTGGTGACCGCTTCGGCGGCGTCGACGTTGATGTCACCGACAGAGACATTTGCGCCTTCGACGGCCAACCCGCGCGCGATGCCGGCCCCCATGCCCTGTCCGGCTCCGGTGACCAACACCGTGCGTCCAGTCAATCGATTAGCCATGTCGTTTCCTCACTGCCGAGATTGGAATGCCGGGTACGATTTCAGTGAAAGACCACGCCGCCGTTAACGTCCAGCGATGCGCCGGTGACATAGGACGCCTCTGCAGAGGCCAGCCACACGATGGCATTCGCGATCGAGGCCGGCGGCCCGGCAATCTTGAGTGGAATCTTCGCCCACTCGATGCCCTTCATTTCGTCGAAGGAAATCCCGCGTTTATCCGCTTCGCTTTGCAATGCGGCGCGGTGCATTCCCGTATCGATATTGCCTGGGCAAACCGTGTTAACCCGGATATGCGGGGCGAGTTCCTCGGCCAACGCTTGGACGAACACGATGACGGCGGCCTTCGACGCACAGTACGCGGAAAAGTACGCGTGACCTGAGCGCCCCCACCAGGACGACACCATGGTGATGGTGCCGCCTTCCCGGGAAATCCCGGGCGTCAGCGCCCGAGCTAGCAGGAAGGGTCCGGTGAGGTTGACGTCCAGTACTTGTCGCCAATGGTCTGGTTCGAGCTCGGTGACCGGGGCGGCCGTTTGTACCATCCCTGCGACCATGGCCAGGGCATCGAGCCGACCGAAGGTGGTGCTGACGTCCGCTTTCAGAGCATTGACGCTGTCTTCGCTCGTAATGTCAGTGACAAAGGACTTGACCCGGTCCGCACCGTCTCCGTCAAGCTCCCCCGGCAGCTGACGGACGGAGTCGACCGCATCGACGGCGGCAACCTCATATCCTTTGTCCAAGAACGCCTGCACCGTGGCTCGACCAATACCTCCCGCGGCTCCGGTGACAAGGGCCACCGGGGTTGTCACGCCACCTCCACGAGGATCTTTTGTGCGTCGCCATTGGGGTCAAGGAGGCGGTCGAACCCTCGAGTAACGATGTCGTCCACCGCGATGACGTCGCTGAGCGCCTTTTCGACGGGAAAGCGACCTGAGGACACCAGCGCGATGATTCTTGGCCAGTCCGTGACTGGGTAACACCAAGTGCCGATCAAGCTCAGATCTCGGTTCGAAAGGTTCATCGGATCGATGGACGCTGGCTTCACGTGTAAACCGACCTGCGTGACAGTGCCGTGCGAGCGAACGGCCTGCAGAGTGGCGGTCAGACCAGCCTGCGACCCAGAGCATTCTGCTGCCACGTCGACGCCTATCCCACCCGTAAGGTCTTTCACCGCCGAGGCAACGTCGTCGGAGGTGGGATCCAACACCGTGGCGATGCCGAAGGACGCGGCGAGGGCTCTGCGTAGCGGGTTCGGTTCTGACACGATCACGGTCGCTGCACCAGCGGCGTGGGCGTACAGGGCCGACAACGCCCCAATAGGTCCCGCGCCGGTGATGAGTATCGAATCACCGGCGCGTAGACCTGTCCGGTCCACGCCATAGGCGGCTACGGCCGCAGGTTCGATGAGTGCCCCCTGGACGTCAGTGACATTATCGGGCAGCACACTGACCTGGCCGTCGGCGAGGACGAGTTGCTCAGCGATCCCACCGCCGTCGAAGCTGAGACCCACGCACGCCATCTGTGGACACAAATGATTCAAGCCGCGGCGGCAGAAATAGCAATGCCCGCAATAGACCAAGGGCTGCACAGACACCCGCTGCCCCACCACGACGTTGGTAACACCCTCGGCAATCTCGAGGACGCGCGCCGACATCTCATGGCCGAGGACTTGGGGTGCGGCAGCACCCGTCAGGGGATGCGGCGTTGTTGGAATGACGATTGGTCCCGTGAGGTATTCGTGCAGATCCGTTCCGCAAATCCCACACAG
>Ga0190273_10000411_pt1 | contig 16698 bp, 13 predicted proteins | sample Popmic504IS_FD_134513 | JGI IMG/M metagenome (GOLD analysis project Ga0190273, IMG submission 134513) | Populus adjacent soil microbial communities from riparian zone of Shoshone River, Wyoming, USA - 504 IS | ecosystem: Environmental > Terrestrial > Soil > Riparian zone > Trees stand | place... | reverse complement strand
GCGACGTGACCGACCCCGAGTCGGTTCGCCGCATCGTGTCCGAGACCGCGGACCAGCTGGGTTCCTTGGACATCATGGTGGCGAACGCCGGCATCGCCCAGACGAAGGCACTCCTGGACGTCACACCCGAGGAGTACGACTTGGTTCACCGGGTCAACGGCCGTGGCCTCTTCCTGACCTATACGGAGGCCGCACGCCAGATGATCGAGCAGGGCCACGGAGGCAAGATCATCGGGGCGTCGTCCATTGCCGGCCACAAGGGATTCGGCCTGCTCGGCGTGTACAGCTCGTCGAAGTTCGGCGTCCGCGCACTGACCCAGGCAGCTGCCCAAGAATGGGCCGAGCACGGCATCACTGTCAACGCGTATTGCCCCGGCATCGTCGACACCCACATGTGGGTCGAGGTCGACCGCGACCTCGGCGCCATCAACGACATGGCCGAGGGCGAGTCCATGAAGGCCATGGCTGCGGGAATCACACTCGGCCGTGTCTCCCAGGGCTCGGACGTGGCGGCCTTCGTGTCGTACTTGGCGGGTCAGGACTCCAACTACATGACCGGCCAGTCGCCGCTGATCGACGGCGGCATGCTGTTCGCCTGACACAGACGACACCTGGCTCGGCCGAGCATGGGCACTGACCTCACGTCAGCGCCCATGCTCGTCAGCGTATGACCTGCTGGTCGGCGCCGACGGAGCGCGTCAAAGGCAGGGCGGTTATGGAACGCGAAGGCGGTGGGAGCCGGATGCTCGGGTCCCACCGCCTTGTTGTGGTGGAGGTGTCAGGCGTTCGGGTCGACCAGCAGCTTCATGCGGCGTCCGGCCCGCAGCTCCTCGAAACCGTCCTCCAGGACTGACGACATCGGGATGGTGTCCACCCAGCCTGTGAAGTCGTAGTGGCCCTTGTCCATCAGATCGATGACGGCCCGGTAGTCCTCGGCGGTGTAGCAGATCGTCCCCTGGATGCGGCGCTCACGCAGCACGAGGTTGATGAGGGGGGTGCTGATCGGCTTGTCGTAGATGGCGACGCTGATAAGGGGCCGCCGTTCCCCGACACAGTCCAGTGCGGAGACGATGGCCGGCTCGACGCCTGCGGCGTCGAACGCGGCATCCACGCCGTCGCCACTCGTCTGGTCCGCGATGAGAGCCGCGACGTCAACCGTGGTGGGGTCCAGGGTTCGTGCACCGAGCGACTTGATGGACGCGCGACGGACGGGGGATGGCTCGACCACGTCGATCTCGGTGAGCCCGAGTCCTCTCAAGGCGAACCAGAGCCCGATGCCGATGGGACCGGCGCCGTAGATGAGCGCCCGGTCCTGGTCGCCGACCTCCGCAAGCTTGGCCGCGTGGTACGCGACGGACATCGGCTCGACCAGCGCGCCCTGCTCGACGGGGATCGAGCCCGGCAGCACGTGGACCTGGTCCTGTGGGACCACGGTGTACTCGGCCATGCCGCCGTCGGCCATGAGCCCGTGGAACCCGATTGAGGTGCAGAGGTTGTAGTGCCCGGTCTTGCAGGGGCGACAGTGCCCGCACCGGTAGATCGGCTCGATGGCAACGGGGTCGCCCTCGTGGATGTCGGTGACCCCGGAGCCGACCTCGGTGACGATCCCGGAGAACTCGTGGCCGATGACCACAGGCATTGCCTTGCCGGTCAGCGGGTGAGGGTCCGACGGGGAGATGAAGATCGGCCCGTCAAAGTACTCATGCAGGTCGGTTCCGCAGATGCCGTTGCGGCTGACCTTGACCTTCACCTGGCCCGCCCCGGTGGTGGGCTCTGGAACGTCCTCCACCGCGATCTTGCGGTTTCCGTAGTAGACGGCTGCCTTCATGGGTGTTCCTCTCGATTCGTGACGTGATGTGTCGACGGTCACATGGGCGGACAGTGTGCAGATGTAGCGATTTGGCACATCGAGATGCTGATGCCAGCGCCTACTTGAGCCGGTACTCGCGGAGCTTCCGATACAGCGACGACCGCGAGATGCCCAGAGCGGCGGCAGTAGCCACCTTGTTGCCGCCCAGCGCTTTCAGGGTCGAGGCGATCAGCTCGGACTCCGCGTTCTGCATGGCGGTGAGATTGCCTCGGCTCACCTCGCCGAGCCAGTTGCGGGGAAGGTCGGCGACTCCGACGTGCGGACGCGGGTGGATGTGGAGCCAACGACGAAACTCTTCGAGTTGTCTGTGGTTCCCGGGCCAGGGGTGCTTGTGAATGAGCTGTTGAACCTCGCGCGAAAGGGACGGAAACCCCATGCCTTGGTCGATCAACCTTGCCAACGCATCCTCTGGGCGACGCCGGAGCGGAGGCACGTCGAAGACGAGGGGCGGGAAGCGGTGCAGAACCATCCGCGTGACCTCGTCCTGCTCCCGATGGTTCGGCGAGATGGTCCCGATGACTGTCGGGGTAAGGGTCTCTCGGCGCGGTGCTTCGTCGAGAATGGCAACGAAGGCGCGGCACGTTGCGTCGTCCAGTGCGTCCAGGTGCGTGAACAGCGTCAGGTCGATCGACGAGACGGTCGCCGCTCGTGCTGTCGCGAGCCACTGGTCGCGGCCAATCTCGTCTGCCGAGAGGCAGTCGATCTCCTTGAAGCTGCGGCCTTGGTCGATCAGGGCTTCGTGGATCGCCGTCCTCTTGCCTGCTCCTACTTCGCCCGAGACCAATAGCCGGTCGACTCCCGACATTGCCTTCTTGAGCTCGGTCACAATGTCGGGCCAGGTCGGTCGAAGCTGTGTGGAAGCGCTGGTGACACGCCGTGTGCTGTCCCGGGCGTCGTCTCCGTGTGCAGCGATGACGACGGCACCGATCATCTTCGTGCCCTGTCGCACCGGTCGGCATGTGGTGACGCTGGACCCGTCGGGCAGCACCAACCCCACAACTGACTCGGGCGACTCCTCAATCTGCTGCCAAAGGTGCACGTGGTCGAGGTCGAGCGAAGACGCGATGGTGTTCGCGATGAACACGTCGGCGCTGACGGCGACCACGGCACTGCGCGTGCGGCGACGTTCGGCGAGGAAATGCTGCAGCATCTGCCGCTCGTGGAGAGTGCTGTCGCCGTAGAGCTCATCTTCGACGTCCCGCGCAAGTCGGAGAAGGGTAGGAGCCATCAACGGGCTGGCGTCGTCGGTCAGGCTCGTGACACTGAGGACCCCGGTCACCCGATTCGTGACGGGATGGCGGATGGGTGCCCCTGCACAAGTGAAGTCATGCAAGGCCTCGTTGAAATGCTCGGCTCCCGCCACCGTCACGGCCTTGGCTGTCTCCAGCGCGGTCCCAAGGCCGTTGGTGCCGATCACGTCCTCGGACCACCGTGTACCGCGCACGACGTTGCTGCGGTTCAGTCGGTCGCGCAGCTGGCTGGCCTCGTCCCATCGCCACAGCAGAGTTCCGTCGGGTGCGCTGAGCAGCAGGCTCGTGCGCGCACCGATCATGACCTCGGCCATGGAGTTCAGCACCGGGATGGCTACCTTCGCGATCCGACTGTCCAGCCTGGCTTCGCCCTCGACGCAGCGGACATGGGAAGGATCGACGCCACTCAACTGCGATCGACGCCATGACTCAAGGATTTCTGCTCGTACGATCGGTACAGGCCCTGAATCATCGAACAGGTTCCGACACGTATCCAGCATTGGTGTCCACCTCCCAGCCGCGGCTTGCGGCGCTTGCGTTCTGTCTGCCAATTCGCTGGTCGGCCGACCTGCGGCACGATGTCCCGGAGACGAGCGGCGGTATTAGACGATGCGAATCAGCTTCTTGTTGGAGAACTCGTCCAGACCGAAGCGGCCGAGCTCACGGCCAATGCCTGAACTCTTCACCCCGCCGAACGGGAGGTCTGGTGCGCTCTTGACCGTGGTGTTGAGACCCACCATGCCGACGTCGAGACGGTCAGCGACGTAGGAAGCTTGGTCGTCGTCCTGTGTGAAGACGGCGCTCCCAAGTCCGAACGGTGAGTCGTTGGCGAGGTCGATGGCCTCATCGACCGAGCCGACGCGATGCACCATGGCCACCGGGCCGAAGAGCTCTTCGCGGTAGGCGCGCATTGACGGGTCCAGATCGGTCAGGATGGTCGCCGGGTAGTAGGCGCCGTTCCCATCCGGCACCATGCCCCCGGCGCGCACGGTGGCGCCTTTAGACACGGCATCCTGGACCTGCTCTGCAAGGTCGTCACGTGCGCTGACCGAGGCCATCGGACCGAGACGGGTCGTGTCGTCGGTCGGGTCATCCATGACCCATGCGCTCGTCTGGGCGACGAACTTCTCGACGAACTCGTCATAGACGCGGTCCTCGACGATGAACCGCTTGGACGAGGTACACGTCTGGCCGGCGTTCCCGAAGCGTGCGGGCACGCCCGCGGCCACAGCCGCGTCCACGTCGGCGTCGGCTAGGACGAGGAAGGGGTCAGACCCGCCGAGTTCGAGTACAGCCTTCTTCATGTACTTGCCGGCGAGCCCGCCGATGATGCTGCCGGCTCGCTCGGAGCCGGTCAGAGAAACACCGCGGAGGCGAGGGTCCGCGATTATCTCGGCGATCTGTTCGTTGGAGGCGAAGATGTTCTGGTAGACCCCAGTCGGAGCGCCTGTCTCGCTGATCATCTCGGCGATGCGGAGTGCCTGCTGCGGGCAGCTGCCGGAGTGCTTCAGCAGGATGGTGTTGCCCAGGAGCAGGTTGGGCGCGACGAACCGTGCGACTTGGTAGTGAGGGAAGTTCCAGGGCATCACACCGAGGAGCGGGCCGATCGGTGCGGTACGCACGATCGCACTACCGGCCCCGGCGATGTCGAGCTCTTCGTCCTCGAGAAGGTCAGGCCCCTTGACGGCGTAGTACTCGAAGATGGAGGCGGCCAGCTCGATCTCGATGCGTGCCTGTGACACCGGCTTGCCCATCTCCAGGGTCATGAGCTGAGCCAGGTCCTCGGAGTTCTGACGGTAGCGGGCTGCGACCTGATTCAGCATGGTCGAGCGTTCCTTGAGATGCGTGTTCTTCCAGTCGGCGTACGCCTCCGCGGAGTCGGTTAGCGCCTGGTGTGCATCTTCGTCGGTCATGGTGTCGAACTCTTCGATGGTCTCGCCGGTTGCCGGGTTGACGGTCGCGTATCGCGTCATGGGAACTTCCTTGAAAAAGGGGTCGGCCGGGACGCCTGCGAGGCAGGCGTCCCGGACGGTGGGTCAGGCGGGGGTGAGAGCGTCTGCGTGCGATGTGAAACCCGGGAATCCCTGCTCCGTCTCGACAGCGAGCTTGTTGCGGTACTCGTTGAGACCGCCGAGGTAGAACATCACTGTGCGGCGCTTGCCGGGCACGTTCGCGCCGAAGATCCAGGAAGCAGCCTTGGGGAAGAGCGTCGCGTCGGCGATCTCGGCGCACTCCTCGGTCCACGCCGTCTCGGTCTCGGGCCTGACGTCGAGCCAAGCGCCTTCCTGCCCTGCGAGGTGCTGGACGGTCTCGGCGATCCACTCGACCTGTACCTCGATCGACGGGGGAAGGTTCGTGAACGGGCCGTTCGGGCCGAGGATCATGAACATGTTTGGGAACCCGGTTGTGGACATGCCCAAGTAGCTTGTCGGTCCGTCCTCCCAGTGATCGGCCAGAAGTTCGTCATTGCGGCCGCGGATCTCGGTCCGGCGATAATTGCCATCGACGGCGTCGAACCCGGTCGCAAGAACGATGACGTCGAGCTCGTGCAGAACGCCGTCGGCGGTGCGGATGCCTTCCGGCACGATCTCGGTGATCGGGTTCTCGTCGATGCGTTCGATCGCCACGTGGGGAAGGTTGAACGTCTCGTAGAGGTTGGTGTTGCAGAGCGGCCGTCGAGCGTAGAGGTCGGTAGGCGTGAGCTTGCGTGCCGTCTCCGGGTCGTCGATGATTTCGCTGATCTTCTTGCGGATGAACGCGGCGGCCGATTCGTTCGCCTCCGGATCGGTGGCGATGTCGCCGAAGGTCTCGAACATGTATCGGAACCCACCGCCGTTGTTCCAGGCTGCCTCGTAGACGGCCTCGCGGTCAGCTTCGGGGACGGCGAACGTCTCAGCCGTGCTCTCGACGAACCCCATCGCGAGGCCGGACTCCTTGACCTGCTTCCAGTTCTCCTCGAAGTTGTCGATCTGCGCCTGCAGCTCCTTGGGGGTGAGCTCCCTGTTTCCGGCGGGGACGCTGTACTGCGGCGTGCGCTGGAACGACGTGAGGTGCTCGACGATCGGTGCGATGGCGGGGATGATCTGACCACCAGTGGAGCCGTTGCCAATGACGCCGACCTTCTTGCCGGTGAGGTCGAGGTCCTCAGGCCATGCGCCGGTGTGCACGAAGTCGCCGGCGAACGTGTCCGCACCCTTGATGTCGGGGACGTTGATGGCCGACAGGAGTCCGAGACCGGTGATCAGGAAACGGGCGGAGTAGGTCAGGCCGGCGTCGGTCTCGACGGTCCAGCGGCCGGCGGCCTCGTCGAAGGCGGCCTTGGTCATGCCGGTCTCGAGCTGGATGTTCGGACGGAGGTCGTAGCGGTCGACGACGCCGTTGAGGTAGTCGAGGATCTCGGGCTGTGTGACGAACTTGGTCTTCCACGGGTTCTGCGCGTACATCTCCTTGTCGAAGGAGAACTGGTAGACGAAGCTCTCGGAGTCCGAAAGCGCACCCGGGTACTTGTTCCAGAACCAGGTCCCTCCCACTCCGCTCGCCTTGTCGATCGCGACGACGTCGAGCCCCAGCTCGTTGCGTAGCTTGTGGAGGGAGTAGATACCCCCGAACCCAAGACCCACGACAACTGCGTCGAGAGTGCGAGCCTGGTCGTTGGCGGTGTCGGCCATGACGTGATCTCCTTCGATGTTCGGTAACCGCCGGTGTGGCGTGCTTCACGTTCTTCCTCCATCGTGAGACCCGGGTCACGTTCCGAGTTGTTTCAATCTGGTACACGCATTCGAGGTCTTTGTGACCGGCACTGATACCTTTCGGGTCATGATCTGATGCGAATTGTGTCCTTGAGTTCCGCTCGGCTGACCTGCATGGTTGAAATGCCAGCGATACGGAGGGTGTCATGAGTGATCCGGTGCGGGACGCGCGCGACGAGCTGAAGCGAGCCGGTCTGATGAGTGACGACCCGGATGCGGAGGTAGTGCCCGACGTCATCGCGCGCAGCTGGCGGCGCTCCATCAGCAGCAACGTGGCGTCCGACGCGCCGGCACAGCTGTATCGCGAGATCGACACCGAGTCGATCCTGCTCCGCGCCGCCGAGCCGGTCCTCGACCGTTGGCAGCATCAGCTGACCGACACCGGCACGACCCTGTTCGTGAGCGACCGCGCCGGCAGTATCGTCGCGAGGCGGGTGAGTGACCGCACCACGCAGCGACGACTCGACGGGGCGAATGCTGCCGAGGGCTTCGACTTCTCGGAGGAGAGGGTCGGCACGAACGGTTTGGGCACCGCCATGGTCGAGAAGCGGCCGGTCTTCATCCAAGGGGCGCAGCACTACAACGACCTGCTCTCCGACATCACCTGCGCTGCGGTTCCTCTGAGCACGCCGACTGGATCCGTGATCGGCGCGATCTCCTTGGGCGGCCTGACCAAAGTCACCAACCCGCTCACGATGTCCGTGACCCGCGAGATCGGTCAGCAGATCGAGGAGAGGTTGCGTGCTTCCGCCCGGCCCGAGGATCTCGCTCTCGCGATGTCGTTCATGAGGTACACCAACGCGCAGCGTCCCACGGTCGTGCTCGACAAGGAGTCCCTCCTGGCCAACACTCCCGGACTGCCGTTCGTCAGTGTGAGCTCGCACGTCACGCTCTGGGAGCAGCTGAGCCGTCACCAGTGGGTGGAGGGGGAGCCGGCCAGGCTCGAGCTCACCGAACAAGGTGTGGAAGTGGTCGCCCGTCGTGTGCTTGAGGGTCCGCACGTCCACTACGTGGCGCACTTCGCTCAACTCCAGCGAGTCCATGACCTGGGAGGGTCGCGACGGGCTGCGCCCGTTGCGCCGAAGGTCGCCCCCCCATCAGTCGTCGTGGTTGACGGGCCCGCCGGCTCGGGGCGGGCCACCCGCGTGAGGCATCTCCACGAGGGGAGGCCAGGTCGCGGGCCCCTGGCGGAGATCTCGGCAACGCCGGGGGTGGCGTGGGATGAGCTGCGAGCTCACCTGGACGGTGGCACTGACGTCATGCTGCGCCGTTTGGAGGACCTCTCGGACGTCGAGGTCGCGCGTTTGGCCGCCATCGTTCGCGACCATCGCAGGGCGTCGACATCCGGCGAGCGAACCACGCTCCTGTTGACGACAGTGGACTCGTCTCGCGGCTCCGAACCGTTGAAGGATTTCGTCAACCGGGTTGGCGTGACCGAACGCACCTCAGCTCTTGCAGATTCGCCAGACAGCATCCCGGGACTGGTGACCGAGATCCTGGAACGGGTCGACCACGACCGTCGACACACCTTGTCGCCGACGGCCATGCAAGCACTCATGTCGTGGCGATGGCCTGGGAACGTCAGCGAACTCGTCGACGTCATCAGCGATGTGGTGGCGCGAGTGCACAGTTCGGTGATCGAACGCAAAGACCTGCCGGTGCACCTGCAGAGCGTTGCCGCCCGGCGCAACCTGACGGTCCTGGAGGAGTCCGAGCGCGACACCATTATTCGAACCTTGGCCGACCTGGGCGGCAATCGTTCGGAAGCCGCCACGAGACTGGGTATCGGACGCACCACGCTCTACCGTCGGCTGCGTCAGCTCGGCATCGAGGATGACGAAGCGTCCCTTTGATCAGCTCAGTTCGACGGAGACAGTCGTAGCAGTTCCGTGACCACGGCGGCCAGGGCCGGTCCGGCGTCGTCGCGGCGCCACGCGGCGCGCAGGTCGACGTCCAAGGTGTCCTCCTCGAGCTCCAGGAACGCGACATGAGGGTCTGACGAGTTCTTCGCCACGGACCCGAGGGTTAGGTGGCAACCCACCTCGGCGCTGACGAGTGCGAGCGCGGTCTGAGTGTCAGGGGCGAGCTGGACGACGTCGGCGACGAAACCGTGGTCGCGGGCCAGGCGGCGCAGACGGTCGGGCAGCACGGCGCCCTCGTGAGGGGGGAGTGAGACGAATGGCTCCTTGGCCAGATCGGCGATCGAAACGCTGCGCGCTCCGGCCAGCACGTGCGTGTCCGGCACGGCGATGACCAACGTGTCCTTCATGACCACCTCGGCGGACACCTCGGGCGGGATGACATCCCACCGTCCGAGGGCGATGTCACTCTCCTCGTCGAGCAGCTTGCGCATGGCCGGCTGGGCGAAGTTCTGGCTGTAGAGCTCCAGCTTGATGCCGGGTCGCTGCGAACGGACGACGCGCGCCAGCTGCGCGACGATGCGGTGGGTGGACAGGCCCGCGAACGACACTCGCACAAGACCGATCTGTCCATCATCGGCTGACTGGACCGTCGCCTCGGCACGTTTGACTGATTCGAGTACCTCACGTGCCGGTGCCAGCAGTGCATGCCCGCTGGCCGTCAGGCTGACCGACCTGGTGTTGCGGTCGAACAACTGTGTCCCGAGCTCTCGCTCGAGATGTTTGATGGTCCGGCTCAGCGGTGGCTGCGCGATGTGAAGGCGTTCGGCGGCGCGACCGAAATGGAGCTCCTCCGCCACGGCGAGGAACGCTCGAATCTGATGCACATCCATGTCGACTCCACCACTCTTCCTATCTAGGTATCACAGGTTAACTGATTAAGTATTGGACTGGACATAATGATGTGGGTGACAGTTGAGTCATGTACACCGGCAACCCCGACGTCCCCGACGACGTCTTCGCAGACGTCCTCAAGCAGGTCTCCTCCTTCGTGCGAGACCGAGTCGTTCCTCGCGAGATCGAGATCATGAACTCCGACGCTGTTCCGCACGACCTCCGCAAGCAGGTCGCCGACATGGGGCTCTTCGGGTACGCGGTGCCGCAGGAGTGGGGTGGGCTCGGGCTCGACCTCGTCCAGGACGTCGAACTGGCCATGCAGTTCGGCTACACCTCGCTGTCCCTCCGCTCGATGTTCGGTACTAACAACGGCATCGCCGGCCAGGTCCTCGTGGGGTTCGGCACCGACGAGCAGAAGGCCCAGTGGTTGCCAGGCATCGCATCGGGTGACGTCGTCGCGTCGTTCGCCCTGACCGAACCCGGCGCAGGCTCCGATCCTGCCGGCCTAAAAACCGTCGCGACGGTGGACGGCGACGGCTGGGTCCTCGACGGCAACAAGCGCTTCATCACCAACGCGACGGAGGCTCATCTGTTCGTGGTGTTCGCCAAGGTCGACCCGGCACCCGTGAAGGGCAACGGCATCGCCGTGTTCCTGGTGCCTGCCGACGCCAAGGGTGTCGAGGTCGGGGCCAAGGACGCCAAGATGGGCCAGGAGGGCTCCCGCACGGCGGACGTCGCCTTCGACGGCGTGCGCATCGGGCCCGAGGCACTCGTTGGCAGCAACGCTGATGTCGGCTACAGGGCCGCGATGACCTCGCTGGCACGCGGACGCATCCACATGGCCGCGCTCGCCGTGGGTGCCGCCGAGCGCGCCAAGGACGAGTCGGTGGCCTACGCCGCCTCGTCGACGCAGGGTGGATCTCCCATCGGGAGTTTCCAGCTCGTACAGGCAATGCTCGCCGACATGGCCACCGGCGTGATGGCCGGTCGTGCGATGGTCCGTGAGGCGGCCAGGGCGTACGTGAGTGGCGAGGATCGCCGCATCGCGCCCTCGGCGGCCAAGTTGTTCTGTACCGAGATGGCCGGTGAGGTCGCCGATCTCGCGGTCCAGGTGCATGGTGGCACCGGTTACATGCGAGAGGTGCCGGTCGAGCGCATCTACCGTGACGTCCGGCTGATGCGTCTTTACGAGGGCACCAGCGAGATCCAACGCCTGATCATCGGCGGCGGCCTCGTGCGTCAGGCACGGGCCCGATCGTGACCTCGCTGCCGCTGGAGGGACTCACAGTGGTGGCTGTGGAGCAGGCGGTCGCCGCGCCGCTCGCGACCCGCAACCTCGCCGATCTGGGAGCACGCGTCATCAAGATCGAGCGCATCGGCGACGGCGACCTCGCGCGCGGGTACGACCACGTCGTGCATGGCACCGGCGCGCACTTCGTCTGGCTGAACCGTGGGAAGGAGTCGGTCGCTCTCAACCTCAAGAACCCTTCGGCGCTCGAGGCCGTACGGCGACTCGTCGCTGAGGCCGACGTGTTCGTTCAGAACCTCGCACCCGGCGCGGCGGAGCGGCTCGGTCTCGGACCTGACACGCTTCGCGCCGAGCACCCCGAACTCGTGGTCGCGGGCATCTCCGGTTACGGCGCCGGCGGGGCGATGGAGCACCGCAAGGCGTACGACATGCTGATCCAGGCCGAAGCCGGTCTGATCTCGATCACCGGCACGCCGGACGAGCCGGTCAAGACGGGCATCCCGACCGCCGACATCGCTGCCGGTATGTACTTGTCGCAGGCGGTCGTCGCAGCGCTCCTGCGGCGTTTCCGCACCGGCGAGGGCGCAACCATCGACGTCAGCATGTTCGAGGCCACGGTCGAGTGGCTCGGCCATGCGCTGTATACGCAGATGGCGACGGGGAAGCAGCCGCAGCGCATGGGCGTTGGTCACTCGGCGATCGCTCCGTACAACGCATACCCCACCGCAGACGGCGAGATGTTGATCGGCGTGCAGTCGGACAGCGGATGGCGCACCCTGACTGGTGTCCTGGGCATCTCGGAAGCGGAAACCGATCCCCGGTTCGCCACCAACGTCGACCGCGTGACGCACAGGGCCGAATGTGATGCGCTGGTGTCGGCGCGGACCCGGCAGTGGTCGACGACCGAGCTCGACGAAAGGCTCGCCGCCGCCGGTGTGCCGGCGGCCCAGCTCCGCGGCATGGACCACGTGCTGACACATCCACAACTTCGTGAACGGGACCGGTGGCGATCTGTCGGCACCGAGTTTGCTCCCGTCGAAGCTCTTCTGCCGCCAGCGACCTTCGCCGACGTCGAGGCAAGCATGGGTGACGTGCCCGCGCTCGGCCAGCACACGCACGCAGTACTCGCCGACTCCGGACTCGAACCGGACGTAGTGGACCGCTTGATCGGCTCAGGCGTGGCCTTCCAGACCGATGCCTTCGCACCCGCGCCGCGGGTCTGACCTCAACTGCTAGGAGACACCATGGATGCCTACATCGTCGGAGGCGCTCGCACGCCGATCGGCCGGTACGGGGGAGTGCTTGCAGGTCACCGACCGGATGATCTTGCTGCCCTCGTCATCTCCGAGACCGTACGTCGGTCGGGCGTGGATGCAGGATCGCTGGACGAGGTCGTGCTCGGCGCGGTCAACCAGGCGGGGGAGGACAACCGCAACGTCGCCCGCATGGCGACGCTGCTCGCGGGCCTGCCCAGCACGATCCCCGGGTACACGGTCAACCGTCTGTGCGCTTCGGGTCTGAGCGCAGTGGTCTCTGCCCGTCAGATGATCGCCGCAGACGACGCAGACCTCGTCCTTGCCGGAGGAGTCGAATCCATGACCCGTGCCCCTTGGGTCATGGAGAAGCCGAGCCGTGCCTGGGGCAAGCCCGGCGCGACCTTCGACACCGCCATCGGCTGGCGGTTCCCGAACCCTCGATTCGACGCCGACACCACGCTCGCCATGCCGGAGACAGCCGAGCGCGTGGCGCAGCAGTGGATGCTGACACGCGACGAGCTCGACGCCTTCGCGTTGCGCTCACACCAACGCGCCGTGGAGGCACAGAAGAACGGTCACTTCGCTGATGAGATTGTGGCGGTCGGCGACGTGACGGAGGACGAAGGCCCGCGCGTGGACACGAGCCTCGAACGTCTCGCGCGGCTTCGGCCCGTCAACGGACCTGACGGAGTGGTCACCGCAGGGAACTCCAGTTCTCTCAACGACGGTGCGGCCGCGATGCTCGTGGCCTCGCCCGTTGCGATCGACGAGCACGGACTGACGCCGCGCGCTCGCATCATCGCTGTCGCGAGCGCCGGGGTGCCGCCTGAGATCATGGGCATCGGGCCCGTCCCCGCCACGCAGAAGGTCCTGGCCAAGGCTGGCTGGTCCGTGGACGACCTGGATGCCGTCGAGCTGAACGAGGCATTCGCCTCCCAGTCGTTGGCGTGCATTCGCGACCTGGGGCTCGACCCAGAGATCGTCAACGCCGACGGAGGCGCCATCGCGCTGGGCCATCCCCTCGGCGCGTCCGGTGCGCGTTTATTGCTGACGCTGCTCGGCCGTCTCGAGCGGACTGGTGGACGTCGTGGGCTTGCCACGCTGTGCGTCGGCGTCGGCCAGGGCGTGTCAGTGCTGGTGGAACGGGTGTGAGCGCCGCGATCGTCATCGACGAGCGTGAGGACCGGGTGGTCGCCACCTTGAACCGACCCGAGGTTCGCAATGCGATCGACCGGCAGACCGCGCAGGAGCTCCATGAGCTCTGCGTGCTGCTCGAGGACGATCCCAAGATCCTCCTCCTCACCGGGGCAGGCGGGAGCTTTGCAGCTGGTGCTGACATCAACCAGATGCGCGAGCGCCGGCGAGACGACGCGTTGCGCGGCATCAACTCCTCAGCCTTCTCGCGCCTGCAGAGACTGCCGATGCCGACCATCGCTTTGCTCGACGGCTTCGCCCTGGGCGGTGGCGCCGAGCTGTCCTACGCGTGCGACTTCCGATTGGGGACGACCCGCGTCAAGATCGGCAACCCGGAGCCGGGCCTCGGCATCCTCGCCTCCGCTGGTGGCACGTGGCGCCTGCGAGAGCTCGTCTCGGAGACGGTGGCCAAGGAGATCCTGCTGGCCGGGCGCATCCTCGACGCGAACGAGGCCAACGCAGCCGGCTTGCTGAGCGAGGTCGTCCCACCGGAGGAGCTGCTCGAGGCCGGACATCGCTGGGCCGACCGGATCGCGGATCAGGTGCCGCTGGCCATCCGCTTGGCCAAGGCAGTGTTCCACACCCCGCGCGAGGCCCACCCGTTCGTGGACGACCTCGCACAGGCCGTGTTGTTCGAGACCGAGGAGAAGCACGAACGCATGACCGCATTCCTGGAGAGGAAGAAGAAATGACCACGCTGGAGACCATCGGTGTCTACGGCGGCGGGCGCATGGGCGCCGGCATCGCACACTCGTTCCTCGTCGTCGGTGCCGACGTCATCGTCGTCGAGGCGACCGCCGACGCAGCCGAAGCCGCCCGCGGACGAATCGAGTCCTCAGTGCGCAAGGCAGCCGAGAAGGGGTTGCTCGACGGTGGCGTCGACGAGGCACTGTCGCGTCTCACGGTGACGACAGAGCCGGCGCAGCTGGCAACGTCCGACGTGGTCGTCGAGGCGGTTCCTGAGGACACCACACTCAAGGCGTCGGTGCTGGCCGCGATCGAGCACCACGCGCCCGACGCAGTGGTCGCGACCAACACGTCCAGCTTGTCAGTCGACGGCCTGGCGGACGGGCTCGCGCGTCCCGAGCGGTTCATCGGGCTGCACTTCTTCAACCCCGTGCCTGCAAGCGAGCTGGTCGAGATCGTCGTCGGGGCCAGTACGTCGTCCGACCTCGTCGCGCGTGCCGCAGGGTGGGTGAAATGGCTGGGCAAGACGGCGATCACGGTGAGGGACTCGCCTGGATTCGCGTCCTCGCGGCTTGGTGTTGCGATCGCGCTGGAGGCCATGCGAATGCTCGAGGACGGGGTGGCATCGGCTCAGGACATCGACACTGCCATGACCCTCGGGTATCGACATCCGGTCGGCCCGTTAAAGACCACCGACATCGTCGGACTCGACGTTCGGCTTGCGATCGCCGAGCATCTCTCTCGTGAGGTCGGCGAGCGGTTCGCGCCCCCCGACATCCTGCGGGAGAAGGTGGCGGCTGGCGATCTCGGCCGCAAGACAGGCCGCGGCTTCTACGACTGGTGACATCGCTCAGCCCCTGATCAGCACGACACCCTTCTGATGGTCTGGCAACAGTTTGCTGATGATGTCGGCCACGCGGTGCGCGTTTTTGGGCCTAGGCGTTGAACTGGATGGCGCCCCAGGAGGCGCAGAGCGGGGTGACGTGGTCGGTGACGAACGCGACGTGGGCGGGTGCCTCGATGTACGCCTTCAAGGCGTCCGCGTCGGGGAACTCGGCGACGATCGCGACATCGTAGTTGCCGGGGTTGAGACCGAGGTCGGTGCCGGAGCGGAAAGACTCGACGCATTCAATCTTGGTGGGGAGCTCGGTCATCGCCGCGCTGAACGCGTCGCGCTGCTCGGGTGTGGTGTCGTCGGCGAAGCTCATGCTCCAGATGTGGGTCAGCATGGTTACTGCCTTCTTCCTGTTGGGTGGTCAGACGGTGGCTGGCTCGACCGGGCGGCGGACGCGTGGACGTGGCTCAGCTCGACGATGCTGGCCACGATGGCAAGCTCCTCGTCGTCGCGAGGGCCGAAGAGCATGACGAAGCCCGGGGTCAGGCGGGTTCCGGCGAGCGGATGGGCGCGACCCCAGCCCTTCGCGACGAGGTCCGCAGCGTGGGCTGCGGGCAGCGCAATGTGCATCGAGCCGTCCTCGACGGGGTGCAGGTGGGCGAACTCCTTGGCCGACGGCACCAGGAAGTTCTGGACGTTGCCGGTGCCCGCCTCGAGGTTGAACGCTCGTGCGCCGGGCACCGAGATGCGAGAAGGGCTCACGGTGACGCCTGGCAGCTCCCTGACGAGCCGCAGCAATTGCTCTTGCAGCTCGGCGGGCGAGTTCTGCGACGTCTGCTGCTGCGGGATCTCCCAGGTCACATCTGGCGCAGGCCCGACGCGACGCGGCAGACAACCGCCGGGCATGGTCGGCCAGACTACCTTTGCCAGCTCCCCGGCTCTCGGCACGACGTGTCGCGCGGCGTACGTGAATCGCTCGTGGATCCAGCTGCCGAGGTCAGCGAGGATCGGTGTGGTGATGCCATGGCCGCCGGGGGAGCGACGGGCGACGACGGGTGCGCCCGAGTCCGAGTGCAGGTATTCCCACGTGCGGCTGAGGAGGTCGGCCGGGATGACGTGGTCCTGGTCGCCCTGCGCGACGAAGACCGGCAGGTGGGCGAGCTGGTTCGGCTCCACGGGGACTCCCGCGTCGAACGGGAGCGTCGCAAAGAGGATGCCGGCACCGCTGAATCGCGCCGGGTCGCTGAGCATGAGTCCACCGGCGAGAGCGCCGCCACCGCTGAACCCGATGACGATGACCGGACGACCTGGAGGTGCCGCGTCGTCGAGCCAGGTTCGAAACCAGGCCATCGTGTCAGCGAGCGACTCGGCGACCGGGCGTCCGATGCCACGGTTCGCGAACCACGCGAACCCGCCGCCTTCGGCGATGGGGGCGCGGACGGCTGCGTAGGCGACACCTGTCGGCAGGTGCGGTGCAAGCGAGATGATGTCCTGCTCATTGGACCCTCGACCGTGCAGCAGCACGACCAGTGGCGCGTTCGGAGCGGTCTCGCCGTACCTCGCAACAATTCGGGTACCGAAGGCGATCGTCTTGTTCATCGCGGGTCCAGCGGGACCAGCTCGGCAGCGGTACGGACGCCACTCCACTGCTTCACCTCGGTCGCGAGGTCGAGACGGTCGACGGGTGCGGCGTTCTCATACACACCCCACTCGGCGCGGGGGAGCATCCACATGACCTCGAACTCGTTGCCGTCGGGATCCTTCGCATAGACACTCTTGGTCGCTCCGTGGCTCGACTCGCCCGTGTAGGCGTTGAGGTTCGCCAACGTCATCCGGCTCTGCTCCAGCTCCT
>Ga0190273_10000410_pt1 | contig 16719 bp, 14 predicted proteins | sample Popmic504IS_FD_134513 | JGI IMG/M metagenome (GOLD analysis project Ga0190273, IMG submission 134513) | Populus adjacent soil microbial communities from riparian zone of Shoshone River, Wyoming, USA - 504 IS | ecosystem: Environmental > Terrestrial > Soil > Riparian zone > Trees stand | place... | reverse complement strand
GCTGCAGTATCTACAGCCACAGGACGGCCAGAGTTATCTGGATCTGACGGCAGGGTATGGCGGCCATGCCAAAGCTATATTGGAACGGACGAAAGCACCCGAACATATGACCCTTGTCGACCGCGATACAAATGCTATCCGCGAACTCGAACAAGTATTTGCCGGACAACCGGTGCATATCATGCACGCGGATTTCTTAACGGCAAGTCGGGATTTGCGATCTGATCCAAGCGACAAGCGCTACGACATGATCTTAGCCGACTTAGGTGTATCATCGCCGCACCTGAACAATAAGTCGCGAGGCTTTGCCATTGCGGCCGAAGGCCCTCTGGACATGCGAATGGACCAGACCCAAGAGCTAACGGCGGCAGATATCGTCAACACGTATCCTGCAGACAAAATTGCAGATATTCTAAAACGATACGGTGAAGAGCCGAAGGCACATAGTATTGCCCGGATGATAGTCGATTACCGCAAGGAACGGCTGATCACTTCGACGACGCAACTTGCTGACATTGTTTCCAGGGCTTGGCCCGGACACAGCAGGGTACACCCGGCTACGCGTAGCTTCCAAGCATTGCGTATAGCCGTCAACGATGAGCTCCGGCTCATTGAGGAAAGCCTGCCAATCTGGACTGAACTATTAAAGCCCGGTGGACGTGTTGCAGTCATCAGCTTTCATAGCCTCGAAGACCGCTTGGTAAAACAAGCTTTTGCCGAAGCTGGTGGCGACCGCTTTGACGCGGAACTACAGGTGCTAACTAAGCAGCCTGTGACTGCGGAAGAGTCTGAAACTGTTTTTAATCCGCGTGCCAGGAGCGCTAAGCTTCGGGCCGCAGTGAAAACCAAAAACCGGTAGAGCCCACCCAAAAAAATAAAAAGGGCCGAACCACAAAAAAAGAAAGGGCAAAAAACATGCCTATCCAAGTTAAAAGCAGCTCCCGTACTTACATCGTAGCCGTTAAAGTAGTCTAATCTACCTTTACCGACTCTTGTAGCCAAGAGTGAACCGTGTGCATACACCGGCGTAGTAATACGCCGTGTGTATGTGCGCGCCCAAAAAAATAAAAAGAAACACAAAAATGACATACTCAAGCTCCATGGCCGCCGGCAGGCAGCGCCAGCAAATCGGTCGCAACCAGAACGCCGTCAGCTTCCGTAACAAAGAGCGTACGCTTGGACCAATCAGCAACACGATTATTCTTATTGTTCTCGCGTGTCTGCTGGGCTTGCTATACTTAACGCAGGTTACTAAGACTAACGCCTACGGTTACGAGATCAACGATCTGCAAGAACAGCAGAGCCAACTGGCTTCTGAGCATGAAGACCTGGAAGTCTCTTCGGCTCGTTTGCAATCGCTTGACCGCGTGCAGAACAGCGACACGGCCAAAAATATGACCGCTGTAGCGCCAAGTGGCAGCGTCCGTAACTAGCTAGCATACCCATGAATCCACGAAACCAGAGCTATCAGCAGTCTTCGCCGGCTGGTGGGCAATCTTTGATTATCCAGACGGTGAAACGTATCAAGCTATCCCATTATGTGCTGATGGCAGTTTTTGCCGTGTTCGTATTGCGGGCATTCTACGTGCAGGTTATACGCTACGAGTACTATCATGCCTCCGCCTTGAGCGACCAGCTGCGCCAATACGAAGTTCCGGCACAGCGTGGTACGATTACGGCTTATGACGGCAACCAGGCTGTGCCGCTCGTGCTGAACGAGCGTTTGTTTACGGTGTATGCTGACCCGCAATACATCAAAGATATAGACAAGGCGGCTTCAACGTTGGCTTCGGTTTTAGGCGGCAATGCCAGCGAGTATAAGTCGGATATGAGTGACAAAGAAAACCGCTATGTGGTTTTGGCCAAAAAAGTTGGCCGGGACAAAAAAGAAAAGCTATTGTCCTATAAGCTGCCCGGACTGGGCGCGCAAGAAATGACCTATCGGACATACCCCCAGGGTTCAATGGCTGCCCAGCTGTTGGGGTTTGTGAACGAAGAAGGCAAGGGGAAATACGGTATTGAGCAAGAGCTAAACGACAAGCTGGCGGGTACTCCAGGCGAGCTGAAGGCTATTACTGACGTGCAAGGCGTGCCTCTGGCGGCTAGCGCCAGCAATATTGAATCACGGCCTAAGGCTGGTGAAGATGTACAATTGACGGTCGATGTGGGTATTCAAAAACACGTAGAAGAGCTACTAGAAAAAGGCGTGAAGGCAGATAAGGCCGATTCAGGCAGCGTGGTTGTGATGGATACTAAAACAGGTGCTGTGAAGGCTATGGCCAACTATCCGTCGTATGATCCGGCAAAATATTACCAGGTTGAAGACGGCAATGTTTTTAATAACGACAGCGTGTCACGCCCGATTGAGGTCGGTTCGATTATGAAGTCGCTAACCACCGCCGCGGCTTTGGATGCCGGGGTGATTAAGCCGACTACTACGTATTATGACCCGGCGACGTACGAAGTTGATGACTTTAAGATTACTAACATCGAAGAGGATGGTGGTCCCGGTACGCGCTCCATTGCACAATTATTGGACCTGTCACTGAACACGGGTGCGGTGTGGGAACTAATGCAGATGGGCGGCGGCCAGATCAATACTAAAGCCCGCAGTACCTGGCACGAATACATGGCTAGCCGTTTTTTGTTCGGTACGGAGACTGGAATAGAGCAGGGATATGAAGCGGCAGGACTAGTGCCGGAGCCAAAAGACAATGGTGCGGCGATTAACCTGACCTATGCGAACACCTCGTTCGGGCAGGCTATGACGGCCACTGCTGTACAGGCTGCCGGAGCTATGTCAGCTGTACTGAACGGCGGCACGTATTATCGGCCGCACCTAATTGCTTCGACTACCGGGTCGGACGGCAAAACGGTGGCCAAGCAGCCAGAAGTGCTAAAGGCTGGAGTGGTTAGTCCGCAAGTTAGCAAAGACATGGTTCCATTGTTACAATATGTAATTGATAACCACCATATTAAGCCAGCCTTTGACCAGTCGCGATACGTAGTTGGTGGTAAAACGGGTACGGCACAGATCGCCAAGCCAACTGGCGGCTACTTCGATAACGACTTTAACGGCACATACCTTGGTTTTGTAGGTGGTGATACGCCGGATTATGTGATTGCAGTGTTTATGTACAAGCCGAAGGTTGGTGTGGGACAGTATGCAGGTACGGCCGCGGCCCAGCCGGTGTTTGCCGATATAGCCCATATGCTCATAAACAACAGCTATGTGATCCCTAAACGATAACTGATATACTCATAAGGAGAAGATAAGCATTATGGCCCCCGTTGATACCCTCCAACTGTCGATCCAAATGTCCACGTTAATCCGAATTTTTACACTCGGATTACTTGGTTTGCTGATTGCCGTACTGGCCACGCCAGTGTATACGGCGGTTGCGTACAAATTTAAGTGGTGGAAAAAAGCCCGTTCCGAATCTTGGTCCGGTGGCATCGCCACGGTGTACCAAAAACTACATGCTGCCAAGCACAAGCGCAACATCCCTACGATGGCCGGCTTGACCTTTATTTTTTCGGTGGCGATTGTAACGTTATGCGGCAACCTTGACCGTAGCCAGACCTGGCTGCCGTTGGCAGGTATGATTGCCGCTGGGGGCATTGGTTTGATCGATGACGTCTTGAATATCCGTAGCGTTGGTGGCGGCATCGCTGGCATGCGCTCGGCGATCAAATTTTCGTTGTACAGTGTGGTGGCCTTGGCGGCCGGCTGGTGGTTTTTCGACAAACTGGATGTTACCAGTATCTATATTCCTGGTATAGAACACTGGGAAATCGGCGCCTTTATTATCGCTGTCTTCTGGTTTGTAGTAGTGGCAACAGCCAATTCTGTGAATATCTCCGATGGCCTGGACGGCCTGGCAGGCGGTTTGCTGACCTCATCATTTATGGCTTACGCCATCATCGCTATGGTGCAGGGGCAGTACAATTTGGCAGGTTTTTGTATTACCGTTACCGGTGCTTTGCTAAGCTACACCTGGTTCAATATTTACCCGGCCAGGTTCTTTATGGGTGATACCGGTGCTTTTGCGCTCGGTACGGCATTGGGCATCATTGCTATGCAGACTGATACGCTCTACGTGTTGCCAATCATTGGCGCTGTCTATGTGGCTGAGACCTCTTCGGTTATCATTAACCGTTTGTCGCGTAAGCTGCGCAATGGTAAGAAGGTATTTTTGTCTTCTCCATTACACCATCACTTCGAAGCCCTAGGTTGGCCGGAAACAAAAGTTACAATGCGCTTTTGGGTGTTGGGACAGGTCTGTGCCATCACTGGTGTCGTAGTCTTCCTGGCCGGCAGGTACGTGTAGGTAGGTGGTTATGCGCGACCGATTGCGGCCTGCCGAGCAGAGCCAATCACGCAAGCACCGGCCTGACTTTTGGCTGTTGATCCTTAGCTTGATATTGTTAGTGGTCGGTGTAATCGTGGTTTATTCCATCAGTCCGGCACTTGGCAAAGCCCATGGCGTAAGCAGTGACTTCTTTGTAGCAAAGCAGGGTATAGCTATTGGCATTGGACTGGCGGCGTTCTTTATAACATCACGCATTCCGTACCAGCGCTGGCGCCAACTATTGCCGCTGTTGGCGTTTGGTGCAGGTCTGATCACCCTGGTAGCGCTGCTGATGCCGGTTGACCCTAGTTATCCGGCTCACCGTTGGGTGCGTTTGGGTAGTTTTTCGTTCCAGTCAGTAGAGTTGCTAAAGTTTGCCTTGTTGATCTGGTTAGCGGCCTTGTTGGCTGACCGGGTTGCCAATGGGGCTATTACCGATGCTAACCGCACGCTTAAGCCGCTATTGATCGTACTAGGGGGCGTCGGAGTGGTAGTGGCTGGCATCCAAAGTGACTTGGGCTCGATGGCGGTAATTATCGCTATGATCACGGCCATGGCCTTTGTGGCTGGTTTGCCACTGAAGCGCTTGGCAATGATTGGCGGGGTTATCTTGTTGCTGGTAGTCTTGGCAGTATCAACCACACCATACCGACGTGAGCGTTTGGCAACATTCTTGCATCCGGCTGCCGATTGCCAGAGTAGCGGCTATCAGGCATGCCAAGCGCTGATTGCGGTTGGTTCGGGCGGATTTGCTGGTTTGGGGCTTGGTGGTAGCGTGCAAGCCTATGGCTATCTGCCCGAGGCGGCGAACGACTCGATCTTTGCCATCTACGCCGAAAAGTTCGGCTTTGTAGGTGTGGCAGTACTATTAGCCGTGTTCGCCGCTTTCTTTTCAAGGCTCAAAAGTTTGGCGGAACGGGCACCCGATACGTTTAGCCGGCTAATTGTAATGGGCATACTGGGCTGGTTGGCGACACAGACAATTATTAACATCGGTGCAATGCTGGGTCTGTTGCCCCTAAAAGGGATTACTTTGCCGCTGGTAAGCTACGGCGGTACCAGCGTAGTATTTATCTTGGCCGCCCTAGGTGTGGTGTTCCAAATTTCTAAATATACTACCTACGCCGTCCAAGGCGAATCTCCGGAAAGTCGCCGTCCGCGGGCACTAAACCGAAACAGCATGGAACGGGCAAGGGGAGGAGCATAATGCGTATTGTACTGACTGGTGGTGGCTCTGGTGGGCATATTGTGCCTTTACTGGCAGTGGCACACGAACTGAAGCAATTGCGTCCAGATTGTGAAACGATTTATATAGGGCAAAAAGGTGATTCGTTAGCAGATATCCCAGCCAATGACCCTTCGATTGACAAAGTGTACACGGTACGTGCTGGTAAGTTGCGACGATATCATGGTGAAGGTCTGAAGCAGCTTCTGGATTTGGATACAGGTGCCAAGAATGTCCGTGATGTCGGTTTTACGGTCACCGGTATGGCTCAGAGCTATCGTTTGCTGCGCAAATTGCGCCCAGATGTAGTGTTCGTAAAAGGTGGGTTTGTGGGCGTGCCGGTTGGTTTGGCGGCTGCAGCGTTAAAGATACCGTATATTACCCATGATTCTGACGCCCTGCCAGGCTTGGCGAACCGCATTATAGCCCGCTGGGCACGTTGGCACGCCGTAGGTTTGCCAAAAGAAATTTACAGCTATCCACCGAGTAACACAGTAACAGTAGGTGTGCCTATCAGCCGTGAGTTCCGCGAGCGTGACCAGGCTGAGATCATGGCTCTAAAGGAGAAACTTGGCTTTCCTGCTGATTCAAAAGTAATCTGCATAACTGGCGGCGGTTTAGGTGCGGCACGTCTAAACGATGCTATTGTCCGGACATCAGGTGAACTATTGGCTGATCCTCAAGTCGTGTTGGCGCATTTGACTGGCCGTAACCACGAAAAACAGGTTAGCCAGCAGTACGATGAGTTGCTAACCGACACGGCTAGAGCACGAGTAGAGGTTGTAGGATACACAACGAAACTATTTGAGTATAGTGCTGTGGCCGATGTGGTAGTAACCAGGGCTGGTGGCACTTCCATTGCTGAATTTACAGCCCAGGGGAAGGCTTGCGTAGTAGTTCCTAATCCATTGCTAACCGGCGGGCATCAGTCTAAGAACGCCCAGGCTCTGGCCGAGCGCCAAGCTGTCCGCATCGTCGAAGAAACGGAGATCAAGCAAGATCCCCGCAATTTGTCGACTGCTGTCCAGAGTCTTTTGGACGATCCTGCCATGCGTATAGCATTGGGCCAAAAACTCCATCAGCTGGCTAGGCCCGATGCCGCAAAACGCCTGGCAATGCTATTATTAGAGCAAGTGCCGGATACAGCTGGCAAAGACAAACAAAAAACATTGGAAACAGATAATGAAACTCCCCGGACGTCGTAAACAAGACGATACCTTGCGTACTTCTCCTGGCCAGCGCGCCCGGGCGCCGCAGCGCCGGGAAGATCAAGCATATGGTCAAAACCGGACTTTTTCGTATCATGCAGCGCGATCGCAAACCGATTTTAATACAGGTCGTGAGGCTCCCCAGGAAAAACCACCACTTCGCCGCTTGCCAACCAGGTTGCAGCGCCTGCGCAAGCACACTCCTTGGTTGGCTGGTGGTACATTGGCACTGGCTCTGGTTATCTATCAATTGCAACTATCAACTACTCCACGTATCGTGTCGTTAGCTACGCCAACTGACGCTCAATTCTTGCAAGCATCCGAGGTGTATCAGCGTGCCGCCCAAGGCATGTTTAATGAAGCGGCTACCAACCGTAATAAGTTGACCGTAGATGCTGATAGGATTGCTGCCCGGTTAGAAAAACAATTTCCGGAGCTGCAGCAAGTGTCAGTGTCAATGCCACTTATCGGTGCTACGCCCAATGTGTATGTAAAGCCTGCCCAGCCGGCTATGGTTTTGGCGTCATCAACTGGTGCCTATATCGTAGATCAGGACGGTCGTGCACTGGCCGAAGTTAATGCTGGTACGAATCTCGAGAATTTGAAGGTACCTAGCGTTACTGATCAAAGCGGCTTGGGTGTAAAAGTCGGTCAGCAAGTCCTACCCCGAAGTGCGGCTGCCTTTATTTCAACTGTCGGCGAACAACTCACGTCGCACGGCGTAACTATACAGTCTATGACTTTACCCGCAGCTGCCGGGGAGTTGGATGTCTATGTGAGCGGCAAGCCGTACTTTGTGAAGTTTAATTTAGAGCAGGGCAGTGAAGACACTGCGATGGTGCAGGTGGGTACCTTCTTAGCTACGCTCAAAAAGCTGCAAGGCGGCAAACAGCCCGGCGCCTATGTGGATGTCCGGCTTGAGGGCAGGGCGTACTATAAGTAACAACGCCCCTGTCGTACTGCCCTGGCTGTTCGTAAAATGTTCATAAAAACTTACCGAACTATGTGCGGTAGGGAAAAAGTATATGAAAATATATTATCAAACAAATGTCAAATAAAAATGCAGGGAATAAGGCAGGGGCGTCAAGCCTGTGGAAATCTCTGTGAAACAGTACAAAAATACAATATTTCACAGGCTGGCGGTTAGTCCGCATGTGTTACGTGTGACTATGTAAGCAGACTCACAGGTATAACGTATTGTTGAGCATGAGTGCAATAGACATAGCATTAGCGGAAGTAATAAATAGTAAACAAACCGCATTATAGAGAAATATCACTATATGTGCCCTAGTGGTAATAAGTTAAGTGGTATGGTTATGTACCTAATATAGTATACTTTAGAGTCGCAAAATATACATTGTACGACGTCTTGTGTATGCTTCTTTTTCCTATAGTTTTAGCGCTCGTACATTGCGTCGGCTTGTCTGTTCACAAAACTTTTTATAATTTTGGCTGTTTCCTGCTATCGTTGGCTACCTATTAGGATTGCCATATTAGGATCACTCACTATGGTTTAGCTATTGTTAAGCCATACGTGTTCATAAAATGTTTATTTATCAATACGTCGCGGTATGATGCTAATTACCTTGTTCGTATAATGTTCAGTTGTCTATAAGCCTCCATATAATACGACGTGCTATGCGCCTAGGCGCCGACTCAGCTTGTTTTGCCAGTTGCTTTAGAATGTTAGGGTATGGTACGTTCATAGTATTGGCCCAGCTTTGTAGATCCAGGGCGGCATAGGTGAAATCTTCGTGGGGTTTACCACTACCCTGTTTGACTGGTGATAAGTTTAGTCCAGTGTCGTGTAAAATAGCTGCGCCTGGCGCTGTGCTGTGAGGTACGGTAAATTGACTGCTTTTACTAAGATCGGACATAAACTCAGCTTCATTGTCTTGGTAGACTTCAAGCATGTACGTGGCAAGACTCTTAATAATAGGAGGCGTGTAATATAGGTCTTCCCGATCTAGCCCGAGTGCGCGTCCTGCCAGGCGGTCAGTGATACTATAGAGGGCTATCTCAGCCTGATTGTAGTGCGCTGGGGCGACTACAAAGCGGTGTGGAGGTACAGTTAAACCGCTATCTTCTAGCCTACTGAAATGCTCTACACCGGAACTTGCTATTGCTGCATATCCTTCCGCTGAATCTGCATACGCATGCTGATGGCGGACTACTGCATGGGGGTACTCTGGGATTGCGGCAACCGACAGGCTATTACCATCGCCCAGTAACTGGCTATTTTCATAAAAAGTATGCCAATTGAAGTCAGCTATGGCTGTTGCATCGGGCAGATGACTCGCATCTCCAAATACTATATCCGGTTGGTGCAGTCCCATGCGGGAACCTTACGCAGTTGCGGTTTCGTCGAGCTCGTAGGTGGCTTTGGCGACGCGCTTGAACTGCGTCTTACCCTGTAGGTTTAGCAATATAGTCGTTTCTTTGACGTAACGGCTCTTTAGTACGCGCTTAACGATTTCGTCACGGTGTAAGGCCTTGCCTTCTTTGCGTAGGATTTCGGAGATAATGTCGGCGACAGTACCCTTTTCGTAGCCCCATTCTTTGAGGGCATAGATGCCGCGGCCAACTAATACGAAGCGCTTGTCTTTGATTAGTTCGTTGTGGATGGCTTGGGTGGTGACATCCTTACGCTTGAAGGAAGAATCCTTGATAGCGCCAGCGATGTCATTAAAGTGCATGTGCTTACCATGTTCTTTAAGGATGACATAGATTTTGTCGCGGATGTTTTTGGGGTTGACCACTGGCCACTTAACAAGACCCCAGAGGCCGTGTAAGGTTGCTAGTTGCTTGGAGGCACGAGCTAAAGCTTCTGATTGGGCAATGTCACCAATGCCTGACTTGTCGGCAATAACTTCGATTTTGCTTGGCTCGCCTTGTTCACGGACAGCCTCAACGACCTTAGACACCATGTCACGGACGTGACCGTCATAGATTTTTTCGGATGCGACACTTAGGTAATGGTTGTCATCTTCGTCGACGACTACTAGTTTAGGGCAAAGCTGGGCGATAAACGCCAGGCGGGCTTGCTCTAGGCGGGATTCAGCAATACCGAGCTGTTCGGTAAGGTTGGCGATACGCATTAGGCCGCCCTTGGTCTGAAGCACGCCGCTAATGTGCTCTTCGAAGGTATCAATGTGCTGTAACTCACCTGCTTCGGCAGCGGCCTTTAGACGGGCGATAACAGCTTTTTCGAGCTGACGGACGCGCTCACGGGTAATACTTAGGAGTTCGCCAATTTGTTCAAGGGTTTCTTTGCGCTCGAATAGGCCAAAACGGCGGGCGATAATTTCGCGTTCGCGCTCACGGTCAATCGAGGCCAAAATGTCGGCGACAATGGCTTCGGTCTGCGGTAACGGAGATTGCTTGCTAGTTTCGGTCATATGTATAGCGCTTCCCTATAATTCTCTCAATAACTATGTTTACTATAAAACTTTAGACACAGAATGTCAACACTAAAATGAATTTCACCTGTCTGTCAAAGTTGCGGTTTCGCTTAAGATCTATCGGTTATTGTACCACGTACTAGACGGTTATGCATATATCATGTTTACGTAATTCACGACGTCACATACTATGGAATAATACAAAGCTATAACTTATATATCTAACTAACATAGCCTGTGATTGACTAAACCTATGCTAAATTGTCCTCTTCATCGGCACACGATGAAAATCTGACAGAGTAAGGACTGACTCTTAACAGAGAGGGACTGTCATGTCCAGGGTAGACAAGATCATTCTGATGCTCGGCGCTATTGACCTTCTGCCGTTGCAAGAGCCTGTGCGCCAGCTTACGGGTTGGGATAGTGAATCTGTAAGCCTTAGGGCAATTCCTGCTGAAATGTTTACTCATGAGCCGGCGCTTCAAGGGTTGGATACTCTATCTGTTGACCTGACGATGTGCGGTATCGACGATATGGTCACCTTACTATGCACACAGCCCCGCAACTCCTCGGTGAAGGCAGTTATCTGTAGTGGCGAGTTGTGGCGATGGCTTCATGATGACTTTGACGTCGACAGACATGGTTTTGCCCGCTCGCTGCTAGTGGAACTGCTGTATGACCCTCCGGCTTCCTGGGTGAACCCTGTGGCTTGGTACATCGCACAACCTGACGGTAGCATGTATCTGCCCGACAAAGAGGAATTCGAGGTGCTGGATGCCAAGCTCTATGAAGCTCCTGACGCCATGTAAGACACCCAGAATTCTGACGAAGCTCTGACAGAGGTCGGTGGCGGCAGGAACAGGTTCTTACCTGGTGTGGGCTATTGCCCCTTTATCCTGCCGCTTGCAGCTACGCTGCCCCTACTTCCTTATTCTGTCCCCTACCCTTGTTTTGGAATGATGCTTCCAAGATATAGTTGGGGTAAAAAACAAAGCCAGCCCAAACGGACTGGTTTTGTTTAGTTTGTGGAATAACAGATGTATTCTCTACTTTTTAACAACACGCTTACGGGCAAAGCGCTTTTTGGCTGGAGCCTCTGCTAAGAGCTTTTTGGCTTGTGCTTCGGTTATGCTCTTGGGGTCGGTGTCCTTGGGGATCTTGGCGTTCTTTTTGCCGTCGGTTATATAAGGGCCATACGGGCCGTTTATGACATTAATGCCACCGGCGAACTGGTTGATATACTTGTTGGCGTCTTTTTCGAGCTTTTCCGCGTATAGCTGCTTGGCTTCTTCTAGAGTAATGGTGTGCGGCTCAAGTGGTTTGATAGAAACGTAGACCTTGTCTATTTGGATATATGGTCCAAAACGGCCGATGTTAGCTTTGATGTCTTTACCGTCATCGGTTTGGCCGATGAGTTTAGGGAGCTTGAACATTTCCAGGGCTTGTTCCAGATTGACGGTATCAATAGTGGTCTCGGCTGGCATGGGTGCAAAGTCTGGTTTGACCTCATCTTCGGCCTCTCCGCGCTGTAGCATCGGGCCATAGCGGCCAAAACGGGCATAAATCGGCTTGCCACTCTTAGGGTCCGGGCCGATCAGACGGGCCTGGCTGACTTCTTGACGACTAATGTCGGCCGAAGCATCCACCAGCGGCCGGAAGTCTTTATAGAAGGCGGCGATAGCAGTGTTCCAGGCCTCTTTACCATCGGCAATCTTGTCGAACTCACCTTCTACGGTAGCAGTAAAGTCGTAGTCTACGATGTTCGGGAAGTGTTTGACTAGGAAATCGGTGGTAACTTCGGCAATACCAGTCGGCAGCAGCTTGGCTTTGTCTGCCCCGGTAATAACAGTAGTTTTATTGGTCTCAACCGTCGGCGCGCTGGCGCTGTTGTCCAGTGTTAATTCGGTAATTTCGCGCTCTTTGCCTTCTAAGTCAGCTTTTTCGACGTAGCCACGGGTTTGGACAGTTGAAATAGTTGGAGCATAGGTGCTCGGGCGGCCAATTCCCTGTTCTTCGAGCTTCTTGACCAACGTAGCTTCACTGTAGCGGGCCGGGCCGCGGCTAAAGCTCTCAGTGGCGCGCATAATGTTTAACGGCAGTTCCTGGCCTTCTGTGAGCGGTGGCAGCAATGTATCGTCTTTACCGCCGCCATAAACCCGTAGGAAACCGTCAAAAGTCAGCACTTCACCCTTGGCAAGGAATTTTTCTTTGCGGCTACTGACCGAAATAGTGATTTCGGTGCGCTCGATTTCGGCTGGAGCCATCTGGCTAGCCAAAGCGCGCTGGCGGATTAAGTTGTAAAGCTTGGTTTGTGAGGCGTCTTCACCTTTGTCGGAGGCCTGAAAATTGGTCGGACGGATGGCTTCGTGGGCTTCCTGGGCACTACTGTTCTTGGTTTTGAACTGGCGGACCTGGTGATACTTTTCGCCGTAGTTTTCTAAAATAAAGTCTTTGGCGGCGTTAATAGCTAAGCCAGACAAAATAGTGCTGTCGGTACGCATGTAAGTAATGTGGCCAGCTTCGTAGAGGCGCTGCGCCAAGGTCATGGTTTGCTTAACACCATAGCCTAAGCGGCGTGAAGCCTCCTGCTGCAAGGTACTGGTGGTGAATGGTGCGCTTGGGTTGCGGCTACCGGGCTTTTTGGTAATAGCGGTCACATTGAAGATAGCGCCAATACAGTCCTTTAGGAATGCCTCGGCAGTTGCAGCTTCCGGTAGCTTGTCGGCTAACTCGGCTTTTAATATGATGTCATCGCCGACGCTAAATTCGGCGGTAACTTTGTAGGTAATCTCTGCCTCAAAATCGCGGATTTCGCGTTCGCGTTCAACAATAAGACGCACGGCAACCGATTGTACCCGGCCAGCACTGAGTCCGGTGCGGACTTTTTTCCATAATACCGGGCTCAGTTCGTAGCCTACCAAACGGTCGAGTACACGGCGGGCTTGTTGGGCGTCTACCAGGTGCAGGTCAACAATGCGCGGTTTTTCGATAGCGGCTTCAATGGCTGTTTTGGTAATTTCATGGAATACAATACGCTTGGTCGTCTTCAGGTCAAGCTTGAGGGCCTGGGCTAAGTGCCAGGCAATCGCCTCCCCTTCACGGTCTTCATCGCTTGCCAGCCAGACTTCGGCACCTTTGGCTAGCTTGCGTAATTCGGCGATGGTCTTCTTCTTATCGGGACTGATCTCGTAAGTTGGTGCAAAGCCATTCTCGATATCAATGTTCAAGCCTTTTTTAGGAAGGTCACGAATGTGGCCAAAACTTGATTTGACTATGTAATCCTTGCCGAGGAATTTTTCAATTGTTTTAGCCTTGGCGGGGCTCTCTACGATAACTAGGTTTTTACTCATAATAGTTCTTTTGCTTTGTCGTTATAGCTTAGCACGACTGGCTAGTCTGCTGCTGATTTTCGCATGGCTATACTTAGCATAGTGATGCAGCTGGTAATAATAACAGCTTGGCCGCGTAATGCAAATAGTTTCCTGAAGGCTGCCTGCTTTACATACAAACAGCCAGGCATAGCCGGCTGTCGGACACGATGTAAATAGTAGTAGGTAGACAGGACGGGGTTGGAGCTTGGTGTTGGGTGCGCGGATGCGCTGTCCTGCCTACCTAACTACATGACATGTACGATGGCACTTAGGACGCCCGGCGAATACGCTCAGCTAGCTTTTCAGCCAGCCCTCTGTGGATGTGCTCGTTGCCTGTTTCTGCAGACAACAGGATAACTTTGAATCCGTTGTAATCGCCATGTGTTACGTGGCCACAGCGATGTGGCGCATCATCCGTTTCATGGACGATCATGAACTCCCGGCCTTCGGTATCGATGTAGATTAGCCTCTGGGCACGCTTGTGGTCGATGCGGCGGCAGTCGCTGCTGTAGTTACGGAGCTCGATCTTCTCGTTCAGCTGGCCGGCTACCTGCGCAGTTGCCGTCAGCCGGTAAAGCCGGTTGATTAGTTCCTGAAGGCTCAGGCTCTGATGCAATGACACACTGGAGTCGTAACCCCGCGTAACGCTTGATGCCATCATCAATGCTCCTCGCTCGTCCTGTCAAAGTCCTTGGATGTTCAGAAGCGGTTGCCTCTGCCAATTAGTCTTGATTATAGTCCCGTTTCCCTTTCGCTGTCTACAGCTCATCAGTACGACTAAAAATATTCGTAGAGGGGGGTGAAAGTGCGGATAAGATAATGGTAATAGAGGTGGGTGGGCGTCGCGAGACACTGATATGGGCTGGGCCACCGGGCCGGGTGTGCGAAACTGGCGAAAGCCAATAACGTGGTGCACACCCGGCCAAGGTGGTGGATCAGCTGGTGCTACCAGAAGCGCCGGGCACAGCGGTATCGACGAACCGGACGACCTGCATGGAACCCGGTCGGGCGCCTTCGGGGTTGATGTTCTGGACGAGGATGCCGGTAGTGGTGGCTTCGGGGCGACGATTGAACTCGACGCGGCTCAGCAGCACAGCAAGGTTTTCGGACACGGTTTCTCCTGAGGGTATGCGTATTGCGGCGGGATGTTCGGATTAGCGTTAGCGGTGCATTTGGCAATGCCAAGGCAGTGCTTGATGCCTAAGGCTTCTAGCTGATAACTATCTAATCGTTTGATCTAACTGTGGATACGAATCGTATCCTGCGGGAGTTGCTCTATTATCAATGCGTGTTTGTAAGACTGACACGGTATCTTATCTGCACTGTAAATGCGCTTTCGGAGTGGTGACAATGATTATTGTTACTCAACGAAACCAGGGCTATTCTACCATTTTAAGCTTAGTAAATCAATAGCATTAGCAATTAATGTTACAAAACGCACTAGGCTATTCCCCACTGGTTTGAACCGAGTGAGCGGATTTTGGCACCGATTTCCAGCATGGTCATGTGGTGGTTGAAAGTTTGGGCATCAAGTTGGCTTTGGGCTAGCAGCTCGTTGCCGTCGTAGACGCCGCTCTCTAACAGGTTTAGCAATATTTGTTCATTACTATTCGCCCCTATACTTCGCTGCATTGAAGTAGCCGTGGAGTCTTGGAGGGGTGAAGCCAGATTCAGAGCATTTAGTATGTCCCCTGCCGATGTCACTAATTTAGCGCCGTCCTTGATGAGTTTGTTGGTACCATCTGACATAGGGCTATCTATGTTCCCGGGTACGGCAAATATCGCTATCCCCTGATCTTTAGCGAAATTCGTGGTATGTACAGTCCCGCTATTGTCAGCCGCTTCAACTACCAATAACGCATCGGCTAGGCCGGCTACAATACGATTGCGGGCTATAAAATGCTGTTTAAGAGGCGGCATGTTGGTCGGCTGTTCGCTTAAAAGCACTCCGCCGCTCTCTATCATATCGATTGCTAGGCCGTAATGGCTTCGCGGATAAATCTCTTCGACCGTACCTGGCAACACTGCCATGGTCAGTCCGCCCGAGTCGAGTGCGGCCCTATGGGCAATGCTGTCTATTCCAAGAGCTAGTCCGCTGATGATAACTACGCCTTTTGCGGCAAGTTCTCCGCTGAGCTTCTGGGTTGTCTGTCGGCCGTATGGGGTGACGCACCGGGTGCCAATGACTGCTACGCGTGGTCTTCGCATCAAATCCATAAAGGTGTCGGGCTTGCTGGCTCGTATAAATAAACGCTCCGGTGTATTGCGCATACGTCGTAAATGCGCTGGCAATTCGTGAGTTTTAAATTCCCACACCATGTATCTGTGCCCTCCCCTACTCTATTGCGCTACTTTTGTGGATAAATCATAGCAAAGCGTGCTTTAAAAGCTACTAGATTGTTTTTTCCGCATCATTCTGAAGTTATCACTAATGATATTGATGCATAGGTCGCTCCACTTATTCGGTAGTAGTTTTTAAACGTATACATATGTATTAAACTTATGCTTTGCGAAAGCTGATTCAACATATGACCTGGTTTGACAGTCATTTTAGTGTCTAGAATGTGCTGATATTGGTTGCAAATGCTCAATAACGTGCTCGAAATGGCGATGGAGGTATATATAAAAAATAAGCGAAAGCATAATACACATGTATACGGTTTGGAATGGTTTGCGAGTGCGACTTAACTGGGGTACAATAGGCATAACGATTGGTATTTTGGTAGTATATTTATAACCATAAGCCTGTTGACAAGTAGGCAAAAATGTTAAAAAGTATTGACACCAGGACATATCTTTGCTAGAATGACAACTTGTAAATAGCTTAACTGCTGATTTACGTACCTTATACCCCCCAATTTCTAACTATTCTGTCGTAAGACAGAGTATCGTTAGGTTGTTTTAGAGCGTGCCTCTAGGAAAGTTGTTACCCTCCACTTATTCTTTTGGCGCTCAAGGTTGGCCACTCGGCCTTCCAATGGCGCTCTAAAACAAACTAACCCCTTTAACCCCGTATTCCCCCTCGTTTTATTTGAGCTGTGGCGAATTACGGAAAAAACCCTGAGTGGGCTCGCGTCAGTGCGCTTTATTGTTTTGCACTAGAGATCGAATTCCTTGCGAGAGGATTCGAGAGCGAGAGGACTTCAAGGTGGGTTGAAGGGT